>Ga0265314_10001550_pt1 | contig 25328 bp, 19 predicted proteins | sample 4126metaG_FD_203106 | JGI IMG/M metagenome (GOLD analysis project Ga0265314, IMG submission 203106) | Rhizosphere microbial communities from Carex aquatilis grown in University of Washington, Seatle, WA, United States - 4-1-26 metaG | ecosystem: Host-associated > Plants > Roots > Rhizosphere >... | reverse complement strand
CTTCGCTCCCCTTCCGGAGACGCGATAGGATTTCCGCTATTGAAACGTTTCAATGGAACAACAGACCGCTCCTCACTGTCAAGCACGATCTTTGCTTCGGAGCGCCGGGGAAGCAAATGGAGACTTGGCAGGGTCAGCGACAATGAGTTCATCGATCTGTTTAATCACCCGCCTAACGACGGATTTCGGGGCTGAATAGCCTTGAGCCAGACTTGTCTCGATCGAGTTGGACCGCGGCGGCCTGATAATCTCCGCTCAGATCTAGCTGCAGACCGTGGCGCATCCACCACGCGCCGGAAGCACTGGCCGGCGTTCCTGGATGAAGCTTGCCTTCGATCGAACTGAGCTTATATTCGGCATCTTGATCGAGGCCCTCTAGTTGCAGCAGAGGGAACCCGCGGCCTTCCTTTGTGGCATTGGCAAAGGCAAAGACGACGGCCTGATTCTTGTCGCTCGAAACCGTCTCGGTTGCGGACATCCCGCTTCCGTCGCGCGGCCTAATAAGGCGGTAGAGGTCACCACGCACAATGGTTCGCTGCACAGAGTGATAGGCGGCAATCAGCCGCTTGGCCGTGGCAAAGTCCTCCGCGGTCCAATGAGTCAGATTGGCGCCAATTCCCAACGATCCCTGCATCGAACTCAGCATGCGGTAGGTGAGAGAGGTAGAACGGCCGTTGAGCCAGTGGGGTGAATCGGTAACCCAAGCCATCATGATCTGGGGCGTGTAGGCATAGCTAAAACCATCCTGCATGGATAGTCGGTCAAAAGGATCGGTGTTGTCCGAGGGCCAAACCTCATCAGCGTAGTGCAAGATGCCCAGATCGACGCGTCCGCCGCCGCCAGAACAGGATTCAATCTCCACCTTGGGATGTTTCCTGCGCAGGTCCGCGAGGATCGAATAGAGATTGCGGATGAACTCCACATAGACGCGACGCTGCTCGTCGACAGGCACCTGATCCCAACCCGGCTCCGACCAGTTGCGGTTGTAGTCCCACTTGAGAAAAGCAATATCGTTTTCCGTGAGCAGGTTATCGAGAGATCCCTCGACGTAGTCGCGTACGTCGGTGCGAGCCAGGTTGAGAACAAGCTGGTTGCGCGACTCCGAGCGAGGCCGACCCGGAAAATTCAAGATCCATTCGGGATGTTTGCGATAGAGATCGGAATCCGGGTTGACCATCTCTGGCTCGACCCATAGACCGAAGTCCATACCCAACCCGTGAACCTTGTCGATCAGGGGCTTCAGACCGTGAGGAAATTTCTGGGGATTCACATACCAGTCGCCCAGTCCGGCGTGGTCGTCTTTGCGATGGCCAAACCAGCCGTCGTCCATCACAAATCGATCCACGCCGATCAACGCCGCCTTTTCCGCCAAGGCTACCTGGCCGGCTTCATCGACCTTGAATTCCGTCGCCTCCCACGAGTTGTAAATGACGGGGCGCGGCTTGGGGTCGGGCGCTTGCGGTAGAATCCGAGCGATTTCAAAACGGTGCAGCAGGCGCGAGGCGCCACCCAGACCGTGATCGGAATAACCGCCATAGAACACGGGCGTCTCCAGATGTTCACCGGGGTTCAGTTTGTAGCCAAAATCAAAAGGATTGAAGCCGCCGGTCACGCGCACTGCATCAAGTTGAGTGCGTTCCACAGTAATTCGCCAGGAACCGGACCACGCCAGCGCGCCAAACCAGACTTCGCCGTGCTCTTCGTCGGCGACGACGGGCGCAGTGTCCCGGCCGCCCTGCCGGGAAATCGCAAACCACGGGTTCGCCTGATGGCCGGTGGTGCCGCGGCGGCTTTCGATGACGCGCGCTCCACCCTGAATTAGTTCCTGATTTAGGGTCCACTCTCCGGCCCAGCGGCCCGTCAAATAAGTCAGTGCGTAACTGGCGGGAGGAAGGGTCCATTGCGCGGCAGCGGCCTGTTCGATTAGAACCGGTTGTTTTTCAAGGTTTTCAATGCTTACGGAACGCGCCAGAATGCCGCTCTCGGGGTCCATGTAGTAGCGCAATGTCACATAAATCTCGCGGGAAATATCCTTGAGCAGCACGTCCAAAGACTGGGAACCGCTCGGCGTGGCCCGGACAAAATGCAACACCAAATCGCGACTGCCATCGACAAAACTGACTTTGAGCGCGGGTTCGGTGAACAATCCCGCACCCCAACCCGCGTATTCCTGCGGCGTGGTAGTGTACGACGAATCGAAGGAGGCCCACTCCGGAAGCGAATGAGCCGGAGGAATGCTGTCATGCGAACCGAGGCGTCCGCCCCAGTACAGAGTCTGCAACTCGCCGCGCTCGTTCACACCGAAGGCGTAGGTGCAGTTGCCGCCATCGAGGCGCACGACCTGCTCGGTCTGTGCGCTGCTTGAGCCGACCGCGAACAGAGCGAGCAAGAGAAACGCAAATAGAATCGAAGAGGCAGGTACTTTCCAAGAGCTTGTCATCTCGCCGTATCCTAGCATTCGCTAAAACCGTCTGTCTCCCCGCGATGGAACACCCTTCTTGCCAACGTAAACAATCCTTTTGCCAAGATCATTACAGGCCCAAACAGTATGCTGTCGGCGGCGCAAATTCCTGGATATTATCTGAAGCTTCCCTACCCTCGGCGTCATCGTGCCACAGGATTGACGGGTATACAATCAATGCCGCTCTTGAAGTCAAAAAGAAAATTCCGGGTCAAAACCCTTGCCGATGCTGAAGTTGTAAAAGAATGGCAACCATTCCTGCGAATATGTAGTGTTGCAACTGAACAGCCTGTTGTTCAGCAAAACTGAATGGTCGGCGAAAGGGTAAAGGGCGGGTGATTTCCTGAACTAATAGAAGAAGAGGAGACGGGAAAGTGGGAAAGTCAGACTTCATGGGTCCAACTCTTTGCAGAGTAAGGTGGCGCCGATTGATCGCGATTTACTGCATTGTTTTCCTTACCGGCTCCGCCGGTGCACAGGCAGGTGCCGTCCCGAAATCCGAAAATGGAGCTCACAGAATCATCATCGACACCGACATCGGTAGCGACATCGACGATGCCTATGCGGTTGGATTAGCGCTACAAAGCCCCGAATTCAAGATCTTGGGATTTACGACTGAATCTGGAGATACTGGGGATCCCACGGGCACCATGCTCAAAGCCCGGCTCCTCAGTCGTCTATTGAAAGAAACCGGACGATCGGATATTCCCGTGGCTGTCGGAGCGGAAAAGCATCTGCCCAAAGAGCGGGGATTTTTGAGTCAAGCTCTCTACGCGGAGGGCGGCCCGATCGGTCAATCGTATCCGAATGCCGTAGATTTCCTTCTAGAGCAGATCCGGCTGCACCCTGGTGAGATCACTTTGATCGCAATCGGACCTGAAACTAATATCGGTGAGGCGATCGACCGGGACGCGACAACTTTCCGCAAGCTGAAGCGGGTCGTCATCATGGGGGGATCGGTTTACCGTGGCTATAATCCCTTTGGACATGTGGTAAGAAATACGCCGGATACCGAGTACAACCTTGCAGTGGATGTACCGGCCGCACAGAAGCTCTTTGCTTCTGGAGTGACTCTCTTCGTGATGCCGTTGGACTCGACACAGATCAAACTCGAGGAGTTGAGGAGAAGCGAGGTCTTCGCAACCGGGACCTCATTAACAAGCGCATTGGCTGTGCTTACCCAACAGTGGTCCGGAGATACTATTCGTACTCCCACGTTGTTCGATGCGATGGCAGTGGCCTATGCCCTGAATCCGCAGCTATGCCCGGTTACACCCATGAGACTTCGGATCGATGACAACGGAAACACAAAGCCCGAGGCCGGCTCTCCGAATGCAGGGGTTTGTTTGCACTCGGATTCGGACCAATTCTTCGATTTTTTCATGCCCCGTATTACTGGGGCTGCTCATCAGCAATCTGGCCCTTAAACCACATTCGAGGTGAACTGACCTGATTTGTACCAGGGGAAATGTCAGAGACACTGGCACGAAAGGAGCTGGAGCATGGCACGACAAAAGCACAGTCCCTATCATGCCGGTGCGAATGACCAGACCGCCGGCAGAACTCCGATGAAAAATCATTTCACAATGTCGCGAATCGGTGAGATGGATATACAATGCGTGCCGTTTCTGAAGTCAAAAAGGAGATTCCGGTGAAAAAGATTCGCGCGAACGCGCTTTTCATTGGCACCCTGCTGACGTGGCTAATGACGTGCGCCTCCGTCTCGGCCCAGTCCGATGGCGGCCAGAGCGCACAGCTCTCCGGCCTTATCTCACTCCATAACTATGTCCAAAAGCGGGCTTCGAGTTATGACCGCACCGGCGGCAACGATGACTTCCGCAAGATCGCTCCGGGAGATGCTCTTACCATACTCGACGATTCCGGCCCCGCAATCATTACCCACATTTGGATCGGAATCGGTTCGTCGGAGAGATATCACTTGAAGAAGCTGGTTCTACGCATGTATTGGGACGACGAAACCTCGGCGAGCGTGGAGGCTCCACTTGGCGACTTCTTTGGCCTCGGCTTGGGAGACTATTTCCAATTTGAATCTATACCCCTGGTTGCGGCCCCAGATAAAGCGCTGAACTGCTTCTTTCCGATGCCCTTCGGGAAGCGATCGCGGATCACAATCACCAATGAAGGGAAGGAAGATGTCGACTCGTTTTATTTCAACATCGAGTACCAAGCGTTGAATAAGGACCTTCCCGCCGACACCATGTATTTCCATGCCCAGTACCGTCAAGCAACGCCCGCCAAAGGCTGGACTAATCAGTGGGAATCGAACGATACCCCAGCCGTGACCGCAAAGAAGAACCTTGACGGAGAAAATAACTACGTGTGGCTGGAAGCAAGTGGACAAGGACACTTTGTGGGCGTGACCATGTCCATTCTTCAGAATCAGGACGGCTGGTGGGGTGAAGGCGACGACATGTTCTTTGTCGACGGAGAAAAGCACCCCTCCATCAACGGCACCGGGTCGGAAGACTATTTTCTCGGTGCCTGGGATTTTGGCGACCATCCTTTCTCCTACGCTCTATTCGGAGCGCCGGTAAAAGGAGCGGAGCTCGCGGGCAGCCGTTCTAGCGTATATCGGTTTCATCTGGATTCGCCGATCCCTTTCACCAAGTCTCTCAAGGCGACAATCGAACATGGCCATGCCAATCATCGTTCCGACAACTATTTCTCTGTGGCCTATTGGTACCAGAAAGAACCCCATGCCGCTTTTCCTCCTCTACCCGCAGTTGAGCAACGCCTTCCCCGAATTTATCCCGTGGGAGGCCCTGGGAATGCCGCGAAATAATCGGTCGGATGAGAATAGAATGCGACGATTTCGATTCTTGTTGTTAACTGCATAATGGTGCGTACAGGGGCGCGTCTGGGACGCGGGCTGGTATCCGATGAGGCTGCGGCTGGCGGGCTGCTCTGGCTTGGGCACTCCGATATCGAATCAACAGTGCGCGATCTCAAGCGTTTGCCCTCAGTCCACATCGCAATCGGCGCCGGTTGCGACCTTAACCAATAGTCGCATTCTCCGCCCCGGACTCGGATCCGCACTGCCAAAGCTCTCCTCACACAACTCCTCGCTCCGGCGCAGCTTCGATAAACTTGATCAGGAGGCTACAACTTGGATCCAACACGCAAACTTAGCTGCCTAAGAACCTGACTCTTTTGTATCAAGTTCTTCAGTTCAAGACTAGCTTTGACTGAAAGGCGCACTCCAGGAGACATTATGAAGAACGAACCATCGCGGCGGGATTTCGTCAAGACAGTAGTAGCAGCCTCATTCGGCGGCATCGCAGCATCCGCCGAGGAGACCAGTCCCAAGAGTTCCAAGGCGGCCGCCGCGCCAGGAGAAGCCAAGGCGAGCGCGCCGCCGCACCAATCGGCGGCGCCGGAGGAGATCGGATTCCCACGAGTTCATAGCGGCCGTCAACTGGCCCGCATCTCCTGTCCTCTCGGCGGCATTGGCACCGGCGGCATCGGCCTTGGCGGACGCGGCAACCTTCAGGACTGGCAGATCTTCAACCGCTCCGATATCGGCAACGCGCTCGATTACTCGTTCCCGAGCATGTGGGTACGATGCCCAGGCGCTTCTCCTTACAGCGTGGTGCTCGAGCGTCGCCTCCTGCCTCCCTACGATCTCCATGAGCAAGGATTAGGCCTTGCAAACGTTCCCGGACTCCCCCGCTTAGCCGAGGCGAAGTTCTTCGGGTCCTTCCCCATCTCCCGGATCGAGTTCGAGGACCGCGAATGCCCGGTCAACGTTGCGCTGGAAGCATTCTCGCACTTTCAGCCGCTAGACGCGGACGCCTCTGGCCTGCCGTGTGCGGTGCTGAGTTACGAGATTCACAATCCAGGCGCGACCGAGGCTGAGGTTGTCGTGGCCTGGTCGATCTCGAACCCGGTCGGTGGATCGGACAGCCGTAATAACGCTGCGCGGACCGCAACGGGCATGAGCGGAGTCTTTATGACCGACCCGTCCCTCGCCGGCGACGACCCCATGCAGGGATCCTTCGTCCTGGCCGCTCTCCCCGCAGCCGGCGCGTCCGTGGAGATGCTCCCAAAGTGGCGCGATGGGTGGAACGTTGGACCGCAGCACTTCTGGTTCGAGGAGTTCACGAAAACGGGTAACCTCGGCACTCCTGTCGAGTCCTCAACGCCGGTAGGTTCGGCCTCGATACGCCAGACGATACCCGCCGGAGGCAGTCGCTCGTTCCGATTCTTGCTCGCCTGGCACTTCCCCAACCGTACGCCGGAGCGATGCAATTGGGACGCGCCGAAGGGCAAGGAGAAAGCTCTGCTCGGCAACTTCTATGCCACTCAGTACCAAGATGCGTGGGCCGTCGCTGAACATGTCTCCGCCAATCTCGGAGATCTGGAGCGGAGGACGCGGGACTTCGTCGCCACCCTACAACGGTCCACGCTGCCAGACGTGGTCAAGGAGGCGGCCAGTGCCAACCTCAGTACTCTCGTCTCGAACACCAGCTTCCGCATCGCCGACGGCAGTTTCCATGGCTTTGAGGGCTGCGGGGACACGGGTGGCCTCGGCTTTGGCACTTGCACTCATGTGTGGAACTACGAGGTGGCCACGCAGTTTCTCTTTCCTACTCTGGCCCGCTCGATGCGAGAGACGAGCTTTGGTTACGCCACCGATGCCGAAGGCCACATGGACTTTCGCCATTTTCTTCCGCCCAGCAACGAGCGCTGGGGCGCGGCGGCTGCCGACGGTCAGATGGGCCAGATCGTCAAGCTCTACCTCGATTGGACTCTCTTAGGCGACGACGACTGGCTGCGCCGCCAATGGCCCGCAGCCAAGCGCGCACTCGCCTACGCTTGGCGACCGGGCGGCTGGGACGAGCGCAAATTCGGCGTCATGGACGGCGTCCAGCACAACACCTACGATGTCGAATTCCATGGGCCAAACCCGATGTGCAGCGGTTGGTATCTCGCCGCGTTGCGGGCTGTGGCACAGATGGCAGAGGCCATGGGCGATTCCGATCTGGCTCGGGACTGCCGCCGGATGTACGAGCAGGGAAGCCGTTGGATCGATGCCAACCTTTTCAATGGCGAATACTACATCCAGCAGATTCGCAGTATTCCACAAGACAAGATTGCCAGCGGCTTGCAAATTAAAGGCACGAAGAACGCGATCCATCCGGAGTACCAGATCGGCGACGGCTGTCAGGTGGACCAACTCATCGGCCAGTACATGGCCACCATCGCTGGCCTTGGGGACTTGCTTGATCCCACCCATATCCGCAAGACGCTGGCTTCGATTTACCGCTACAACTACAAGCGCAGCCTAATGCATCACGCCAGCACGCAGCGCGTCTTTGCCCTGAACGACGAGGCCGCGCTGGTCATTTGCGACTACAGCCGAGGCACCCGGCCCGAGGTGCCGATGCCTTACAACGCTGAGGTCATGACCGGCTTCGAGTACTCCGCCGCGGTCTTGATGCTGGCCAACGATATGGTCGACGAAGGCGTCGAGTGCATTGGCAATATCCGACGCCGCTATGACGGCGAAAAAGCCAACCCCTACGACGAAACCGAGTTCGGACGGCACTATGCCCGCGCGATGGCAAGCTGGGCCGCCATTCCAGTGCTCTCCGGCTTTCGCTACGACGCACGCAAGGGCCACATGGATCTTGCGCCCAAGCTCAACCCCGACGGTTTCCAGTGCTTCTGGTCGACGCCCGCTGCGTGGGGCAGCTTTGCACTGGATCGAGGCAGACTGACTCTCGCAACCGTCGCTGGCGCCGTCTCTTTGAAGGAATTGATGGTATCTCCCTCGCTTCGGAGTGCTCAAGGCAAGGTGAAGGTGACTAGCGGAGACCGGGAGATTGCGTGCCGCGCCTCGTCTCAGGACGGCGGCACCCTGTTCGAGTTCTCCTCAGCGGTCATCGTTGATTTGACCAGGCCTTTGGTAGTGCAAGCATGATGAACTTCTCGCCAATCAGACGCAGGCGTGGATGCAAACTCCTGCCGACTAAGAAAGCTTCCCGGGCGTGAGTTTGAAATCGACTATTCTTTTCTTATATCTGAAGCTCGCGACGGCGGACACACCGGAAAAATTGTTAGCCGCAAGTGAGTCGAACCGTAAGGGGCAAGCGAGGCGTGTTCGACGATCGCACTTACGTTGCTTGCTGCTATCTCCGGCAACGGAGGAGTGAACAGTTGTTTCGGATTGTCGGGGTTGCGCTGAAGTTCCCAGTCTTCGATCTTTCGCACCGGGACAACTAACTCGATGGGAGAGTATTCCCAGGGGTTGTCGGCTTCGGTTGGAGGCGTTGCGTTCTTCTTGAGTTTGACCGCTCGCGGCAAGAGCGCAGGGTCAACGGCAATTCCATAGTTCCAAGCGCTCTCTGGAGTTGCTTCCCAACTCGGAAAGTCCTCCGTCGTGTACTTTGGTTCCACGCGCGGCGTCCATTTCTCCTTGATCGGCAGCGAATACACCAACGGGCCGCGCTCGATTCCTATTCCGCTCTGCGGCCAATGCGTGATGCCGATTCGCATCGGAAGAGTCAAGGTCACCGTGTCGCCTGGAGCGAACTTTCGATCCAGGATCAAAAAGCCGTTGGCGTGCCGAGAAGCCTGAGTGGCAGCGCCGTTGATGGCGACACTCGGTGCCTCGCACCACGCCGGTATGCGCAAGGATAGAGGAAATGTCACCGGCCGGTCGGCATCGATCTTGAAGTGAGTTTGTTCCTCGAACGGATACCGAGTGGTCTGCGTAATTGCGATTTGCTGGTTATCCGGTCCCACGGTGGTGGTTACTTTCGAAGGGCCGTAGAGAACCGCGGCGAGTCCGCCGTCGTTGGTCTTCATCCACATACGAATGACGTAGTTGGAGAAGATGCGATGCACGTTGCCGCCGCAACAGGCGCCCTCTTTTCCGGGGTTCGGCTGAAAGGCCATGAGAAAGCCGCCGTGTGCCATCACGTTGTGGTCAGAGTCCAGGGTCGCAAGAAACTGATTGGGACATGAAAAGTACTGCAGCGCCTTCCAATCCTTGCGAATTGCGCCCATAGCGGCATTGAAACACGTCCGCTCGACGCGATCTGCCCACACGGCTTGTCCGGTGGCCATGAGAATGTGTCCCCAAGACCAGGAGTGATCGGCGATGTCGCAGGTTTCGTGGGAGTCGAGCGAAGTTACAGTCCGGTAGTGTTCTGAAGTCGAAGGGACACCGTCGATCAGCATATGGTGGTCAAAGATGCGGCGCTGAGCGGCAAGCGCAAACTTCAGATACTCATCCTTCCCGGTATAGCAGTAGAGAATGACGGGAAGTTTCGCCACCTCGATATGGGTGACACCATGCGAGTTAATAGGAGTCGCCGCGTAGACGCGCAGTTCGGAGAGATCCCCATGTTCCGGATCGGCAGCGACCTTCATGTACTCTTTCCAGGCAGTCTCGGCCAACTCCAGTAGACGGTGGTCGCCGCTGCGCTGGTAACACCACAACATGGACTCGATGTTGATTACGTTTCGAGTGGGCGACCCATAGGAAGCTTTGTCGAGCAGATAGTGCTTCTGCATTGCGGCTACGATGTCTTCGCTCGTGGTAGCACCTTGAGCCAGCTGGGCATCGGAGAGGGCCGACAAAGCGCGAAAGAACAGAGCGTGCGGCCAGCGATGAAAATCGCCGTTGGGATCCTGAAAGAATTTGGGCCCCAGATACCCATCCTCGGAGGCGTGCGCCAGCGTGTAGTCAATGCGGGTTCGAACCAGTTCCATAAGGCGCTGGTCCCCGAGAACCACGGCCAAACGGGTGGCGCCGTCCACCCAGTACGCCGTTTGTTCCCAGGGCCACCAGGATTCGGCGGTTTCCTCGCCAGCCCAGTACGCCCTGTTGAATGGATATGAAACCTCTGGCAACTTGGAAGCGAGTTGCGATGCTTCCCTTTCGAGGTACGTGCGGAGCCAACCGGCAGGCCTCACGGCTCCAGGGGGCAAAGCATGCAGCGCAGCATACGAGCGGACATCCGGGGTTGTTTCTGCCCCCTCGAGTGCAGAACTTATACCCATGAGCATTGCCGAACTCAAGGCTGCAAGGCGAAGGAATTCCCGGCGGTCCATTTCGCCTTCAGTGCGGCACCGCTTCTTTTCCATTTCGGCTCCTTTCTTGCTTTTGCCGGAACGATGATGGCCGGATGCCAGAGTCAAATCCTGCAGGTCTGCTCTAGAAGCTGGACCGGCAGCCCTGTTTTGGGCCGTGGGGCCGCAATCATAGAGCGTCAACTACGACTGCCTAATTTAATTAAAACGATTCAGATAGGCAAACTCTTTGCAGGTTATGTTAGAAAGGAAAATTACGGGAGTCATTCCAATGTTCCAGTTGAATCGTCGCGCTCTACTTCGTTCTGGCCTGCTTCTTTCTGCCGGCAACCTCCTCCTCAAACCTCGTCTTGCAGTCACCCAGGCTCTGCTCGGCGCCACAGCGCAGGCGGAGAATGGAGGCCCGATCCATGCCACGACGGCGAGCGATCTCGCTCCGCGCGAGCAACTCCTCCTTGACTTCAATTGGCGTTTCTTGCAGGGCCACGGCTGCGACCCCGCTCGCGATTTGGGCCTGGGTTCCACGCAGGGGGATTTTAATAAGACCGGCGGGTTTGAATTCGCTTTGGCAAAGTTCAACGACGCGAGTTGGCGGCCCTTGAACCTTCCTCACGATTGGGCGGTTGAACTGCCCTTCGTCCACGATAAGGCGCTGGAGGATCATGGGTTCAAGCCGTTAGGCCGGAGCTATCCTGAGACCAGCGTAGGCTGGTACCGCCGGGTCTTCGACGTGCCCAAGAGCAACCAAGGCCGCCGCGTATTCCTCGATTTTGATGGCGTTTTTCGCAGCGCGCTGGTTTTTTGTAATGGCAACTTCATCGGCCGCAACGACAACGGCTACGTCCCGTTTCGCTTCGATCTGACCGATTTTCTTTTCTATGGGGAGAAGAACTGCATTACGGTTCGCGTGGATGCGTCCTTGGGCGACGGCTGGTTCTACGAAGGCGCTGGCATCTATCGCCACGTGTGGCTCACCAAGACCGATCCCCTGCACCTGGGCCAATGGGATACGGTGGTACGCACAGACGTGCAAGGCAGCAGCGCAACCTTGAAGCTGAGCACCGTAGTCGAAAATGCCGGGAACGGCGCGGAGAGCTGTCGCGTGCGTTGGCAAATTCTGGATGCGGCAGGAAAAACAGTGTCCACTGCCGAATCGCCAGCCGCGGAAGTTGCCGCGGACGGAAAGCAAAGCTTCAGCGCGATCGCAAAGCTCGGACATCCGGCCCTGTGGTCACCGGAAGAGCCGAATCTTTATTGCGCTATCGCGACCGTGGAGACCGGCGGCAACACCCGTGACCGGGATCAAGCCGTGTTCGGCGTGCGCACGCTGACTTTCGATGCGAATCGGGGCTTCCTTTTGAACGGTAAGAGCACGCCGATCCAAGGCACCTGTAACCATCAGGATCATGCGGGCGTTGGCGCCGCCCTGCCCGATTCGTTGCACGCTTTCCGCGCTGGGGTGCTGAAAGCCATGAGTTGCAACGCCGTGCGCACGTCACACAACATGCCCACTCCCGAGTGGGTTGAGGCTTGCGCGCGGGCGGGACTTTTGATGCTCTGCGAAACGCGCCTGATGTCATCGAGCGAAGAAGGCCTGGCGCAGTTGGAAACCATGGTCAAGCGCTATCGCAATAACCCCGCGATTTTCCTGTGGTCCATAGGCAATGAGGAGGACGTGCTGCAAGCGAATGCGATTGGCCCGCAGATCGTTCAGACCATGCAGAAACGCGCGCACGAACTGGATCCGACGCGCCTTTGCACAGCGGCCGTGAACGGCTCGTATGACAAACCGCTCGCATTTGCGCTCGACGTGATGGGCTTCAACTACGAGCTGTCGCTGGCGGAAAAATACCATGCCGATCATCCCCGGCAGCCGCTGATCGGCACTGAGACCGCGAGTACTGTCGCCACACGCGGCATCTATACCACGGACAAGCTGCGGAATTGGGTAAGCGCCTATGACGCCAATCACCCGGCGTGGGCCCATCTCGCCGAGGAGTGGTGGCCCTACTATGCCGCCCGTCCGTGGCTCTCGGGTGGTTTTGTATGGACCGGTTTCGATTACCGCGGCGAGCCGACGCCCTACTCCTGGCCCAGCATCAATTCACAATTTGGCGTCGTCGACACTTGCGGATTCCCCAAGGACAACTACTTCTATTACAAGGCATGGTGGGGCAAGGAACCGGTGCTGCATCTTTTCCCCCATTGGAATTGGGCGGGCAAAGAGGGGGAAGAGATTTCGGTCTGGGTGCATTCGAACCTGGAAAGCGTCGAACTTTTTTGCAACGGGCAGAGCCTCGGCTCCAAGAAAGTCGAGCCGCTCCATCACCTGGAGTGGAAGGTCAAGTACGTCCCTGGCTACATCGAAGCGCGCGGCACAAAAGGTTCCAAAGTTGTGCTCGTCGCAAAGCAAGAAACCACCGGGTCCCCAGCGAAGATCCGCCTCACGGCCGATCGCGCGGAGCTCGCCGCCGATGGAGAAGATCTGGCGATGGTGCGCGTGGAAACCGTCGATAGCAAAGGACGTTTCGTTCCCACCGCAGATAACACGATCCGCTTTAAGGTGTCGGGCGAAGGCGCAGTGATCGGTCTCGGCAACGGCGACCCGAATTGCCAGGAGTCCGACAAGGGAAACGCGAGAAGCTTGTTCAGCGGTTTGGCGCAAGCGATTCTGCAGGCTTCGAAGAATCCAGGCTCTCTGACCATCGAGGCGACCTCCGATGAGCTGGAAGAGGCGTCGCTCACCATCGCGACCAAGCCGTCGAAACTGCGCCCCGCTGTGAGCTGATAGTGGGCCAGCACGAAGACGGCACCTTAAGCGGTACCTGAATCACCGAATTCAATTTCCTTAGAGCGTGTTTCATAAATTGGCTTTGGTCGTCACGGTGCTCCCGGATTGGCATCACTCGGGCACGATCGCCACGGTTTCAAGCGTGAGCACATCTGTAGGTTTTGCAGACATCCCTGTAACGCGGACCATCCCAGGAGGGAGATGGAGTCGCGACCGTCGTCGGGGTTGGGCGGTGGAGTTTCTATTCTTCGCGGAGCACCGTTTGGACATCGCTCAGAACCTCGCCATTTGTCGTTCCTCACCGTTTAACCGTGGGGGTGGCCCCTCAGCGTCATAGCCGCCATTCTTTCTCCCATTGAGGAAACGGTAAACAAGGGCTTGGACGATTCGTCAGGTGAAATTTGGATGCGTTCAACCGGGCGAAACGTCAGGCACATTCGGAGACGCCCTGCGAAAATTGGCCGATCAAGCGACGTACCTATACGTGAATGAAGGCCGGTATTGGTACTCGACTCAACCGAGTGTGAACCGGATGGCTGAGGAACGCGCCGAACGGTTTCAAGCGGAAGATGTCGCGGAGGAGATCCGCCGTCGTCTGCTCGAAGAGGCAAAGCAACGAGGAGATTTTTCAAAGGTACATCCTTGTCCTGCAAGCTACAACGAAGTGGTGGACGAACCCGAAGCGAAGCTGGTGATCCTCGAGCCAGACTCGCCCCACAGCGCCAAGGATACCGATAGCCCAGCCCGCCAGCTAGCCGCCGAAATCTTGAACCGCGGCTCGGCAGGCCGAAACTGCGGGAACATGCTGGTTTTTCTTGCCGCAGACAAAACGCGCTTTGCGGACCTCGACAAAGCGGTTTCTACCTTGCGTGGAAGTCGATTGAGGGCGAGAAAGTGTCTTTGGACCTGACTCCGTTCCAGGCGAATCAAGTGGACCAGAAGAAAACAAGCTCGGACCAGGCAGTCAAGGGCCGAATCCCCGAGACGTATGTGTGGCTTCTCGTGCCCGGACAGAAGAGGCCAGAATCCGGGCAGGCGTTCCCTAATGTCGAATGGCAAGATATCCGGCTTCAAGGCCAAGAAGCACTGGCTGAACGGGCATCTAAAAAGCTGAAGAACGAAGAACTTTTGATCACAAGCATGGCCGGGACGCGCCTGCATTTGGAGATCACGCAAATTCCTTTGTGGCGCTCTCCGGGTAGTCACGTCGGAGTAAAACAACTGGTGGATGATTTCGCCAAGTACCTCTACCTCCCGCGTGTCAAGAACGCGCAGGTGATTCTTGAGGCGATTCAGGACGGTGTGGCTCGCCTCACCTGGAAGCAGGACACGATTGCATACGCGGATTCTTACGACGCAGCGACCGGGCGCTATCGCGGTATCGAAGCTGGACGCCGTCCTAATGTTCAGTTGAATTCGGAAAGTATCGTCGTTAAGCCCGAGGTTGCAGCAGAACAGATGGAGAAGGAGACCGCTGCCAAGGCTTCGACACCCACCGGAATAGAGGTTGCAGGCACGGCAGCCGCAGATGGACTTGCTAGATCTGGCGTCGGGGTTGCCGCATATCCTGCTGGAGGAACCGGCCTGCCCCAAACAGGCTCGACGAAATCACCGGGTCCGAGGCGGTTTCACGGTTCGGCGACACTGAATGCGACTCGCCTATCGCGCGACGTTGATGCTATAGCCGCTTCCGTGGTTCAGCATCTTGCCGGCCTACTCGACGCTAAAATGAAAATCACCCTTGAAATCGAAGCTGAGCTGCCTTCTGGCGCTCCTGAGCATGTGGTTCGCACTGTTACCGAGAACTGTCGGACGCTGAAATTTTACAGCCAAGGATCTAAGGAAGCATAAATACACTGCGATACTAGGTCTAGCCCAAGATTCCAGCCCAAGATAAGCATGTCTCTCACGACCTTTGAAGTACTTACGCAGCCACCTAAGACCTGTTAAGTCGTTGTAAACACTTACTGAAAAGGCTGGCGTCGGCGGTTCAACTCCGTCCCTGGCCACCATCATTCCAAAGGACTTGGCAGAATCGCGTCTTGCCCTCCCAGTCCGCTCTCAGTCCGCTATTTTTCGGCGAGAGCCGGTTCGGTTCCTGGTTACGATGATGGCGAAGGACTTAACCTCGAATTGCCTCTCGCTCAGTCCGCTTTCAGTCCGCTTCTGTCTGCGGCGTGGCTGAAAATCGCAGTCAGCATGGCCCCTGCCGCAGCCATGCGATCCTCGCTGACACTGTGGGTATAACACTGCAGCTGTGGGCTCATAACCCAATGGTCGTTGGTTCTCCCCCCCGCAACCATAACCCGATACCAGAAGAATGAACGCCAGAAGCCCAATAAGAGGTAAGTTCCTTCTCAATATAAGTTTCGTTTTGCGCTGGGCGACCGAGCTCTGTCGCCGAAACGAATCCATCTGCATTACGCATTCCATGGCTTTGAGACGGACGGCGCTCTGCGCGTCGCTGGAATTGGCAGACACAGAAGCCTGAAGGTAGCGCCGAGCGCGTAGCGGCCAAGCTCGAAAACAGCATGGCCAGTTCCCGCTGTTACCGCCGGGTTGTGGCGATCCGACTTCAGGCTCAGGCGGTACATAGAAACCTGAACCGATGCCGCGCGGGCTGCGAGGAGGAGAGGCGACCGACAATCAGGCCGCCTCCTAGGATTCTCAGTGTTCGAACACGAAGTGGTCAACTCTGTTCGCCTGCCAGCATTGTTCGTTGTCTTGCGTGCAGAATGGCCTTTCCTTGCCGTAGCTGATGGTCTTGATGCGCTCTGGGGAGATCCCATGCTGCAAGAGCGATTGCTTCACCGATTCCGCGCGACTGCCTCCGAGAGCAATGTTGTATTCCTCCGATCCGCGGTCGTCACAGTGTCCTTCGATGAGAACCTTAACGCTCGCATGCTGCGAGAGGAAGGCTGCGTCATTTTCAACCGTTGACGTTTGGTCGGGGCGAATGGCGGATTTGTCGTAATCGAAAAAAACGTCTTTGACGTTCCTGCTGAACAATTCCTCGTCCGTGGGCGAAGGTGTTGCCTTGGCGATGGGCGCGTTTACCGTGACGCGGGCCGAGACTTCCTTCGTTCCTCCCGGCCCCTTCGCGACAAGGGTGTAGGTAGTGGATTCACTCGGCGTGATCGACCGGGAACCGGACGGCGGTAGCGTGCCGAGTCCGGCGATGGTAATTTCATTGGCATTGCTGGTTTGCCACGTCAGTACGGTTGACAGGCCTTGCACAATCACGCTGGGGCTGGCTGTGAGAGTGGCTGTCGGCGCGACCGGTGCGGCTGCGGGCGGAGGTGGCGGCGTCACTGTTGCTGCCTTCTTGTGGCATCCTGCCAGTGACAACACGGCCGCAAGCGGCGGCCATTGCAGCGGCGTTTAATACGCCGCTGGCGGCGGTGCTGTTTTCGCTGGAGGAGATCACGGGCGATCTCTACGCTCCGGTGATGGGCGCGGTGGTCCTGGCCTCGGCGACGGCATGGGTGGTTCTGCGCGTGTCGCTCGGCGATCATCCTCTCTTCAAGGTTCCGCAATATCAACTGGTAAGCCCGGCGGAGTTTGCGGTCTACGCGGTGCTCGGCGTGGCCGGTGGTGTGGTTTCGGCGGCCTTCGCAAGACTCTTGTTGGGCATGCGGGCGCGCTTCCTGCGGTTTCCGCAGAAGACGGTCTGGTTCCAACCGCTGGCGGGAGGGTTGCTGGTCGGCGTGATGGGCTGGTTTGTGCCGCAGGTTATGGGCGTAGGTTATGGGTTTGTCGGCGAGGCGTTGAACGGGAGGATGGCGTTCCAGTTGATGGCGCTGCTGGTGGTGCTGAAACTCTTCGCAGTTGCTGGCAGTTATGCTTCGGGCAACGCGGGCGGTATTTTCGGGCCCGCTCTGTTCATCGGTGCCATGTTGGGAGGTACGGTGGGGACGGTGGCGCATCATTTGTTCCCCGCTTACACGGCTACGCCGGGCGCTTACGCAATCGTTGGGATGGGCGCGGTGTTTGCGGGGATTGTGCGCGCTCCGATGACTTCGGTGCTGATGATCTTCGAGATGACGCAGGATTATGCGGTGATCGTCCCGTTGATGATTGCGAATCTGGTGAGCCTTTTCATTGCGTCAAGATTGCAGCACGAGCCCATCTACGAAGCGCTGGCCGTGCAGGATGGCATCCACTTGCCTTCGGCGAAGGCGCGCCAACGATCTGGTGAGCGTCAGGTAATTAGAGTGATGCAGACTGCGGGCCAGCTGCTGCCTGCCGAGATTACGGTTCGGGAGGCGCTTGAGCGGGTTCGATCGAGTGAATTCCGAACATGGCTAGTGACGGATCGACGAGGTGTGGTTGGCGTGATCAACCTTCCTAGGCTGGAGCGAGAGCTGGCGGAATCTGCGGATAAGAAGCTCGGCGAGTTGGTGGATGCGCTGGTTTTTCCGCACGTCCACTCCGACCAGGGGCTTGATTTGGCGCTTGAGCGCATGGGGGCGAACCAGATCGAAATATTGCCGGTGGTAAACCGTGCGGACGTGCATAAGCTGGAAGGCATTGTCACGCTGCGGGACGTTTTGGATGCATACGGCGTGACCCACGCCTGATCGGGCTTCGCCTTAGCACTGGATTTCTTATGAATCAGTGCCCGAACTTCTGTGTTCCAGAAGCTCCGGTGATGGGAGTCACTGTCTTCTCTTTGTAGTCCCTCCAGGCACTGAGGCGGATGCCTCCTCCGGGCTGGGGTTGTCCCAACGACCGTCTGAACCGAGTGGATGCACATCTATAGGCGCTTGGGTATTCATATGCCACTACTCCACTGCCAGTTCCGGATTTCCGGCATGTCCTGGCCGTGCTTGTCGATGTAGTGCTTGTGCTCGATGAGCTTGTCGCGCATCTGCTGCTTCAGGTAGGCGCCCTTGGAACCTAGATGCGGCAGGCGATCGACGACGTCCTGCACCAGGTGGAAGCGATCCAGATCGTTCTGCACCCTCATGTCAAAGGGCGTCGTGATCGTGCCCTCTTCCTTGTAGCCCCGCACGTGCAAGTTGCGGTTGGTCCGGCGATAGGTCAGACGGTGGACTAGCGACGCGTATCCATGAAAGCCAAATATGATGTGTTTATCTGTCGTGAAGAGCGAGTCGTAATCCTGCTCGGTCAGCCCGTGCGGGTGCTCCGAGCTGGATTGCAGCTTCATGAGATCAACCACATTGATCACCCGGATTTTCAAATCGGGCAGATACTGGCGAAGGATGGAAACCGCGGCCAGAATTTCCAGCGTGGGCGTGTCTCCGCAGCAGGCCATCACCACGTCCGGCCCGGCGGCGTCCTGGTCGTTGCTGGCCCATTGCCAGATGCCAATTCCTTCCGTGCAATGCACGACCGCGGCGTCCATGGTTAGCCATTGTGGGAGGGCGTGCTTGCCTGCCACCACCACATTGACGTAATTGCGGCTGCGCAGGCAGTGATCGAAAACCGACAACAAGCAATTGGCGTCGGGCGGAAGGTAAACCCGCACGATATCCGCCTTCTTGTTGATGACATGGTCGAGGAAACCGGGATCCTGGTGCGTGAAGCCGTTGTGATCCTGTTGCCAGACATGAGAGGCGAGCAGATAGTTCAGCGACGAAATGTTCCGACGCCAAGGCAGCTCCAGGCAGACCTTCAGCCACTTGGCGTGCTGGCTGAACATCGAGTCGACAATGCGAATGAAGGCTTCATAACTGTTAAACAGCCCGTGCCGCCCGGTCAGAAGATATCCTTCCAACCAACCCTCGCACTGGTTCTCGCTGAGCATCGAGTCCAGCACGCGGCCGGCGGGCGCAAGGAATTCATCGTTACTTACTTCGCGCGCGTCCCACTGCCGGTTGGTGACTTCAAAGACAGCGCCCAGGAGATTCGAGACTGTTTCATCGGGACCGAAGATACGAAAATTTCGCTGATCCTGATTCAACTTGGCCACATCGCGCAGGAACGAACCCAGCACGAGCGTATCTTGGGCGCTCACCGCGCCGGGCGATGGCACCTTCACCGCGTGGACGTGGAAGTCCGGCATGCGCAGGTCGCGCAGCAGAATGCCGCCGTTGGCATGGGGATTAGCGCCCATCCGGCAGTCGCCCTTCGGCGCCAGTTCGGCCAATTCCGGCCTGAGTCGCCCATCTTTATCGAACAGTTCCTCGGCCTTGTAGCTTTTCATCCAGCTTTCAAGCAGTTTGACATGGTCGGGATGCTCGGGATCTACCAGGAGTGGCACCTGGTGCGATCGAAAAGTGCCCTCGATTTGCAGGCCGTCGACGACCTTCGGTCCCGTCCAGCCCTTGGGTGACGTGAGGACGATCATGGGCCAGCGCGGCCGAGTGGTGTCGTTCTTGGTCCTTGCGTTGCATTGGAATTGACGGATGTCCTCGATGGCCTTATCCAGGGTGGTAGCCATAAGTTCATGCATCTTTTCCGGCTCATCGCCTTCCACAAAGTAAGGCGTCCAGCCGCAGCCTCGTAAAAATTGCTCCAATTCCTCATGCTCGATGCGGGCCAGGACGGTTGGATTGCTGATTTTGTAACCATTGAGGTGCAGGATCGGCAGCACGGCTCCGTCCGTAATCGGGTCGAGAAACTTGTTGGACTGCCATGAGGTCGCCAAGGAGGCCGTTTCCGCTTCACCATCGCCGATGACGCAGGCGACGATGAGATCGGGATTGTCGAACGCCGCCCCAAAGGCATGGCTGAGCGAATAACCCAGCTCGCCACCTTCGTGAATCGACCCCGGCGTCGTCGGCGCAACATGGCTGGAAATGCCGCCGGGAAACGAGAACTCCTTGAACAGCTCCTTCATTCCGGCTTCGTCCTGGGTTATGCTCGGATAAATCTCACTCCAGGTGCCTTCGAGGTAAACGTTGCCCACCAGCGCCGCGCCGCCGTGCCCGGGACCGGCGATGTAGAACATGTTCAGGTCATACTTCTTGATGACCCGGTTCAGGTGCACATAGATGAAGTTCTGGCCCGGCACCGTGCCCCAGTGCCCGACCACCAGCGGCTTCACGTGCGACAGTTTCAGCGGCTGCTTCAGCAGCGGATTGTCGTAGAGATAAATCTGGCCGACCGATACATAGTTGGCGGCGCGCCAGTAGGCATCCATCTTGTGGAGAAGATCGGGAGTGAGTGTGTTGGTTTTCTTGGTCGTTTTCGTGTTTAACTCTTTCTTGTTCGCCACTTCGGCTTTCTTGTCGAGCAGTTCCGGAGTGAGTGTGTCAGTTTTCATGGTTCAATTCCCTTCTTCAGCCAAGGTAGAGAACAGCAAACCGTCTTGGCGATCACACGTTCTTCGTCGGTACGAAATGCTCGACGAACTGCCATTGATCGTTAGAATGCGCGTCGGTATACGCGGATTAGCTGGTTTCATGGAATGACACCTTCATCATTCTGCAATCCGAACGAAATCAGTTTTGCGCACGTGGACTTGTAATTCGTGGGAAGAATGCTTCGGATCCCCAAACCTTGCGCAATCTGGACGAACATCGGGGTGTTTTCGATATAGACGACCTGCTGCGCCGGCGCCTGCGCGATGTCCAGCGCGAGCCGAAAGATGTCGGCGTCGGGATTGCGGATGTGAACGAAGCAAGAGGAAATAAAAGTATCCACAAACCGGTCCAGCTTGAACTTGCGAATGCGATACGCATTCACCGCGCGCGATTCGTTGCTGACCACGGCGATCTTGAGCCCGTGCCGGACCTTGAGTTGGGCGAACAGATTGATCATCCTCGGGTAAGGTTTCGACTGCGCGAACATAAAGTCCCGGAACTGAGTCCGGGTGAACGGTCGCTTTTCGTAGAAGACCACCCGATCTAAGTATTCTTCGAATGTCAGCTTTCCCTCCTCATGGGTTTCGAAGACCAGAGAGTGCCGATCCTTCATCTCCGCCCACGGCAGCTTGAAGAACTTCGCCGCCCGTCTGCGGGCATGATGATCCCACCCGTTGGTTAGCAGGACACCGCCGACATCCAGAAGCAGCGTCGTAATCGGGATCGCTCTTTTCATTCGGGTTCCGTTGGTGGGTAGAAGGTTGTAGATCGGGTGGCTAACGCGGGTTTGGTCGCTCACGATTTCTCTCTGCCGGTGGCACTTGCCCTAAGCGGACCGATAGCTATGCGTCACTTATGTCAATTCTCGTAAGTCCCTCGACAGTATGAACAACGAAGAAAATCCCTCATACCCGAGGGACCCAATAAGAAGCGAGATGGTGCATCTCTGGCCCTGACTTCCCCAGCACGCTTGTCTTTCGTGAAAGATCTACCACACGAACAGGCGGGCACCGGCGCCGGGAGATCGGACCCTCCCAACCTGGACAGAACCATCTTGACTGGCTTGACCGGCAGCCGCGTCATCACCCTTGCCAACCGTGCTAGGGAGGTACTGTACTGAGGTGCCGAGCTCTTCGATCTCTACGGCGCAATGCTGGTTCATGATCTTAGCCGCCGCGTCCGCCTTCTCGCCCGAACCGCTTGCAAAAATCATGACTCCTCCACGCCGGACTCCTCGCACGTAAGCTTCCGCGTCCGCTTCGGCGGCCCCGATCGCCTTCAGGTCCCGAATCAGGTCCACCTCAAAATCAGTGTGTGGCGTGCTCATGACTCCGCCGCCCGCCATCTCCCGCGGCTCGCCTAAAACACGGACGTCCTTCTGCGGGATACCGCTGGCTTTGAGCTCGCGAACAACCTCGTCGACCGAGCCCGGATTCTCAAACAAACCAACCGCCGTTTTTGCCATATTGACCTCCATCAATGTAATCCGCAGCACTGAAAACCTCACAGGTTTGAAGTCGTCAGGCTTCATCTCATCCACCAGCCCTATCTCATTTGGATGGCGCGGGTGCGATGAGGTGCGCTTTGACACCTGCAATCATGCCGTGCAGGTCTCCCTTTGCTATGCTGCGACTGCTTCGGCTTCATGCAATGTGTAGTAGGCAGGATGCGTGGTTTCGATAATGTCCTTCGCCTTGGCCACTTCTGCCGCCGTCCCGTGGACGATGAGCAGGAATTGATCTGTCTTGAGTGCCGTTTCGTACTTCACAATGCTGTCTTTAGGAATTCCTATGCTGTAGAGACCAGCCCCCAGAGCACCCAATACTCCTACCTCCACCGCACCTTCCAGCGCTGCCACGATCCATGCAACTACTGGTCCGGCCGCTAGGATTGGGCCGAGACCCGGAATCAGGAAAAAAGCAGAGCCGAACAGCAGTCCCCAGAAACCTCCCCAGAACGCGCCAACTTTGCCCCAATACTTCATGCGGTCGCCGGTATTGTAGTAGCCCACCACCTGCTCATCTGTGTGGTAGCCCTTCCCAACGATCGACAACTTGTGCATGTCGACTCCGCCACGCTGAAGCTCCTTGACTGCTTGATCCGCTTCCGTATGCGTGTGATATATAGCAACAACTGAATCTACTTTGGACATTTCTTCGTCTCCTCGGAGACTTGCCGTCGTTCTCAGACGATCAACGGCAGTCCCGACCCAAACTATGACAGCGCGGATGACACGGAAACTGTTCCCTATTGCTCAGTGTCGGTGGGGAATGCACGTCGCCTCATGACATACCACACGATCAACCTCGTCGACCCAGGCATTCGCGAGAGCCACATTGAGGGCGTCATCGCTTTTCCAGAGTGCTTACGATGCTGTTTTGACCTCTCACGGTGAGCAAAACCGCACAGATTCCGCATCACCGCGGGACGATACTATCTGCGAGACTCCCGGGCGGCGGCCCGCCGCGATGCGAATTGCCGTCGGCATGTTTCAGCCTGGCGAGGCCTAACAGTCGTTAGCCGGAGGAATCATCGCGGCGCGAGAACTCAAGCGGATAAGTCATTTGACTCTCTGAACCGTGGTGGCTCGAAAATGCCCAAATGACGATGCAGTCCACTGCTCGCTTGGTCCTGTCCGGAACAACCGCTGATTTTCTGGGGCGTCATGCGTCTGGGATGAGGCTAGTGTGGACGATCAAATGAGGAGCAAAGCACCCTCTTCCAATCACGGCGCGGTCGTTGCGGTGCGCGGCAGTGTCGTCGATGTGCGCTTTGACCGCTGCTTGCCGCCGATTTTTTCCGTGCTGCGTGCCGGAGCGGAGCGGGAGATTGTCGTCGAAGTGATGACGCAGCTAGATGCATCTCGCGTGCGGGGCATAGCTTTAACGCCCACGCAAGGGTTGGCCCGAGGAATGCCTGTCGAGGACACGGGCGCTCCTCTACAAGCGCCAGTCGGCAAGACGATTATCTCGCGTATGTTCGACGTGTTCGGCCATGCCATCGACCGCCAGCCCGCGCCTACGGATGTGCAGTGGCGGACTGTCCATCGCACGCCGCCGCCGTTGTCCGAACGCTCCACCAAGTCTGAGGTTTTCGAGACGGGCATCAAGGCCATTGATGTGCTCGTGCCGCTGGAGCGCGGCGGCAAGGCGGGTTTATTCGGCGGCGCGGGTGTTGGCAAAACGGTGCTGCTCACGGAGATGATCCACAACATGATTGGTCACCAGAAAGGGATGAGCATTTTCTGCGGAATCGGGGAGCGCTGCCGCGAAGGCGAAGAGCTCTACAGCGCGATGAAAGCAGCCGGGGTGCTTCCGAACATGGTGATGGTCTACGGCCAAATGAATGAGCCGCCGGGCAGCCGGTTTCGGGTGGGGGATGTAGCGCTGACGATGGCCGAATACTTTCGCGACGACGAGCATCGCGACGTTCTCTTGCTGATCGATAATGTTTTCCGTTTCATTCAGGCCGGGATGGAAGTTTCGGGCTTGATGGGACAAATGCCATCGCGCCTCGGATATCAACCTACGATGAGTACGGAATTGTCGGGGCTGGAGGAGCGCATCGCCAACACCCATGCCGGAGCCATCACATCCATCCAGGCGGTGTATGTACCGGCGGACGATCTGACCGATCCGGCGGCAGTGCATGTGTTTTCGCATCTCTCGGCGTCGATTGTGCTCTCGCGCAAACGGGCGAGCGAGGGGCTTTATCCGGCGATTGACCTGCTCCAATCCAGCTCGAAAATGGCGACGCCCGGCATCGTCGGCGACCGGCATTACAAACTGGCGCAGGAAATCCGGAAGACTTTGGCGCAGTACGAAGCACTCAAGGATATCGTCGCGATGCTCGGCTTGGAACAGCTCTCGCCGGAAGATCGCGACGCGGTCGCTCGCGCCCGGCGGCTGGAACGATTTCTCACGCAGCCCTTTTTCACCACCGAGCAGTTTAGCGGGATCAAGGGGAAACTCGTCAGCCTCAAAGACTCGCTCGATGGCTGCGAACGCATTCTAAAAGATGAGTTCAAGGACTACCCGGAGAGCGCACTCTACATGATCGGAGCGATTGGCGAAGCGAAAAAAGAAGAGAAAAAGCCCGACCCGAAAACGAAAACCGAAGCCGAACCCAAGCCGGAAGCGAAAGCCGAGCCTAAGGCTGAAGCGAAAGCTGAGCCCAAGGCTGAAGCCGAGCCCAAGGCTGAAGAGAAAGCAGCGAAGGCCCATGAATCTTAAAATCCTTCTCCCGTTCGAAATCTTCGCGGAGAAGACGGATGTGTCGCGCATCGTGGCGGAGACTCGCGAGGGATCGTTCGGAATCTTGCCCCACCGTCTCGACTGCGTTGCGGCGCTTGCGCCCGGAATCTTGACCTACGAAACGAAAGAGGACGGAACGGTTTACCTCGCCGTTGATGAAGGCGTGCTGGTCAAAGCTGGCACGGACGTGATGGTCTCCGTTCGCCACGCCATCGGCGGAACGGATCTCGGCCAGCTCCATGAGGCGGTGAAACGCGAGTTTCTGACGCTCGACGAAAGCGAGCGCAACGTTCGCGCCGCAGTTGCCAAAATGGAAAGCGGCCTTATCGTCCGTTTCGCGGAGTTTCAACATGAGCGGTGAGCTGACAAATCAGCCCTCGAAAGAGGAGCCGGAATTCGTCAGGCAGGTGGCCGCGAAGGCTGCCCGCAAGCTCAGGGTGCAGCGGGAAGGAAAACAAGGCGTCTGGTTTGGTCTCGGCATGTCTGGGCTG
>Ga0265314_10001549_pt1 | contig 25351 bp, 18 predicted proteins | sample 4126metaG_FD_203106 | JGI IMG/M metagenome (GOLD analysis project Ga0265314, IMG submission 203106) | Rhizosphere microbial communities from Carex aquatilis grown in University of Washington, Seatle, WA, United States - 4-1-26 metaG | ecosystem: Host-associated > Plants > Roots > Rhizosphere >... | reverse complement strand
GCGGTCAGCACGGTCAGCGGAGAAATTTGGGTCGCCTCTGGCAATGCCATTTATCATCTGCCGGAACTCACCACGTTTGTTCAGAATACGAGCACCATTATCCAGCAGATCGGATCGGACGCCCCTCTGGCGATCGCCTTGGACTCCTCCGAGAATCCGATTGTGGCGGAGGCGATTAATCGCGTTACGTTCTACTTCGCCCAACTTGTGGTCAGGAACGCCTTCAGCTTCACCTCGACCCATTTTCTGACCCCGGGAATGTGGGCACAAGCTGCGCCGCTCGGAAAAACGTTCAGCGCCGTTGACGAGGTCCATCAGAATCCGCCATATCCTTCGACGGCGGCAGGCCTGCAAATGCTGGTGAACGGCACGCCGTCGGCGATGTATTCCGTGGAGCAGAACGCGTATGTCAACTTCGTGATTCCCTGGGAAGCTCCCACCACTGGAACCGCGGAATACTTGCTTTTTAACCCCACCACGAAGGAGATCCTGGCGGCGGCAACCGTCGGTATGACGCTAGCCGACCCAGCCTTCAGAACGACAAATTTCCTAGGCACGGGGCAGGTAATGGCGATCAATATTAAATCAGATGGCACTCAGTACGGCCTGAACAGCGCTCAAAACCCGGTCAACCGGGGAGACACGTTGCAACTGGCGCTCACTGGTCAGGGCCTGGTAGCGAACCCCCCGGCGGACGGCTTCCCGCCACCCGCAGGTACTAAGATATCGACGAATCCGACCGACCTTATAGTCTATATAAACGGCCAAGCTATTCCGTCAGGTAACATCTCATTCTCCGGCTTAGATCCCACCTATCCGGGATCGTGGACGATTAATGTGGTCATTCCGACGGTCGCCCAGAATGGGCCGCCTCCGTGCAACGCCGCCTCGATTGTGGTGTCCATGCATGATCTGTTCAGCAATTACGGCTACGATCCGAATAATGGCTATAACGACATCGCGCTACAAGCGGGATCAAATGCCTGTCCCGCAGCGAGCGGAAACGGACGGACCACTACGTTCGCGGTGAAATAGGTCGAGCGCAGGTGAAGAGCTTGCTGAAAAAGGGGACAGGCTACTCTGTCCCCTCCAGCAAACTCCTGACTTCGCCAGCCAGCTTTTTCTTTAGTCGTCGCTGCTGAAGATACCGGAGATGACATCCAGGCCTTTGTGCTCGTCGCCGCCGGTGCGGTACGGAGCGAGCTCGCGACGCATCTTCTGGAGCGTCAGACTCTGCACGATCACGCGGCCCGGACCCGTGAGGGTAGCGAGGAACAGTCCTTCGCCTCCGAATAGCGCGGTGCGGATGCCGCCCGCAAGTTGGATGTCGTAATCCACGGTTTCTTCGAACGCCACGATACAACCGGTATCGATCTGCAGCGATTCTCCCGCGGCCAGCGTAAACTCGACGAAATCGCCGCCCGCATGGATGAACACGGTACCGGGTCCGGTAAGCTGCTCCAGGATGAATCCTTCGCCGCCGAAGAATCCGGCGCCGAGCCGTTTCACCAGCGCGATGTTGAGCTGAATGCTGGATTGCGCCACAACGAACGCGTCCCGCTGCACGAAGATAGTCTGGCCGGGCTTTAGCTCGAACGCCTGGACGCGGCCCGGATAGCTGCCCGCGAAGCCGACTTCGCCTGGCGTCGAGGCGCGGAAATAGGTCAGAAAGAGCGACTCGCCCATGAGCTTGCGTTTCAATGCTCCTAAGAGTTTTTCGCCTAGCGTCTCGCCGCTCATGCGAGTTTCCCAGGCTACCTGCGGCTGCTTGTAAACCATTTTGCCGGCTTCGGCGTACAGCTCCTGGCCGGGTTGCAGGCGGATGCGAATCACCTGAAGATTGTCGCCCTGGATGGTGTAGTCCAGCGGTTGATGTATCGCGGGAGGACCGCCTGCCGCGGTTTCGCCCGAAGTCATGTCGACGGACGAACCGCAGTTGGTGCAGAATCGTCCGGCATTGGGAAGCTGACTGCCGCAGTTTACACAGAAAGCCATGATGGTTGTGTCCTTAAGTGAGTAAGAAGCTATGACCTCTCGACGGTTGCTGGACGTCGAGTTTGAATTCCTTGCGGATGACTTCCGCCAGCGCGGCGCCCTGCGAGAGTTCGCCGTGCACCAGAAATACTTTCTTGAGGCGGGGGGCGAGGGGGCGCATCCATTCGATCAGCTCGCCTTGGTCGGCGTGGCCGCTCAACGCGTCGAGCGAAACTACCTCCGCGCGAAGCTGCATGGGCTCGCCGAAGATAGGAACTTCGCGGTCGCCGTTCAGGATCTTGCGGCCGAGCGTGTATTCGGCCTGGAATCCGGTGATGAGAACCGTGTTGCGGGAATCTTCGATGTTGTTCCGCAAATGATGCAGAATGCGCCCCCCTTCGCACATCCCGGAGGCGGACAGAACCAGGAACGGCCCGTGCAGGCTGTTCAGCGCCTTCGACTCGTTGGCATCGCGAATGTAACGCAGTCGGGAGAAGCCGAAAGGGTCGTCGCCTTCGGCCAGAAACTTTGCGGTTTCTTCGTCGTAACACTCCGGGTGTTTCCGGAAAACCTCGGTAGCGTTCACGGCCAGTGGGCTGTCGACAAAGATAGGGATGGAGGGGATCCGGTGCGCGTCCATCAACTGGTGCAGGATCATCACCAGTTGTTGGGTGCGTCCGACGGCGAAGCACGGAACGATGATCTTTCCGCCGCGCGCCGCCGTGCGATTGACCACGTCCGCCAGCGTGCCGGCGACGTCCGCGACCGGCTCGTGGAACCGGTCGCCATAAGTGCTTTCCATGATGAGATAGTCGACCGGATCGGGCGTGACGGGGTCGCGGAGGATCGGCAGGTGCTTGCGTCCGATGTCACCCGAGAAGGCCAGGCGCACGCCGTCGGCTTCAATGACCATCGAAGTAGCGCCGAGCATGTGGCCGGCTTCATAGGTCCGGTAGCGGAATCCGGGAGCCACTTCCTTATACTGGCCCAGCTCGACGGGACAGAACAGGGGATTCACGTGTTCCGCGTCTTCGGGAAGATAAAGCGGATCGCATTCGTGATCGTCCAGGCCTTTAGAGCGGCGATGTTCCCGGCGTCGGTTGCAGAACTCGACGTCCTTTTGCTGGAGGAACGCTGAATCGGCCAGCATGGGAAGGCACAGGTCGATCGTTGCGGGTGTCGTGTAGATCGGCCCGGAGTAGCCGTTGTGGACCAAGGTCGGAAGATTTCCGCTGTGATCGATGTGGGCGTGAGAAAGAATCACGCCATCGATACTGGACACCGGAAACGGAAAATGGCTGTTGCGCTCAAATGCGTCGCGGCGGCGTCCCTGGAACAGACCGCAGTCGAGAAGGAATCGCTTTCCCGCTGCTTCGACGTGGTGCATGGACCCGGTAACCGTCTGTGCGGCACCCCAAAAAGTGACTCTCATTAAACTTACAATCAGGATACGATGAGAGCGGTGATTTTGTTCCTTTCGGGCCGATTTGGAATCGGCGCTCGACGCGGGTTACAAACCCGCGTGCAGGATACAATCCTGCCCCACTTTGCGGCAATTTTGTTACTCGCGTGCGCCTCTCTCGCACTGGCGCAGAAAAAGCCGATCACGCTCGAAACTCTGGAAGAAGCCGCGCGGCTGCCTCCTGAAGGTCCTGGAAACCCGGTGGCGTGGTCACCCGACGGCACACAATTTCTCTACCGCCAGGGCCGAAGGCTGGCGATTTACGATCCTGCCACGGGATCGTCGAAAGATCTGGCCGATACGTCGGCCATGGATTCGGCTGCCGTGCGACCGGCAAAGCTGGAATCGCAACCGTTCGATTGGGAAAACCGGCGCGTGCGCGAATCGCCGGTGCAGTGGGCCGCTACCGAGGTGCTCTATTCCAGCGGCGGGGATGTGTTTCTCATTCAGACCGAGACCGGCAAATGGACGCAGCTGACCAAGACGCCGGTCGCGGAGCGTGATCCGAAACTTTCACCGGATGGGAAATCGGTGGCATTCCGGCGCGATTGGGATTTGTACGCGCTCGACATCGCCTCGAAACGTGAAACGCGTCTGACGAGGGACGGTTCAGACATGCTTCGAAACGGCGGCTTGGACTGGGTGTATCCGGAAGAACTGGATCTCGGCACGGCGTACTGGTGGTCGCCCGATTCCCAATCCATCGTATATATGCAGTTCGATCTCAGCCGCGAGCCGGTCTATCCTCACGAAGATTTACGGGGACGGCGTCCGATCTACGAGCCCCAGCGCTATCCGCAGGCGGGGGAAAACAATCCGGACGTTCGCGTGGGCGTGGTGCGCGCGCGCGGCGGAAGCACTCGCTGGCTGGAGGTGGACGGCAAAAGCCAGGAGTCTCTGATCGCGCGCGTGGGTTGGACACCGGATTCCAGGAACGTGTACGTGGTGCGCACCAATCGCGTGCAGAACAGGCTCGATTTATTTCTGGCCGAGGCTGGGTCAGGAAAGGCCGCGCGGATTTTGGAAGAGAGCGACAAATACTGGGTCAATGTGCAGGAGGATCCGGTGTTCGTGAACGGCGGACAACAATTTCTGTGGCTGAGCGAGCGCGATGGTTTCCGGCATCTGTATTTGTGCTCCGTCGATGGCAAGGACGTCCGGCAACTTACGAAGGGCTCATGGGAGGTGACCGGGATCACTGGTGTCGAGGAAGCGGCCGGGCGCGTCTATTACACGGCGAGCGAGACCAGTCCGCTGGAGCGGCAGTTCTACAGCATTGCAATGACAGGCAGTGAATCGAAAGACGCCGGAAAGCAGCGGCTCAGTTCCGGTTCGGGGACGCACAGCATCGCAATGGCACCTGGCGGGCGCTTTTATCTCGACACGTTTTCGAGCGTATCACCTGTCGCAACGCCGCCGCGCACGACGGTTCATGCCGCGGATGGCCGCGAACTGGGTGTGTATCGCGAACAGAACAGGAAACTCACCGACGAGTACCAGATTCTGCCGACCGAATTGGTCAACTTCAAGACTCCGGATGGAACGCTGCTGTATGCGCGGCTGATTCGGCCCGCGGGATTCGAGACGGGCAAAAAGTATCCGGCTATTGTGCTGGTTTACGGTGGTCCGGATTCGCAAGGAGTCCGCAATACCTGGATGGGAGCGGACCTTGACCAGGTACTGGCAAGCAAGGGCTTCGTGGTCTGGCAGGTGGATAATCGCGGGTCGTCGGGCCGCGGGCACGCGTTTGAGACGCCGGTATTCCGGAAGCTCGGCTCGGTTGAACTGGCCGATCAGGTGGCGGGTGTCGAGTACCTGGTATCGCTGGGATTCGTCGATCGGGCGCGGATCGGCATCCGCGGCTGGAGCTACGGGGGATTTATGACTCTTAATGCCATGCTGAATGCCCCCGACGTGTTCCGGGCTGGAATTGCGGGTGCTCCTGTAACCGACTGGCACAATTACGACACCATCTATACTGAGCGCTATATGGGTTTGCCCAAGGACAATCCGGACGGCTATCAGAGCACGGCTTTGCCGCCGAAAGCGAAGAATCTGAAGGGGAAGCTGATGATCGCGCACAACTTTGAGGACGATAACGTACTGTTCCAGAACACCGCACAGATGATCGAGTCCCTGGAGCGCGCCGGCAAGCTCTTCGAGATGCAGGGTTACACGGAGAAAACCCACGGAGTGACAGGCGCCGAGGCAACCCAGTTGAACGCCACTATGGTGGATTTCTTCGAGCGGACGATGAGATAGCTATAATCAAGATAAGCGTGCATTCCTTCGTCAAATTTTGGACACCCCGCCTGCTGCTATCGGCCTTGGCCGTTAGCGGGCTTGCCATTTCGGCCCACGATCTTCCCAGCGCGCTGGATTCCCCGACGGTGTCCGGCTGGGTGCTCGCCGATCTCAACGGGGATCAGAAGGCCGACCTGGCGACCGCGCGATCCGGGCGTCATGATGCCAACGGTTACGCCCAGGAAGTCAGTGTCACGTTGGGCGCTTTTCAGCAAACCTCTTTCCGTTTCCTGAGCCCCGGCGCGACCGTCGAACTCAGCAGCCGCGACGTGGACGGCGATCAGGACCGCGATCTGGTCATTCTGGAGCCCGTATCCCGGAAGCCTATCGGCGTCTGGATTAACGACGGCGCGGGCCTCTTCCACGAAGGGAATCTGGCGGATTTCCGGGGGCTGCTGAGCCATGGGAGATCATCCTCCAGCCTGCTCTCCCCGCATCCGCGCCTTGCGCTGCTAGCCATTTCGGAAGAGCGCGTCCAACTGGCTCTCCCGTCGATTTCCGTTAGCGGCACTGACGGTCTGATCGAATTGCTGGCGCCCCGGAGCGAACTCCCACGCCAGGAACTGCTGCAGTCCGATTTTCGCCCTCGCGCTCCTCCCGCACGCTCCTAGTCCGAGCAGAAATATCGCGTATTTCCGCGACCAAGAGAACGCGTTGCGTTCCTGCTTTGGATAACCATTCCCCGTTTGGCTACTAGACGTTGAATTATTTCGCGGCTCTTCGTGCGCCGCGACAGGAGGATCATGAAGCGAACGTTCGCGATGCTGAGGAAGCTTATCCCAGGTGCTGCCGCCCGCAGTCTGGCGATTACCGCGGTCCTGGCGCACAGTCTGTGCGGCCAGACCTCGATCCTGAGCTGGGAACAAGTCAAGACGCGCTTCCTGACGCAGAACCCGAGCGTGCTGGCCGGCGAGATCAATATCGAAGAATCCAAGGCCAACGAAATCACGGCCGGCTTGCGGCCCAATCCACAATTCAACCTCAGTCAAGACGGGCTTCAGCTGACTCCCTCCGCAGGCATCTGGCGCCCGCTGACCGGAATCGTGTTCACCCCCGGCGTTAGCCAGCTGATCGAGCGGCAGGACAAGCGCGGGAAGCGCGTGGACAGTGCCCGGCTAGCCACCTCCGGCGCAGGCAGCGATCAGGAAGACCTCCAGCGCCAGTTACTGTTCGCGGTTCGAACCGCGTTCTTGAACACGCTGCAGGCCAAGGCACTGGTCGAGCTCACGCAAACCAGTCTTCAATCCTACGACCAGGCGATCGAAGCAAATCGCACGCGCTACCAGGCCGGAGATATCGCTGAGTTGGACTTCCAACGCGTCGAAATCCAGCGGGTCCAATTCGAGAGCGATCTGGCAGGCGCGAAGGTCAATCTGCGCACGGCGAAGATCCAGCTTCTGGCTCTTCTGAATGACCGGTCACCAGTCGACGACTTTGATATCGCGGGCTCCTTCGAGTACAAGGAGTCCATCCTGCAATTGCCGGAGCTGCGTCAAATGGCGTTAGCAAATCGCCCCGACTTGCGGTCCGCCGAAACCGCCATCGAGAAAGCCAGAGCCGACAACCGGCTGGCGATCGCCAACGGGTCGGCCGATCCCGTCGTGGCCGGATGGTACTCGCGGAATCCGTCCTTCAATAACCCATTTGACAGTAATACGATCGGCGCGAGCGTCTCTATTCCCATCCGAATTTTCGATAAGAACCAGGGTGAGAAAGCCAGAACTGCTCTGGAAGTAACCCGCACGGGGCGACTGCGTGACGCGCTGCTCGCGGGGATCTTTCGTGATGTCGACTCGGCTTACGCGACTGTCGAAAGCGTACGCACGCTGGTGCGGCCCTACCGGGACAAATACCTGCAGGAGTCGGGCGACATTCGCGATAAGGTTTCGTTTTCTTACAGCCAGGGCAACGCCACGGTGCTTGAATTTCTGGACGCGCAAAAGTCCTATCGGGACACGCAAGTGGCGTACGTCGGTCTGGTAGGCAGTTATTGGTCAGCGTTAGCCCAGCTTAGTTTAGCCGTGGGCCAAGAGGTGAATCCATGAAGGGCAGTTTGATATTTGCGGGCTCGATATTTGCTGGAGCCGCGTTTCTGATGACGACTGGATGCTCGCGCGAGCCGGTGAGCGCCTCCGCGAATGTCGCACCCGCGACGACCGTGGAATCGGTGGCCGACCGCAGTCTGGTCACCATTGCGAACCCGGAGCGATTCTCTTTGGCGCCCGCCGCAGTCCGGCGCGAATCCGACCAGATTTTGGCGAACGGCGTCGTGGCCGCCGATGTAAGCCGGACCTATCCGGTAAATGCTCTTTCCTCGGGCCGCGTGGTCGACATCCGGGCGCGCTTGGGAGACGACGTGCAGAAAGGGCAGCTTCTGCTCACCATGACCAGCCCGGATATGGCCCAGGCCATCTCGGACTTGCAGAAGTTCAGGGCGAATGAAACGCTGACGAAGACCCAGCTGGATCGCGCGCAGCTTCTGAATTCACACGGAGTGCTGGCGCAAAAGGATCTGGAGGTGGCTCAGGACGCCTATAACAAGGCCAAGATCGACACGCGGACGGCGGAGGAGCACATCCGCATACTGGGTGGAGACCTGCAACAGCTCTCATCGCAAATCGAAATCCATGCGCCCATGGCCGGGACCATTATCGAGCAGAACGTGACTTCCTCGGCCGGAATAAAATCGCAGGACAACTCGCCGAACTTGTTCACGATCGCGGACCTCTCGAGCGTCTGGGTGCTGTGCGACGTATTCGAGAATGACCTGGCGCGTGTGCGGCTGGGCGATCGAGCCGAAATTGAGCTGAACGCCTACCCCGATCGCCGACTTGCGGGCCGGGTCGCCAACATCTCCAAGCTGCTCGATCCGAGTACGCGCGCCGCGAAAGTCCGGATCGAACTGACAAACGAGGCCGGGATCCTGCGGCCAAACATGTTCGCCTCGGTGCATTTCGTCTCGCAGGGGACGGAAACCCGCACGGTTGTTCCGGCAACGGCGGTACTGCGTCTGCAGGATCGCGATTGGGTTTACATCAAGGTGAACGACAAGCAATTCCGCAGAACCGAAGTGCATGCGGGTCCGGTCAACCCCGACAAAACGCAACAGGTATTAAGCGGCCTGAAGGCGGGAGACCAGGTTGTGTCCGACGCACTGATGTTCGACCGGGAAGTGCAGAAGAGTACTGAACAGTGATTCAAAAGTCCGTTGATTTCGCGCTCCGAAATCGCTTCCTGGTACTGTGCGCTGGAATTCTCCTGCTGATCTGGGGGGCGATTTCCTTCAAGAATCTGCCGGTGGAAGCGTATCCCGACGTGGCCAACAACTACGTGCAGGTCATTACGCAATGGCCGGGGCGCGCGGCCGAGGAAGTGGAACAGCAGGTTACGATCCCCATCGAAGTTCAGATGAACGGGCTGCCGCAATTGGTGTCGCTTCGCTCCTGGTCGCTGGCCGGTCTTTCCAGCATCAATCTGACGTTTGACGACGGCTCCAACAACGATCTTAACCGGCAAAAGGTGCTCGAAAAGCTTTCGCAGGTCAATCTTCCGAATGGGCTACAGCCCACCCTGGGCGCGGATTTCAGTCCCGTGGGGCAGATCTACTTTTATACTCTGAGCAGCAGCAACCCGAACTATGACGTGATGGAGCTGAAAACGCTCCAGGACTGGGTCATCGTCAAGCAATTGAAGTCTGTTCCGGACGTGGTGGACGTTTCCGTTTTCGGCGGGGCGACGCGCGAGTATCAGGTGCAGGTGGATCCGAACAAGCTGATTTCCTATGGACTCAGTATCGGGCAGGTGGAACAGGCGCTGACCAACAACAACGTCAACGCTGGCGGAAGCTTTATTGAGCGCGGAGAGCAAGCCATTAACGTCCGGGCGGTAGGACTGGTGCAATCCACCGAAGAGATAGGGCAAATCGTTCTCAAAACGCAGAACGGGATTCCAGTACGCGTGCGGGATGTCGCCCACATCGAGCAGGGTCCCAAGATCCGGCTCGGCCAGATGGGCAAAGCCATTCACGATGAGCCGGGGAAAGTTTTCGACGATCCGGACGTTGTATCCGGCATCGTGCTGCTGCGCAAGGGCGCCGATGGAGACAACGTACTCACGGCTCTGCATGAGAAGATCGATTTCCTCAATGCGCATTTCCTTCCGCCCGGCGTAAAAATCGTTCCGCACTTGGATCGAAGCGACCTGGTCCATCTGACAACTCACACCGTGCTCCACAACCTGACCGAAGGAATCATCCTGGTCTCGATCATTCTGTTCATCTTCCTCGGCAACATTCGCGGCGCGCTGATCGTTACTCTCACGATTCCCTTTTCCCTGCTGTTCGCTTGCCTGTGTCTGGATCTGCGGCACATCCCGGCGAACCTGCTATCGCTGGGCGCGCTCGATTTCGGAATGATCGTCGAAGGCGCGATCGTCATGGTGGAGAATATTGTCCGCCTGCTATCGCATCCGGGGGTCCATCCCGAAGAGACGGTTGCTCAGAAAATCAAGAGGGCCGCGCACGAGGTACAACGTCCGGTTTTCTATTCGATTACGATCATCATCACCGCCTACGTACCGATTTTCACGCTCCAGCGAGTGGAGGGCCGCTTGTTCCGGCCGATGGCATGGACGGTCGCCTTCGCGTTGGCCGGGGCATTGTTGTTCTCGATGTTTTTGGGTCCGGTACTGGCCAGCATCGTGTATCCCAAAGGTACGAAGGAGTGGCGCAACCCGCTAATGTCGTTCCTGACGCGTGTTTACGGCAAGGCGCTGGCGTTGGCGATCCGATGGCGCTGGGCGACCGCGGGAGTCGCGATCGCGGCCATGGCCGGTACCGTGCTGGTTGCTCGAACCATCGGTTCCGAATTTCTGCCGCACCTGGATGAAGGGGCGATCTGGGCGCGCGGAACGCTCGCGACCAGCATGGGGCCCACGGAAGGCACTCGCATCATGAACGAAGCCCGCATCGGGTTCGCGAAGTTCCCGGAGGTGACCAAGGTCGTCAGTCAGATTGGACGGCCGGACGACGGGACGGACTATACGGGCTTCTTCAACTCCGAATACTTTATCGACCTGCGTCCGAAGGAACAATGGCGGCCCATGTTTCACCAGGACAAGGAGCAGCTGATCGCTGCCCTGAGCGAGCAGGCCGAAAAGATCCCTGGAGTGGTCTGGAATTTTTCGCAACCGATTGCGGACAACATGGAGGAGGCGGTGAGCGGCGTCAAAGGGGAACTGGCGGTGAAGATCTACGGGACCGACCTGAAGACACTGGAAGATAAGGCCGACGAAATCATGAACGTCATGGAAAAGATCCACGGCGTGCAGGATCTTGGCATCTTCAGAGTCATCGGGCAGCCGAATCTGAACCTGACCGTGAACCGCGACAAGGCCGCCCGATTCGGAATCAACGTTTCCGACGTTCAGGACGCGATCGAAACCGCGACGGGAGGCAAAGCTGTGTCCGAGGTACTGAAAGGGGAGGAGCGCTACGACCTGGTGGTGCGCTATCAGCCTTCCTACCGCAGTACCGTCGAGCAAATCGAGAACATCCGGATTCTTACTCCTACTGGCGAGCGTGTATCGCTGGGCCAGCTTTGCGACGTTACCATCAAGGACGGCGCGTCCGAGATCTACCGCGAAGGCAACTCGCGCTATGTCGCCCTTAAATACAGCGTCCGCGGCCGCGACCTGGGCAGCGCCGTGGAAGAAGCCATGAGTGTTGTTACCAAGAACGTGAAGCTGCCACCGGGTTATCGACTGGAGTGGGCCGGCGAATATGAATCGCAGAAGCGCTCCCAGAAACGCCTGGAGATCATTATTCCGATCACTCTGCTGGTGATTTTTCTAATCCTGTACACCATGTTTTCGTCGATGAAATGGGCCAGCCTCATCTTGATCACGGTGGCAACGGCGCCGATCGGCGGAATTCTGGCGCTGTACTTGACCGGCACGAATTTCAGTGTTTCGTCGGGCGTCGGATTCCTAGCGCTATTCGGAGTCTCCGTGCAGACCGGCGTGATCATGCTGGAGTACATCAATCAATTGCGCGCGCGTGGGCACACGATCCTGGACGCGGTTCAGGAAGGTGCTGTCCTGCGATTCCGTCCGATTCTCATGACGATGCTGGTAGCATCGCTGGGATTGGTTCCGGCCGCGACGTCGCATGGCATCGGATCGGATTCGCAGCGGCCATTTGCGATTGTCATCGTGGGCGGGCTGATGGCCGTTCTGGTGATGAGCATTTTTCTTCTGCCCGCTCTGTACATCTGGTTCGCGGGGCCCAATGACAAGCTTCCCGAGCCGGATGCTCACGAAGAATAGAGTTCACGACCATGTTTCAACTCAAACGAATCCTTTTCCCCGTGGACTTCTCGGACCGGTGCAAGGGCGCTGCCGCGTATGTGGAAGCTCTGGTGGGCCGGTTCGATGCAGAGTTGATCCTCTTGCACGTGATTGAGCCCACCTACAACAGCACGCTTGAAGATTTGCATGAGCCCCAACGGGAGAAGTTCCACAAATTCTTTGGCAAGGAATTGAAGCACCTTCGCGTGAAAGAGCTGGTGGATCATGGGGAGCCGGCCCGCAAGATCATCGAATGCGCTTCCAAACATCACGCGGACCTCATCATGATCCCGACGCAGGGTATGGGGATTTACCGGCGCCTGATTCTGGGCTCGACCAGCGCCAAGGTTCTTCACGACGCCGATTGCCCGGTCTGGACGGGCGTCCATTTGGAGAATGCGCCTCCCCTGGAGTCTGTAACCTGCGACCGGATTGTGTGTGCCCTGGATTTGAAGCCGTCCAGCATCCGTGTGCTCGACTGGGCGGCTCGCTTGTCAGAGGAGTATCAGGCTGAACTTACGCTGGTCCACGTGATTCCCGCGGGCGAGACCGGGAACGCGCACACTGAGGCCCTGGAGAGCCTGAACCAACTCCGGGAAGCGGCTCGCGTGCGCGCGGCGGTGCGGGTTGAGTCGGGGGAAGTTTCGAAAGCCGTTGCCGATCTGGGTGCCGAACTGAAAGCCGATCTTCTGGTGATTGGCCGCAAGGCCGAGCCGGGTATTCTCGGACGTTTGGAGATAACGGCGTACGCCATTATCCGGCAATCTCCGTGCCCGGTTGTCAGCGTTTGAGAGATGAGTTAAGCAGTACAAGTTCGCGGCGATAAACGACCAGCGCTTCGAGCGGCGCTTGATCGTCTCCGCGTACGGCGCCGAGGGTCGCTTGAGGGTGACAAGCGACCCCCGCGCCGGGTAACTCGCAGTTCTACACCCCGAGCAAATACGCTCTAGCCGGTAAGCCAGTCAGGCGATGGAGGGCGCTCGCGTACCACTGAAGCTGGCGTTGGTATTGGCTCTGTTGTCCGGATATATCCGCGTCGGTCTTGAAGTCGACGATCACCCAGGCGTTGCCCTCGACGAACGCCAGATCGACGACGCCTTCCATGAGGCGTCCGCCGTCTACGCGGAGCATGACGGGATACTCGCGATGCTTGCGCTCGGCGCGTCGCGCGCGATCGAGAAGTGGATGGGCGAGCGCGGCCTCCACTCGGGAGCAGGCAGCTTCGATCTCTTCAGAGGGCGCTCCGACGATACGCGCGTTGAGCTGCGCCCATCGGCGGATGGTAACGCCGTTCGCGTCCAGAGGCACGTCGCGGAGCACGGCGTGGACCAGGGTGCCGAAGCGTCGTCCTGTGGGACCGGGCGAGGCATACCTCGCCCCTACGACGTCGACCGAGACTGGATCTTTGGGAGCGTCGGCGGCCTGGCTTGCGAGGAACACGGCGAACTCGGGGCGCGAGGCGGTAGCGATCGTTTTGGCGCGTTGTTCCTGCCATGCATGATATGCGGCGGCACTGACTCCTGAGTCGCCCTTTAGCAATTCTTCCTGACGCAGCCCGTGGTCGCTTTCCTCACCCAGTTTCAGTTTGGACGGATCCCACCAGACGACTTCGTGCGACCCCTGCTGCGGAGTAATGAGGCCGGGGCGAACCGAGAATTCGGGCTCGCGATCGTAGTCCATGGGGCGCGCGACCACGCTCGAGTCGCCGAACTCCGGACATCCCAATTTAGTTGCAGGGCGCGATTTGCGCCAGGTCTCGCGCGACGGATACAGAGCCTTGTTCAGCGGACTGAGCCAGTTGTCCTGCGGAAACGGCTCGTCGCCGCAGGCCGGGACCACCAGCAGATCGCGCGCGCGAGTCGCCGCCACGTAGGCCACGCGCACACCCTCCGCCCGCTCGCGATCCGCTTCGTCGGCTTCGTGATCCAGCAATTCCCAGGGCGCGCAGCGCAGCAGGCGGGTAGCGCTCACGCGTTTGGCTCCGTCGACGTATTGATCGGGCTCGCGCGCGCACAAGTTCGCGGTCAAATCCGCCAGGATCACCACCGGAAACTCCAGGCCTTTTGCGCCGTGCACGGTCATCAGACGGACGCCGTCGGAATCTTCTTCGAGCACGGGTGCTTCGGAGGCTTCTTCCTTCTCGGCCTGAGCGGTCAGCTCCTCGACGAATCCACGGAAGGACACGCCCCCGGTCATCTCGTAGGTGCGGGCGAGGTCGGCAACGCGAGCCACGTTGGCCAGAATCTGGTTGCCGCCAGGACGCAGAAGGAAACCGGCGTGAGCCCGCGTGGCTTCGAGCAGGGCGTGAACGGTCGCGGCGAAGGGCTGATAATTGCGGGTCTTGTGCAATTCGGCGAGAAGGTTTAGCGCGTCCGCGATGGCCTGCTCGGCGCCGTCGCGATGATACGGGTGGAGGCGGCCACGCTTATGCTTGTGCACCAGGAGCATCTCATCGGGAATCGCGAACAGCGAACCTTTCAGCGTGGCGAAGACGCTCAGCTCGTCGTCCGGCCACTCGATCGCGGTCAGCGCGGCTCGCAGCGTTTCGACTTCTTCGCGGTGGTGGAACGATTTCGACCCGGCCAGCAGATGATCGACATTGCGGGCTTCGAGCGCCCGGGCGTACTCGCGCGTCAGGTCCTGGCCGCCTTGTGTGCGGCGGCGGAACAGGATCGCGATGTCCCGGGCTTTGAATCCCCAGCCGCTTTCCTGGACCAGCCAGGCGACGAATGCGGCGATGGCATCGGGCAGCGACCGGTTCACAGCCTCTTTCGACAGGCGCGTCTTGTAGGGACGGGGTACTGGCAGTGCGATCAGGCTCGGGCGTCCGTCAATTTCCTCGCGATGCCGCTCCAAAGGGATCCATTCGGCATGACCATCGCCGTCCATCTCTGTTTCAAACGAAGTGTTGACGAAATGTTGCAGATTCGGGACGGAGCGAAAACTCTTGCGCAGCGCGACCAGGCCGCAACCGCGGTCGACCATCTTGTCCCGTATGTCCCGATAGAGCAGAATATCCGCCCGCCGGAACTTGTAGATCGATTGCTTCGGATCGCCGACAACGAACAACTTGCCGGCGACTGGACGGATCTTGAGCCAGTCCGATTCGGCTGGGTCGTCGGCGGCGAGCAGTAGCAGAATTTCGGCCTGGAGCGGGTCGGTGTCCTGGAATTCATCGATAAAAAGGTGGCTGAAGCGCTTCTGTAGATATTCGCGTACAGGCCGCTGATTCTTAACCAGATCGCGCGTGCAAACCAGAAGATCCACGAAATCCAGCTTGCCTTGCCGCCGCTTACGCTCGTTGTACTCGTCGACCAAGCCGGACATCTCCTCGCGGAGCTCGGCAGCGAGGTCGGCGTCGGCCCGACGACGGAATTCCTCGATCCAGCGGAGGAGCTCATCACGCCGGTTGAGGAGGTCTTCCCGGCTGACGCCGCCGCCGTACTCGCCCGAGCCTTTCTTCGTGTCGCGGCGCAGGTCGCGCCCGAGTTTTAACACGGCGGCCTCAAGCGAATCCTGATCGTGCGCGGCCACGCCTTGCACCATCAATCGCACCGGTTGGAGACCGATGTACAAGTTGTCAGTTACGCGGCGCGGGCGCGAGCTCAGCTCGGCCAGCTCGCGAGCCATGCGGAGCAGCGTGCCAGTTTCTTCATCGCGTGCAAACGGCTCGCGACGCCATGGGGCGGGATAATCGCGCCACTCCACGAGCTTCCTCCCGGCGTACTGCAATTGTTCGAGGGGCGGGGAATCGTCCCAGGAATCGCGCCAGGCAAGACGGGCGAAGGCTCGCCGCAATCCCGGCGACGGCTCGGCAAGCCTGCGTTCCAGCCAGGCACGAAAAGCCCGTTGATACAGCCGGGAGCTTTCCTGGTCGCTTAGTTCCTGGAACGCCGGGTCGACGCGAGCCTCCACGGGCCGCTCGCGCAGAAGCTGCGCGCAGAAGGAATGGATAGTGCCGATGGAGGCTTCTTCCAGATGCTCCAGTGCATCTTCCAGGCGGGTGCTAGCCGCCTCCTGCCGTCGACGATCTAGTTCCTCGCGGAGCCGCAGCTTCAGCTCGCCGGCGGCCTTGTGGGTGAACGTCACCGCGGCGATCTTGTCGATGGTCGTGCGGCCGTGTTCCAGCACGGCGACGATGCGACCCACCAGCTCAGTGGTCTTGCCGGTGCCTGCGGACGCTTCGACAATCAAACTCTCGTCCAGCGATTCCCGAATCCGGCGGCGCGCCTCGGTGTCGGATACGGTGCGGGCCGAAGTACTCACGCCATGCCTCGAATCTCAGTCAGGGGCTCGAGCCGGACGTCGTGACGGTCTTTCTTGCCGAGCCGCCGTTCTTCGTACGGCCCGCATACGATCCTGTAATCGCAAATCTCGCAGGCGTCTTTGGCGGGAGCCGGCGGGAGGAAGCCGGTGGCAATGGATGCGTCGATGTCGGCCAACAGTTTTTGCAAGAACTGCCGGGCGCGATCGTCCAGTTTGATCTCGACAGGCGTGTAGCCGCCGCGCTGCGTAGCATAAAGTAGCCGACCGGCTTCGACAGGCGATCCCAGTAGCTGCTCCGCGGCGAGCCCATACAGAAGGGGCTGCAAGCTCCGGCCGCCGCCAACCCAACGCGGGATCGTGTCGGGACGCTTGCCGGTCTTGTGATCGGTCACGCGAAACGCGCCACGGGCTATGTTCTTCTCCACTAAATCAATGCGGCCTCTGAGGTTCACGCCCTCGGCCAGCGTCAGAGGAGGATCGCCGAAGGCGAGCTCAAACTGGACCGGTTCCCACTCGTCGTCATTGCGGGCGACGTGCTGCAGCCATCCGCGCAAATCCGTCCGCAGGTCCTCGATCTCCGACTTCCACACGCGTGGAATCGCCGGAGCAAGTTTCTCCTGATATTTCGCGGCGACGCGATCGAGTAGCATGTCTGCCCGCGTCAACGCTTCCGGCAGCCGATCATCATTCACCGGTAGCAATCCCGCGCCTTGCAAATCCTGGAAGAGCTCGAACTGGATTTCGTGAAACAGCGCGCCGCGGGTGCGCGGATCCATTTGTTGTAACTGCTCGGATTCTTCGCGGGGTTTCAGCCGGTAGATCCCATGCAGCGCGAACTTATAGGGGCACATCGCGAAATTCTCGAGCGCGGAGGGCGACCACGCCCGGGCTGTCAAGCGCTGGCTGTTTAGGGCTTCAAGCGTGGCGGCGTCATCCGTGACCAGGCCATCGGCCGGCCTCCACTTGTGATTCCAGCGCGACCAGCGCGCACGCAGCGACCGCGCCACGTGCGGATTCGCATCCACCAAATAGTGAACTGCTCCCGAATGATTCCGTCCTCCGGCGATGGCGACAAGATCGTACTCGGCGTCGTCGATCGCGTCCGCGGTTTCTTTCGGGGCAGGCCAATTCAGCCGGGCCCGGGCGGCGTCTCTAGCACGATCCTCGAACGTCTTCAGTTCCGGGAGCGATCCCTCTACGGCACGAGGCAGCTCTAAGGCATAAAAGCTGGGCACGCGAGGACGCGCTTCGGCGACCTCCATGCGCGGATAAGAAACGACCAGCCGGTCGCGGGCGGCGGCGACGGCGAGGTGCAAACGCATGCGTTCGTCACCTACACGCTCCTTGCGGAGCGGCAAAGCCACGGAGACTGCTTCGCGCAACTCGTCGAGCAGCAGAGGATCTTCGAGCATCCTTTGCGGGAACAAACCTTCGGCGAGTCCCGGCAGAAATACCACGCCGAATTCGCGGCCGCGGGCTTCCTCAATCGATCCGACGAATACGTGGCCCCACCGCTGAGAGGGAGGCTCGCGACGCAGGAATCGCAGGCGTTCGCTCAAGACCTCGGCGACTTCCTCCAGCGCCACGGGCCCGACGTCGCCCATGGGCGCGAGTTCGGCCAAGACCGCCAAAACCGGATCGGGGTCGCGCAACGACACGCGAGCCAGCTCGGACAACTGTTCCAGCCAGACGCTCCATATGGCCGTGGCCGGAAGCGCGTCCAGTATCCCGATCAAAGGCAAGGCGAATTGTTTCAGGTTCCGCAGTTCGTCCATCCGGAGTGAGTCCGACGGTTTCTCCTGCAGGGCGAACTCCGCTTCCAGGCCGTTCAAGCGGCGCTCCCAGCGATCCTTACCGCCAATCACAGCGGCGTCCACCAGTAATCGTTCCCAACGGCGAGGCGTCGGCCGGTCGGCCTCGGCGGGCGGCTCCGCTACTTCGTTGTCTGGTTCGTTATTCGGAGGGCCGAGCAGTTCGTCTTCGGGTGCCACCCACTTCTTCGCGGCCGGGATTTCCGGAACCTGACCCAGCGACAGGTATTCGGCGAAGCGCGAAGCCGAAAGCCGTTCGCCCGCGCACAGCAGCAACGCCAGGAACGCGCGCCCCGATGGATGCGGACGAGCCGTGCCCCGGCTGAACCACGCCGGAATCTGTGCGCGGCGCAGCGCGTCCTCGATCATGGGCTGGTAGCGATCGGGATTCCGCAAGAGGATCGCAACTTGATCGAACGCTATACCTTCTCGCGCTAAGCGGATGATCCGCCGGGCGATCTCGACGGCTTCCAGTCCTTCGCCGGGGGCGGAAAAGAACTCGAAGCGGCCGTCATTTTCGGCTAGCCGTTCGGGAGCGGGTGAAAACAGAAACTTCCGCAGATGTTCCAGCGAATTGGGGGCGGCCGGGCTGGAGCCTGGCGCTGCCTCTCCGAGTTCGGCCTCCAAAACCTCGGGCGCCTGAGCCGCCAGACTTTGGAAGAACTCCTGGTGCGCGAGCGATTCAAGGTCGGCATCGAGCCGTGCCAGCGGCAATCCGACCCAGGGGTGAGCCCCAATGGTTGCGGCCTGCGTGGCGAGCGCCAGAAGCCCGGGGAGATCGACCAGCGATCGCTCGGCCAGCTCGGCTTGGTACAGGTCGAGCAGCGTTGCCAAGTCGGGTGTGAGTTGCTCCGATGAGACCTTGGCGAGCCTTAGCTCAACAATCGTCCGGGCCAAGGCTCGCGCGAAACCTGGAAACGCGGCTACGGGGTGGAAATAAGCGAGCTCGCCCTGCGCGAGCGCCTTCTGTGCGACCCTTGCGGCCACAGCTTCGCGACCTAGGCCACTGAGGGGAGCGAGGTTTCTTTCGGCCATAGCCGATCGGGCCAGTTCGGCGGCTGCTTGGACCAGGGTCACCCGATGGGCTCCGGCGGATCCGGGGCGATCCTTCGGCGTACCTTCCCGGAGGCCTTCCCCTGCCAAATGGCGGGGCCCGATGATTACGACTTCGGTAAACCGGGCGGCAAAGGACTCAACCGCCTGGAGTAATGTGCCGTTGGACCACGACCTAACCACATTGCCAGTCTACACGCAAAATTTTTTGACGCTCCCGGTAACCACAAGGCGCTCCGGAGCGTTTTTACAGATAACTTAAATCCCCGTTACGACAGCGGGCGCTACTAACCCCTTTTCACCCAAAAGAAGCGCCCGCTTTACTACTTTCCAAGCCCCCCCAAAACCTATTCCCCCAAGCCGTCGAAGAGCACCGAGCTAAGATACCGCTCTCCGGAATCCGGAAGAATCACCACGAAGGTCTTGCCTTTCATCTCGGGTTCCCGAGCGATCCGCACCGCGGCTGCCACGGCCGCTCCGCAGGAGATGCCGGAAAGGATTCCTTCTTCCCGCGCCAGCCTTCGGGCCATCGCGATCGACTCTTCGTCGCTCGCCAGTTCCACGCGATCCAGCATCTTGAGGTCGAGCGTATCGGGGATGAACCCCGCGCCGATTCCCTGGATGCCGGTGGGCCCGGGGTGTATCGGATCGCCCGCGCGCGTCTGCGTGATCACCGGACTGCTTTCGGGTTCCACGCCCACGGAAAGAATCTTCTTCTTTTTTTCCAGCTTCAAGTAGCGCGAGATTCCGGTGATGGTACCGCCGGTGCCGATACCGGCGACAAGAACATCCACGTTGCCTTTGGTATCGTTCCAGATCTCGGGTCCGGTGGTCTTGAAGTGAATCTCGGGATTCGCCGGGTTCTTGAACTGCTGCAAGAGCACGTAGTGATCCGGCGCCGACGCGACGATTTCTTCCGCCCGCGTAATCGAGGCGGCCATCCCCGCCGAGCCGTCGGTAAGGATGAGTTTCGCGCCCAGCGCTTTCAGGACTTTTCGCCGCTCGATCGACATGGTCTCCGGCATCAGGAGCGTCACTTCGTAGCCCCGCGCCGCGCCTACGAATGCCAGCGCGATACCGGTGTTGCCGCTAGTCGGCTCGATCAGTTCTTTGCCGGGCTTGAGTATGCCCCGCCGCTCGGCGTCCCAGATCATGGACGCGCCGATCCTGCACTTCACCGAGAACGCCGGATTGCGAGCTTCAATCTTGGCCAGCATGGTGACCGGCGCCCCGTCGATGACGCGGTTCAGTTTCACCAGCGGCGTGTTGCCGATGCTCAGCGAATTGTCGGAGAAGGGCATGCTTGTTTAGCGCTCAAATGTCCCAGTTGGGGACGAAACGCGCCTGCGCTTCTTTCCATCGGCGCGCGAGTTCGGCGAAGGTGGTGGTGTCGACCAACGCTCCGATGGCGGCGTCCACTTTTTTCCAGAGATCCGTGAACGCGTCGGGCGCTCCACGGCGGGCTTTCTTAGACTGCTCGACATGCTTCAGAACCTGGCCGACGGTGATCTGGTCGGCAGGACGCGCCAGGCGGTAGCCTCCTTCAGCGCCGCGGCGCGATTCGACAAATCCGCCCTGCTTGAGGCTCGAAAGAATCAGCTCGAGGAATTTCTGCGGGATTTTTTGACGCCGGGCGATTTCGGCGATCTTGACTGGCTCGCCCTGGGGCTGGACCGCAAGATCGAAGATGGCATGGAGGGCGTACTCGGTTTTGACCGAGATATTCATCGGGTATACAGATTGTAGGAGACCCCGATGTACTTTGTCTAGTGGGGAATGGGAGATTGGCGCGTTTAAAGGCCGGGCGAGACGTGCCTCGCCCCTACTGCCCCCCGACTCCCTTCAAATCATAGTGGATGGTCGAGTTCACCACTTCCTGCAGGCTCGCCAAGTCGATGGAGCCAGCCACGTGCACTACGGTGAGTTCCTTCGGCTCGGCCGAGATCAGCAGGAATCCTGCCGTCTTGCCGTTCTGACTTAGCAAGTAAATCTCTGTGCTTTCGTGCTCTTCCTTGACGTTGATAACCCGCGACCAGGTCGACACCTGCTTGCGTATGGCTTCCAGGTCGGAATCCGAGTACTGTCCATCCGTGGCAAATTCGTAGTGCCGGACAACCACGCGGCTTACGTTTGCCACGGCCCCTTTGACCTTTTCAGGAGCGTTCTGGAGCGCCTGCGTCAGCAGGGAACCCTCCAGGGTCACCTCGGCTTTCTCTTTCGCCTTGGCGGCTAGCGCGTCGAGATTGATGTCGACGCTTTGGGATCGAGCCGGAAGTGACAGCGCCAGGCAAAAAGTCACACTCAGAAGCATCCTCATTCTTGTTTTCCTTTCTTGTCGGGAGCTGGAATCGACGGAACTCCGAGGGCTTTCAGCTTGGATAGATCGCTCAGGTTGATCGACCCTTCGATCGCTACCACCGTCAGTTCCTTCGGCTCCGCGTTGATGATCGCGAATCCGACGACTTTGCCTTGTTCCATTCGAGTGTAGATTTCGCTGCTTTCATCCTTGCTTTGCGAGGAGATGATCTTGATCCATCCAGGTGTACGAAGCTGCGCGCGAATCTGTTCCAGGTCTTCCATCCGGTATTGCCCGGGCTCTTTGAATTCGAAGCTCCTCACCGTGATCGCCTTGAGGCCGGAGAGGAGTTGCTTGAGGTTGTCTCCGTCTTTGCCGTCCTTACCGGCGCCCGCCAGAAATCCGCCCGCCATCTGAAGCAGGTTCGAATCCAGAGTAATATCCACGGATTCCTTGGCTTTCGAGGCGAGGCCGTCGAGTCCGGTGATCCGCAACTGCAACAACTGCGCGGGCAACTGCGCCGCAGCGCCGCCGGCGATCAAAACGATTAGAAAGATTCTTCGCATGTTAATTCTCCCGCCTGAGCACTCTATCTCGCGCCAGATTCAGTTTTTCCGAAGCGATCCGCAGCGCGATCACGGCATCGCGGCTGGCGCGCTCGGCTTGCATTTGTCGATACTCGTACGAAGCGGAGAATCCGATTACCAGCAGAGCCGCTATCGCCGCGGCCCACATCATCCTAAACGGCGGACGATTCGACCGGGGGGCGGCCTTGGCCCGCGTTACCACGCGCCTCGCGAAATCCGGCGAAGGATCTTCGCGACGCAGGGCCGCTTTCAGTTCGTCTTCTAAATTCATAACCCAACTCCCTTTTGGCGCGACAACTTATCCCTTAAAAGCGCCAACGAACGCTGCAGGTGGCTCTTCACGGTCGCGATCGGCATGTCCAAAGCCCGCGCGATATCCATCGGGTCCAGGTCTTCCTGATATCGCAGGATCATCACCACGCGAGCGTTTTCCGGCAGCGCGGCTACTAGATCGCGCAGCATATCGGAGAGCAGCGGGTCGGCGCTGCCCACGGAATCCGCCGACGCCGGTTCCGGTGCGTCTTCGAGAGGCGATTGGGGCCGGCGTTTCTCGTGCCGCGAATGATCGATCAGCCGGTGCGCCGTAACCCAGCGGAGCCAGTGAACCACATGATCCTGCGATTCCAGCGACGGCAATTTCCGGTACAGCTGCAGAAACACATCCTGCGCGATCTCTTCCGCCAGCGCTCGATTCCGCAAGTACCGGCACGCCATGCTGAACACCATGGCCTGGTGCTCCCGCACGAGCTCCTCGAAACGTTCGGGGTCGTCTGTCATGATTCGCGGGATGGCTGTGGCGATTCCCTCTGTCAGCATTGGCTCAACATGCGCTCGTCTATTAATACGCCCGCAGGGCCCTTCGAGGAGGCACCTTTTATTTGAGCTCGATCTGGATTTCCACCGCCGTCCGATCTCCCACGTTTTCAGTGGTATGCCGGTAAGGGTCGCGCCAGGCCACTTCGCCCGGATGGCGCGGGTTGTCGACCTGCTTGCCGTCCGCCAGCGTCATGGTGGTGTGCAATTCGGTCAGATAGACGACCACATAGGACGGATGGTCATGCGTCGGGCCTTTAAGATGCGGCTCGAGAATGGTCCGCAGCACGCGGACGCGGGCGTTCTCGAAGGGCACCTGCTCATGGTCGGGTTCCAGCTTGACGGGATCGAGCTCGACCGGCCAACCCTTGGCCTTGGGCGCTCCTGGTTTCAGCTCCACTAGTACGTACTCCACCGGGTGATCGGAAAGGTTCTCCCGGGCGTCCTTGGCCGCGGGGAGCCATGCGACGTCACCCGCCTTGTGCCTGCCGACATCGGTGCCGACGTCGGTAAGGTATACGGCGACCGAGTCGGGATGCTGCTGCTTGGGCGCTTTTTCGTGGGGACCCAGTTTCACGCGCAGAACACGAACCCAAGCATTGTCGATTTCGACCGTGGTTTGCGCCACAGAGGAGGCCGCCGCCAACAGGACGGCTAAAGATAGTCGTGGAACCATACTGTGATAATAGAGGGCGAGGAGGCGCTTTGAAACTGGCCGGATTTCTTTCCCCGATATTTGCGATGATATTTGCGATTTCCGTCTTGGCGCAATCCGCCCAGTACGGTACGCGAATCGGCCAGATTCAGACCGTATACCTTCGAGACATTCCAGTTACGCCCGGCCCCTCGGTTCCTTTCGGGGGACCCGCGCGCATCGGCGAACTGCCGGCCCGGGAGGTGATTGGAACTCCCGCGGATACCCCCAGAGCGGAATTCGAGACTTGGGCGGAACAAAGATACAAGGATTACGCCGAAAGCGTTCTGGCAGGTTCCACGGACATCGAACGAGAGCCCGGGAAGGCCACTATTCATCGCTTCGTGCGCGACAATTTCCGGAACCTCTACCTTACCTACACAATGACCTTTGAATCCATCGACGGGACCGGCACATTTCGAGTTACCTTTACCGACTCGGCTGTTCCCTATGCCGTCCCGCAGATTCTTCGCGATGGAGAGACGATCGCGCTCACTCTTGCAGCGGACGCGCGGACCGGGCGAAGACTGGTGGATTACATTCGCGTCGGTACGGGCGTCATGCACTCGCGCACGGCAGTCCCGCGGGATGTGTATGCGGAGGATGCGGAACTGACCATTACGAAGCCTCGTCTGCGGACCAACGGAGTGGAGCAGCGAGCCTCAAATCTTCCTGCCACCGTGAGCGCTCCCGTGGTCTGGGTCGACGTTCCGGGGCAGGGAAGATACGACTTGTCGTTCAGACCGCGCCCGGGATTTGAAAGGGCAGGGGAAGTATCGGAGAACTCGTTGGTGTTTTCCGTGGGCGGCAACATCTTCCGCCTGGATTGCGCGGACCGCGTCGCAACAGGGTCGGGAACGTACAACATCTATGCGCGAAAGGAGCCGGGTGAGGCTCCGGCCGATGCCGCGGGGTTCACCTTCGGGGCTTCCAAGTAGCACGGCGGCCAAAACAGCGCGGCGCGCTTGACTCCGATCCGTCCAAAGCAGATCATGACCTCTTATGAAGACTAGCTGCTATGTTCTAACCCTGCTGGCAATGCTGCCGCTGACCTTGCCGGCGCAGCAGAAGGCCAACGCCAAAGGTAAGGCCGCGTCCGCAAAGGTATCAGCGCCGGCACCACGCCGGGCGGATGGCCATCCGGATTTCGGCGGAGTGTGGCAGACCCCGCGCATGTCCGATGTCACCAAGGACGAAGCGTGCTGCAAGGGTGTAAAGGACCTGCCGTTCACTGCCTGGGGAAAGCAGCAGTGGGAAGCCTACGATGCGACCAACAACGGGGACTACGCGGGAGCATGTCTACCATTCGGGCTGCTGCGCTCCGTGGGTGGGCCGCATCCGGTCCAGATTATCCAGGACGACAAGTACATCGCGATGCTGTGGGAGCAGAACAGCTGGTTCCACGTCACGCCCATTGATGGACGCCCGCATCCCAAAGATTACGACCCGACCTGGTTCGGAAACTCGGTCGGCAAGTGGGATGGCGACACGCTGGTCATCGACACTGTCGGCTTCAACGGGCGTACCAGGATCGATACGATCGGTCATCCGCATAGCGACCAGTTGCACACCATCGAACGTTTCCGCCGCACGGACAAGGATCACATCGATTACGTGATCACCATTGACGATCCCAAGACTTACACCAAGCCCTGGGACAGCGTTCGGAGGTGGACGCTTCATCCGGAGTGGGACATTATGGAGTACTCCTGCGAGGAGAATAACAAAAGCCTGTGGGAAGGGCGC
>Ga0265314_10001547_pt1 | contig 25370 bp, 16 predicted proteins | sample 4126metaG_FD_203106 | JGI IMG/M metagenome (GOLD analysis project Ga0265314, IMG submission 203106) | Rhizosphere microbial communities from Carex aquatilis grown in University of Washington, Seatle, WA, United States - 4-1-26 metaG | ecosystem: Host-associated > Plants > Roots > Rhizosphere >... | reverse complement strand
TAGGAATGGCGAATTTCAGCGGGATGCGTTCTTGTTCGCCGGTCTTGATCGACAGTGGTTTTGTGCCGTTGAGCGGCTGCGGCAGATTCAGCGACCACTCGCACTGGCACTCAACGGTCTCGCGCGAATTGTTGATGATGATAAGTTGTTTCTCGATCGTTTCTCCTATGAAAAAGTTGTGCTCCTTCGTCGTCAGGTGCGCGGCGGGGCCGCCGATGTACGCGAGCACCGGGTTCAGCGTCTTGATCAATGCGTCCGACGCCGGCGTCGTGACCCAGTCGGTGCGGTCGTAGGCGGTCGGAAAACTGTCGTATTGGTCGTCAATGTAATCCGGGCTGTAGCCGGGTTGCTGCAGGTTTTCCCAGTCCGTGGTGAGATCCTTGCGCTTGCGTTGAAAACCGTCGCGCGTCTTCCAGTAATAATTGTGCTCCCACGGCGAAATGGCCGAGACGCCCAGCGTGCGGTACGCGCGGAAGTTGTCCGTGAAATATTTTTCGAGCACCGGGTAGCGCTCGTTGAAGCGGCGCGACCCGACTTCGGCGGGATAATCCCAGCGGTTCCAAGCCTTGCCGGCTTTCATCTGTTGGGCTTCCCAGCGCAGGTTGTTGCGTTCGACGTCGCTGATCTGGAACGCTTTGTCGCCAAAGAATTGCGAATTCCATTCGGCCATGCAAAACTCCCACGCGGCCTTTGCGCTGCCGAATTCGCGCGTCCATTGGTGTTTGTCGTTCCAGTACCAGCCGCGGTACATCGTCCAGTCCCAACTGAACGGCGCGCCGTATTCGCACGTAAAGAGCGGCTTGACGCCGTCCTTCGACCAGTGTTCGAACCAGTCGCACAGTTCCTGAACAGGGGTGAAATTGGGATAAAAATTCATGTTATGCATCGAGCCAAGATTGCCCGATGAATGGTGGTAAACGATGCGCGTTGGATCGAGCTTCGTCACAATCGCTTCGGCGCGCTGCGCGCGCTCGGCGCCCGATTTTGCCCAAGGCTGGCGGCGTTCGTATTTTCCGTCGATCAGGTCGGGGTCCATGTCCTCGTTGTAGCCCGTCGCGTTGTGGCTCATGCTATAGAAGACCACCGACGGATGGCTTCCGGCCGCGCGCGTGTAAAAAGCGGCGAGTCGCGCGTAGCCGTTTTTTGCGTCCGCATCGGCGGCTTTCCAGTCGTATTGGCCGAAGTGCGGCTGGGTGAGCGAAAAAAGCACGCCGGAGTCGTCGGCGGCGCGCAGAATATCGGCCCAGCCCATGTGTTCGCCGGGATTGCAGCCGAAATTGTGTGAGTAAACGAAGTTGATGCCGAAACTTTTGAGGCGCTCGAACGATTCACGCGCGGCCGCGTAGGTGCAGGACGCGCTTCCGATCGCAGCGTTGTCGATGGGCACGCATTGCAGAAAAATACGCGTGCCATTCAGGTAAAAATCGCGGCCGTCGATCCAGAATTCGCGGAATCCAAAGCGCTGGGGGAGGGCGGCGTCAAGCGTCTTGCCGGCGGCGTCGATCAGCGACAGTTCAAGTCGGTACGTGTTCTGCGGTGTGTGAACATCCCAGAGTTTCTCCGCTTTCCACTTCGACGACATCGATGCGCGGCCGTCCTTCAGATCGTTTTGTGTAAATGTTGTGCTTTTGAATTCATGGACAGTCTTGTCGCCATCTTTGATCGCAGCGTGAAGAGTGTAGTTGCCTTCGGCCGGCGCGTTAACGGAGACATCCAGTTTGATCTCGCCGTTGCGGACGGAGGTCGTGATGCGCGTATCGCTAATGCGCGCGGCGGCCGGTTCGCTGACCAGAAACACATCGCCGCACAAGCCGCGGCGTTCGACGCGCGCTTTAGCCTTCTTCGCGTCTTGGGGACGCGTGTTGGTGTCGCTGAAAAGCAGCGTGATATCCGAGAGCGGCGCGGCGATGACGAGCATCGACAGAACATGCTTCGATCCGGGTTTCACGGCGGAGGTCACGTCCAGTTCTCCGCCGGGAAATTCGAGTGTCCCGGCTTTTTTGCCGTCAATGTAAACCAGCGCGCCTGAGTTGAGGTACTCGGTGTAGAGCGTAATCCGCCGGCCGGCCCAGTCCGCAGGAATCGACATTTCGCGCTGATGCCAGGCGGCGCTGACGTCTCGAATTTTGTCGTCTTTCCATGCCGGATGCGTATGAACGAGTTGCGAATCTTTCATCATGTAATCGCCGAGGCCCGGCCAGCAGCCGGGGACCTTGAAAAAGCCCCAATTGCTCTCGGGCAGCGGAGCGTCGGCGGCGATCGGGTTGTCGGGCGTGGCCATGCCCTTGGCGTTGTGCGCGGGCTGCCAGCGCCAGAGCCCGTTCAAACAAATGCGTTCGCGCGAAGCCGTTTTCTCATGAAAAGCCTTGTCGAGGTCCCAGACGGCTTTAACGCCGTTAGGAAGCGGTGAGTCGATTTCACCGGCGAGTGCGGTGAATGCTGAAAAAATCAGGCAGAACAGAAGCGCGCGTTGGGCCGGCATCGGAGAACCTCCCGCAAGATTGAATAACTCTTTCTACCGGCGTAATACGTGTCTGTTGATGTGTGCTGGATATAATACCCCGCGTACCGGCGAGAACTGGAATGTTCTTGAGATCCGCGAAATCAACGCGCGCGTGTCGGATGCGCAAAACCGATTGTCCCGCGCCTGGTCTAATCGAATTTCGGCGTCGGCGACTGTTCAGGTTTCGGATTGTCGGGCGGCGGATCGACTGGCGTCGGATCGGGCGCCTCTGGATTTACCTTGGGAGTTTCAAGCGCTTTTTGCAGCGCATCAAGTTCGTCGGGGCTCAACGTGGAACCGTCCTTCGGTCTATTCAGGTATTTCTGCAGCGCTTGGCGTTGTTGCGGCGTTAATGTCGAATTCGGAGTGGAGCGTGGTGGCGAATAACTCGGCGGCGGCGAATACCTCGGTGGCGGACTGTACGACGACGAACTGCTGGCGCATCCGCCTGCCAGGCGCGTCAGCGAAATGAAAACGAAGATCAACCACCAATAATTGTTGGAGCCGCTGCTGCTGCTGGTGCTGGGATTGTAGGCGGGCCGCGACGCCGCGGGCCGGCTGACCGCGACGCGACTTACGCGCAGTTTTGGTGCAAATTCAGGAAAGACTTCGCTCAGGCACGTCTTCGCAGTCGGCGCGGCGGTGATGTACGAGACACTGCGCATCGCGTGCTGCACAGTTTCATCGGTCGCGTCGGCTTTTTCGGTCGCAATGCAGCGCGCGAGCACCGAACGATCCTTGGCGTTGAGCAAGCCCAATTCCTTGCCGGCCTGAATGAGGCGTTCCAGATCGGACAGTGCGGACTGGCGGCCGAATTCGGGCAGATGCGGGTACGCGGCGTTCGCAGCCGTCTGCGCGCGCTTCCAATCGAGCAGCGCAATACAGCGGGTACTGATGATCAGCGCCGTGGCCGTTGCCGGCGACGCGTGCTGCGCGAGATGTTTCTCGAGTGCATCGAGAATATTGAAGACCGACGGCCAGGCCGCGCGGCGGGCAAAGGCGCGCGTCATTGTGATTGCAACGAGGAGCTTTTCGCGTTCCACGTCGATGACGGCATCGGCGGGATTCATCAGCGGCAGAATGTTGCCCTCTTCGCGATTCAGTTCGTCGACGAGGAGACGATCCCAGTCGTCGCCATCGGATTCTTTGGCGCGCCAGGACTGCAGCAGAATGCGCATTGCCCGGTCTTCGCCTTCCTTGTCGGCCCGGCGCCGCGACCATTTCAGTTTGCGCTCGACGCGTTCGAGCAGCGTCCGTTGTGGTTCGCCTTCGGGCGTGGCGGCTTCTGCAGGCGACGAAATCGGAGCGGAGGACTCGAGCACCGCTTCCGACGGAGAGCTGCCGTCAGAGGATGTTACCAGGGAAGATGCGGCCGGCAGCGCGGAGTAATCGAGTGGCAGAGCGAGCGGATCGGCCGCGCCGCCCGGATCTTTCGAGTCGCGCAGATCGTCGGAGTCTGTTGCATCAGAGGTGTTGGGCGTGGCGGAATCCAGCTTCGATTGCGCGATCGTTTTTCGGATTTCCGGATTCTGGCGCATCCATTCGTAGGCGTCGCGCACGCGGCGGAAGCCTTCGGGATCTTTGTCGGGACGGTGCTGCTTCAACAGGCTCGCGTACGCGAACTTGAGATCCCCATCCGAGCATCCGGGCTCGACTCCCAATTCTTCCCATGGAGCTTTCATGGCGCCCACGTCCGATCGTCGGGCGGGGGCTGCCATTCGCCTTCTTCCAGCGTGTGGCGGGCTAGCAGAGCATCGAGCTGCTGGCCCATGATCTCCCAATCCTTTTCGTCCTCCCGCTCGAGAGCGATCTCAAAAAGATCGAGAACATGCGCCAATTCTTCGCGCGCGTCGCCGCGCAGCGTCGCATACATGCGTTGCGCGCGTTCGAGGCGCGCGCGATTCTGGACGTGATCGCGCGGACTGACTTTCAACGGCGCCAGGCGCAGCCGGATGGCTTCAATCTGCGAGGGCGTCAGCGCGCCGGGGCGTTCCTCGATGGTCGTGTGAAATTTCTTGCCGCTGTGAATGACGGTCGCATCGACTTCGAGAAGTCCGCTCATGTCGTAACTGAAACGAATTTCAACACTGCCGGGTTGCGCGTTCGGCGGCTGCTTGAGACCCGTCACGCGCAGTTTTCCGAGCAGGTGATTCTCTTTGGTCATGCGCGCTTCGCCCTGATAGACCTCAATCAGGATTTCGTCCTGGCGCGGGTCGAAGCAGCTGAACAATTTGCCGCGGCTGACCGGGACCGTCGTGTTGCGTTCGATCAGCGGCGCATAGTAGCCGGGAACGATCTGGCCGGGCGCGAATTCCTTGGCGACACTCACGCCCAGCGTGTGCGCGCAAACGTCGGTGAGAACCAGATCCTGCACCGCCGCGTCGCCCGAGCACAACGCGGCCTGCACCGCGGCGCCAAGCGCGACGACGCGGTCGGGATCGAGCTTGATCGAGCCGGCGCGGCCGAGTTCGGTTTTTATGAAATTGGCGATCATGTGCATGCGGCTCGCGCCGCCGACCAGGAGAACGTCGTCGAGTTTGTCGGGGGCGACGTCGGCATCGCGCAGGCAGCGCAGCACGATCGGGCGCAGTCGCCCCGTCAATTCGGCGCCGGCTTCTTCCAGATCGCTGCGTTTGACGAGCAATTCGTGGTCTTCGATGTGAATCGCCGATTGTTCGCGCGCGCTGAGGCGGCGCTTCAGGGCCTCGACTTGCGTTCTCAGCACCCCGATGTTTTCGCGCTGTCGATTGAGGTTGCACTGCTTGAGCAGTCGGTCCAGCAGCGCGTCGGTGTAATCTTCGCCGCCGAGACGGCTCTCGCCGCCGGAAGCGCGGACTTCGATCACGCCGGAGAAGACTTCGAGCACCGTCACGTCGAATGTTCCGCCGCCAAGATCGAAGACAAGCAGCTTCGTTTCCTTTTCAGGATTCTCGTAGCCGTAAGCGAGCGCGGCCGCGGTCGGTTCGTTGACGATGCGCGCGACATTCAACCCGGCGAGTTTCGCGGCTTCGGCGGTCGCCTGGCGCTGGCTTTCGCGAAAATACGCGGGAACGGTGATCACGGCCTGCGTCGTGTCTTTGCCCAGATGTTTCTGCGCGATGCGCTTCATTTCGTTCAGCACGAGAGCGGAACATTCGGTCGGCGTCCACTTGCGTCCGCCGAAGGTGTACGACGTGGAAGTGCCCATGTCGCGTTTGAAAAAGGCGCGGCCGGAATTCGGGTCCATCACGAGGCGATCCCACGCGGCGCGGCCGACGAGCAGGCCGCCATCCTTCGCGACCGCCACGGCTGACGGCGTGAGGTGCTCGCCCATTTCGTTGGGCAGCGTCTCAGGATTTTTGTCGCGCATGACTGCGACGAGCGAATTGGTGGTGCCCAGGTCGATCCCGATCAGCGGCATGCGACGGTCGCTCCTTTCATAACGATCTCACGATGCGGGCGCGAGGTGAAGACGAGCGAGGGTCTGGAACCACGAGGCATAGGGCCTCCCCATAACTTTTTCAGCGAACGATATTCTCTTGCACCTTCTTAAACGAGCAAAGTCTAGCGTGCGGCAATCGGGGTGAAAAGTAGAGCGTTCAAAAATCGTGAAATTTCCTGCACTGGTGCAGGTCGATTGTGTTGCCGGCGCTTGCTCTATATAAGGAGGGCGTGCAAACATCAATCCGCACGGCATTGCTCAGCCTGGCCATTGGATTCGCGGCGCTTTCAAAAGAAGCGGCGCCCGTTCCAATAATTTTCGACACCGATATGGATAGCGATTGCGATGACGTCGGCGCGCTGGCGATGCTTCATGTTCTGGCCGATCGCGGCGAAGCGGTGATTCTCGCGACGGTGACATCGTCCAAGAGCGACGACGCCATCGAGTGTGTTGATGCGATCAACACGTATTTCGGCCGCCCGGATTTGCCGACTGGCAGTCCCAAGGGTGAAGCGCCAAAACAGGCGTCCAAATTTGCGCGAGAAGTAGCGAAGCTGTTTCCGCATAAATTGGATTCTCAGGAAAAAGCGGCGGACGCGGTGCATGTTTATCGCAAAATTCTGATTGCGCAGCCCGACCAAAGCGTGGTGATTGTCACTGTCGGCGATTTAACGAATATTGCTGCGCTGCTAAAACTTCCGGCAGAGGCCGCTGCGCCGAGCGGGATCGATCTGGTTCGCAAGAAAGTGCGAGAATGGGTTTGTATGGGCGGAAATTTCGTCGGGCGTCCGGCGAAGGACGATTTGAAACTCGGGAACAACAATTTCACCAGCGACAAAGCGGCATCGCATTACGCGGTGCAGAACTGGCCGGTGAAAGTGACGTTCGTCGGCCGCGAAATCGGTTCGGTGCCCAGCGGCCTGAAAGCGGGCGCAAGACTCAATGACTTGCCGGAGAGCAGTCCGATTCGGATGGGCTATCAATTCTATTTCGGCGGAAAAGTGAAGGACCGGCATGTCGCGGATCAGACCACGGTGTTGTACGCCGTGCGCGGACTGCGCGATTATTGGGACGCCGAAACACAGGGCTACATGGACTTGCAGCCCGACATGACCTTCGAATGGCGCTATGACAAGGACAAGCAGCACAGTTATCTGCTGAAGCGAAAAGTCGATGGCAAGCCGAACGATCACGTCATTGAACGCACCATCGAGGACCTGATGATGCAGCCGCCGAAGAAGTGACTATTCCGGCTGCAGCGTGATCTCTTTGCCGTTTGGAACCGCGTCGAATCGCAACTCGCCGTTGGCCGCGGTGGCGGAACTCTTCGCGTCGCCGCTGACGACTTGAACTTTTGTCCAGCTCGCAGGGACTTTTGTGATCAGCGTCAGCGCGCCATCGTATAGTTCGGGATTCGCCTTGCAGCTCAGTTTGAGTCGGATTTTTTTGTCGGCGGCTTCAACGATCTGAACTTCGGCGGTCTGGTGTTCCGTTTCGTATTTGTGAACGGAGATGTGGTCGCTGATCCAGAGCTTGTCTTTGCGCTCCGCCAGGCCGGCCATGAACGTGTTGAAAATCGCCATGTCTGTGCTGAGCCATTCGCCGCCGACGCCGTGGAAGCCAACGTTGTCGCTGCCGCCTTTGGCAATGGCGCCGTCTACCAGCTTGATCATTTCTTCTGCGGTTTTCAGATGAATGAAGCCGAAGTGAACGTTCGGACGCAGGATCATGTTGTGCTTGACCAGCAGCTCGTCGCGCTGTGCATCCGTGATGTTCCACGCGCCTTTCGCCACGCCGGGAATGCCGAATGAAATCAGGCGCGGCGTTTTGCGCTCGGGATGAATGCCGAGGATCACATCTTTGCATTTGCCGAATTCTTCTTCGGCGTCGGCCATGTCCTTCACGCCTTTGTGCGTGTAGGTGTGATTTCCATATTCGAAGCCGTCGGCGGGAAGTTCCTTCTCCCATTTATCCTTCATGACTTTCCAGTCGCCCTTGCCGGGATTGACATAAAACGTCGCGGTAAATCCGCGAGCCTTCAATTCCGGAACCGCGTTTTTAATCTGACTCTGCATACTGTCATCGAAAAAGAGCATGAACGCGGCCTTGCGGTCGTCTTTCCATTTCGCGATCCGCGTCTGGCCGACTGAATCGGCGGCGAAAATCGAGAGGGTGGCTCCAAAGAACAGGATGCTGATCCAAAGCACAGAATGACGAATTGACGGCATTAAAAAATTTCTCCCAAAATGTCTCCTTATATACACCGCGCGGAGAAAATGATTTATCGCGGCGAAAAGAAGATGAGCAGGGCGGGGGCACGCGGTAGATTGAACGCATGAGCATGACGGCCGAATATCCCACGATTCACGTGTGGAGCGCGAAGCTGGACGTTTCTCAGGCGGACCAGGATGGCCATGCCGGCTGCCTCAGCGCGCCGGAGCGAGAACGCGCGTCGCATTATAAATTTGACGCCGACCGGCGGAAATTTATTGTGCGCAGCGGCGTGCGGCGAAAGATTTTGTCGTCATATCTTCAAGCGGCTCCGGCGCAAATCGCATTCAAAGTGACGAACTTCGGCAAGCCGTCGCTCGACGGGCCGCACGATCAGAGCGGGTTGCATTTCAATTCGTCCGATTCAGGCGAACGCGCGCTCTATGCGATTACATTGCGGCGCGATTTGGGAATCGATATCGAGGCCGTCCGTCCGCTTCCGGACGCGGAAAAATTGTCGCAGCGGTACTTTTCTCCCCGGGAGATCGAGATTTTGAGCGCGCGGAAAGGCCACGCCCGCGAAGAGTATTTCTTTCGAATCTGGTCGCGCAAAGAAGCGATTCTGAAAACGGTCGGCGTGGGTCTTAGTGGAAATCTGCCGCGCATCGATGTCTCGACGCCCGAAGCGTGCAGCGCGGACTGGACGCCGCTGGATTATGTGTTTCACATGCCCGTGATGTGGCGCGATCTCGTCGTTGAGCCTGGTTATTCGGCCGCGCTGGCGGTGACAGGCGAAAGCGGCGGCGTCGCCCATTTCGACTTTGAGTAGCGGCGGATGTAAGTTATTTTTGCTGCACGCAAGGCCTAAAAAAATCCGATATAGCAATATGCGGAGGAACCTATGGCCCGATCGCTAACGTTTCAACTGAACGGCGCCGACATTGCGTGCAGTCCTGAAAAGGTGGACCGCAGCAAATTGTACGGCTTCATCGATGTCGAAGCGCTCGACGGAAAAGGCCGCAAATGTTCGCTAGTCACGCTCGCCGATGACGGCCGGACGCTGATCGGCGCCGGCGGCAGTTCGTTCGCACAGCTTTCTCCTGATGGCGAGTGGCTCGACAAGGCGACGCTGAAGCCTGTGGACGTCGCGGGAAAGCAAATCACACCGGTGACGTCCACGTACAGCGCGCCGGTTCCGCTCACCAAGACAGCGACGATCGAAGATTATCTTTCGCACAACATCAAAGGCGTTTATGTGCTGCGTGCCGAAGGCGATATGTCGGCGCTCGCGGCCGAATTGAAAAAGGGCACGATCTTCACCTTTCCGTACAGCTTTCGCGGCGGACTGGAAGCGGACGTCGGATTTCTGATCGCCGCGGCCGACGGTCAATTATTCCTCGCGGTGGGACAACCGACCAACATTCATTTCGTGGGACTCGAACAGGCTGCGACACTCAGCGACGACGAGACGACCGAAGAAGGCGAAGACGAAGTCGATTTCAGCATGATGTAAATCCGCGCAGGCAGCCAACAGCAGGCTGCCCGTGGCACAGAGGAGCGCTATGGGCACGATTAATCTATCCAACAACAACAATCGCGACGCGATGGTCAACACCGAGACCGTGCGCACGGCGTTGCGCGTGCGCTGGCTCGACGAAAAAGGACGCCAGGCCACGAACGTGCGAATTTTGAAGTGCACAGTCGACCGCGATTGCGACGAGCTGGTCAAGCAGGCTGGGGCGCTTGAAAAAGTTTCGGAACTGCTGCTGAAAGGCGATCCGGAGGTCGACGTCGAAACATACGGCCGTTTTCTGAGCGATACTTCGCGCGTTTACATCGACGCGGACAAAAAGATCGTCCACAAAGTTCAGGAATGGGAGATTGTCAAAAATCCCGACGGTACGGAGCGCGAGCGCAGGCCGCGCAAAGTTGCGGTGCCGAATACCTCGACCGAGACGCCGCTGAAATGGTCGGGCAAGCTGATGAAGAAGGCGGAGGTCTATAACAAATTCGTCTTCGCCGCGAAATTGCAAATCGTCCATGTTAATGGACTCACCTTTGATTTTCTGTATGCGATGGCAAAAGACCTGGAAGAAAAGCAGAGCCTGATGCTGATGGGTGCGGGGCCGAGATCGAATCTGCCGCTCGTGCTGCAACGTGGCGGAACGCAGTACCGCGGATTTTTAGAAGGGCGCACGCAGGGCGACAAGTATTGTCTGATTCTGCATCTTTCGAACATGGAATTGAAGGCGCCGGACATTATCGACAAGCCGCCGGAAGCCGCGCCGACGCCTGCACTTCCGCCGCCACCCGCTCCGGAAAAAGTTCCAGAGAAAAAAGCGGAGCCCAAGGCTGAGGCGAAGTCTGAAAAAGCGCCGGAAAAAGATAAGGAATCGGAGGCGCCGAAGAAAAAGGGGCGCAGCAAAAAGAGTTAAATGATGCCGGCTGATTTGAATTCGAATTGAGGACATTCCTATGGTCAATCTCGCGATCAACAAAGCGCGTTTTGAGACGAAGCTCGGAGACTACGCGGTCGCATCGGCGAACGATCTCTCCGATCCGACGGTGCATCAGCGCACGCAGGAATACCGCCGGCTCTCAGGCGCGCGCATGCAGGCGCTGGGCAAGGATGACATTCGCGGGAAGCTGCCCGACGGCGAGTACCACGTCAGCCGCAAAATCGACGGCGAATTCACGGTGCTCGTTTTCGACGGCAAGCAGGCGTTGACGATCAATCCAGGCGGAACCGTGCGCGTGGGCTTGCCGTTCATCAATGAAGCGGCTGAACTTCTGGCCAAAGCGGGCGTGAAAGCGGCGATTGTCGCGGGCGAATTGTTTGTCTCGCATTCCGATGGCAAACGCCCGCGCGTGCATGATGTCAGCCGCGTCGCGCGCCAACCGGAGACTCCGGCCGATCTGGATTCGCTGCATTACGCGGTCTTCGATTTTATGGAGACGGACGGCAAGCCGACCGCGACGAGTTTTCCGGAGACCTGGAAAAAGATCCGGAAGATTTTCGACGGCGGAAAGCGGGTGAAGCCGGTCGAAGCGGTTTTTACGAAAACGTCGAGCGAGATCGAGAAGAAGTTTGAAGACTGGGTTGAGAAGGAAGGCGCGGAGGGGCTCGTCGCGCGCAGCGATACGGCGGGCATGTTCAAGATCAAGCCGCGCCATACGCTCGACGCGGCGGTCGTGGGTTTCACCGAGGGCACGGACGATCGCAAGGGCATGCTTCACGACATGCTGCTGGCACTGATGAGGACCGATGGCACGTTTCATCTATTCGGGCGCGTCGGCGGAGGATTCACCGAAGACGATCGCAGGCATTTTTTCTCCGACCTGAAAGACATGGTCGTCGAGAGCGAATACGCCGAGGTCAATCCCGAACATGTCGCGTACGAGATGGTCAAGCCCGAGTGGGTGGTGGAAATCAGTTGCCTCGATCTGATTTCGCAAACGACACGTGGCGCGAGCATCGACCGCATGGTGCTGAACTGGGATACGAAAGACAAAAAGTTTGGCGTGATCCGGCGGTTGCCGCTGGCGAGCGTGATTTCGCCGCAGTTCATCCGCAGGCGCGACGACAAGCGCATCACGCCGGCGGATCTGCGCATCCAGCAGGTCAGCGACATTGTTGAAGTGAAGATGATCGACCGCGACGCGCGGCAACTGTCACTGCCGCAGAGCGAAGTGCTTAAGCGCGAGGTGTTCACGAAAGTTCTGAAGGGCCAGACGATGGTCCGCAAATTATTGATGTGGAAAACAAACAAGGAAGGGGACGGCAGCAATTTCCCGGGCTATGTTGTCCACTTCACCGACTTCAGTCCGAATCGCAAGACGAGTTTGGAGCGCGACATCCGCGTCTCTAATTCGCGCGAGCAGATCGAAGCGCTGTATGCGGGGTTGCTTGCGGAAAATATTGTGAAGGGTTGGAACAAAGCGTAGAATCGCGGTTCCTCCGGAAAACCGAACATGCCGTCGTCGCGCCACTATTTCAAAGAACTGAGACTGCAGCAGTTCCGCAGCCTCGTGGCGCTATCGCGCTGGCAGACGTTTTCGGCGGCCGCGGCGGCGCTGCATCTCACGCGAGCATCGGTCTGGCAGCAATTGCGCGGACTGGAGCAGCAGCTCGGCTGCACGCTGCTGCGCACGCGCGGAAAACGTGTCGAGCTGACGCCGGCGGGGCACAAGCTTGTCGAAATTGTCGCGCCGTTGGTCGCGGGATTCGATTCGGTGAAGTCGACGCTCGACGAAGCGATGAGCGGCGATTATCCGCAGACGTTGACGGTCGCTGCAGCGCCAAGTTTTCTGCTCTACGAATTGCGCGATCCGGTTTTTCGCATGCGGAAGATTTATCCCAAGCTGCATTTCACGTTTCTGGAGCGCAATTCGGCGACGGCGATTGAGGTGCTCGAAAAGAGCGGGGCGGACCTGGCGATTGCGGCGCAGCCCGAGCATGTTCCGTTCAAAGCATCGCTCGACTACACACCGCTGAGGGCGTATCCGTTCACTCTGATCTGTCCGCCAAAACATCCGCTGCTGGCGAAGAAGCAAATTGCGCTGCGCGATCTGGCGGAGCACGCGCTGATTCTGCCGGGGCCGGTGGCGTACTGCCGGCAGCATTTTGACGCGACGATGGAGCGCGCGGGGCTGCTCGGCAAAGTGAACATCATCATCGAATCGAATTTTCCGATCATGTTGTTCGAGTATGTGCGCATGGGATTGGGCGTGGCGATGACGCCGTTGCCTGCCGTGCCTTCGCCGGAGTTGCCGCTGCATCACGGCGTAGTTTTACGTGACGTCTCGAAGATTTTCGGTGTTGAACCCATTTATTTCGTGCGGCGTAAAGGGCATTTCGAGACGCCCTTTGCGGCGAAGCTGCGCGAGCTGGTCACCGGCGCTTCCAAGTAACTCACGCGATCATTTCGGTGTTGAAACGCCGCCGGTACGACGACGGACTTTCGCCCATGTGCCGGCGGAATTGAGCGGAGAAAAACGCGCTGGTTGAAAATCCGGTCGCCATCGCGACGTGGGTGACGTCGTTGTTTGGGTCCTTCAGCATTTCACACGCGGCGTGAATGCGGACGTTATTTACAAACTGGATCGGAGTCTGGTTGTGAACGCGCTTGAAGCGCCGCTGGAACTGGCAGAGGGACAGGTGCGCGAGTTTCGCGAGCTGCTCGACCGCGATCGGCGTGTGGTAGTTTTGCTGAATGTACGACACCACGCGTGCCATCTGCAGCAGCGGCGTCGCCTGGTCCGAACGCAGCCGCGTGTAAATGCGCGAGACGAACGCGACCATCGAGAGAAATTGATAGCGCACCACGGCCTTCCATCCGTCATCTTTGCGCTCGGACTCCTGCCTCAGCGCGCTGAGCATCGTGTTTATTTGGGCAAGTTCCTGAATCGAAAGATGGAGGCGTTCGCGGAACGACGCGGGGCGTTCCGAGCGCGGACCGAGCTCGAAGAGAGCCTGGTATCCAGCCAGCGTTTCCAGTTCGTGCTCGCTGACTAAAAACTGCTGCGGATCGTACATGATGTTGCACAGTCGCAATCCCTTTGCTTCGGCGAAGCCGTGCTTGCGTCCGGCATTGATCACGACCACATCGCCGGTTTCGAGCGGATGATTGTCCAGATCGGTCAGATGCATCGCGTGCCCGGCGAGGACGATGACGAGCTCGGCGTATTCGTGAGAATGCATTTCGAAGCGGCCGTCGTGCTCGACAAAGGAGACGCGGAAGCGGAAGGTCTCGTCGAGCAAATCGCCAGCGTACGTTCCGTAACAGACGCCGGGTTTGCGCTCGCCCGCTACAAATTCAGTGGTCGAGCCAACGATCGTGGGACTGAAGTTCATGCTCGTTGTGTCGAGAATCGGCGCGGCAGGCACTGCACTTTGCGAGTTGTCCGTAATGGTCGCAGTTTCCGTCATGTCAGTCCCTTCGATGCGGCGAAAGCGCAAGAGAACGCTGTTTTTCTGAAAGCTTTTCCAGCCTGTTAAAAGCTATGATCTGACGTCAATTGGACGTTCCGGCGCTGAAAAACTTAGGCCGCGAAAATCATTGCGCCGAATAAAGAACGGAGAGATGAAATGGTAACATTTTTTCGATACACGTGCCGGCAGAGCGGAAAAGCCGCTTTCGTTTTTGCGGCATGTATGATTATCACCGCACAGTGCGTCTTTTCAGCTACGCCAGCCGACCCGAACTTTTCGATCAGCCTTTTTGTCGGCGATTCCAGCAAGCTGGGCAACAATCCCGCCAGCCCCGACGGGCAGGTGAATGGCATTACCTGCATGGCTTGGGCACCGGACGGTGCCAACCGCCTTTATGTCACGACGAAGGGGCGCTCGGATGGAAATGCGACGATCCAAGTCATCAAGAATGGCGTGATTCAGAGCATTCCTTTCTACACGTTCACATCGAATGTGGAGACCAATAATGAGTGCGGTCTCGAGAGCATGGTTTTTCATCCCGACTATGCCAGCGGCACGAAACAGTTTTATTGCTACATGACCGTTTCAACAACCGAGCAGCGCGTGGTGCGATTCACTGAGACGATTGACGCCAATGGAAATTATGTCGCGACCGGCGCGCCGACGACGATTATTTCCGGCATTCCGACGGCGGATCAGAACCATAATGGCGGCGGGTTGACGATTGCGCCCGATCAGAACGGCAACGGCCGCTTCCTCTACTGGGTCTGCGGAAACAACGGTAACGGCACAAATCGCGGCGCGGGACTCGACAACAGCACGCTCGGCGCAAAGCTCGGCCGCGCCAATCTCGACGGCAGCATGCCCACCGACGGCCTGAACGCGTCGGGTTACATCTGGGCGTATGGGTTTCGCAATCCGTACACCGCGACGACACAGCCCAGCACGGGCCGCGTGTGGGTGAATGTCGTGGGCGAAGCGTACGAACAGATTTTCATGCCGACAGCCGGCAGTTACATGGGCGATTACAACCACGAGAACGGCGCCGATCCGGGCGATGCGACGCTGCGCAGTTTGCAGATCGTGCCGATCGTGAAGTATCGCACGGGCGGAACGGATTCGCGCACGATTTCAACGGCTTCGCGCAGCGGCAGCACGGTGACGTACACGGCGACGGCGACGACGGGATTCCGCGTCGGCGAGAAAATCACCGTCAGCGGCGTGACGCCGACGAGTTTTAACGGCACCGTGTATGTGCTCAGCACGCCGAGCGCGGCGAGTTTTACAGCCACGCTGGCCGGCGCGGACGCCAGCGGCACGGGCGGGACAGCGGTGACGCAGAGCATCGGAAATTGCATCACCGGCGGCGCGTTCAACACGATGAACACGTGGGGCTCGGCGTACAATGGAAACTTTTTCTTCGGCGATTACGGTTCGGGCCGCATCACGCGCGTGCAGCTTAATTCCAACAACACGGTGAAAGCGGTCGATTCGTTCATCACGGGCGGCGGACACGTCACGGACTGTTCGTTTGGTCCGGACGGAAATCTGTATTACGCGGTGATTGATGCCGGCGAGATTTACAAAGTCACGTTCTCGTCGCTGACGATCACGCCGGCTAGCCTGCCCGCGACGACGGTGGGTGCCAGTTACAATCAGACGTTGACCGCGTCGGGCGGGACGACTCCGTACACGTGGAGCCTCCTTTCCGGGGCGCTGCCAAACGGATTGGCGCTGGGAAGCTCAACCGGCGCGATCACCGGAACGCCGTCGGCGTCGGGTACGTTTAATTTCACCGCGCAGGCGACCGATCCATCGAGCAAAGCGGGGCAGAAAGCGTATTCGATCGTTGTGAACCCGGCGCCATCGATTACGACGATCTCGCTGCCGGCGGGAACGGTGGGCGTGTCTTACAACCAGTCTGTTGCGGGAACGGGCGGCACGGGCGCGTACACGTGGTCGGTATCGGTCGGGACGCTTCCCGGCGGGTTGTCGCTGAACAGTTCGACGGGCGCCATTACCGGCTCGCCGACGACGGCGGCGACGTCGACGTTCACGATCATGTTGAAAGATTCGCTGAATGTTTCGACGACGAAGCAATTCTCAATCACGATCAGCTCCGGCAATTCGGCGCCTGCGATCACGTCTACGGCCATCACCACCGGGAATATCGGCGTCGCGTACAGCTACGACGTGAATGCGAGCGGCAATCCGGCGCCGACATATTCGCTGACGACAATGCCGGGCGGGATGACGATCAATACAACCAGCGGCGTGATTTCCTGGACACCGACAGCCAAGGGTGCGTTCAACGTCACCGTGAAGGCCGCGAACGGGACGACGCCAGACGCGACGCAGAGTTTCACCATCAACATCACCGATTACGGCATCGATAAGCGGTTGCCGACGACTGCGTTTCTCGGGATGAACACGGCGTCGCTGCCGGCGACGCTCAGCGCCACAGGTGTGTTCTCGAACACGGCGAATTTAACGGCGGCGAACCTGATGATTCCGTACTCTGTCAATTCGCCGCTGTGGTCTGACGCGGCGGTGAAGACGCGCTGGATCGCGGTGCCCAATGACGGCGCGCCGTACGGAGCGACGGAGACAATCGGCTTTCAGCCGACGGGGGAGTGGACGTTCCCTGGCGGCACGGTGCTGGTGAAACATTTCGAGCTCGGCACGGACGACCGCAATCCCGCCATTCGCAAGCGACTCGAAACGCGACTGCTTTTTGTGAACAACGACGGGACCGTTTTCGGCGCGACGTACAAATGGCGCGCGGACAACACGAACGCCGATCTGCTTCCGGACTTTGTCGATGAAGACATCACCATTACGACATCGACGGGCGGGACGCGCACGCAGCGCTGGCACTACCCGAGCCGCAACGAATGTCTGCAGTGCCACACGCAAGGTGCCAGCGGGGTGCTGGGCGTAAAGACGCGGCAGCAAAACGGCACGTTCGCCTATGCCGCCACGGGCGTGACGGATAATCAGCTCCGTACGTGGAATCACATCGGGCTCTTCAACACGACGCTGAACGAAGCCAGCATTCCCGGCTACACGAAGCTGGTGCCGCTGACGGATTCGACAGCAGCGCTCGAGACGCGTGTGCGCTCGTACATCGATTCCAATTGTTCGCAGTGCCACCGTCCGGGCGGGGCTCCGGCGTTGTTTGATGCGCGTTTCGATACGCCGATTGCAAGCCAGGGCATCATCAATGGCCCGGTGAACAACAATCTCGGCCTGGCGATGGCGAAGGTGATCGTGCCCCAAGACATCGCCGATTCGATCATGGACCGTCGCACGAACACGACCGATCAGGCCATCCGCATGCCGCCGCTGGCGCGAAACGTGATCGACACGCAAGCCGTGGGCATCATCGAACAATGGATTGGAAGCCTCTCGCCGAGCACCAACGGAACTGGACTGTACGGTTCGTACTTCGACAACATGGATTTCACGGGCGCAAATTTCACGCGCGTTGATCCGACGGTGAATTTCGACTGGGGCAGCGGTTCGCCGATGAGCGGAATCGGAGTGGATACGTTCAGCGTGCGCTGGACGGGCCAGGTTCTCGCTCCGAACACGGAGACGTTCACGTTCTACACCACGACTGACGACGGCGTGCGGCTGTGGGTGAATGGTGAGCAGCTGATTAATAAATGGGTGGATCAAGGACCGACCGAATGGAGTGGAACGATCGCTCTCACCGCGGGACAGAAATACAACATCGTGATGGAGTACTACGAAAACGGCGGCGGAGCGGTGGCGAAACTGTTCTGGAGCAGCGCCTCAAATGCGAAAGGTCCCGTGCCGCAAAACGCGCTGTTTGCGATCGGGCCGCCGACGGCGCCGACGAATTTCACGGCGGTCGCGGCGTCGGATACTCAGATTAATCTGACGTGGACGGATAACGCCACAAATGAGAGCGGATTTGAGATTCAACGCAGCCCGGACAATGCGACGTGGACGGCGCTGACGACGGCGGCGGCCAACGCGACGAGTTATTCGGATACAGGGCTGACGGCGGCGACGCTCTATTATTACCGCGTGCGCGCGGTCAGTTTCGCGGGCGGATCGGCATACGCGGGGTCGAGCGCGACCACTATGAGCGCCGGGGGCGGCGGAGGTGGAGGCGGCGGCGGGACGGCGATGAAGGTGAATTTCCAGCTGGCGGGAGCGCCGGTGCCTGCGGGTTATGTTGCCGATACGGGTGCCGTCTTTGGCGACCGTGGCAATGGTTTCAGCTACGGCTGGAATGCGGACAACAGCTCGACCACGCGCGATCGCAATTCGCCGTCATCGCCCGATCAGCGCTACGACACGCTCGAGCACATGCAGAAGCCAGAGAACCCGAATGCGTTCTGGGAAATCGCGGTTGCGAATGGCAGCTACACGGTGCGAATCGTCAGTGGCGATCCGAGCAACATCGACAGTGTTTACAAGATCAATGTCGAGGGCGTGCTCGCGATCAACGCAACGCCGACGAGCACCGTGCGCTGGTTCGATGCCACGGTAACCGTGAATGTCTCCGATGGGCGCATCACGATCTCCAACGCGACCGGTTCGGCGAACAATAAGATCTGTTTCGTCGATATTACGCCGGCCGGAGCTGGAGCGCGTTTCGTCGATGGCGATCCGGTCGTATTCTCGGAAGCGACGGCGACGACGCTGATCACGTCAATGTTGTTCACCAAGCCGGGCAATGACGCGGTGACCCTCAAGGCACTGCTGCCGGATGTGGCGAAAAGCGTCGGACTGAAAGGACAGACGCTTGGCGTCGACATCGGCGGCGCGGTGGAGAATTTTGTGCTCGACGCGAAGGGACATGGGAAAACAAAGATCGGACGCGTCATCGCGAAGTTTGATCGCGACGGCACGGGGCTTCTGGTGTCGCTGAATCTGCGCAAGGGACATTGGGCGGAGGCGTGGGGCGATGCGGGGATCGATAAATCGACGCCGAAATCGAAGCTGCAGATTCCGTTCGTGCTCACGTTCAACGGCGTGTCGTACGGCGGCGTGAAGGATGTGAATTATGTGACACGGGCGGGGAAGTCGGGGCGGTCTAAAGCGTTGCGAAAATAGCGTTTCTTGACGTGCGGAGGGCATTTGGCTGCTTGGAGCTGCAGAGGCAGCTTGCGGGCGGGACGCCCGCACCCCATAGCGTGAAAAAAAAGTTTTCGCGCAAATCATTTGACTGATGAGATTTGTGATTTTTGGTCGGCGGCCTCGAAAAATCTGCGTGCGCAAATCGACATCTCATTCGTCTTAGTATGTATGAGGGGAAAGGTAAAAGCCTTGACCTTCATTGTGCCGTGAATCGCACTTCTCACTTCATCCTTCGCACCTCGTACTTCCGCGGCACTTCGCCTTTGCGTAATTCCATGCGGTGTGAAATGCTGGGCGGCAGTTCGCTCGAGTAGTGCGTGACCATCACCAAGGTGCTGCGTTCGCTGTGGCAGAGCGATTCGATCGCTTTCAAGACACGGTCGCGCGAAACGACGTCGAGGCCCTGGCAGGGTTCGTCGAGAATCAACAGGCGGGGACGCTTGACGAGAGCTCGAGCCAGGAGCGCGAGCCGCTGCTGGCCGTCGGACAATTGGCGGAAGGGGCGCTGCGCGGCGGAGCTGAGGCCGAAATAGCGAATCCACTGGCGCGCGACGCGTTCCTGCGCGGGAGTGCACTGGCGGTAGAGGCCGAGGGTCTCGAAGAATCCGGTGCACACGAAATCGAGCGTGCTGGTGAGCGTGTCGTAATGTAATGCGATGTCGGGCGAGGCCCAGCCCATCTTGGCTTTCAATTCCCAGAGTGTTTCGCCCTCGCCGCGCAGTTTTCCGAAGAGACGGACGTGCTGCGCGTAGGACTGCGGGTGGTCGCCGATCAGCAGGCTCAGCAATGTCGTCTTTCCGGCACCGTTGGGCCCGGCGACAGCCCAGCGCTGGCCGGCACGGACGGTCCAGTTCACGTCCTTAAGAATGACGGACTCGCCGGCACGAAGCGTGACATCGCGGAGCTCGATCACGTCGGATTTCGGCGCTGGTTGTTTCGAGTGACCCGCTGGAATCATGGCGCTGAGTTTCTTTGCGCGAGGAAAGGCGACGCGTTCGAGCTTTTTAGCCTGTGCGCTGCCGTGTTTGGCGGCGCCGAGGACTTCGCCGTCTTTCAGCCATAAGCTGTGCGTGATGCCGTCCGGCAATTCCCATGGGCGCGCGGTCAGGAAAATGATCTGCAGGCCGCCGCGCATCAGTCGCGCGAGAATTTTTGAGAGCGCGGCGCGGACGCCGACGTCGAGGCCGATGAAGGGTTCGTCGAGCACCAGCAGTTCAGGATGGATCAGTAATGCTCGCGCGATCAGCAGGCGGCGCATTTCGCCGGTCGACAGATGCAGCGCCTGGCGATCGAGCATGCGGCCGATGCCCATCGTTCGCGCGACGCTTTCAACGTGGCGATGGGCGGCTGCGCCGCGACGTCCGCCGAGCAGGATTCGGCGTGCGGTCAACGTTGCGTCTTCTTCGCCCGGATACCAGCGGGATTGATAGTAGCCGTCACCCTGCGCAAGAAAGGCGCGGTGCAGGCTGAACGAGACGCTGGCAACGCGCGCGCACGGATCATTGCCGCCGAAACCGTACTCGATGTCGCCGCTGGTGGCGGCTTCGCCGGCGAGCGCGGCGGCCAGGGATGATTTTCCCGCTCCGTTCGCACCGAGCACCGCCCAGTTTTCGCCGAGACGGACCGTCCAGTGGATGTCGCTCAGGACGATGTTTTCGCCGCGCCGGACCGAGATGCCGTTGAGTGTGAGCCTGTTTTCCAAAACCGCACCTCGAACGTTTGCCGCAACTTTTCTCATCTAAAACGAACCCCTCGCGTTTCGCGAGGGGCTCGATGAACCAGAAACTAAAAACCAGAAACCGCGAATTAGAAGCTTGCGCGGTACAGTTCCCACATCTCCGGCCGGCTGAGCCAGCTCTTGAGGATGTGGCGGACGTGGAAGACGCTGGGGTAGCGCTGGGCCGGATCGCGGGCCAGACACTTCACGCAGAGAGCTTCCAATTCCGGCGGCACGCGGCGGCGGGTGAAATCCGACGGCGAGGGCACGGGGCTGTGGCGGAAGTACGGATCGAGGTCGGTCGGGCGCTGGATCTGATTCGGCGCGTGGCCGGTCAGCAGGAAGAAGAGCACGCCGCCGAGGCCGTAGACATCGGTGCGTTCAGTCAACGTTCCCGGATCGCCCGCCCACTGTTCCGGCGACATGTAAGAAGGAGTGCCAATCGCGCGGACGCTCGCATCGCCGGCCAACGAACCGGTCAACGTCGTGGTCAGGGTGGGGGAAGCCGGCGTTTCGCCCGAGGCGTAGCGCTTGGGCATTTCATTCAGGGTGATCGGCTGGCTGATGCCCCAGTCGATGACGACCACTTCGCCCTTGCTGCCGATAATGATGTTCTGCGGCTTCAAGTCGAGATGCAGCACGCCGTTGGAGTGCGCGTGTTCGACGCCGGCGCAGATGCTGTTAAAGAGTTCGGCGGCGGCGGTCATGCTGTAACCGGTCAGGCCCGGGATGCCCGCGTCAGAAATTTTCTTCAGGACCGCGTCGAGACTCGAGCCTTCGATGAAGGGCATCGTCATAAAGACCTGGTCTTTGCCGAGGCTGCCCATTTCAAGCAGGCGTGAGCAGTTCGGGTGATTCATCTTGGCGGCGGTGCGCGCTTCCTTGACGATGCGCTCGGCGCTCCAGCCAGCCTGCGGGGCGCTGGTCTTGATGATCACTTCGCGGTCGGCGAGCGTGTCGTAGGCCACTTTGCACGCGCCCTGTCCGCCGAGAACGATGTCGCGGCGAACCTGGTAGCGTTCGTTGGCGCCGGCGTTGATGGCCTTCATGGCGTCGGGAGCGGGTGCGTTTTCGATGGCCGGGGCTTTCGACTGTTCGACCTTGCTTGCGGCGGGTGCCGCGGGGGCCTGAGCTGCCATTTCAATTCCTCCAGTGGCGTTTGAGTTCAAAGGTCCTGCATCCATACCGGATCGAACGGTATTTTCCAGTAATTCCTTTTGCTGAACCTGAAGCGCACGATCTCGTTCGCGGCGTTCAGCGTCCGCGCGATCCTTCTCCAGCCGATCCCATTCCTTGCGGGCGACGGCGGCCGCGTCCTGCTCAACCTTTTCACGGTCGGCCTTTTCGCGAACGTCCTTGTCGCGTTTCGTATCCTTCAAAGTCTTGACAGACACGGTGAATCCCCCACCATTGCCAAAGCACGCGAGTGCCTAAAGAGAAGCCAAGGCCAGTGTTTTACTCGCCCGGAATGATTTTGCAAATCGGAACTTTGGCATTACAGACGGAGGAATGAACTTCAATCCCGCCCAGCTCAAGCTTGTCCTCGGCAAAATAATTGCCGACGTCCATGCGATTCATAACGGTGCCCCCGGCGAGTTGCGAATGGCCGAACTGGCGGCGCTCATGAACTTACCACTCGATGCGACCATGCACCGGCTGCTGGTGGAACGCGGGGCGATTAAGTTCGTGCCGTGCCACCCGCTCTCGGCGTCTCCGGCCGCAGCGCCTGTCGACGTGACCCTGCGAGACCCCAACCAGCCGGCTCCGGCGACCCCGCCGCCTACTTTACCTAATGAGGGGCGCTTTGAGAACCGGGGCGCGGAGATTCGAGTTCCGACGGACATGGCCACGATTATTTTTCCGCCGCTGATTGCTGGGGCGTACCTGACGACGCCGCAGATTCTGGACATTCGCTTCAATCCGAATGCGACGATTTTCGGGAAGAAGATGATGTTCTCCGCGCCGGTCGAATCACTTCACATGCGGCCGGATCAGCTGGATGTGAAGGTTGGCGGGCCAATGGGGCCGATGCTTAGCCGGACGGTAAAGACGGGTTGAAGAAAAAAATCAGCGTGCTATCCCTGCTGAGACGTGCGCCGCTTCAGCGCACGTCGAAATGAGACGCCCAGTCGCTCCCTGAAGGTCGCGCTTCTGTTTACCACTGCTGTTCGACGTAAGCTTCCAGCGCGTGGTAGTAGGGCAGGCCGAGTTTGTAGACGCGTTCGGCGGTTTTCGTGTTGCGGTCGTCGACGCGCTGCCAGAATTCGCGCTCGTCGGGGCCGGGGAACATCGCGCGGTCTTTCTGCGACTGGTGTTTGAAGATCGCCTCTTTCTTCAGCGCGAGTTCGCGTTCGGTCAGCGGGACGAGAATGTCGGCCTGGTCGAGCGGCCATTCCTGCCACGCGCCGCGGTAGAGCCATACGATCGGGCGCTTTTCTTTTGGCATGCGCAAGACCGCTTCCTTGATGATCCACAGACAGACGCGATGCGTGCCGTGCGGGTCGGACAGATCGCCGGCGGCAAAAATGCGCTGCGGCGCGACGCGCGTGAGCAACTCGAATGTCTGTGCGATGTCCTTTTCGCCGGGCGGATCCTTTTCGATCGCGCCGGTCTGGTAGAAGGGGAGATTCTGGAAGATGCAGTGGTCGCGCTTGATGCCGACATGCATGGCGCCACTCGCGGCTTCGGATTCGCGGATGAAACGCTTGATGTGGCCGACCTCGGGGATGTCGATCTCGCCCGGCTTCTTGTTGGCGAGAAACGTTTCGACTTTCAGGCGCAGCTTGCTGTGTTCGTCGACGGGAAGATTTTGAGCGACGAGGTACTTTTCCACGAAATCGATGTAGCGCAACACGTCGTGATCGAAGACGGCGATGTTGCCGCTGGTCTGGTACGCGACGTAGATGTCATTGCTGTTCTCGACCATTTTGCGAAAAATACCGCCGGCGGAAATGACGTCGTCGTCGGGATGCGGGCTGAAGAGAATCTGCGTTTCGCTGATCGGCAGGTTTTCATGATCACGGACCTTGGCCTGCAGCGTGGCGCAGCAGTGGCGGTTGACGGCGTCGGGATTGGACTGCTCCATAGCCAGACTTGCCAGGCCGCCGGCGATGTAATCGTCCTGCGACAATTCGCGGATCGGCTTTTTGAGGTGCTCCGAAAGCCAGATGATCGCGCGCGTTTTTTCGCGCTCGCCATTTTCGGCTTCGAACACGTAGCTGTCATCGATGCGCCAGGGTGTTTTGATGCGCATCAATTCCGCGGCCGAATCAAAATCGAGATGGAATGTCGCATTCGCGTGGCGCTGCAGCAGAGATGCGGGGACCTCGGTGGTTTCCGGGCCTTCGACAGCGCGCTGGACGATCGCGGATTTGTTTTCGCCGAGCGCGACGAGCACGACCTGTTTCGCGGACAGAATCGTCGCACAGCCCATGGTGATCGCTTCGCTCGGGACGTTCTCTTCGCCGAAAAAGTCGGCCGCGGCGTCGGAGCGCGTGTACGGATGGATGCGCACCAGCCGCGTGCGCGCGCTTGGCGGAGTGCCGGGTTCGTTGAAACCGATGTGTCCGGTGCGGCCGATCCCGAGGATCTGCAAATCGAGTCCGCCGGCGGCGGCGATTTGCTTTTCGTAGCCTGCGCAGTGCACGGGCACTTCTTCGCGCGGCAGATTGCCGTTGGGGATGTGAATGTTTTCCGGTTTGATGTTCACGTGGCGAAACAGGTGTTTGTGCATGAAGCGGTGGTAGCTCTGGTGCGCTTCGGGACGCATGGGATAATATTCGTCGAGATTGAACGTCGTCACCTTCGAGAGATCGAGTTTCTCTTCGCGGTGGATTTTAACGAGCTCCTTATAGATGCCCTTGGGCGTCGAACCGGTGGGCAGTCCGAGGACCGCGTTCGGTTTTTTGCGAACGACGTCGGCGATCAGATTGGCGATTGCCTTCGCGAGCGCGGTGTGATCGGCGTGAATGACGACTGGAATTTTTGCGGGGTCTGCGACCATTGAAGTAAGAATCCTCGGAGCCTTTTTCGAACGAACTGATGCGGAAATAATAGTCGGAATCGAGCTCAAGCGCCGTGGAAATTCGGCGAAAAACGCGCGGTTTGCGGCGATTTTTTGGCTTGTCTTATCATTAGCACAGGCAGCGCAAAAAGTGTAAAACGCAGGCGATATATTTCATTGCGAAGGGAAGACGAGAGTCTATGAAATTTAAAATCTCGCGCCATGCGAAAGAAGAGATGCGATTGCGTCAGATTCCGCTCCGTATCGTACGCGAAGTACTGGCGAATCCAGGTCAATCATTGATACAGGTGGCCGGAACGAAAATTTATCAATCGAAAATTACCTTTGAAGCGGTAAAATTTATCTGGTTCGAGTGTTTGTGGATGAGAGCGTTGTGCCGCCGGTGGTGATTACTGCCTACAGAACAACGAAAATTGCAGATTACTGGAGAATCTCATGAAAGTGAAA
>Ga0265314_10001546_pt1 | contig 25384 bp, 24 predicted proteins | sample 4126metaG_FD_203106 | JGI IMG/M metagenome (GOLD analysis project Ga0265314, IMG submission 203106) | Rhizosphere microbial communities from Carex aquatilis grown in University of Washington, Seatle, WA, United States - 4-1-26 metaG | ecosystem: Host-associated > Plants > Roots > Rhizosphere >... | reverse complement strand
GGCGCACCGCGGACACTCCGCGCGCGAAAGCCCCCGCGCGTCGGGCGCGGTGGCGTTGGAGCGGAGGTGGCGGCAGGTAGATTCGTGGACCATCGGGCAGGGGTGGGACATGCACGATACCCGGCCACTGCGCACGGGTTCCGTCCCCCACGCCCTCCCCCTACCCGACGGCGATCTGCGAGGCGAACTACCGCAACGCGGGTTCCACGATCTCGGCGAACGAGCTCCGCGCGCGGTTCAGGCGCGACTTCACCGTGCCCAGATTGCAGTGCGTGATGACCGCGATCTCTTCGTACGAGCGGCCTTCGAGCTCGCGGAGCACGAACACTTCCCTGTGATGCGCCGGGAGCTGTGCCACGCTCTTCTCCACGGCTTCGCGCACGTGCCGGCGCCGGAACTCGTCGTCCGGACGCGAGTTCGGATCCTCGAACTCGAGCGGACGCTCCTCGTCTTCCCACCCCTGGGTGATCGAGGAGAAGAGCACCAGCGGATTGCGCGAACGATTGCGCAATTCGTTCTTCGCGAGGTTCGACGCGATGGTGTACACCCACGTCGAGAACTTTTTCGAGCGGTCGAAGCGGCCCAGGTGACGGTGCACCCGGATGAACGCTTCCTGCACGAGATCCTCGGCGCGCTCGCGGTCACCCACGATGCGGTAGACGAAGTTCAGGAGTCGCAACTGATAGCGGTCGACGATGGCGTCGAAGGCGCGGGACTCCCCGGCGAGAAACGCCGTGACGAGCGCGGTGTCGTCGAGAGACCCCAACTCGGCGAGCGAGCGGATGGTCGTCGAGGCCCTGGCTTCAAGATCGATGGCGGCGCGTCCCATAGCAGCTCCGTTGATCGGCGAAGGAAGTCTTCAGCCGTACAAAGAGCAGGAGCCGTGCCTCGATGCCGCGCCTTGGTCGAAATTCGTAACACGTTTATTGACAATATGTTACGGTTCGCCATCCGGTCACGGACCGTCCGGTCTCTTGGAACCGCATGTCCGCTTCTCAGGACACTCCGTGCGCCGGGCGTACGGAAATGGAACTTCAGCGCCCGAGCTTGAATCCTGCCACGAACAGGATGCCGAGCGCCGTCTTCGCGTCCTGGATCTCTCCACGCTCGATCATGTCGAGGGCCGTCGACATCGCGGTCGGAACGATCTCGATGAACTCATCCGCCTCGCGCTTGGTCTCGCCGCTCGTCAGTCCCTCGGCGAGGAACAGATGGATCCGCTCGTCGGTGAAGCCGGGCGTCGTCCACATCGAAGTCAGGAACGTGATCTTCGCGGCGGTGCAGCCCGTCTCCTCGGTCAACTCTCGCCGCGCGCACGTCTCCGGCGCTTCGCCCGCATCGAGGCGGCCGGCGGGGATCTCGTACACGAAGCCCCCGGCCGCATAGCGGTACTGGCGGATGAGGAGCAACTGCGGGTCGTCGCCCGCCACGTCGCTCAACAGCGGAACGATCGCGCTCGCACCGGGATGCCGGATGATGTCCATCGTGCCGGTCGACCCATCGGGAAATCGGACGTCGTCGGCATCGAGGTTGATGATGCGCCCGGTGTGGATCCGCCGGCTCGCGATCTGCCCGGGTTCATTCATGTCGTCGATGTCTCCACGTGCACGGGTCCGATATCGAGCGCCTCGAGCGGACCCCGGATCGCCTCGGCGTCACCCACGGCGATCACGAGCAGCCGCTCGGGATGCAGATACGTGCGCGCGGCGCGGCGCACGTCCTCCGCGCTCACCGCGCGCACCGCCGCGCGGTATTTCGTGAAGTAATCGTCGGGAAGCCCGAAGGTCTTGGCGATCGCGATGGCCTGCGCCACGGACTGGGTCGTTTCGTAGCGGATCGGGAACACGCCGTCGAGATACGCGGTGGCGAGTTCGAGTTCGTCTTGCGCGACGGTGTCTTCGCGCATCCGTTCGATCTCCGCGAGGATCTCCCGCGTCGCGGCCGCGGTGACGTCGGTCTTCACCGCGGTCGACACCACGAACGGTCCTGCCCCGCGCCGCCATTCGAACGCCGACCGCGCGCCGTACGTGAACGCGTTGCGCTCGCGCAGGTTGAGGTTGATGCGCGACGAGAAGAGGCCGCCGAGCAGCGCGTTCATCACGACGATGGGGAAGTAGTCGGGGTGGAGTCTCGGCACGCCGGCATGCCCCACCCGCAATTCCGACTGTGGCGCGTCGGACTTCGTGATGACGCAGACCCGCCGCCCCTCCGGCCGCGTGGAATCGTCGAGCGCGACGGCGGGTGCCGCCGGCGCGCGCCAGTTGCCGATCGTGGCTTCGGCGAGCTCGCGTGCGCGCGCGAGCGTCACGTCGCCCACCGCGACGATCGTCGTCGTCGTCGGTGCGTAGCGCGCGGCGTAGGCGGCGCGGACGCGCGAGGCATCGAGCGTCGCGACCGAGTCGCTGTTTCCATCCGCCGGCTGCCCGTAACGCGAGCCGGGCGCGAACAGGTGAAAGCTGAACTTGTCGTCGGCGAGGCTGCGGGGCTCCACCTGCTGCTGCAGCAGGTCGGCGAGCCGCTCCTCGCGCAGCCGATCGACGTCGCGCGCGCGGAATGCGGGCTCCGTGAGGACCTCACCGAGCAGCGCGAAGGCGCGCGGCAGGCGCTCGGGCGTCACGCTCAGGTGCACGAGGGCATCGTCCCAGTCCGCGGACGCATCGAGTCCCGAACCGAGCCGTTCCACCTCGAGGGCGAGCGCGCCGCCCTCGATGCGCCGTGTGCCTTCCGTCAACGCGCGCGCCGTGAGTGACGCCGCGCCCTCGAGTCCGGCGGCATCCGACGTCGCGCCGGCGTCGACGAGCGCGAGGAGCGTCACCAGCGGCAATCGCGGCTGGCGCGCGACGGCGAGCGTGACGCCGTTCGAGAGTGTCGCGCGCTCGACCGCGGGAAACCGGTAGTCGCGCGACGGTCCGGCGCCAGGGCGTGGTGAGAAGGTCATGCGCCCTCCGCGCCGGAGCGCCGGGGGATGAACATCAGGGACGCGCGGTTGTCGGCACCGAACCGCGCGCGCGCGAACTCCGTCACGGCATCGGCCGTGACCTCGCGGTACCGGTCGAGCTGCGTGTTCACGAGCTGCGCGTCACCGAAGTACGTCGCGAACATCGACAGCTTGTCGGCGCGGTCGCCGGCCGATTGCATCGTCGAGATGAAATCCGTCTCGATCAGCGCCAGCGCGCGGGCGACTTCGTCCTCGTGCGCTCCCTCGTGGCACAAGCGGTCGATCTCGGCGACGACGGCCGCCTCGAGCGCTTCCGGCGTGACGCCAGGGCGCGCCGTCGCGTCGACGACGAGCAGGTCGGCGCCCTTGCTCAGGTCGTACGTGAACGCCGTGACGTCCGACGCGACCTCGGCCTCGCGCACCAGTTGCTGATAGAGGCGGCTTCCTTTGCGCATGCCGAGGACGGCCGCGGCGACGCTCCCCGCATAGTGCAGCGCGCTGCCGAACACCGGCGCGCGGAACGCGAGAAAGAGCCGTGGCAGCATCACGTCGTCCTCGACCGTCGCGCGATGCCAGGTGCCGAAACGCTCCGGCAGGTCCATCGGCGGCAATGGCGGACGCGCGGCGCCGCGCGGGATCGCCCCGAAGTACTCGCGCACCAACGCGAGGGCCGCGGGTTCGTCGAAGTCGCCCGCGATCGTCAGCACGGCGTTGTCGGGCGTGTAATACGCGCGAAAGAACTCGGCGATGTCTTCGAGACTCGCCGCGCTCAGGTGATCCATCGACCCGATCAACGAATGATGGAACGGGTGTTCCGGCGGGAATGTGAGGGCCGGCAGGCGTTCCCACCAAGTGCCGTACGGTTGGTTGTCCACGGACCACCGCCGTTCGTTCTTCACGACGTCCCGCTGCGTGTCGAGCTTCTCCTGCGTCATCGCCGGGAGGAGCGCGCCCATCCGGTCCGCCTCGAGCCAGAGCGCCATCGCGAGTTGGTTCGACGGTACCGTCTCGAAGTAGTTCGTCCGCTCGAGCCAGGTCGATCCGTTGAGTGTGCCGCCGGCACGCTGGATCAGCTCGAAGTGCTCATTGGATCCGACATGCGCCGATCCCTGGAAGAGCATGTGCTCGAACAGGTGCGCGAACCCGGTCCGGCCCTCGCGTTCGTTGGCCGAACCGACGTGATACCAGAGATTGACGGCGACGATCGGCGCCGAGTGGTCCTCGGAGAGCACGACCGTGAGTCCGTTGGGCAGCCGATGTGTGGCGACGGGTATTTGCATGAGCGAGAGGAGGGGGCCTACCAATCGATGAGCAACGCCAGTGGGGCCTTGAATGATTCCGTCACGAGATTGCCCCACTGGCGCAGGAGCCGTCGCGAGCCGGGCGTCGGCAGCGCGGGCGAGGTGAGGGGGTCGAGGCCGAAGCGGCGGCCGAGGATCTCGAGACGCAGCATGTGAAACGGATCGCTCACGATGATCGCCGTGTGCGCGTGATAGGCATGCAGCAATTCTGCCGCGGCGCTGAGGGACTGCGAGGATGTCCGTCCTTCGTTCTCGAGCAGCACGGCCGAATCCGGCACGCCACGCGCGATCGCGTATACGCGCCCCACCGCGGCCTCGCTCACGGTGTCGCCCTCACCCGCGCCGCCGGTCAGCAGCATCCGTGGCGCCAACCCCCGCTGCCAGAGCGCGATGGCGTGATCCAGTCGCGCGCGCAGCACCGGCGATGGCCGGCCGTTGTACTGCGCCGCACCCATCACGACGATCGCATCCGCCTTCGCGGCGTCGTCCTCGATCCCCCAGGTCAGCACCGCTCCCGCCGAGACGAGCCAGACGAACCCCGCGAACGCCGCCAGGCCCGTGACGAAGCGTCTGGATCGATACAGCGGGCGGCGCGGGCGGTCCATTCGGGCAAGCTACACGGCAGCCGCCGTGCGCGGGAGGAACCGGGCAGCCCGGTGTGCGCCGTCAGAATGCGGCGTGCGTGCCCGGGGTCGGACAATGCACGCGATACCCCTTGGAGGCGAGGGTGGCCGAGAAGGCGTCCTGCGCGCCGGGTTCGCCGTGCACCAGCCACACGTCCGTCAGGCTCGGCGATCCCGCGCGCACGGCGTCGATCCACGCCGCGAGTTCCGACCGGTCCGCGTGCGCGCTGTATCCGCCGATCACCTCGACCTGCGCGTGCAGCGGGATCTCGTCGCCATAGATGCGCAACGTCGGCTGCCGCTCGACGATCCGGCGGCCGAGCGTGTGTTCCGCCATGAAGCCCACCACCAGCACGGTGTTGCGCGCGTCCGAGACGCCGTTGAGCAGATGGTGCAGGATGCGTCCCGACTCCGCCATGCCCGACGCCGCGATGATGATCATCGGCCCGTGCTGGTGGTTGAGCGCTTTCGAGTCTTCGATCGACTCCGTGAAGCGCAGCAGCGGAAAGTCGAACAGACGCGCGTCGGGCGTCCCGTGCGACCGCACCATCGCCTCCCCGGTGTCGAACACCTCGGCATGCGAGGCGAACACGGCGGTCGCCTTCGTCGCGAGCGGACTGTCGATCACGATCGGCAGCCGCGGGATCGCGCCCTCGTCAGCGAGTTGGTGCAGGTCGTACACCAGTTCCTGTGTGCGCCCCACGGCGAATGCCGGGATGAGCACCTTTCCCCCGCGCAGCGCCGTCTCCTTGACCACCCGGGCGAGCTCCGCCTTGGCGCCGACGACGCTCGGATGGTCGCGATTGCCGTAGGTGCTCTCCATCAGCACGAGGTCGGCGCCCGACGGCGGTACGGGATCGCGGATGATCGCTAAGCCCGAGCGCCCGATGTCTCCGCTGAAGACGAGCCGGCGCGTTCCGCCGCTCGCGGCACAGTCGAGCATCACCGACGCCGAACCGAGGATGTGCCCGGCGTCGACGAACGTCGCCTTCACGCCCGCGGTCACGTCGAATGACCGGTCGTAGCGCACGCCGCGCATCAACTCCATCGTGCGTGCGACGTCGCGTCCGTCATACAGCGGATCGAGATGCTCGCGCTTCCGCCGCGAGAGGAACTCGGCGTCCTTCTCCTGGATGTGCGCCGCGTCCGCGAGCATGATCTCGCAGAGATCCCGCGTGGCCGTCGTCGCGTAGATCGGACCGCGGAACCCGGCGCGCGCCAACAGCGGGAGCCGCCCCGCGTGGTCGATGTGCGCATGCGAGAGCACGACCGCGTCGATGCGCCGCGCGTCCACCGGCAGTGTGGTGTTCTTCCGGTGCACGTCCGCCCGCCGCCCCTGGAAGAGACCGCAATCGAGCAGGATCGTGCGCCCGTTGGCATGCACGATGTGGCACGATCCGGTGACTTCGCGGGCCGCCCCGGCGAATACGACCTCGGTCACCGGCGCACGCTCAGCGATCCGGCTGGGCGCGTCGCGCGAACACCACGGTGACCCGCGTCGCGTCCTGCGTCATCATGGCGGGCTCCCAGCCGCCGCGGCTCCGCTCGTTCAGGAGATCGGTGAGCGCATCCTCGTCCTCGCGGGCGTGGCGCGTGCGGCGCAGGATCACGGCTTGGTATTCTTTCATGCACGCAAGAATACTAGACTCCACGCCATGCCGACTACCCCCGCACTCCCCGGACTCACCCTGCTGCGCCATCCGCTGGTGCAGCACAAGGTCGCCCTGCTTCGCGATCGCGCCACGCCGACGAAGATCTTCAAGGAGCTCGTCGACGAGATCGCGATGCTCATGGCGTACGAGGCCACCATCGACCTTCCCCTCGAGCCGATCGACGTCGAGACGCCGCTCGAGCGGACCACGGGCCAGCGCGTTGCCGGCAAGAAGTTGACGCTCGTGCCAATCCTGAGAGCGGGGCTCGGGATGGTCGAGGGGATCCTCAAACTCGTCCCCGCGGCGCGCGTCGGGCACATCGGGCTCTACCGCGATCACGACACCCTCGAGCCGGTCGACTACTACTTCAAGATCCCGGGTGACGCCGGCGAACGGGATTTCTTCCTGCTCGATCCGATGCTGGCGACGGGCGGCAGCGCCCTGTCCGCAATCTCCGCACTGAAACGCGCCGGGGCGCAGCGAATCCGCTTCCTCTGCCTCGTGGCCGCGCCGGCCGGCGTGCAGCGCGTACATGCGGCTCATCCCGACGTTCCCATCTTCTGCGCCGCACTCGACCGCGAACTCAACGCGCACGGCTACATCCTCCCGGGACTCGGCGACGCCGGAGACCGGCTGTTCGGCACGCGCTGACGCCTTCGCCGCCGTCGTTACAAATCCGCGCCTGACAAATCGTGTGCGCAAGCGCACAGATTCTGCTTGCATCCACGTATACTTGTTCGCACTCACGTGTCGCTCCATATTTTCCGCGCGCACGTGTGGCCTGGCGCCGTGGTTTGCACGCCCCGCACCCATCAATGCTGATCAACCTGCTGCCCGACTTTTTCGCGGTTCTGCAAAGCACGGAACCCGCGGCGGCGTACCACCGCTACTTCGACGCGCACCGCGCGACGCTCGAAGCGTATTGGCACAACTACGTCATCGAACCGTCCGGCCAGCACTTTGAGGACGTCGTCCGCGACACCGTCGCGGCCGATCGGGACGACCTGCGCGCCATGCTCGCGCGTACCGACGTCGTCGCGCTCGCCAAGTCGGCCGAAGAACAGTGCCGGCAGCTCTTCGAGGTCGACAGCCATGTCGACGTCGTCCTCATGGTCGGAGTCGGCGCCGCGAACGCCGGGGAGCTGGTCGTCTCCGGGCGCGGCGTCGCGTTCGTCTGCCTCGAACATTTCACTGGCGCGTCCAACGCCACCACGCATGCGCTCGGGCTCGAGCCGGAGCTCGTGCCGATGTGGCTCGCGCATGAGATCGCGCACTGTGTGCGCTACACGTCGCCGCAGAGCCGCAGCGAGATGCGTCAACTCGTGGCCGAGGCCGGGGGCTACTATTCCTATTGGGAGACGGGCCGCGGCGCGTCGCTCCGGGAACTCCTCGTGAATGAAGGACTCGCCGTGCAGGCCGCGCGCCGGCTGAGTCCGGGGCACGCGCCGTGGGAGTATTTCGGCTATCAGCGAAAGCAGTATGCGCGCATCCGCGAGCTCGAAGCGGTGCTTTCGCGCGCGGTCGGTGACGATCTCGATCGTTCGGGGCTCGGCCTCCGCCTGCGGTATCTCTCCGGTGGCATGAGCGATGAGGCGCGCACCGTGCAGCGCCACGTGCTTCCCGAGCGCGCCGGCTACTTCCTCGGCGCGCGCATGGTCGAAGACGCCATCGCGGAGAAGGGGCTCCCCTGGGCACTCCGCGCCGGCGCCCTCGAGCTCCTCTCGGTCTCCGACTCGGCGGCGCGCACCGCCTGACGCAGGCCGCGCGTCACTTCCCGACGCAGAACGTCGAGAACACCCGCGCGAACACCTCCTCCACGTCGACCGCTCCGATCAATTCGTCGAGCGCGTGCGCCGCGGTCCGCACATGCACCGCCGCGACGGGCGCCGGCAGGGCGCCCGCCCCCCAGGCGTCGCGAAACGCCTGCATCTCGTCCCGGGCGCGGGAGAGCGCCGCGCGATGGCGCGCCCGCGTCACGATCGGCACATCGTCGCCCGGCGAGGGAAGGCCGGCCGCGATCGCCGCGACCACCGCCGCGACGAGTTCCGGGAGCCCCGTCCCGTCGCGGGCGCTCACCCGGATGATCGGCGCCGCCGGGGTGTCAATATATGTTCTATTTGTTACTAAATCACTCTTCGTGAGCGCCCCGATCACGGGAGCGCCCGTGAGCGCCCCGATCGCCGCGAGCGCCTGCGTCATCGCGGCCGGCGTTTCCGCGCACGCCACGACGGCATGCGCTCGCGCGAGATAGCGTTCGCTCACCTCGATACCGAGCCGCTCGATCGGGTCGGCGTCGTTCCGCAAGCCGGCCGTATCGACGAATCGCAGCGGCCACGGATCGGCTTCCAGCAGCACTTCCACCGCGTCGCGCGTCGTTCCCGGCGTATCGCTCACGATCACGCGCGCCTCGCCGACGAGCGCGTTCAGCAGCGACGACTTGCCCGCGTTCGGCGGTCCCGCGAGCACCACCGTCGCGCCATCGCGGCCGAGTTGCGCGGCGGGGAGCGTCGCGAGGAGGGCGTCGAGCTGGCCGATCACGCCCGCGCACGCCATGTCGATGCGGGCACGCGGCAAGGCGCCGTCGTCCTCCTCGGGAAAGTCGATGTCGTAGGCCAGAAGCGCGTCCACGTGGAGCACCGCGTCCCGCAGCGCCGCATACTGCCGCGACAGCGTGCCCGCGAGTTGCTGCATCGCGGCACGGTGCTGCGCGCGCGAGCGCGCATCCACGAGGTCGGCGATCGCTTCGGCACGCACGAGGTCGAACTTGCCGTGGTACACGGCGCGTTCGCTGAACTCGCCGGGCGCCGCTTCGCGCGCCCCCGCGGCCACGACCGCCGCGAGCACGGCAGCCGGGACGTACGCCCCGCCGTGCGTGCTCAGTTCCACGACGGTCTCGCCCGTGTAGGAGCGCGGTGCGGGGTAACGCGTCGCGAGCGCTTCGTCGATGACCAGGCCCCGCTCCGGGTCGCGCACCGTCACGCGCGTCGCGACGCGCGGCGCTGGGGGCCAGGGCGAACAGACGCGGCCCGCGATCGCATCGGCCGCCGCGCCGCTCAGCCGGACGAGGGCGACGGCCCCGCGCCCCGGAGCGCTCGCGATCGCGGCGATGGTGTCGTCGCGCACGAGCATGCCCCGGGGGGCGGCGTCAGCCGGTGGCCGCCTTGGCGCGTTCATTCGCGATCAGCCACTGCTGCGGAAGCGCCGCGAGGTTCTGGATGAAATAGTACAGGCTGAGTCCCGCGGCCGAGTTCAGGAGCACCATCGTCAGCATCGCCGGAAACATCCACGCCATCATCTTCGCCTGCGGGTTCGGCGGCGCGTTGCGCATGCCGATCCACGAGAGGAGCGCCATCGACACGCCCATCGCCAGCGGTAGGATGTAGAACGGATCCGAGAGCGAGATGTCGTGCAGCCACAGGAACGGCACGCCGCGGAACTCGATCGTGTTCTGGAACACGAAGAACAGCGCCATCAGCACCGGCATCGGTATGAGCGCCGGTAAACACCCCGCCAATGGACTGAATGGACTCATGCCGTGTTCGCGGTACACGCGCATGATCTCCTGCTGCTGCTTCTGCGGATCGCTCTTGTACTTCGCCTGCACGGCCTGCAGTTCGGGCTGCAGGCGCTGCATCTTGATGCTCGAACGCATCGCGGACTGGTTCAGCGGCCACATGATGAGGCGCACCGCGACGCCGAAGATGACCAGCACCCAGCCGTAGTCGAGACGCACCGTCTTCTTCATCCACAACAGCATCCGCATCACGATCGTCGAGAACGGCTGCACGATCGGCTGGAGCCAGCCGCCGTACGGATTCGCCGTCTCGAACTCGCGCCCCATCTTCACCAGGCGCTGCCACGACTGCGGGCCGGCGTAGAGTTCGAACTCCGCGCGCCCGCCGTCGAGCGAGAGCACGGCCGTCGCGACGCCGTTCGTCGCCTGCTTGCGGGTGCGCGCGCCACCTTCGAGATGCGCTTCGGCGATCGGCCGCCCGCCCACCGGCGAGAGCAGCCCGACGAGGAAGTACTTGTCCTTCGCCACGACCCACGACAGCGGGCCGGGTTCGAGCTTCTTCTCCCCCGAATCGAGCTTCGCGAACGGCGTGCCGCGCGCACTCTGCGTCACCGGCTTCACCGAATACGCGAGCAGACGCACGTCGCCGACGCTGTCCGCTTCCTGGGTATCGAAGCCGCGCGGCATGTCGACCAGCAGGAACGCCGGCGCGCTCACACCCTGCAGGGAGACGATCGTGCGGGCGACGTACGTGTCGCGCGCGACGTGATACTCGACGCGCAGCGTGGCGGCGCCGCGCGTCGCCGTGAAGACGACGGTCGAGTCGCCCGGCGCCGCGGGACGCGACACGGCGAAGACGCTCTGGTCGAACGCCAGCGTGTCGCCGGCCGTGATCACGCGGTAGCGCAGGAGCGGCTCGCGACCGTGCTTCAGCACGACGGGCCCCTTCGCGCCGGTGTTGAGTGCCGGATAACTGTCGACGCGCACCGAGAACGGCGCGGCGCCGAGCGAGTTGAACGCGATCGTGCTGAGCGGCGTCTGCACGAGGACGGTCTCCGCCGGCACGGCCGCGATGGCCGTCCCCGCCGGCGTCTGGCGAGCGTCGGTCGCGCTCCCGGCGGGAGCGACGGCGGACGGCGCGGCGCTCGTCGTCGCGACCGGCGCGGCGGCGGCCGCGGCGGCGGCGGAATCCTTCGCGACCATGGAGGGCGCGGGGACCGGCGGTTTCGGCATGAGCAGCGGAGTCACCGCCACGACGACGCCGGTCAGCAGCAACGCAAGGAAGAAACGCTTTTCCATCAGCGAGTCACGCGATAGTTAGGGAACCGGGTCGAACCCGCCCGGACGAAACGGATGACACCGCGCGATGCGTCGCGCCGCCAGCCAGCTGCCGCGCAACGCGCCGTGCTTCTGCAGCGCTTCGATCGCATACGCCGAGCAGGTTGGATAATAGCGGCACGACGGAGGCAGCATCGGCGACAACCCGACTTGATACGCGCGAACGATCCAGATCAGGACGTACCGCATCACGACGCGCCGTGCGCCAGAATGGATTCACGCGCGCGATGCGCGGCATCGCGCAGCGTTTCGAACGGCGCCGCATAGGCCGCCGGGTTGGCGCGAACGACGACGTCCACCGCGCCAAGATACGGGAGCATCTCGATCCGCAGGAGTTCGCGCAACCGGCGCTTCACCAGATTGCGCTCCACCGAGTTGTGCGAATGCTTCGGCACGATGAGTCCGACCCGGGGGTGACGCAGAAGGGAAGCGAGATGCCGAACCTCGAACACCGCGGTTCGGACCCGCTTCCCTTTCAGTCGCACGGCGTCGAGCTGCGATGGTCGCGTCAGCCGACTGCCGCGCGGCAGGCGACGACGCTCAGGCGCCGGCGTACTTCGACGGGAGCTTAACGGTCAGACGCTTGCGCCCCTTCTTGCGGCGGCGGCTCAGCACTTCCCGGCCCCACTTGGTTTCCATCCGCGTGCGAAAACCGTGCGTCTTGATGCGACGCTTGTTGCGCGGACGATAGGTCGGCTTACCCATGCAAACTCCAAAAGAAAACTGTGCGCGAATCCACTAGTATACAGACCGCTAAACGTATCGCTCTTCAAGAGATAGGTCAAGTCCACCACCTTCTGGCTTGCTATCGCGAACATTGACTTATCCACATATGCTGCGTACGTTCGCGTCCCACTTTTGGCGCCACCATGCAACACCGCAATGACCCTTTCCGCCGCTGAAGTCTGGACACGACTGCTCGATCGCGCAAAGACCGAGCTCCCGGAACATGTCGTGGACACCTGGCTCACACCACTTCAGCCCGCGGCCTTCTCCGGCACGGAACTGACCCTCACCGCTCCCGACCAGTGGTCGGTCGAGTGGAACGAGACCAAGCACTCGGCCCTCCTCGAAGGATACGGGCCGATCTGCGTCGGTCACCCGATCAAGATCTCATTGCGCGTCCAGCAGGAACGCGTGACGCGTTCGCAGATGGATCTTTTCGTCCCTCAAAGTGGCGGCATAATAACGCCAGTAAAGAGGGATAATAGCATCATCTTGAGCATTCTGAACGACCGCTACACCTTCGCGAATTTCGTCGTCGGGCGGTCCAATGAGCTCGCCGCCGCTGCAGCCACCGCCGTCGCCAATGCGCCGGGAAAGACCTACAACCCCCTCTTCGTCTACGGCGAGACCGGGCTCGGCAAAACGCACCTGATGCAGGCCATCGCGCATGAGATCCTCCTCCGAAACCCGGCGACCCGCGTCACCTACATAAGTACGGAGCAGTTCACCAACGACGTCATCACCTCGATCGCCAAGCGCTCGATGCCGGACTTCCGGCGCCGTTATCGCGAGACCGACCTCCTCCTCGTCGACGATGTCCAATTCCTCGGCGGCAAAGAAACGACCCAGGAAGAGTTCTTTCACACCTTCAATGCCGTCTACGAGGCCGGTCGCCAGATCGTCCTCACCAGCGACCGTCCGCCGTCTTCCATCCCGAAACTGGAGGCCCGGCTCGTCTCGCGGTTCGAATGGGGCATGGTCGCCGATGTGATCCAGCCGGATCTCGAGCACCGCATCGCCATCCTGCGGGAGAAGGCGCAGGCCGACCACCTCGAGCACACCATCCCCGACGACGTCCTGCACTTTGTCGCCGATCACGTCCAGGCCAACGTCCGGGAACTCGAGGGCTCGATCATCAAACTCCTCGCCTATGCCTCGCTCAAGCGACGGGTCGTCACCGTCGACCTCGCCCGCGAAGCATTGCGCGATAAGCTGAAGCGAAACGATGATGCACCGCCGCGCTCTTCACGCCAGGATCGCATGCGTGCGGTACAGCAGCGCGTCGCCGGCGAGTGGGGGGTGAGCATCGAGGGGATGCAGTCGAAGACCAGGACCAAGACGCTCACCGTGCCGCGCCAGGTCGCCATGTTCCTCGCCCGCGAGCTCCTCGGCCTGCAACTGGTGGAGATCGGGCAGGCGTTCGGTGGCCGCGACCACTCCACCGTCATCCATAGTCTGGAGCGCGTGTCCGAAGAAATGAGGGAAAACGCCGAGTTCCGGAACCGTGTGGAGAAGGTGCGGGAATCCCTGCGCTATGAACAATGAGTCCAGAAGTCCGCGGGAGGTTCGGGGTTTACCACGGCCAGTCGACAATCCCGGGAGACTTCCCACGGCGGCCTAACATCAGCTGACCGCGGAGAAGTTGAAGCAACGAAAGGAGTTGTATTGCTTTTCCACTTTCCACACCTTACTACTACTACTGCGAGAATTACGAATTCCTTATCAGTAACAGATAGTACGGCGCGGATTCCACACTTTTCAGGGACCCGAAGGGATGCGTTTCACGATCTCGCGCGAGAAACTCCAGGAAGGGTTGGCTGCAGTCGCTCCGGCGGTTCCGTCGAAGACGACCCTGCCCGTGCTGGCCAATCTCCTCGTCCAGACCACGGAAAAGGGAATCCGCATCTCCGGCACTGACCTCGATATCGCGGTCAGCACCGAGGTGACCGCCGACGTCGAGTCGGCCGGCGCGATCACCATCCCCGCGCGCAAACTGTCCGAGATCGCACGCGAGCTGCCGCCGGCGCCCGTGAAGATCTCGGCGGCGGGCGACCAGCGCATCACTCTTGAATGTGGTCGATCCAAGTTCAAGCTCCTGGGCCTCCCGAAGAGCGAGTTTCCGAGCTTCCCGGCGGTGCATTTCGAGAAGGCGACGCGCATCCCGTCGGGCGACCTGCAGAAGCTCATCTCGCATACGGCGTTCGCCGCGTCGACCGAAGAGAGCCGTCCGATCCTGAACGGTGTGCTCTGGGAGCTTCGCGCCGAACACATGCGCATGGTCGCCACGAACGGACACCGTCTCGCGAAGATGGATGTCCCGGCCAAAGGCACGCACGCGAGCAGCGATCTCATCATCCCGCCCAAGGCGCTCGAGCAGATCCGGCGGCTCTTTCCCGCGGAAGAGGAGCTTGAGGTGGCCCAGGGAGAGAATCACCTGGGGTTCCGGTCTCCGTTCACCGCGGTCTACACGCGGCTCATCGAAGGACCGTATCCGAGCTACGATCAGGTCATTCCCAAAGAGAACGACAAGGTCGCGTTTCTCGACAAGGCGGCCTTCGCCAGTGCGCTCAAGCGCATGTCGGTCGTGGCATCGGACCAGACGCACCGCATCCGCCTCTCGTTCAACGCCGGCATGGTGAAGTTCAGCGTGAGCACGCCGGACCTTGGGGAAGCCCAGGACGAGATGCCGGCGCGCTTCGAGGGCGACCCGCTCGACATCGGGTTCAACGCCGCGTATCTCCTCGAGATCCTTCGGTACATGCCGACGGACGAGATCCGCATGACGTTCAAGGCGCCCGAGCGTGCGGCGACGATCGAGCCGGAGGGATGGAGCGATCCGTCGAAGTACCTCTGCCTGCTCATGCCGCTCCGCCTGGTCGACTGACGGGCCCAGCGGCACCACGGTCGAAATTTAGTAACAAATAGTTACTTAATTTCCGCCCCGCGGGCCTCCGTCGCAAGCCGCTGGTGCACGCGCTGCGTGCGCCGCGACCCCGTGAACGTCAGGTCGAGCGTCGAGGTCCCCGACGCGGTGAGCAGCGCTTCGGTTCGTGCCGCGACCGCCAGCGTCATCGTGCCGCTGCCGCTGCCGGTCACGCGGACGCGCTCTCCCCACTGGGCGCCGGCGCCCTCGAGATGCAGCTGCTGCGTGCGCCGGATGATGAACACGAGGACGCTGTCGCGACGCTCGGTGCGCTCGACGACGTACCTGCGGCGCACCGAGAGGCGCAGCGGCACGCCGTCGCGACACGTCTGTGTGCTCGACGAGTCGGACCAGGTGCTCCCGGGGTGAAGCGAATCGGGGAGCCGGAACCACAGGTCCCGGGACGCGAGGACGCCTGCGGACGTGACGCCCGAGCATGGCGCCCCCGGAGATTCCCCCGGGGGCACCGGCACGTGGATGATCCCGTCGGCCGAGATCGACGCGTCGAATGGCGCCGGCGGCGCGGTGGAGGCCGGCGTGCCGGTCGGTGACCCGGCCGCGCGCGCGCGGAACGCGGTGATCGTGCCCGCGATCCTTCCGTCGCGTGAACGCGTCATCGTGAACTCCGTGTGTGACGCCACGGTGTCCGTGCGCGTGGTCGAGTCCTGGTCGACCTGCAGCGTCGCGGTCTGATCGATCACGAACGCGCCGGAGACCTCGGCGGCGCGCGGGCGCCAGACGTCGTCGGTGGAATCGCGAAACGCCGGCTGCGTCGTGGGCGCCGTCTTGGTGAAGACCTGCTCGGGAATGCTGCCGCGACAACCGGCCAGCACGGCCGGAAGGATTAGCATGCACGCATGTCGGAGCGATCGTGCCATCAGACGCGAACGAAGAAAAGGGGGGTGGGAATCCCTCGGCCTGTAAGCCGGGTTCTGTCGGCGCCACGAGGACGCCGGACGGTCATTTCTCTCGGGATGCAGTCGCCTGCACCCTCTAGCAGCCTACCCGCGGCGTCTTGATCGCAGAGGACTGCTGCTCGCCGCCTATTCGGCCTTGCTCCAGCTGGGGTTTGCCATGCCGTCCGTGTTACCACGGACGCGGTGGGCTCTTACCCCACCATTTCACCCTTACCCGCAGAACACGGGCGGTTTGTTTTCTGTTGCACTGTCCGTCACCTCGCGAGAGGTGCCCAGGCGTTACCTGGCAGCTTGTCCAAGGAGCCCGGACTTTCCTCGGCGCAGCGATCCAGCTGCTGCGACGCGACCGTCCGGCCGAGGGACCCCATGCGAAACGTAGCGCTGCGACTGGCCGCCTGCACGATGGCCGCATCCATCGCATGCGCTCCGCGCCGTTCGCACGCCGAGTGACGGAAGGGCCCGATCCGGCTGGCCGCAGGTGACGTCGCGGTGACGGAGCGCTGCCACCCTGCCGCGCCAGAACCCCACTGGAGCGTGTCATGATCGAAGCAAGCCCCGTCCGTGTCGCACCTGTCACCACGATCCTGGAGCCTGCCGAGCGGTCGCGCGTCGATGCCGCCGGCGCGGGCTGCTACCGCACGATCCACCGCGATCGCCTCGAAGACGTCGTCCGTGACCTGCGCGAGCGTCGTGTGAGCGCCGTGCTCCTCTCGGTGACGCGGTGCGTGCGCGAGGAACCCGCGCGCATGGCGGCCCTCGTGCGGGAGTTCCCGCGCATTCCCGCGGTGGCGCTCCTCTCGGGCGCTCACGGCGACCGGCAGGCCGAAGCGGTGCTCGCGCTGGGCAACTGCGGCGTCCGATCGCTCGTCGACGTCCGCGATCCCGCGGGATGGGCGCGACTCCGCGAACTCCTCGGCGCCGAGGCGGCGCGCGACGTAGATCGCCTGATGAGCGCGAGTCTCCGCGCCGACCTCGAGGGAGTCACCGAGGATTGCTGGCGGTTCTTCGAAGTGCTGTTCTCGAATGACGGCCACGTGACCACGGTGCGGCAGCTCGCCAAGCGGTTGCACGTGCTGCCGAGCACCCTCATGAGTCGATTCTTCCGGGCGCGGCTTCCGGCTCCCAAGCGGTACCTCGCGTATGCCCGGTTGATTCGCGCGGCCAGGCTGTTCGAGAACGCGGGTCTGTCGCTCGCGGACGTCGCGAACCATCTCGACTATTCATCGCCGCAGAGTTTCGGGCGGCACGTACGGACGCTGCTCGGAATGAGTGCCGGTGAATTCCGCGCCCGCTACACCGGCGATCTCATGGGGGAGCGCTTTCGGCAGGATCTCGTGCTGCCGCACCTGGAGCGCCTGCGCCTGCTCCGTCCGCTCTCCGTGCGATCGGGACTGCGCGCGCCGGCACGCGCGCTCACGCCGCCGCGTCACGCGGCGGCGGCGTGACGCGGGACGTCGTTACGCGGGCATCCGGCGCACGATTTCCGAGGCGGTCGCCAAGGCGATCGCCTCGACTCCTTCTGCGCTGATCGCTTCGCGACCGCCCTCTTCGCGGTCGACGACGGCGAGGACGCCGAGGATGCGCGCGCCCGCTGCGCGCAGCGCGGCGATCGCCTTGAGCGCCGAACCGCCGGTCGTGATCACGTCCTCGATGACGACGACGGCGTCACCTTCGTGGTACGGGCCCTCGATGAGCTTGCCTGTGCCGTGCGTTTTCGCTTCCTTCCGAACCGTGAAGGCGCGCACCGGCGCGCCGGCGAGCGCGCTGGCATGGGCGATCGCGTAGCTGACGGGGTCGGCGCCGAGCGTCAACCCGCCGACGGAGTCCGGTCGCCAGCCTTTGTCCGCGATCGCGGCGAGCGCGAGCGGTCCGATGGTGGCGAGGCCATCCGGACTCATCGTCGTGAGTCGGGCATCGACGTAGAGTGTGGACTGTCGTCCCGAAGCGAGCGTGAAGTTGCCGCGCCGCGCCGAACGCGTGGCGAGCATGTCGAGCAAACGGTCATGAGGCGTCATGGTGGCTCAGGTTAGAAGCGCGTGAGGCGAACGTCAATGCACGACTGCGGGGCGCCGTGAGATGACGCGCCATTTTCGCCTGCGCCGGTCCACCCTCGCGCTCGGCACGGTGTTCGTCAGCGTCTTCATCGGTCTCGCGATCGCGGACCGTTATGTGCGCGTGCAGGCCGGCTGGCCGGTGCGACTCGCGCTGTGGTCGACGTTCGTCGTCGCCGTCGTGGCCATCCTCGTCGGGCTCGTGCTCGAACGCCGCCAGGCCCAGAACATCGCGGAACGCTCGGCGGAACTCGAACAACTGTCCGCGGAGTTGTACCGGGCCAACCGCGCCAAGTCGGAGTTCCTCGCGAACGTCTCGCACGAGCTCCGGACGCCGCTTGCGGCGATCGTCGGGTTCGTCGACCTGCTCCGCGAAGGAGCGTACGGCGAGCTGACGCCTCGGCAGGTCGGGCCCGTGGAGCGCATCGAGACGTCGGCGAACCACCTGCGGGTGCTCGTCGAGCAGGTCCTCGATCTCGCGAAGATGGCTGCCGGCCGGCTCGAAGTGCATCGGGAGCTGATCAAACTCCGGCCGTTCGTCATCGACGTGGCCGCCGAGGTCGAGCCGTTGGTGAACGAAAAGGGACTCGCCTTCTCGATCGCCGTGCCGGCGACGCTGCCGCGCATCGCCACCGACGCGACGCACCTCCGGCAGATCCTCGTGAACCTGCTGGGAAACGCCATCAAGTTCACGCCGGAGGGAGGCATCACGATGCGCGCGGCGCTCGTGCCCGATGGTCAGGTCATCCAGTTCGCCGCATCGGCGCACAAACGCCCCTTGCTGGCCGCGGGCGGCACGTGGGTCGCGTTGCAGGTGGCCGACACGGGGATCGGCATCGCGGAAAAGGACCTCGAGCGCGTGTTCGAGGAGTTCGAACAGGTCAACGCCGGTCCGCGCGGCGACTCTGTGCGGCGAGGCACCGGACTCGGGCTCGCGATCTCGCGGCGTCTCGCGCGATTGCTCGACGGGGACATCACCGTCGAGAGCATTCCCGGCAAGGGTTCGGCGTTCACGGTGTGGGTGCCGGCCGATTCGCCGGAGCCCGCGAGCATGAACCCTAGTTCTTACCCCGGAACAATCCCTTCATCCGCGTCATGAACCCGGCTTCGTCCGGGCGACCGCCCTGCGTCAATGCGCCGTCGAGCGCATGCGCGAAGGCGAGCGCGTCAGGGAACCGGTCCTTCGGACTCTTCGCGAGTCCGCGCATCACGACCTGCTCGACCGCGGACGAGTACTGCACGCCCGGCTTCGCCTTGTTGAGCGGCAGCGGCGGCTGCGAGAGCAACTGCGTGAACATCTCGCGCGGCGTCTTGGCGGTGTAGGGAAGCACGCCGCTGAGGAGCAGGTACGCGATGGTGGCGAGGCTGTACTGATCGGCGGCGGCCGTGACGATCTCGCCGGAGAGGGCCTCCGGTGCCACGTACATCAACGTGCCGACGAAGAATCCCGCGCGCGTCAGTCGTTCGTCCGGCGCCACGTCGGTCGTCGTCGCGATGCCGAAGTCGAGCAACTTGACCGTCCGGGTCGCCGGATCGTACATCAGGTTCTCGGGCTTCAGGTCACGATGGACGATCCCGCTCGCGTGCGCCGCATAAATGGCGTCGGCGATCTGGTTCACGATCGTCGTGACTTCGTCGGCCGGCAGGGGCGCGTGACGTTTCGCGTAACCCTCGAGGATCTCGCCCGTCGCCCACTCGATCGACAGGAAATGCAGACCATCGACCGACTGGCCGGTCTCGATGGTCCGAACGACGTTCGGATGTTGCACGCGCGTGCCGTACGACGCCTCGCGGAGAAAACGCGCGACCGCCGTCTTGTCCTGACGCAGCCGCTCGCGCAAGACTTTGACGGCGACCTCGCCGTGCTCCGGATGTGTCGCGCGATACACGGTCGCCGTGCCACCCTCGCCTACGCGATCGAGGAGGGCATAGCCGGACAGCGTCGTTCCAACGAGGGGGTCTCGAGCCACGTCGGCGAACCTAACCGTCGGGTCAGGGGCTGGCAAGCGAAACGCGCGGCACGTTTCCGGGGTAGACTTCAGGGCGAGGGAGATCACGACATGAACCGGGACGCGATGATGCCAAGGATGATGCTTGGTCGGTCGACCATGAGTGCGATCGTTTTGGGAACATTGATGGCTTGCGGTGGTGCGCGTCCGTCCGCGTCGCCGGGCCGGGAACCATCCCCTGCGCCGGCGCAGGTGCCGGCGGGAGCTCCGGACGCCGCGAGGCGTCCCGCGGGCGCTCCCTCGCTCGAATTGGACCAGGCGCGCCTCTATCAGCAGATGGGATTTCTCGCGCGTGGCGCGCCGATGCCCTTCATCGGCACGATCTCCTTTCTCGCATCGGGCAAGGACTCCACGCATGTCCTTTTCGCGGTCTCGCTGGCCAATGCCGCGTTGACGTTCGGTCGCGAGAACGACCGCTTTCGCGCCGGCTACAGCGTGACCATCGCCCTCAAGGCCGGGGGTGCCACGGTCAAGGAGAGCGAATCGCACGAGAGCGTCCTCGTCGCCAGCTACAAGGAGACGATGCGTATCGACGAGAGTGTGATCTACCAGGACATCGTCACGGCGAAACCGGGCCGGTATGAACTCGTCGTCACCGTGCGCGACGACGGCAGCTCGCGCGCCTCGACGGAGGATGTCACCGTCAACATCCCCGCACTCGGCCCGGGCGCGCACGGACTCTCCACGCCGGTGTCGTTCGCGCGCGTCGCGCCCCGGAGTTCGCTCGATTCGCTTCCCAACATGGTCGCGAACCCGCAGTCCTCGGCCACGTTTGGACGCGACAGCGTCATCGGCCTCTATCTCGAAGGGTATGACGGGGCGAACGCGCCGCGCCTCCCTCTCGCGGTCTCGGTCGTCACGGATCAGGGGGCCCGGTTGTTCGCCGACACCATCTCGCTGCCGCGCCACGGCGCGTTGTACAGCGGCGTGGTCTACCTCAAGGCGTCGCGCATCGGGATCGGGCCGGCCACCATCTCGTTCTCCCGGCCCGGAACGGCCGACACGGTGAAAGCCGCGTTCTTCATCGGATTCGGCGAAGACATGCCGGTGGCGTCGTTCACCGAGATGGTCGACTATTTGCGCTGGTTCGCCGCGCCATCACACCTGAAGTCACTGCGCGACACGGCCCCCGAATTCCGGGCGGGCGCCTGGGCGGCGTTCATCAAGTCGACGACGAACGCGGCGGGCATCAACGACGCGATGCACGACTACTTCCGGCGTCTCATCGACGCGAATCGTCGCTTCGCCGAGGAAGGCACGCCCGGCTGGAAGACCGACCGCGGCAAGGTGTTGCTCGGACTCGGTGATCCGGACGCGGTCTACGAGCAGCAACAGTCGGCCGCGACCATCGGCCAGCGCGGCCGCAACCAGATCTGGGAGTACCGCGCCTACAACCTGCAGCTGGTCTTCTATGACCAGTCGGGGTATGGCCGGTGGCGCCTGACGAACAGCAGCGATCTCGCCTTCACGGCTACGTGGCGACGCCACGTGCAGTAGCGCCGGCGGACACGACATCCCTCGCGCGGAAGGCGCTGCACGCCACCTCGACGTGCGTGCCGATCGCCTACGCCCGATTCGGGGATCGACAAGCGGTCGTCGTGGTGCTCGGCGTCGCGCTGGCCGTCGCACTCGGCGTCGAAGGTGTCCGGTGGCATTCTTCCGCTGCCCGCGGGGCGTTCGAACGGGCCGTCGGGGGCCTCCTGAAGACCCGAGAACGTTCGGGACCCACGGCGGCGACTTGGCTTGCGGCCTCGATGTTCGTGGCCGCGGCGGTTCTTCCGCCGGCTCCCGCGATCGCCGTCCTCTGGAGTGTCTGCGCGGGTGACCCCGCGGCCGCAGTCGCCGGTACCGCATGGAAGTCGGTTCGCGGCACCCGCGCGGTTCGGGGACGAACCCTCGCTGGCTCCCTTGCCATGGCTATCGTCTGCGCGGCCGGGGCGCACCTTCTCGCCGGGTACTCGATTCCTGCCTCGCTGCTCGTCGGCACCGCGGCGGCGACGGGCGAACGACTTGGCGGTCGTATCGACGACAATGCGACCATCGCCGCCGCCTCTGCCCTGGCAGCGCTCGCGCTCTCTTGACAACCCGAGCCAGTTCTTCGTAAGCAATAGGGGCGGACGCGGCGGACGGCGTCGTGTCGACGCGACGGCATGGTGCAACGGCAGGAGGCGGACGATGCTGAAAGGACGGGTGAAGTGGTTCAATGACTCCAAGGGGTACGGATTCATCGAACAGGAAAGCGGCGGCGATGTGTTCGTGCACTTCTCCTCGATCAACGTGGAAGGGTTCAGGACGCTCGCGGAAGGACAGTCGGTGGAGTTCGAGGTGAAGACGGGCGACAAAGGCCTCAGCGCGGCGAACGTGGTGAAGGCCTGAGCTTCTTCGACCTCGAGTCCCCCCAGAGCGGGCCCGGTGCCTTTGGCGCCGGGCCCGCTCTTCCGTTCCGGACGGGTGGTGCCGCGGCGTCGCCCCCGCCAACTTCCCCTCATGTCTGCGCCCCCAAGCCCGCGGCTCTTTCTCGTCGACGGCTACGCCCTGATCTACCGCGCGTTCTTCGCGCTCGGCTCCCAGCCCCTGCTCAACAGCCGGGGCGAGAACACCTCCATCGCGCGCGGCGCCAGCGACTTCCTGCGCCGCCTGATCGAGAAGCACAAACCGGAGTACCTCGGCTGGGTGCACGACGCCGGGTATTCGTTCCGGCACGAGCGGTATCCGGCCTACAAGGCCACGCGCGAACGGCTCGAGCCGTCGATGCAGGCCGACTTCGACACCGGCGTCGAGCGCATCACGCAGATCCTCGACGCGTATCGCGTTCCGATCCTCTCGCTCGACGGCTACGAGGCCGACGACGTCATCGGCACGCTCGCCAAGCAGGCGGCGGCGCACGGCATCAATGCGGTGATCGTGTCCGGGGACAAGGATTTCGTCCAGCTCATCGACACGGGGATCTGGATCCTCAATCCCTGGCATGGACGCCCGGGGTACACGTCGGAGAAATGGTATGACCTGGAGAATGCGGCGGAGCGTCTCGGTGTGCCGCCGCACCGCGTCACCGACTACCTCGCGCTGCTCGGTGATGCGTCGGACAACGTGCCTGGCGTGAAGGGGATCGGAGAGAAGGGTGCCCGGGCGCTCATCGAGCAGTGGGGGCCGCTCGAGGAGATGCTGGCGCACGTCGACGAGGTCGAGCCGACCCGTGCCCGCAACGCGCTCAAGGAATTCGGCGACAACGGCCGCCTCTCGAAAGAATTAGTAACAATTAGAGAAGATTTAGCGGTGACGCTCGATCTTCCCGCGCTCGCCCTGCAGACGCCCGACTGGAATCGGCTGCGCGATCTCTTCGTCGAACTCGAGTTCCGCACGGCGGCGCAGGATGCGGCGGCCCAGGCGGGCGCCGAACCCGCGGGCGCCGCCATCGCCATCGGTGACGTCCCGGCCGTCGAGCGCCACTATCGGGTCGTCGACACGGTCGAGGCCGTGCGCGACCTGGTGGCGCGCGCGCGCGAGGTGGGATCGATCGCCATCGACACCGAGACGGTGCTCGACGCCGGCGCGCCGCCGATCATCACGCCGCTTCGCGCGAATCTCGTCGGCATCTCGATGGCGGTGGCGCCGGGGGAAGCCTTCTATCTCCCCTTCGCCCATCGCGACGCCGTGGCGTCGCAGGGCGATCTCGCGCTCGTCTCCGGCAAGGCCGCGCCGGCCGGCACGGAGAGCATTGCCGCGCGGGCCATTGCGGCCGGCGCCGGGCCCGCGCGCAACCTGCCGTCGATCCTCGGCGAGGAGATGGCGCCGCTGCGCGCGCTGCTCGACGATCCGGCCGTCCGGAAGACCGCGCATAACGCCAAGTACGACCTCCTCGTGTTGCGCAGGATCGGCGTGCGCGTGCGGGGACTCGACTTCGACTCCATGCTCGCGAGCTATCTCCTCGATCCCGGCCGTCGTTCGCACGCGATCGACGCGCTCGCCGTTGAGTTCCTCCAGACGTCGATGACGGGATACGACGAGCTGACCGGAAAGGGCAAGGCGCAGATCGCGTTCGATCTGGTGCCCGTGCAGGCCGCGTCCGACTATTCGTGCGCCGACGCCGACATCGCGCTGCGGTTGCGCGCGCTCCTCGAACCGAAACTGATGGAGACCGGCGCGTCGACGCTGCTCAACGAGATGGAGCTGCCGTTGGTCGAGGTGCTCGCCGAGATGGAATGGCACGGCATCGCGATCGACGTGCCCTGGTTCCACTCCCTCAAGACCCGCTTCGCGCGCGAGCGGGAAGGCGTGGAGAAGCAGATCTTCGCCGAGGCCGGCGAGACGTTCAATATCAATTCGAACAAGCAGCTGGGCGTGATCCTCTTCGGCAAGCTCGGCCTGCCGGTGCGCAAGAAGACGTCGACGGGCCCCAGCACCGATGCGTCGGTCCTCCAGGAACTCGCCGATGAGGGGCATGCACTGCCGGCGCTGCTGATGGAGTACCGGGAGCTCTCGAAACTCGAGAGCACCTATCTCGACACGCTGCCGGCGCTCGTGAATCCGCGCACGGGGCGACTCCACACGTCGTACAACCAGACGGTGGCGAGCACCGGCCGGCTCGCGTCGAGCGATCCGAACCTCCAGAACATCCCGATCCGCCGCCAGCTCGGGAAAGAGATCCGGAAGGGATTCATCCCGGCGCCCGGATGGCGCATGCTCGCGGCCGACTATTCGCAGATCGAGTTGCGGCTCCTCGCGCATCTCTCCCATGACGCGGCGTTCGTGGAGGCCTTCCGCCAGGGTGGCGACATCCACCGGCAGACCGGCGCCATCATCTTCGGCGTTCCCGTCGAGGACGTGACCTCCGAGATGCGCGCGCGCGCCAAGACGATCAACTTCGCGACCATCTACGGACAGGGCGCGCACTCCCTCTCGCGGCAGCTCAAGGTCGAGCACGCCGAGGCGAAGGCGTTCATCGATACCTACTTCGAGCGCTTCGCCGGCGTGCGCCGGTTCCTCGACGAGACCGTCGCGCGCGCGAAGGAACTTGGCTACGTCGAGACGATCTTCAAACGGCGGCGCTACATCCCGGAACTCAAGGACCGCAATTTCAACATCCGCGCGTTCGGCGAACGGCTCGCGCAGAACTCGCCGATCCAGGGCTCCGCGGCGGACCTCATCAAGGTGGCGATGATCCGCATTCACCATCTGCTTGCGGAGCGACGCCTCGAGAGCCGGATGCTGCTGCAGGTGCACGATGAACTGGTGTTCGAGTGCCCGCCCGACGAGCGCGAGACCCTCCGGGACCTCGTCGTGCACGAGATGACCCACGCGGTCGCGCTCGATGTTCCGTTGCTCGTCGACGTCGGCGAGGGGCCGAACTGGCTCGAGACGAAACGCTAGTTACAAGCGACGTCCGGCTGTT
>Ga0265314_10001544_pt1 | contig 25387 bp, 15 predicted proteins | sample 4126metaG_FD_203106 | JGI IMG/M metagenome (GOLD analysis project Ga0265314, IMG submission 203106) | Rhizosphere microbial communities from Carex aquatilis grown in University of Washington, Seatle, WA, United States - 4-1-26 metaG | ecosystem: Host-associated > Plants > Roots > Rhizosphere >... | reverse complement strand
TCCACCCGGATCGTTTTGGCGGTGCCTGGATCCCAAACCGACAGATGTTCAGAATTGTCCATCGTCGCAATCGTCCCCCCCGGCGAAACAAATAACGCATGCACTTCCTCTTCCGTTCTGCCGGTTCCTGTCTGCTTTTCATGCTCCATGTCCCAGAACTGCACAAACAGACCCGTCGTCACCGCATGCTTTCCATCCGGCAGCAGGGCGCATCGCAAGACATGCGTATTGCTCTTGACCCGCTTCTCGATCCGTCCACTCGCCACATCCCATTCAATCACCGACGCATCCCAGCCGGAAGAAAGCAGCTTCTTTCCGTCCTTCGAAAAGCAGATATCCGAGACTGCATCCGTATGCCCCTCGAGCTTCCTCACTTCCTCCCATGTTTCGGTATTAAACAGGTGAACCACGTGATCGCCGCCCGCCGCGGCCAGGAGCTTCCCGTCCGGCGAAAAATGAACCTGCGCAAAGGCCGACTTCGACGCCTCGATGACCTTCACCGGTATGCTCGACTCCTCAATCGCCTTATTCGATTCGTAGTCCAGCCTTCCGCGCGGGGAAGCCAGCTTCTCCTGCAACTGTTTTTCCGCCATCTGTGCAAGGGAATCATGCCATTTCGCCAGCGCCTCGTTCATTACGGAGACCTTCACCAGCCTGACCTTGGCGACATCCTCCGGATGCTCCGCTTTCCTCGCCTCGAGATGCAGGCTGCTTCCCACCGCCATCAAGTCCTTTCCAAGCGCCAGGCATGAACACCCCACGCTCCCGATCTTGATGCTCGCTTCCCGCGAATCCATCGTCAGATGTTCAAATTTCACGCGTTCCGCCGCGGAATCGGCAAACGTGAGGGCGGCCCCGCCAGTCAGATCGCGCACCACGAAGTTCCCATTTCCCGCCCACACCTCCGGTGAACCCGGCCTGTCATTGAGACCCAGATCCACATACGATTCCGTCTTCCATTGAAGGATATACGTCCCAGCATCTGCAGCACACACGAGCACCCGCTCGCTGTCTAAAAATTCCGTCTTCTGCACAACCTCATACCGCTCCCGGTCCTGATCCCCGAGGTGGATCGGATTCATCCCCGGCATCCCCTGGGTATGCGCCTTGGCCAGCTTCCCATCCGCCACATTCCAAACCCGTATCATCCCGGCCTTCGATTGTCCCGTTACAATGTCCGCCCCGTCCGGTGATGCATCCATGCAACTGATCTCGCTCCCCGTCTCAATCACCCGCTCCGGCTCTGCCCCCGCGCCCACCTTCCAGATCATCATCTTCTCCCCCACTGCCGCCACCACCCGATCATTTCCCGCAAACCGCCCCTCAACGGCCCGCCCCATCGGGTCAATTGCCTCCACCGGCTTCCCCGTCGCCGCATCCCAGATACGGAGCCCATCCTCCCCCGTCGAAACCATCTTGCTCCCATCCGGCGAAAATCGCACGTCCGAGATCGCCCCTGCATGCGCCATCTTCAGCAATTCGCTTCCGCCTGCCACGTCATAGACATGCACCAATTTGTCCTCCCCGCCCGCGGCAAGCTTCGTCCCATCCGGCGAAAACGCCAGCACCCGCACCCCCTCAACCGGCCCATCAATCTCCCGCATTTCGATGAGGCCCGGGTCCGCCGGTCTCTGCGCGCGCGGCGCATCCACGGTCCGGGACGGAACACCCCGCGCCGGTTTCGCCGAGCCCGGCGCCGCCGAAGACGTTTCCACGTCCTGCGGGCTCGCCGTTCCCGCAGCACCCATGGTGTCTGAAGCGTCCGCCCCCGCCCCCTGCTCGACGCCATGGTGGCGCACCGGCTTTCGCCCGCTCAGTACAATCAGCACCACAAGTGCCGCCACTAGCACACTCAGTCCCCCCAGCATCACGGTCATCAACAGCTTTGAACTCATGTCACATCCTCCTCATCACCCGATACGCGCGCGATGCGTTCGCGTCGCCCACGAAACGATGGCCCCCAATTTAACCGGTAGCCAATTCACCCTCCAGTCCGCCACGCGCGCACCGCGAGCCCACTCAAGGCAAAAACGCAAAAGCAACGCCGGCCGATATTCTCAGCCGCCGCCGCTTCTGCACAATTGTTCCTGCCAAATTTATTCCGACTTGCCGCGAACGCGGTTCCACGAGTCGCGAGCCGCATTGCGCGCTTCATCCCAGCCGAGCTTCGAGGCGCCCTTGGCCTTGTCCCAGTCATTTCGCAGATTCGTTTCCACTTCGTCAAACGTCTTGCCGCCGTGACGTTTCTGCGATTCCCAGCCGTACTGATAGGCGGGGCCATATTCCTCATACGAAGTACCGGAATTGGTATAGGGGCGTGTCGCGTAATTCTGCCGCCAGTAGCCGTGCTCGACGGTAGGATCGATGTGCTCGGCCACCGCTTTGCCGGCGAGGCCTCCGCCAACGGCGCCGACAACCGCACCAATTGCCGCACCCACGGCCGTTCCGACCGGCCCGGCCATCGTGCCGATTGCCGCGCCTGTCCCCGCGCCGACCGCGACACCGCCGGCCGCCGCGCCGACACCCGTGCCGACGGGATGCGACCCTGCTCGGCCGCTCAATGGATCGCGATGGGCGTCTTTTTCCGCCTGCTTCTCTTCGGGGTTCTTCTGTTCCGGCTTATAGTCGCTGGACATCATCGTCTCCTCAAAATAGGGGCGTCCAATTCCCACAACGTCTCGGCCACAATGGCTGGAACTTTTTGTGGATACACCGCCCTGCCAGCTGCATTCAAGCAATCGGAAGGCCAAAACGAACGTGTTCAGCCGCGTCTCCCCATTTTTCACAATTGCTATTCCAAATTCTCGGGCGGTGCTCGCAGCCTTCTATTTTGTCGCCGGCAATTTTTCGTCCAGCCGGCCGACCAACTTTAAGCTGTAAATGCGCACCCGGTCCGGCATCTCCTCCGCCGGTGATTCGCCATCCACCCCCAGCTCCGGCACCGCGCGGATCGCCTTCTCATCTTCCGGATGCAAAATGAGCCAGGTCAGCACTTTCTCCAGCTCCTCCTTCGGTACATCCCGCTTCAATTTCTCGAACACCAGATACGCGAAAACCCCTTCGTATGGGTCCTTCTGAATATCCGCGACGCTCGCGGCATCCAGCAGGTTCAATACCCGCCGCGTCACCGATGGATTTTTCCCCGGCCGCCAGTCTTCGAGTTGCTGCCGAATTTGCTCCGCCCGCTGCTTCTGCTCCGGCGGCAGTTTATCGATCCCCTTTGCCACCGGCGTCACGGTTCCATCATCCCAGGGAAGATCATCATATTTTAGCGACTCAATTTGATCCCGCGTAATGCCTTCAAAGGGTTCGCCTGTGCCAAAGTTTGTTAACGTTGTCGTCAGTACGCCGGTCGCCTGCGGTTGCTCCCCAGGAATTGCGAGCGCCCGTCCGGTCAGTTCCGCCGCAACGCCCACCGAGGCCCACACAAGCACCGCGAGCAGTCCCCATCCGCGTTTGCCCCGCATTACCTTTTCATGCGCATCCCACCGGAACATCTTCGCCCCCGCCAGAAGCGCCCCCGCTCCGATCACGAGCAGTGCCGCCACGTCAAACCCCTCGCCGGCAAGACCCCCGCTCGTGGCGCACGCCTGCAGCGCCGAAACCGCATACTTTCCCGGCAAAAACGCCGCCACGTGCCGCGCCCACGCCGGCAGGGTCCACAGCGGCACCCCCACCCCGCCGATCATGATCATCGGCAGAAAAATCGCCTGCCCCAGCGCCTGCACCGCCGGCACATTCTCCGCCAGCATCGCAATCACCAGCCCCATCCCCAGAAACGCCAGCGTCACACATGTAAATCCCACAATGATTCCCAGTGGATGCTCCGGCATCGGCATCCCGTACATAAGCCGCGCCAGGATCACCTGCATCACCGCCGCCGAGAGCACGATCAGATACCGCGCCGCCATCGTGGAGATCACCAGGGTTCCGGTTGCCGCCGGCAGCAGCCGATAGCGCCGCCAGACGCCGCGCTCGCGCTCCGCCACCATCGCCGTGGGCATCCCAAAACACGCCCCACCCAGCACCGTGATGGTCAGCAGTTGCCCCAGCTCCCGAAGCAACGGCGGATTCTCCCCCCGAAAAATGCTCCCGAACGCCACCAGGAAAAACACCGGCACGAGGTACCCATACACGAGCGCCTGCCGGCTCCGCAGATTCAAAAGAAGTGTCAGCTTGAAGTGCTCCCAGAGCCCGCGCATCAGGCCGCTCCCCTTGCCGCAGGCGCCGCCTGAGCGTCGCGCTCCCGCAGCAATTCCAGAAACGCGTCCTCCAACGTCGGACGATGTATCTGCAGGTCGAGCAATTCGTTTCCCGCTTCCTCCACGAGTTTCGCGACGTCCATGATCGTTCCGGTCACGTTCCCGGTTTCCAGGCGCCACGCCTCGTCCCGCCAGTGCGCCCCGGTCACTCCCGCCACGCCGCGAATGGCCCTTTCCTCCAGCCGAGTGCCCGTCCGAACGATGACCGCTGCCCGCCCCGGCGCATTTTTTACAAGGTCCAGGGGCCGCCCCGTCGTGACAATATCACCGCGATCGATCACAGCTATTCGATCGCACAGCCGGCCCGCCTCGGCGATGTCATGCGTGGTCAGAATCACCGTACGGCCCGCACCATGCAGCTCCAGAATCATGCCATGCAAGTCGCGCTTCGCTTCGGCATCCAAGCCCGCGGTGGGTTCATCGAGGAAAATCACGTCCGGCCGATTCAGCACAGCCAGCGCCAGTGCCAGCCGCTGCTTCTGGCCGCCGGAGAGGGTATCGAATGCCGCATCCGCCTTTTTTTTCAGATCAAAGCGCTCGAGCAATTCCGAAACATCCGCCGGATTCCGGTAAAACGCCCCGAATAATCTAAGCGCCTGCCGCGGGGTGATTTTGTCCTGCAGCGCGGTGGCCTGCAGTTGCACGCCGATGTGCTCCCGCGCGCGGGCAGGCTCCTTCCCCACGTCCACCCCGGCAACCAGGATTCGCCCCGCATCGGCGCGGCGCAGCCCAATCGCGCATTCAACTGTTGTCGTCTTCCCCGCCCCATTGCGGCCGAGCAATCCAAAGACCTCGCCACGATGCACTTCCAAAGTAATTCCGCGCACCGCTTCCACGGCGCCGTATCGTTTTACCAGGCCATCAATAAGCAATGCCGGTGCGTCGCCGGTGAGAGTCGTTGCCATAAGCGCACGAGTATACCCCAATTGCAAACTCATCCGAGGCGGCACCATGATTCCGATTTAGACCCTCGCCTCCCCGTCGTTGGAAACCGCAGGACAAGGCGGCGTCAATCTCACGCCCGTTTCCGGCGCCGCAATAGCACGCCGCAACCCAATCCCAGCACCGCCAGCGATCCCGGTTCGGGCGTGAGGATCGTATAACCATACGCTTCCTGCAGCATCCCAAGATCCGTTGGCGAGATGTCCTTTCGAACGCCCGTGGGAAGCGAAAAGTACATCAAGTCGCCCGGAAGATTGACGTGGGCGTTATCGCCGGCCATGGGAATATTGAGCCCGTTCGGGTCAAATACGCCGCCGCTTATTTCGTTGTTCCAGTTGGTGTAGACGCCGGGAGCAAAACCCATCATGTGGCCAAGCTCGTGGCGAAATGCCGTGAGCATGTCGTATTCACCATCAACAGGGCCCGAAAGGTCAAACGAATCCTGTGTGAGATAATAATTGTTGACGGCAACCAGGCCGGCGATGCCCTGGGAATAGGGAAAGTCGACCGGAAGATCGCCGGAGAATTGCCACTGGGCCAGGTAGGAACCCTTTCCGGCGGATGTGAAATAGAACGTAAGGTCGATGTTCTGATCGTTGGCGCCACCGAACGAGACGGCGCTGGTCCAGTCCGTGATCGCCTGTTGGACGCACGCCTCTTCATCAGACGTCCAGGAACTCTGAGGAAAAAAATCCGGCGTAATGGTAAACCCATGTGCCGCGACGCCTCCCGAGAGCGCCCCGGCGAGGCAAAGGATTACGGATAAAAACTGTTTCCGCCGCATCTCTGATATCCTGACGTGCACCGCATCCTGGCGCCACGCGCCCGCGCTTCAATCTACCATCGTTTTTTGCTGATGCCAGAAGCATTTGCCGGACGCCCGAAGGCCGTCAAGCGCGGAGTGATTCGCGAAAGAATATCGGTCGGATGTTAGTTATGGGAGCGCGGATGCATACGTGATGGCTGGGGCTTCCGGCGGGCTCACACGCGGAAAGCGCCCCGGCGGCTCCCGCTGTTGGATTTGGGTTTCATCGCCATATTAGCCGGAGCGGGGGTCGTGGCGTGTGCCTTGGCGCGAGCCGCGGCCCGGGCCGCACGGGCGGCACGCTGGCGCGCCGCCATGCTGTAGCGCTCGTTGAGGTCGTCGACCTTCAGCCATTCGATGTTCTTGCTTTCCACCTGCCGGAGCGCCATGTCGCCTTCATAAGGATCCCACATGCCGATGCAGTCGGACACCATGGCGACCTTGTGCCGGCGTGCGAGCATGCCCAGCACCGCCGTGCGCACGGTCCACTCCAGCGGCGCACCGCAAATCAGAAACACTTCCGCCGTGCATTCACTGAGCAGCCGATCCAGTCGCGGGCACTCAAAAAGATTCACACTCGGCAGATCAAAGATGAATTGCTGGGTCGTGCGGAAGCCATCCACAGGCAGATCAGTCCCGCAATCGGGCAGCCATTCGCGGCGCTTGCGCAGCGAGGTGTAGGACGGCTTCTGATAGCCGTCGGTCCCCGGCTCGCAGATTACCTTGCCGGCGGTACGCACAATTCCGGGACCACCATCGCGCTGGCTGGGCGGCATCAAAGCATGGAAACGGGTGGAAATGACGGGGACCTGATTCCGCTGCGCGAAGCTGAATAATTTCTTAAGCGGCTCAACGAGCTTGTCCACCTGAAATAGCGGATACGCGCCATCTTCAGAAAGCAGATCGCGCTGCGTGTTGAGATCCAGAATCACCGGCCCGGGTATGGTAAACATGACGTTCCCCTGTCCATGTTCCTTGCTTGCGAACTCCCTTTCCACGCCTGATAACACTGCGTCCTCCTACTCATCGGCGTTCCAGCAAATTGACTATATGCAGGATGGCGGGGAGTTCTCGAAAAAATCAGGGAAAAGGACTTCGAGAAGTTCTTCACAAATATAGATGGGCTGAAATCTCTTCAAAAAGCACACCCGCATCCAAATTCACTATTACGTAATTTGTTGGCGGCTCGGGTAGTGGGTAGGGGCGGCGACGACGGAAGTTGACCCGATGAAGGTGTCGCCTTCGACGGGAAGGTGAAACGCGCGGGGCCGGCGCTGTGGGAGGAGGCGCAAGACTGCCGTCCGAATCGTGCCCGTTCTAAGAATGTCACCCCCCTGCGGCTGTCCAATAAGAAGTGATGGACAAGCCGAGCCTGCATCGAATTCGCGGAAGGCTCGCTTCCCCTCAACGTCATTTATGAATCACCATTCTTTGCAGCGCTCGTCGCTGGCGCCCTTTTCCCATCTTTTCCCCGAGAGCGCCATTTCTGGTAACTTCCAAGGGCTAGCCGCCGTTTGGTCGAAATAAGAACTCATGGCTTGAGATTTCCCGGAAAGGGGCAGCATGGATATTGCCGTTATTGGATGTGGTTATGTGGGATTGGTGTCAGGGGTATGCCTGGCGGCGCTTGGGCACAAGGTGACGGCAGTCGATGTCGACATCGAGAAAGTCAAATCGCTGCGCGAGGGGGTGGTGCCGATTTATGAGCCGGGCTTATCCGAATTGATCCGGAGCGAGGTGGCCAAGGGCCGGCTCGCTTTTGACACGGATACCGCCAAGGCGACGCGCGAGGCGCAGACGATTTTTATCGCCGTGGGCACGCCGCCGGCGAAAGGGGGCGGGTATGACCTCTCCTACCTGTTCTCCGCGGCGGAGACGGCGGCGAAGTCGGCGAACGGCAATAAGACGCTGGTCATCAAATCGACCGTCAACCCGGGCACCGGCTCAAAGATGCAGGCGCTCGTGGACAAGGTCTCCCCTCACAAAATTGAAGTGGTCAACAATCCCGAATTTCTGCGTGAAGGCACGGCCATCCAGGATTTCATGCAGCCGGACCGGATCGTGTTTGGCGCGGGGTCTGATGATGGGCACGCCGTGCTTCGCGAGATTTATCAGCCGCTCATCGACAAGGGATATGAGATTTTCACGATGTCGCGGGAGTCAGCGGAGCTCACGAAATTTTCGGCGAACGCGATGCTGGCGCTGCGGATCAGCTTTATCAATGAGATTTCGCAGCTGGCCCAGGCGATCGGGGCGGATATCGAATCGGTGCGCGTCGGGATTGGCACCGACAAGCGAATCGGTCCGTCGTTCCTGAAGGCGGGCGTCGGCTATGGCGGCTCGTGCTTCCCCAAGGATGTGCAGGCGCTGGTGCACCAGATGAAGACCATTGGTCTGGATCCGCTGCTCTTGCCGGGGATTGAATCGGCGAACACGCGGCAGAAGCAGCATTTCGCCAGGCGCGTGCTGGAGGCGATCAAGGGGACGGCGCATCCGGTGGTGTCGGTGTGGGGCCTGGCCTTTAAGTCGGATACGGATGACATCCGCGAGGCGCCGGCGTTTGAGATCATCAAGTCGCTCACCGATGCCGGTGCAACGGTCAAGACGTTTGACCCGCAGGCGATGGAAAATTCGCGCAAGTATTTTGGCAACTGCGGCGGCAAGCTCACGTACTGCAAATCGCTCGCGGAAGCCACGCAGGACGCGGATGTGGTGGCGATCGTCACCGAGTGGAATGAATTCATCACGCAGGACTGGATGAAGGTGGCCAAGCTGATGCGCGGCAAGTACATCTTCGACGGCCGCAATTGCCTGGCCTCGGGCAAGGTAACCGGCGCGGGGCTGTTTTATCACGCGGTGGGCCGGCCGGAATTGAAGCCCGGCGAAGGGAAGCAGGGGACGATGGGCAGCGTCTCCGCGGGGTGACAGGGGACACGCGGTTTCGGTTTAGTCGCATGCAGCCGCCATCGTGAGATGGCGGCTTTCTTTTTGCGCCAGCGGTAATTCGTCGCGCGCGTGACGGGGCGTGCGGGTCCGTGTTACCATTTCACCGCCGAATCTCCGCCGCGCGGCGGGACGGTTACCGCGTGTCTCGCCCGGGTGTCCCATGTCCGAAACCTCGCCAAGCAACCATCATTCACAGCCTAATCACAACATTTATGAATCGCCGCTGGTCACGCGCAATGCGTCGGCGGAGATGATCGCGGTGTTTTCGCCGCAGCGCAAGCACTCCACCTGGCGGCGGATCTGGCTGGCGCTTGCCGAGGCGGAAAAGTCGCTGGGGCTGCCGATCACCGATGAGCAGATCGCCGAGATGCGGGCGCATCTGGATGACATTGATTTTGTGGAAGCCGCCAAGCAGGAGGCGCGGGTGCGGCATGACCTGATGGCCCACCTGCACACCTTTGCCAAGGTGGCGCCCAAGGCCAAGCCGATCCTGCACCTGGGCGCCACGTCGATGGACATCGTCGACAACACCGATGTGCTGATCACGCGCGACGCCTTGAATATTCTGTCGCGCAAGCTGGCGAACCTCATCGATGCCCTGGGACAATTTGCGACGCGGAACCGCGAGCTGCCTTGCCTCGCCTATACGCACCTCCAGCCGGCGCAGCCGACGACGCTGGGAAAGCGCGCGGTGCTCTGGACGTATGATTTTGTGCTGTGCCTGGCGGATATTGAGCTGCGGCTCCAGACGCTGATGCTCCGGGGAATCAAGGGGACGACCGGGACGCAGGCGTCGTTCCTCGAGCTCTTTGAGGGCGACCACGAAAAGGTAAAGAAGCTGGAATTCGGCGTGGCGGAGCGGCTGGGCTTTTCACGCGTGCATCCGGTGACGGGACAGAGTTATTCGCGCGTGGTCGATGCGCAGATATTGGCTTCCCTCGCGACGATGGCGGCGGCCGCCCACAAGATGGCCAACGATGTGCGGCTGATGGCCGCGTTCAAGGAACTCGATGAGCCCTTTGAGGAGGAGCAGGTAGGTTCCTCGGCGATGGCCTATAAACGCAACCCGGTGCTGACCGAGCGGGTGACGGGGCTTTCGCGGTATCTCATGAACCTCGTGGGCAACCCGCTGCAGACAGCCGCCGAGCAGATGTTTGAGCGGACGCTCGATGATTCGTCCAACAAGCGGATCACGATCCCGGAGGCGTTCCTCGCTGCGGATGCGATTCTTGATATTTTGATCCATGTGTCGCGCGGGCTGGTGGTCAACCAGGCGGTGATCGCCCAGCGGCTGGTGGCGGAGCTTCCCTTCATGGCGACGGAAAATATCCTGATGGCCGCGGTGAAAGCCGGCGGCGACCGGCAGGATCTTCACGAGCGCATCCGCAAGCATTCACAGGAAGCGGCCCGGCAGATCAAGCAGGAAGGCAAGCCCAATGACCTGCTCGCCCGGCTGGAACGGGATGACGCGTTTTCAAAAGGCGACATCCGAAAGGCACTCAACCCGCTGCTGTATGTCGGCCGGAGCGTCCAGCAGGTGGACGAATTCATCAAATCCACAGTAGACCCGATCCGCCAGCGCTACACCGGCAAGCTGGAACACAAGGTGCTGCTGAAGGTGTGATCGCGTTTCCTAAAAGCATTTAGCCGCGGCCCTCGGGGCCGCGATCGAAAGCGGAATTCCCTTGGGGAGCAAGGAAATCGTTCTCGGCTGTCACATAATTATTACGGCGTATGGCTTCTGGCTGCCGAATGACCCGCGCGGCAGTTGGTCAGATTACGTCGCCGCATGGGAATTGTTTCGCTTCGCCGGCAAGGCAACAAAAGTTGATACTCGCCGCTCGGTAGCGAATCGTCCTCATGACCGTGAAGCGAGGCTCTCCGCGAAACGCACACTGAAATGGCCGGCCGTCACGTGGGATGGAAAGCAAGCGGTTGCAATTTCACGGGGCTTCAAAGAAGTCGCGCGACACTGGGGGCTTTGGATTTATGCATGCAGCGTTCTCCCGGAACATGTTCATCTGGTCATTGGCCGGTGTGATCGCAACATTCGGCAAGTGATGAATCAATTTAAAGGGCGGGCAAGCCAGCAAATGGTCGCTTTGGAAATACATCCATTTCAGAAAGACCAGGACGTTCGCGGCGAGCGTCCGACATGCTGGGCTCGCAAGGGGTGGAACGTATTCCTTGACTCACATTCCGGGATGCGTAAGGCAATTGAATACGTGGAAGAAAACCCTTCGAAAGAAGGGAAACGACGGCAGACTTGGTCCTTTATCCAGCCTTACCACGGCTGAGATTTTCCGGCACTCGAGCGCGGCCCCGAGGGCCGCGGCTAAATATTTATCTCAAATTCTCGGGGTTTAAGCCTTCGAGTTCCGGAATCACAAACCGCCCATCTTTCCGAATCAGTTTACCATCGAAATAAATCTCGCCCCCGCCGACCGCCGGGTCCTGCCGGAGCACCAGGTCCCAGTGAATCGCGCTGCGATTCCCATTGTCCGTCTCCTCATAGCACTGCCCCGGGGTGAAGTGGATGCTCCCCGCGATCTTCTCATCAAACAAAATATCCTTCATCGGCTTGGTGCAATACGGATTGAAGCCGATGGCAAACTCGCCGACATAGCGGGCGCCTTCGTCGGTGTCGAAGGCTTCGGTGATGGCCTTCGTATCGCTGCTCGTCGCGTCGACGATTTTCCCGTCCTTAAACGTCAGCCGCACATCGGTGTGTGTGACGCCGCGATACACCGTCGGGCAGTTGTAATGGATCACGCCGTTGACGCTGTTGCGCACCGGCGCGGTGAAGACTTCGCCGTCGGGGATGTTGCGGTCGCCCTTGCAGGGTTTGGCGGGGATGCCTTTGATGGAAAAGGTGAGATCGGTATCAGCAGGGCCCTTGAGGTGCACCCGGTCGGTCCGCATCATCAGCGACACCAGCGGCTGCATGGCCTGGCCCATCTTCGCGTAATCCAGCGTGCAGACGTTGAAATAGAAATCCTCGAATGCCTCGGTGCTCATCTCCGCCATCTGGGCCATGCTCGGCGTCGGCCAGCGCAGCACCACCCAGCGGGTTTTGTTGATGCGGATGTCGCGGTGCACGCGGTTCCAGACTGTTTGCTCGTAGAGTTTTTGCTTCTCGGAAGAAACATCGGAGACTTCCGATACGTTCGGATTGCCGCGGAGACCGATGTAACACTGCGCCCGCTCCATCTGTTCTTTTTCGACATGGGCGATCGTGTCCCACTGTTCCTGCGTGCCGGCCAGCATGAGGGACCGGTTGATTTCATTGCTCTTGAGCATCACCATCGGCCGCCCGCCCGCCGCGGCGCAGATACGCACCAGTTCCTTGGTGAAATCATGCGGCACATCGATCGCCTCGATGAGCACGAACTCCCCCGGCTTCACGGCGCAGGAATAATTGATCAGCAGATTGGCCAGTTTGGTGTAACGCGGATCGAGCATCGTTGCCTCCGAAAAATTCAGCGCCCAGAGCGTACTAAAAACCGCGACCTTTCGCACCTGCCGATGGCAGACAGGCGCGGCGCGCGGCGCTTCCCGGCGTTGCCTGCCGCTGCTATAAATGCGGGTTGTTTTGGACCCTGACATACTTTTCCACCGGCCAATTGAATTATGAAAATCGCCCTCGACTGGATCGCTGAGTATCTCTCTCCCCCCCCCACCGCCGCGGATGCGCAGGTTTTTGCCGACGCCCTGATGAATGCGGGGCTGCCGGTGGAATCGATCGTCGATGCCGCGGGGGTGAAGGGGCCCACGAAGGTGCTGGATGTCGAAGTAACGAGCAACCGCACGGATTGTTTCTGCCATGTGGGCCTGGCGCGCGAATTGGCCGCCCTGACATGCGGGATTTTTAAGCTGCCGGCGGTGACGGTGCAGGAAACTGCGACTCCTGCGGCCTCCGCGACCTCCGTGGAAATCCAGGACCTCGCCGGCTGCCCTTATTATTCCGCGCGGATCATCCGCAACGTCAAGGTCGGACCCTCGCCGGAGTGGCTGCAGAAGCGGCTGGAATCGGTCGGGCTGCGGCCGGTGAACAATGTGGTCGATGTGACGAATTTTGTGCTGATGGAATTGGGCCAGCCGCTGCACGCATTTGACTTTGATGCGCTCGCGGAGAAGCGCATCGTGGTGCGGCGCGCCGCGGCGGGGGAGAAGCTGCTGGCGATTGACGGGCGGGAGTATCCGCTGGAGCCGTCGATGCTGGTCATTGCCGATGCACACAAACCGGCGGCGATCGCGGGGGTGATGGGCGGCAAGGAGAGCGAGGTGACGGAGAAGACGACGACGATTTTGCTGGAGTCGGCGCGCTTCGAGCCCTTGACCATTCGGACGACGTCGCGGGCGCTTGGCCTCAAGTCAGATTCCAGCTATCGCTTCGAGCGCGGGATTGATCCGGCGATGGCGGAGATGGCCAGCCGGCGGGCGGCGCAACTGATTCTGCAGGTGGCGGGTGGGGAATTGCTGCAGGGGGCGGTGAGCGCGGGGAGTGCGGCGGGCAAATCACTGCAAATCTCGATGCGGTGCAAGCGCTATGAGCAGATTGTCGGGATCCCGATTGCCTCTGATCGGGCGATTGCGATTCTGACGGCACTTGGCTTTTCGCCCTGGCTCGATGAGGGGCTGCAGAGTTCGACGGACGATGATGTGCTCCACACGCGCGTGCCGTCACATCGCCTGGATGTCGAGCGCGAGATCGATCTCATCGAGGAAATCGCCCGCGTGAACGGCTACCAGCATGTGCCGACGCTCGACCGGGTGACGCACGCCGTCACGCCGGAGTCGAATCGCGAAAAGGCGATGAAGGCAATCCGCGCGGTGATGGTGGAGGCGGGTTTCAGCGAGGCGGTGACGGTAAGCTTCATCGCCGAGGCGGAGGGGGCGGCCTTCGCGCAAGCTGCGGGAGGAACCACGATCCATCCGCAGCATGGCGGGTGGAAGGCAGACATGCTGCGGCCGAGCTTGCTCCCGAGCCTGCTGGCCGCCCGGCGGACCAATCAATATGCCGGCCTTTCCGATGCCCATCTGTTTGAAACGGCATCCACTTTCCTTCAGCTCGGCGATCCCAAGGCGCAACCTCCGCGGGAACGGCGCATGCTCTCAGCGGTCGCCGGCGATGTCGGAAGTCTGACGGCGCTGGTGCGTCTGTTGGCGGACCGCCTCGGGCCCAAGGCGCAGGCCTGGGTCGAGCCAAAAGATTTTGCGTACTTTGTGCGTGAAGCGGCGGGGGAAGTGAAACTGACGACCGGCGGCGGCACAGCGGCCATTGGCGCCGCGGGGCTCATCACGCCGGACCTGCAGAAAAGGTACGACCTGCGTCACGCGGTCGCAGGGATGGAGCTGGACCTCGAAGCGCTGATCGCGGCCTTTGAGCCGGTGCGCCGGGCGGCCGCCGTGCCGCGATTCCCCGGGGTCACGCGCGATCTTTCGATCGTGGTCGATGAATCGGTCCGCTGGGCGGATGTGCACGCAGCGCTGGCGGGAGCAAAGTTCGCGAATGCCGAGGCGATAAATTTTGTCACGACGTTCCGCAACGCGCAGATCGGGGCTGGGAAAAAGTCGCTGACGCTGACGATCCTGTTCCGCGATCCGGCGCGCACGCTCACCTCTGAGGAAGTCGATTCCCAGGTGCAGGCGGCGATAAAACTGCTCAACGAAAAATTCGAGGCGGCGCTGCGGGTGTGACGCGATACCGGCGGCGTGTCGATGAAGCGCCGGCGCGACGGCCGGCACAACTTATTCCGCAAGTTCCGGGCGCGAGGAGAGCACCTCGCGGAGGGTGTGACCATCGAGGGGGTGATGCCCAAGCTGGCGGGCTTCGAGGATTGAAGCCGCAAGGGCCACGTAGGCGGCCTGGTGCACATTTGCCCCCCCGCCGAGCATTCCCGCGGCAATCGCCAGGAGCGCCTCATCTGAACCCAGCCGATCGACAGTGCCGGTCAGCGGGCTGGCCAGATACTCCGACCGCAGCTTTCCTTCCCACGCCTCGCCGGGCGCCACCGCTTCGCGATGATCGAACGCCAGCAGCCCCTTCTTGCCGGAGGGCGTCAGCAGTGCCTTGCTCTTAAAATCATTGAGCGTACGATATGCCAGCGACGAGATTCCCTGTTCATGGTCGCGCATCGCCACGCGGATCGCCCGCTCGCTGGCGACCAGCAGATCCGCATGGCGCAGCCGCGAGAGCCTGCCGCGCGAGCCGGCGGTTCCGGCGCACAGGCACGCATAGCCATCATCCCGGGCTGTCTCCGCACTGCGGGCCGCCCCGGAAATCGAAAGCGCCAGGGAATCCGAAAAAAGCCCCAGCCCCGCGTCGTACATCACAAGCGTCGGCCGCTCTCCCGTGTTGTCCGCGGGCCGCCCGAGCTTCCGGATCTGCTCGAGCACGTATTTCTCATTGCCCGAATCGGTCGGAATCACCGGGCATTCATCGAGGAGAAACAGCTTCTGCGTGTCCACCACATAGCGCGTCTTGGTGGCGATCTTCTTGCGGTTGCGGAGCGGCAGCACATGCACCCCCGCCGCCTCCAGGACATCCATCGCCGCATCCGAGGCATCATCCGCGCCCAGGCTGGTGATCAGCGTCGGCTCAGCGCCCAGGCCCGCCAGGTGCCGGGCAATCATCGCCGCCCCGCCCAGGTAGTCCCGGCTTTCCAGCGGCACCAGCGACATCATCGGCCCGTCGCTCGCAACGTCCGCCGCATCGCAATACTGATACCGGTCCAGCACCACATCGCCGACCACCACAAACGGCCGATCGACAATCTGGTCCATGATCTCCAGCAGCGTTTTCTTCCCGACGTTGTAGCGCTTGCAGAAAAGGGAGAGTTTTTCGATCTCCAGGTCCAGCCGCTGGGCGTAATTGTCAATGATGTGGCTGGAGGAATAGACCACGTCGCCGGAGGAAAAAATCACCCGCCCGCCGTTGCTTTCGACAGTCTGGCGTTCCTTGAGAAACCCGGGATGGTCGTTGTATTCATACTCCCGGCCCTTGATGTACAAGTCCGGCCGCAACGCCCCCAGCAGATCCACCGCCGTTGACGTCGGATTGATGTAGACGTAATCCACAAATTCCAGCGCCGCCAGATTCTCCGCCCGCAACTCCTGCGGCACATAGGGCCGGGACTCCCCCTTGTTCACATGCGGATCGCCCGTGAGCGACACGACCAGGATGTCTCCCTGCTGCCGGGCGAATTGCAGGTAGCGGATGTGCCCCGGATGCACAATGTCAAAACACCCGTGGCAATGAACCACAGTCTTGCCCCCCCGCCGCGCCGCCTCCCGGTGCGTGCACAGCGCCGCCAGATCAACGATCTTGCGGTGATAAGAATGCCGTGCCTTGGGCGGGGGATAGTTCATATCTTGTTTTATCGGCCCGTTGGTGGATTTGTGTTTAGTGCCTCCGCTGGGGGAGCATTTCTCCCCCAAAAATCAACCCGCCCCCCCAAAAAGAGGCCCCGGCAGGGGCCAAATTCCTTTCGGGCGCCAACTTCACAACCGATACACCGCCACCCCGCGCCGCCGCAGCAGTTCCGTCTGCCTCCAGAATTGCTCCTGGAAGGAATCCGTCGAAAGCACGATCGGCGAAATCCGCCCCTGTTCCGCCCGGGCAATCAACCCCGCGATATTGCAGATCGGCAGGCCCAGGTGGGTTCCCATGCCCGCAAATCGCGGGTGGTCATCAATCAACCCCTCGACGCGATGACCCTGCTTTTCCCAAAGATGCTTCTGCGCCAACAGCCGCGCCGTAAATCGACCTGCGCCATAAAGCAGCACCCGTGCCGGCGCGCCGGTCTCCGCGGCGATTTTCTCCATGACAGAAAGCAGCCTCGCCCCCGACGTTTGCGACTGGGGAAGCGCAACGCCGGCGAGCGCACCGGTCAACGCGGAGAGGCCCTGCAGAATCGCTGCGGCATGCTCCGGCCGCAGGCAAGCCAGCGCGCCGGCCGCACCCTTTCCCGGAGCTGCCGACCACGTCGCGCGGACCTTTTGATAAAAACCGATCCGCCCCCCCACGGCCCGCGCCGGATCGGCAAGTTCCAATGCCCGCTGCCGCGCCCGCGCGGATGCTTCCGCACAAAGCCGCCGGTCGCGCCAGAGTTTTTCCATCGCTTCCGCGAGCTGTTTCGCACTGCCCCGCGCAAACACGAGCCCCGCATCGCCGACAATTTCCGTGGCCCCGATGCCGGAACTCACCACCACCGCCCGCCCCGCCAGAAGCGATTCGGCGGCGACATAGCCGTAACTCTCAAACAGGCTCGGGCAGATCGAGAAGCGGCAGGCGGCAAATTCCCGCGAGACTTCGGCGGGCGATTTTTCGCCTGCGAAAATCACGCGATCCCGTACGCCAGGCATCATCGCCGAGAGAATGTGATGCCGGACCGATCCGCCGCCCCACTGGGTATCGGAACCGACGAGCCGGATGGTCGCGTCCGGATTGCAAAGAAGAAAACGGCTGAAAGCCTCGGGCATCAGATCGGTGCCTTTGCGCGGCTCAAGCCGGCCGACGAAAAGGATGGGGCCGTTCTCCGGGAGTGGTGCGGGCCCGGGTGCCGGCCGAAGCGGGTGCTGCAGAATAACCGGAGTGCGCTCGATACCGCTGATGCGGCGCGTTTCCGTGGCGATGGTCTGCGTGGGAGCGCACAGGCCATCGGTCAGTGCGATGGCGGCAAATTCGAATGCATCGATCAATGCATCGGCGTCCGAAGTCTCCTGCCTGCCGCCGGAAACCGAGCCCAGGTTCCCCTCCCGCGCGATCGCCGAACAAAGATGCAGCTGCGTCACCACCGGAAACGGCCGCGGCCCCCCCCTCTCACCATGTTCCTGCAACAGGAGCGGCAGCCCGAGCGCCTCATATTCCGGCGTCTCGAGAATATCGAGTCCCCCTCTCCCTGCCGCGAGCTCCGCCGCATGAAATTCCCGCGCCGCCTCGCAAAGCAGCCAGCCAATCGCCAGCCGATAGACCGCCTCCCCGCCTGATTCAGTCGCCGCCGCAAGTTCCGCGGGCAACCCGCCCTCCGCCACGCGCGTCGCAAGGTCCGCCACCTCATGGAGCGTCACATTCGCCGGAACCCCCGCCCGCACATCCGCCGGCAGCGCGGGCGTAAAAATGTGCGCCTCATGCCCCGCCTCCGCCAGCACCCTCGCCGCCTGAAGCACATACGTCCCGATCCCCCCGCTCCGCACCCCGGGAAACTGATGCGTGAGGAACCCGATCCTCATACCGCCACGCCAACCTTCCGATCCGCTGTGTGATAAATCCGCCAGATCATCACCGACTCCGGCAACGCCGCCCGAAGCCGCGTGTACATCGACATCTCATACGTGTCCGACGACACGATCATCACATCCGCCGCCAGCGTCTGCCAGTCTTCGGTCCTGACCACCGGCACCGCGCCTTCCGCGCTCGCCGGCGGAAATGCCCCGCCTTGTGCCGCCCCATCATCCAGAATCCCCGCAAGATACGCATGCGGCCGGATTGCATTCAAAAACAGCGGCCACATCCGCTCGGTGTGCTTCCCCGCCCCATAGAGCGCCACCCGCGTCCCGGCGGGCAGCCGCGTCAGCCGTTCCCTGAGTCGCGCAAAATCTTTCGCCACGCGCCGGAATTTCGGATGCACCGCCCCGCCCTCCTCCGCCGGATTCCAATACCGGTCCCGCGCCGCCTCCGACTCCCGCCAGTTCAAGTCAATATTGCACAGCGATATCGCGTCGTCACGTTCCAGGTAAAGCCCCAGCGGCTCCGCGAGGTGCAGAAATTTTTCGCCCCGCCCATCGCGCCCCTTGGCCAGCCGCAGCCAGAATTCATAATCCCCCGCCGAGCTCATCGCCGCATCAAAATGCCCGTAACACGCGTGCACCGCCCGCCGCCACATCGGCGCCTGCCCGATGTAGCACGTTTCAAACAGCAGCTCACGGTCAAACTCGGGCCACGCCAGCAGGCGCGATTTCCCTCCCCGCTCCCACGTCACGTTCTCCTCGCTCACCACAAAACTGTCCGCATACACCAGCGTCACCTCGGCATCGCGATCCAGGGCTGCCGCCATTTTCTCAAGCGCCCCGGGATGATGCCGGTCGTCCACATTCGCATTCGTCAGGTACTCCCCCCGCGCCATTCCAATCCCGCGGTTCCACGCCGCAAAGAGCGTCTCGCGCTCCCCCGTGCGGGCATACCGCATTCGATCCGGATACCGCCCCGCAAATTCCGCCGCGATCTCCCCTTCCCTCTGCTGCGAGGCGCTGTCGATCACCACGACCTCCAGCTCCCCGCGGCCAAAAAGCGTCTGCGCAACGAGATCCTCGAGGCATCCCCGAAGGAATCGCTCCCCGTTGTATGTCGAAACGATGGCCGTAACGCGAAATTCAGCGCGCATCCTTTAGTATTCGACCGGATCAGGGGCCGACGATGAATAATCCTGGCCGATCAGCCCCTCTCCCCTTGAAGCTTGCGGGTCGCCTCCTGCGCTCGGAGAATGCCACAACTCAAAGACTCAAAAGGAGCCCACCATGCGTATGTTCATGCGCGTCACCCTGCCCAACGAGTCCTTCAACGCCGCCCTCAAAGATGGCACCGCTTCCGCCAAAATGCAGAAAATCCTCGCCGATCTGAAACCCGAGGCGGCCTATTTTGTCGAAATGGCCGGCAAACGCACCGGCCTGATTTTCTTCCACATGGAAGATCAGTCCAAAATCCCCGCCGTCGCCGAACCCTGGTTCCTCACTTTCGGCGCCGATGTCGAACTCCGCCCCGCCATGAACACCGACGACCTCGCCAAGGCCAACCTCGACGCCGTCGCGAAAAAGTGGGCGTAAACCCCGCCTCCCAAATGAAGACACAAAGTCCGGTTGCCGTTAAAACGCGCGACAACTCATCGACACTGCGCGCCTGCCGCGACAAGCGCCGATAAAAGGGAACATTTCTTTCCAGCGAAAATTCAAGCCCGTCCCGAAAAGTTCTTTCCCCGCCCTGAACTCCATTGCCCAATTTGCCGAGAATAAGCAAGTGCGGCAATGTCCGAATGAATCGAGCGTCAGCCGGCTCGAAATTACCGGAACCTGCCGCAACCAGGGCATTAGAGGCATTCGGCGGATGTATTCGGGCGCGACGAACGGTCGCGCGGAAGGTAAGCCATGGCAGACGATCAATTCGCGGCTCAAACCACCGCACCTCAGGGCGAAAACGCCGGCGCTCCCGCCGGCGCGGGTGACATGATCTCCCTCAACGACGCCCTCAAAGAGCCCCTCGAACACGGCCCCGGCTCCAGCAGCCAGGACTCCATCCTCAACGCCGCCGAAATCTTCCAGCAACAGCTCGAACAGATGACCACATGGAAGCACCAGCTCGCCCAGCAGATGGAACTGATGCGCCGCGACGGCATCAAGCTCCTCGAACGCCAGAAGAACCTCGCCGCCGAGAAAAAAGCCCTCGCCGATGACCGCCAGAAACTCGCCGGCGACCACGAGCAGATTCAAAAACTCCATGCCGAACTCGATGCCCAGTCCCAGCGCCTCTCCCAGCGCGCCACCGAAATCGACCAGGCCCAGCAGCAGCTCACCACCGCCCACCGCGAACAGGGTGAACGCGAATTGCTCGCCAAGCAGAAAGGCCTCGCCGATCAGGAAGCTCGCCATCTCGCCGAGGATATCCGCCTGCGGGAGGGCCTTGAGCAGTGCGAAAGCCAGCGCCAGCAGCTTGCCGAGGCGCGCCGCCAGGTCGAGCAGGAACGCGAATCGCTCGCCGGCCGCGCCCGCGACCTCGATGCCCGCGACCATGCAATCCAGGAACATCACAACGCCGTGACTGGCCGCGAACAGGCCGTCGCCGCGCTCCGCCAGCAGCTCGAACAGGCCCAGGCCGCCCTCCACGCGCGTGAGCAGGAGCTCTCGCAAAAAGAATCCGCGGTGCAGAACCATCTCGCCGAACTCCAGCTGGCGCAGCAGAAGCTTCACGATGAGCACGAAGCCGCCCAGAAACACCGCCACGAGTTGCAGCGCAAGCTCGAAGCCGTTGAAGGCGAGCACGCCGAGCAGCTCGAAACGCTGGCCAAACAGACCAAGCGCTTAAGCGAGCGCCGCGCGGAACTTGAAACCGCCGAAGCGGATCTCGAAAAAGCCCTCGCCACGCGCATCGCCGCCGCCACGCAATCCCTGAAGGACCAGCTCACCCAGGCCCAGGCCGCCCACCAGGAAAAAGTGCGTGCGCTCGAGCAATCGCTCGCCCAGGCCGACACGCTCGCCAGGTCCTGGCAGGGCCGCGAAGCCAATTTCCAGCGCGATCTCGGCGAAGCCGTCGGCCAGTTGAACCGCCTGCGCGAGGAACTCAAGGGCGCCATGGGCTCTGTGGAGCGCGTCTCCACCGAGCGTGCCGCGCTCGCCCAGCAGCTCGCCGCGCAGGTTGAAGCCAGCAGGCACGAAGCCGCCAAATGGCAGCAGATGATCCAGGATGCCTCCAGCCAGTCCGCCGGCAGCGGCGAGGCGCTCAGCGAATCCAAAGCCCGGGCCGAGGCCGCACAAAAGGAACTGGACGCCACCAAGCAAAAGCTGGCACAGCTCCAGAGCGCCAAGGATGAACTGGAATTCCAGATCGAAGTCCGCGCCGAAGACAACGCCCGGGCCCTCGAAGCCGCGAAGCAGGAACTCACCCAGCAAATCGCCCAGCGCGATCAGCAGATCCAGGAACTTGCTCAAAAACTCGAAGCCGCTGAAAAGGCCGGCCCCACCCTCAAGCTCTCCGGCAAGGAAAGCCAGAAGGTCAAGGAAATCGCCAAACAGATGCAGATGCTCGAGGGGCAGCGCAACGACCTCGCCAGCCAGCTCTTCGCCGCTCAGGATTCCCTGAAGAAACTTCAGGAAGAATCGCTGCTCGCAAAGAACGCCCTGGAATCCCAGCTTCTTTCCCTCCAGCAGAAAACCGCCGCCCTCGAATCCGAAAAACACAGCTGGCAGAAACAGAAATCAGCAAACCCCATCCCCGCCACGCCCGAGACCCTCGCCCAATCCCAGAAGCAGGCCGCCTTTCACCGCCACCGCCTTCTGCGGCAGGCCAAGGCCCTGCGTCAGGTCCGCGTGCAGATTCGTGACACTCAAGTGGCCGTTGAACAAGGCCGGGAGGAAATAACCCAGCAGCGCGAACTGATTCGCGCCCGCAAGGAAAACCTGGAGCAAGTCAAACGCCTTTTGGAGAAACAAGAAATGGTCATGGCGCGAAAACTCGCCGACCACAACGCGTTCAAAACCGTTGCGGCCGTCGGCATCTTCGTGATCATGGTCCTGGGCAGCGCGTTCTTTGGCGTCAATCATTTCGTCCATCCGCTCTATCGCAGTGAGGCAGTGGTGCAGTTGGCAGCACCACAGGATCTGCATGGGGCGGAACTCGAATCATGGATGAACAAGCAGATGGAGGCCGTCCGCTCGAACGATGTCACGTTCGCCGCCTGGAAGGTCCTCCACAGCGGCGACACGCATTACACCCTGCAGGACGTGCGCGATGAATGGATCGCCACCCTCCCCAGGAGCCTGCAGCTCTCCGTGGATTCCCACGCCAAAACCCTCACCCTCCGCTACTTCGGCGGCGAGGCCGAAAACGTCGCCGACGCTTCAAACGCCCTCGCCCGCGCCTTCCTGCAGCCCGATTTGCGCGATCCCGATTCCAGCAAGGACATCGGCGCCGGCGCCCAGCTCGCCCAGAAGGCCACCGTCCCGGCCATCCCCGTCGAGGACAACCGGCTGATGATCTGCCTCAGCATCGTCGCCGGTGCGCTGCTGCTCTCCCTGGTATTTGTGCTGATCTTCCGCCACTTCGTCGCGCGGCAACTCAAAGAAATCGACCAGATGGCCGACACGCAGGATCTGGAAGACATCAAAACCGAAATGCCCGAAGGCGTGAAACCCGCCGTGGAATGATCGTTGGAATCATCCCGCTCGCCACAGACGTAAACAGCCGCCGATTGACGCATCGGCGGCTTCTTTTTTTGCCGTGTCTCAAGGCTTGAGCAGCGTCAATCCCCAGGCAATCAGCGCCGGGGCAAAGACCACCGAAAGAATCACCGCCGCCACCACCCAAAGCGACCGCTGGCCCCCACTTGTGTGAGACGGACCCGACATGGCTTGCAGTTCAGACATTCCCAAAGCTCCACTTTCCTTGACGTAACCGGGGCCTCCACACTCAAAAACTAGCCCCAATCCCGCTATAAGCAACTGATATTCCGAAACGCAAAACGCCCGCGGGCAGCCGCGCCTGGTCCTGCGCAACCATTCCCGATTCACAGGAACAGGCCACGTCCGAAAATAGTCCGCCTGCCGCGCCGCCCCGCCCGTTTTCCACCTCAAGCCTACCCGCCAATCCGGTCGATAACAGGACTAACTGTCTCTCTCTGAACCTCGAGGCTCGCCATGAGTGTTTCTGCCAGCATTGGACCGATATCCGGGATCGACTATGGATCCCTGATTACCGGTCTTACCGCGCTCGAACAGCAGCCCATTAATCAGATTGGCACGCGCCTCAATTCCCTCGATCAGCAGAACAACGCCATTCTCGGTGTCTCTGCCCTTCTGACCGGCCTGAAAGTTTCCGCGGCAAGCTTCACCAGCAGCTCCATCTTCCGCGCCGCCACCGCCACCGCCGCCGATCCTTCCGTCATCAACGCCTCCGCCGGCGTCGGCACCCCGGTCGGAAATTACGCCTTCAACGTCCAACGCCTCGCTTCCGCCAGCCAGCAGGTGACACAGGGCTTCGCCAGTTCCAGCGCAGGCCTTGGCCTTGCCGGCAACATCACGCTGCAGCTCGGCGGCGGTGAACTCGATGACGATGCCAAGCTCAGCACGCTCAATGGCGGCAGTGGCGTCTCACGCGGGTCCGTCCGCATCACCGACGGCGCCGGCAATTCCACCCTCGTCGATCTTTCTCACACCGTCGACATCAACGATGTCGTCGACGCCATCAACTCCTCCACCGGCGTTAACGTCAGCGCCAAGGTCGACAACGACCACCTGATTCTCACCGACAACAGCGGCGGAACCGGCCATCTCATCGTCGGCAATGCCGGCGGCTCGACCACCGCCACCGACCTTGGCCTCACCGGCACCTCCGCCGGAGGCGTGCTCACCGGTTCATCACTCACCTCGCTCAATGCCGCCACCACGCTTAATTCCCTCAACGACGGCAACGGCGTACGCACCGTCGGCCTGCTCAAGGATTTTTCCATCCAAAGCGCCGCCGGATCCGTCGACGTTTCACTCAATGGCGCCAAAACCCTCGGCGATGTCGTCAAGGCAATCAACTCCACCGCAAACACCGAAGGCATCACCGCCTCAATCTCCGCCGATGGCCACGGCATCACGCTGACCGATTCCGGCGGCGGCCCCGTCACCGTCACCGCGGAAAATGGCTCCCTCGCCGCTTATGACCTGGGCATTTCCGGCACCGGCACCGGCGGCACACTTACGGGCGACCGCATTGCCGGCGCCCTCTCCGGCCCACTCCTCCGCGACCTCAACGGCGGCAACCAGGGCCAGGCCGGCGAAACGCTTCCCACTCCCGGCACCATCTCCATCAACGGACAATCCGTTGATCTCTCCGGCGCCAAAACCCTGACCGACGTGATCAACGGCATCAATGGCAGCGGCACCGGCGTCACCGCGGCGCTGAATGACTCGGGAACCGGAATATCCCTCACCAGCAATTCCGCGAGCTTCACCGTTGCCGACGGCACCGGGAACCTCGCCACCTTTCTCAACATCAAGGGCACCAGCTCCGGCACCGCCACGGGTTCGGAGCTTGATTCGGGAAATCTCCACCTGCGTTACGTCTCGAACAACACCGCCCTCTCCACGCTCAACGGCGGCGCCGGGGTTCACCTTGGCACCATCAGCATCAGCGGACCTTTGGTCGGCGGTGCGGCCTCCACCACGCTTCCCATCGATCTATCCAGCGCCACCACCATCGGCGACGTCATCAACCGCATTAACACCGCGGGATTTGCCATCACCGCCCGCGTCAACGACACCGGCGATGGAATCCTCCTGACACAAACCGCCGGATCCACACCTGCGGTCATTACCGATGTCAGCGGCGGCACCGCGGCCAAAGACCTCAACATCGCCGGCACCTTCAACAACAACACGATCAACGGCTCCTTCCAGAAATCGATTACCATCGCCTCCACCGACAGCCTCTCGGCCATCGCCACCAAAATTAACAGCGCCAACGCCGGCGTTGCCGCCTCTATCATCAACGACGGCAGCGGTGCATCCCCCTTCCGCTTGAGCCTTTCAAGCCGCAATTCCGGTGTCGCCGGACGCCTTATTTTTGATGGCTCGGGCGCCGGACTCTCTTCCATCAGCCTGGTCAAGGGTTCGGATGCCGCGGTCGTTTACGGCGGCAATTCCAACGGCACCGGCGGCCTGCTCTCCACCAGCTCCA
>Ga0265314_10001541_pt1 | contig 25411 bp, 16 predicted proteins | sample 4126metaG_FD_203106 | JGI IMG/M metagenome (GOLD analysis project Ga0265314, IMG submission 203106) | Rhizosphere microbial communities from Carex aquatilis grown in University of Washington, Seatle, WA, United States - 4-1-26 metaG | ecosystem: Host-associated > Plants > Roots > Rhizosphere >... | reverse complement strand
GCAGATGGAATCGCAGCTCAGCGAGTTGTCGGGCAAGACCTGTCTCAACGACGACCAGACGAAGCAGCTCGCCCAATTGAAGGGCGCCATGGGGGGCAATTCCCGGCCCGGAAACATTTACAACGGCGTCCTCAAGTCGCACCTTGGGTACGGCATCAAGGGAGCGATCTGGTACCAGGGCGAATCGAACGCAGGCCGCGCCTATCAGTACCGCGATCTGTTCCCGCTGATGATCAAGAGCTGGCGTGACGAATGGGGCCAAGGAGAATTTCCGTTTTACTGGGTGCAGCTCGCCGATTTCCTGAGTGAGAACCCCAACCAGTTCGACAGCGCCTGGGCCGAGTTGCGCGAAGCCCAGACGATGACCATGTCGAAGCTCGCCAATACGGGGGAAGCGGTGATCATCGACATCGGCGAGGGAAAAGACATTCACCCCAAGAACAAAGTCGACGTCGGCCGGCGGCTGGCCCGCTGGGCACTCGCCAAGGACTACGGACAGCAAGTCGCCTTTCACAGTCCGCAATATCAATCGATGGAGAAGCAGGGGAACAAGATCGTGCTGACCTTCGACCATGTCGACGGCGGCTGGCGCCCCTTCGACACCAATGAGCCGCGCGGCTTCGCCATCGCCGGTGAAGACAAGAAATTCGTGTGGGGCACCGCGAAAACTCTCCCGGACGGCAAGATCGAAGTCTCGGCGGCAGGGATCGAGCAGCCGGCGGCGGTTCGATATGGTTGGGCCGACAACCCGGTCGTCAACATGTACAGCGGCGCGGGACTGCCGCTCACCCCGTTCCGCACCGACGATTGGCCGGGCGTGACGATCAACAACAATTGAATCGCTTGAATTCGAAGCGAGAATTCAATTCCGCCCTTGGCAAACCCTGCTTCGCCCGCAGCAAACCCTGCCCCGGTCGTTCGAAACGGCCGGGGCTTTTTCGTTTACCCGGCCGAAGCAGAGCCTGTCGGCGAGCGTGCCTGGCCCAGGCTGAGATCCGGTCCGGGCCGCGAAGCGGCGTAGCCGAATTTGTCGCCGAGAGGCCGAATTGCGACATGATATCCATGGGAAGGTATAATCACATATCTTAATTCTGGATTTCCCGCCGATCTCCCGGAAACTTTTGCCGATGGCGCGATCGCCGCATCAGTCTCGCGATTACGGCCGGGCTGCCACGACTGGACATTGGGGCGGTAAGATCATCGGATGGTTCGCCCTGTTGTTGTTTCCAATCGCGCAGGTGGCACTGGCGCAAAGCGATCGGTTCGATGATTTCGAAAAGTATGTTCGACCCGTGCTGCGGCGAGAGTGTCTGGGGTGTCATCGCGAAGGGAAAGCCAGTGGTTCGTTGGCTCTCGACAGTCGCCCGGGCTGGATGCGCGGGGGAGATTCTGGCCCCGCGATTGTGCCAGGGAAACCGGAGGACAGCCTCCTGATTCGTGCTGTTCGGCATCAGGCCGAAGGGCTTGAAATGCCGTCAAAAGCACCCAAGCTGGCGGATGACGTTATCAAGGCGCTCGAAGCGTGGATTCGAAAGGGGGCTGCGGACCCGCGTGACAGTCCTGAGAAAATCGCGGAAAACGCCGCAGCTCCTTGGGATGAAATAGCTCGGGAGCGTGCGCAGTGGTGGTGCTGGCAGCCGCTTCGCGTTGACGATCGCGCCGCGCACGGTACGCCGGCGATCGATGAGTGGATCAATCGCGGGATTCAGACGGCCGGCATCGTCGCCGCAGGCCAGGCCGACCGCCGGACGCTGATTCGTCGGCTGAGCTTTCAACTCACTGGATTGCCGCCGGGGTACAACGAGGTCGAAGAGTTTATCGGCGACTCGTCGCCGGATGCATGGGAGCGTTGCGTCGATCGTTTTCTGGCGAAGCCCGAGTTCGGCGTCCATTGGGCCAGGCACTGGATGGACGTCGTGCGGTATGCCGAAACACATGGCTCAGAGGATGACGCCCTGTTGCCGTTCTCGTATCGCTATCGCGATTACATGATCCGTTGCCTGCAAAACGACGTGCCGTTCGATCAACGGATTCGCGAACAGCTTGCGGGCGATCTGGTTCCGCCGCGATGGAATCGGAAACTCGGGATCAACGAGGCGATCATCGGCACGGCATTCCTGCGATTTGTCGAATTCAACCAGACGCCGGTCGACGTCAAACGGGAAGAAGTTATCGTCATCGACAACCAGATTGACGCGATCGGCAAAGCGTTTCAGGCAATCACGATCTCGTGCGCTCGATGCCACGATCACAAGTTCGACCCGATTTCGGCTGAAGATTTCTACGCACTGTACGGCATCCTGCGGAGCACACGCTCGGGACTCCGCGTGATTGACGATCCAGCGATTTTTGACCGCGATCGGGTGGAACTGGTCGCGCTCCAGGACCGCGTGCGGGAGGCGATCGCTCCGGCATGGGTCGAACAGGTATCTCGATGGCCCGCCGAGCTGGAACAAGCTCGGCTGTGGTGTCAGGAACATTGGAAGCCGGAAGCCAAATGGGACGACCTGAAAAAACAGGTCCCCAAAAGACAGGACGCAGAGCCCATCTGGACGCAAGCTCTGGCCAAAGCACTTTGCCAGCCTAAAGAGTCCCCCTTGGCCCCGCTCGCGAAATTGCTGACGACCGACGACGCCCAATTCTCAGCGGCGGCGAATCAAGTGGGCCGCGAGATTGCGGATCGCCGTCGGCTGGCGGCGGCATTGCCTGAAAAGGCCGAGCTGCTCTTCGACCTGACGGAGGGCGAACTGCGCGGGTGGCGGCCGGTTGGCGCTGGTTTGGCCGACCGGCCTCTGGCTCAAGGGGGCTACTGGGCGATCGAAGGAGGCCGCCCGCAGCCGTTCGCCGGTCTCCTGGAACGGGGTTATCACAGCAATCTCGTCTCCGATCGGCACGGCGGTTCGCTGCGCTCGCCGACCTTTGTTCTCGACATGGATGAAATCGATCTCTTGCTGCGCGGTTCCGGCAATGCCCGAGTGCGGCTGGTGATCGAGAATTTTCAGGGGGACTCGCTCCTCTTCGAGCCGGTCAATCGCACGCTGGATTCGGCGTCGCTGCGATGGATGACGATGACACTGCGCCAGCAATGGCGCGGGTTGCGAGCGCACATCGAATTGCTGACCCGCGACGACAAGCCCTATATCGGTGTCACCAAGGACCCGGGAGTTCTGGAAAAGAGCGATGGACGCTCCAGCTTTGGAATTGCGAAGGTCGTGAAGCACGCGCGCGGCGCGCGAATGACCGATCCGCCCTGGCTGCCGGAAGACGTCGATCGCGCCGAGTCGAATCGCGAGCGGTGGATCAATGCGGTTTGCCAGGCTTCGCGGAATTCGATCGAGCGGTTCGCGCGCGGCGCCGCGACCGACGACGACGCTCGCTGGATCACCATCCTGATGAACTCCCAAGTGCTGCGCTGCGAGTTGCCGGCCGATTCGACGATCCCGCAGCCCATTCAGAGCTACCGCGAGCTTGAGGGTTCCATTCCGATTGCCCGCCGGGCTCCGGGAGTACATGAAGATCTGTGTGCCGTAAATCAGCCGCTCTTGCCTCGTGGCGATCATCGAAGACCCGGCGGCGAAGTCCCTCGCCAGTATCTGGCGATTCTGGGGTCGAGACCAGAGGCTTTTGCGGGAGCGGCAAGCGGTCGTCTGCGGTTGGCCGAGGAAATCGCCAGTCCGCACAATCCGCTCACGGCGCGAGTCTATGTGAATCGAGTCTGGCATTGGTTGTTGGGTCGCGGAATCGTCGCTTCGGTCGACAATTTTGGCAGAATGGGTGAACCGCCGTCTCATCCCGAACTGCTGGACCAGTTGGCAGTCGAGTTGATGCGCGACGGCTGGTCGACTAAGCGGTTGATCCGCCACATCGTGCTCACTCAGGCCTGGCAGCGATCCTCGTTGCCAACCGAGTCCGCAATGCAAAACGATCCAGCCAATCGCTGGTGGTCGCACGCCGGCGTTCGTCGGCTCGATGCCGAGTCGATTCGCGACACGATGCTGTCGGTGGCCGGCAACATGAAGACGATTGACAGCGGCCTGGGAACACCGGGCTTCTACCGTTCGGTGCAGGAGCCCAACAAACAGTCCCCGCCTGGCCCATTGGATGGGAACGGCCGCCGCTCGATCTTCCTCGAAGTTCGCCGGAATTTTCCCAATGAGTTTCTGCTGGCGTTCGACTTTCCGCGACCCGCGGCGTCGGCGGGCCGACGGCCTCAGGCGACAGTTCCCGGTCAAAGCCTGACATTGATGAATGACCCGTTTGTGGTCCATCAAAGCAAAGTCTGGGCAAAGCGGGTCCTCGATGCCGAACCGACGGCTGAAGGCCGATTGCGGATGATTTATCGCGACCTGCTGAGCCGCGATCCTACGGCCGACGAAGCTGCCCAAGCCGCCGCATTGGTCGAGGCGATGCGGCCCCGCGGCGGCGAACGGGCCGGCTGGGAATTGCTGACTCACGCAATGTTCAACCTCAAGGAGGCGATCTACCTGCCATGACACCTCACGGACGAATTTCTCGCCGCCAGTTGCTTAAGCGCGGAGCCAATGGTTTCGGAATGCTGGCCCTGGCGCATTTGGCGGGCCTCGATCGGCGGCGTGCGTCGGCCGAATCATCGAACCGGACGCCCTGGATGGTTTACCCGGCGAAGATCAACCACGTCGTGCTGCTGTTCATGGACGGCGGTCCCTCGCAGGTCGATACGTTCGATCCCAAGCCGACTCTAACCCGTGAACATGGCAAGCCCTTTCCCACCAGCGTAGACGCCACGCAGTTCGATCAAAACGGAACGTGTCTGGGCAGTCCATTCAAATTTTCGCCGCGGGGAAAATCGGGCCTGATGATCAGCGAGCTGTTCCCGCACCTGGCGACCCTGGCCGACGACTTGTGTGTGATTCGTTCGATGAAGGCCGACTTCGCCGAGCATTCGCAGGCCTGCTTTCACCTGCACTGCGGCCATCCTCTGCAAGGGAAGCCGTCGGTCGGTTCGTGGATTTGTTATGGTCTGGGGGCTGAGCACGAGAATCTGCCGGGCTACGTCGTCCTCAATGGGGGACTCTTGCCGATCGGCGGCGGTGAGAACTTTTCGAACGCCTTCCTGCCCGCGGTCCATCAGGGAACGATCTTCGACACGTTTACCGGCTCCGAGCTTGTCAGTAACGTCACGCCGGCCGAAGCCGAGGCCGACCAGCGCCTGCTGCTGGACTTTACGGCCTCGCAGGACAGGCACTTTTTTCACTCACTGGGAGGCGAGGCAAGTCCGGAAGCGATGGCCGTTGAAGCCGCCATTCGCAACTACGAGACCGCCTGCGCCATGCAGGTCAGCGTACCGCAACTGGTTCAGTTCACCGACGAGACGGCGGCGACGCAGTCGCTGTACGGACTCGATTCGGCCAATCCCCACACGAAGCAATTCGCCCGCGAGTGCCTGCTGGCTCGACGGCTGATCGAGCGCGGAGTTCGGTTCGTCGAGCTGACGATGATGCAGGGGATTCGCTTTGTCGCTCCGTGGGACGATCATGGTGACATTTCCGACGGGCATCCCAAGATGGCGGCGGCGGTCGACCAGCCGATCGCCGCTTTGATCAACGACCTCAAAGCCCGCGGATTGTTTGAGAGCACGCTTTTGATCTTTGCCGGTGAATTCGGACGAACGCCTTTTGCGCAGGGTGGCAAGGGGCGCGACCACAATCCGCAAGGATTTTCGATCTGGCTGGCCGGGGGAGGCATTCGTGGCGGCCAGGCCTACGGGGCCACCGACGAATTCGGCTACCGCGCCGTCGAGAACGTCGTTTCGATCCACGACTTGCACGCTACGATCCTCTACCTGATGGGCATGGATCACCAGCGCCTCACCTACCGCTGGGGCGGCCGCGACCTGCGCCTCACCGACGTCTACGGCAATGTGTTGCACGATTGCCTGACCTAGACCGGACCGAGCGAGGGGCCGGCCGAGGAGAAGCAGAAGGAGACAAGTAACAACGGCAGAATGCCGCCGGCCGACGTCCATACTCCCAGGTTAATGCCTGTGAACGCGATCACGGCGATTCGGGTCAATCTGCGAGACATCCACCATGCGTCGCTAATAGTACAACAGCGGCTTCTCTTGTCGGTGGCAATTCGCGCGAGCAGGTGCCCGCCGTGCGAGAAGAGCAGGCCGGGAAACGTCGGTTTCAGGATCGGACCCACGTTCATGCGAGTAATGGCCAAATTAGCCCACTACCATTCCATTCATTGCCGGGTGTGGATTTTTTCGCGACGATCGGCCACACTACTGGCTCTACCGCTTTCGATCATCCCTTGCGGAGCCACGCCTCATGGCCGCGCCCGAATCCAAGCCCGCCATACCCAAGACGTCTTCCGCCAAGCCTGCTTCCAGCCAGGCCCCTTCTACCCAGCCATCCAGGCCGACCGCTCCCAAGCGCCCGGCCGCGCCCGAGGCCGAGCGATCGGGTAAGCCGGCGCCGGCCCGTGCCCGCGAGCGGCTTGTCTCGCTCGACGCCTACCGTGGCTTTATCATGCTCGCCATGGCCTCGGGCGGATTCGCCGTCGCCAAAGTCGTCCGCGAAAATCCGCCCCTGCAGGAGAGCGAAACCTGGCGGTTCCTGGCGCGGCAGCTCGATCATGTCCAGTGGAAGGGCTGCGCCTTCTGGGACCTGATCCAGCCTGCTTTCATGTTCATGGTCGGCGTCTCGATGGCCTATTCCTACGCCAACCGCCAGGCTCGCGGCCAGAGTTACCGGAACATGTTCGGCCACGCCCTCTTCCGCTCGTTCGTGTTAGTGGCCCTCGGCGTGTTTCTGACTTCGAATGGGGAACCGCGAACGAACTTCGTCTTTGCCAACGTATTGTGCCAGATTGGGCTGGGCTACACGTTCTTGTTATTGCTTTGGAACCGGCCGGTTGCCTTGCAGCTCGTGGCGGCGGCGGTGATCCTGCTCGGCGATTGGGCCTTGTTCTATTACTACCCGGTCCCTGACGCTGATTTCGACTACTCCACGGTCGGCCTCAAGGCCGACTGGCCGCACCTGGAGGGCACCGAGGCCCATTGGGACAAGAATACGAATGCCGCCGCCGCCGTCGACCGCACGCTATTGAACTGGTTCCCTCGCGAAAAGAAGTTCGAGTTTAACGACGGCGGCTACGCGACGCTCAACTTCCTCCCCTCGTTGGCGACGATGATCTTCGGCCTCTTGGCCGGCGGGCTGCTTCGCGGCTCGCTCAACCCGGCCACCAAGCTCGCCGCGCTGGTCGCCGCGGGCGCGGCCTGCCTGGCGCTGGGCTGGTCGCTCGACCACTACGGTGTCTGCCCGTCCGTCAAACGCATCTGGACCCCTTCCTGGGCGCTGTTCAGCACCGGCTGGACGTTCTTCATGCTGGCCGGGTTTTATGGCGTGATCGACCTGATCGGTTTCCGCCGTTCCGCCTTGCCGTTCGTCGTCGTCGGCACGAACTCGATCGTCGTCTACTGCATTTCGCTCCTCGTCGGTAGTCAAAATGGCTACGGCTGGATCGCGCAGAGCTTGCAGCAGCACTTCGGCGAAGGCCTGTTCACAGGCTACGGGAAGATCGACACGATCTTCGGTCAGCCCGTCGCGATCTTCGAGCCGATCACACGAATGGTGTTCGTACTGTTCGTCATCTGGCTCGTGTGCTGCTGGCTCTATCGCCAGCGGCTGTTCGTGCGGATTTAAACCTATCGCAACTGGTCCGGTTCGATCCGCAGCACGGAGTACGGGTGCAGCGCCAGGATGTTCACCGCGCCGTCGCGCCCCTGGCATACGCCGAGGATGACGTAGCGCGTGGTTGTCTTTCCGTTCTTGAGCTTTACGAAACCGCCGTGAAACGGCAGCGCCGTGCCTGCAGCATCGGTGAACTCCGTAAAGTCGGGGTTGGCGACGGCAACCGCCCCGCGGTCGCGGGGCGCGGCGTCGCCCGGCTTAAAGCTCACCAGGTGCAGCAGGCTGCCTACGTCCGGATGCGGCTCCGTGACGGCCACCCATACTTCGCCTGTGGGTCCGACGCACATTGCCCGGCAATCGGTGGCCGTGGCTCCCGGCACCAATGGCCCCAGTCCGCGGCCGTTGAGCGTGTCGCCTTCTTGCGTCAGATCGTAGGCGTAAAGCTGGTTGGCACTCATCGGCACGCTATAGAGCGTGGTCCGCTTTGGGTCGATATCCCAGTTGATGGCGTGCCCTTCCGGATCGGCAGAGTGCGATTCTGGTGTGGGCGACTGCCCGTCGATCGTGTGTTTGAGACGCTCGAGCTTGCCGGTTTCCGGATCGTAGCGAGCGATGTCGCCGCCTCGTAGCGGGTGGTAAGCGCGGCCACGATGGTCGATGACGATGAAGGCGTAGATGTGCTCGCTGTCGATCAGGTCGCGGTACGTTCCCTGGTTCAGGTCGAGGACCATGAAGTGCGCGCTCTCGTGCGGGCCGGGCTTCCCATCGGAACAGGTGGAAATGTACGCGATACCGCGCGACTCATCGGGCGTAATGCTGATGATGCCGTGGTGCGGCACCGCAATGGGGTAAACCTTCGTCTTGCCCGTGGCGGGATCGTAGGCCATCGGGTAGCCGCCGGGATAGTCGGTGTAAGTCTCGTTGGCAGCCGGATAACCCTGCTTCGTGGCGAAGTAGATCTTGCCGCTTTCGCCCGTGTTATTGCGGCTATGGATCTTTGACTGCGCGCCGAAGCCCTTCAGGTCTTTGCCGATGGCCTGGTGAACATCGACCACGATCTTCATGGCGGCCGTCGCGGGGTCGAATTCCACCAGCCAAGAATTGACGGCGTTGGCGTGCGTGCCGATGTACAGCCGGCTGTTTTTCCCTTCGATGATGGCGAAATAGCCTTCGCCTTCGGTGGCAGTCTCCTTGGGGATGCAGTAGGCGGTCGCGTTTAGCCAGGCATTCGGCAACGGCACGGGCTCGACGGCGAACAGAGACGAGGCGCCAACGGCGCGAACCGCTAAGACGAAAACCAAGGCAAATCGCGCCGTCGGTCGAATGCAATCATAGGTCTTCATGGTCATTCCATCGGTTTGTGTAAGGTTGTGGATTCTCGTGTCGGCTCGCCTATTGTTGTTTCTCACCGGCGGTGGTGTGTCAAGCCGAAACTATGCTCGCTCCGGACGGAGTATTTTTCCACGTCGCACGCCGAGGTGCTCGCCCTCGTGTACGACGAGCTCACCATTGACCACGACAGCCCCGATGCCTTCCGGGAATTGGTGCGGATCGTCGAACGTCGCTCGATCAATGATCTTGTCGGCGTCGAAAACGACCACATCGGCGGCGTATCCGATCTTCAATCGCCCGCGATCGGCCAGGCCGAGTTGGTCAGCCGGCATCCCGGTCATCTTGTGGATCGCCGCTTCGAGTGAAAAGAGCTTTTCCTCACGAACGTAGCGGCCCAACACGCGAGGATAGCAGCCGTAGCTGCGCGGGTGCGGTTTGCCCTCGGCCCAGTCGGGCGAGATCGCCGACCCGTCGGAACCGATCATCGTCAAAGGGTGCGCCATCACGCGGCGCATTTCCTCTTCGTCCATCACGTAATTCACCATCCGCACGCGCCCTTCCTCCTCCAAAACCAGGTCGAGGCACGCCTCGACGCCCGGCACGCCTCGCGCGCGGGCAAGCTCACCGATCCGCGACCCCTCCCAGCGACGGTTCGCCTCGCTGGCCACGCCGGCAATCTGAATGTCGTCCCAGTCGATCACGAAGAAGTTCGGCCAGTCGGCCGTGCCTTCGGTCATATCGCGCGCAATCCGCCGTCGGGTCGCCGAGTCGCGCAGTCGGCCAAGCAGCTTTTCGGTGCCACCTTCGTGTACCCATGGAGGGATGAGTTGCGTCAAGCCCGCACTGCCGGCGCGGTACGGGTAAGCGTCGGGGTGTACGACCTGACCGCGCTCCGCCGCCTGTTCGAGCATTGGTAAGGTTAGCCGCGTTTTGCCCCAGTTCTGCTTGCCCGCCGCCTTATGGTGCGAAATCTCGATGGGCACACCGGCCCGCCGGCCGATTTCAATCGCCTCCTCGACGCTCTCGGCCAACGTGCCCGCCTCGCCCCGGATATGACTTGCGTACAAGCCGCGGTGGCGGGCCACGGCACGGGCAAGTTCCACGATCTCAGCGGTTTCCGAATAGGCGCCCGGCGGCGTCACAAGCCCGGTCGACATGCCGACGGCGCCCGAGCGCATCGCCTCCTCAACATGATCGCACATCCTGACCAACTCACCCTCGCTTGGCCTCCGGCGTTCCATGCCCATCACCGTCTGGCGAATCCGGTTATGGCCGACCAATCCGCAGACGTTGACCGAAAGCCCCGGTTCGACAAGCGCCGCCAGGAACTCGCCGTAGGTGCGGAACCTCCGTTCGTCGTCGGCCGGCGGCCGGTCGAGAGGCGCCGGCGAATCGCCACAATTGCCGATGACGTGAGTCGTGGCCCCTTGCCTGACCGCGCTTTGCGCCAATCCATCGCGCAACAAGGTCAAATCGCTATGAGTGTGGATATCGATGAATCCGGGCGACACCACACTTCCATCGGCCGCTAAGCGCCGCCGGGCGGGCCGATTTGCAAGCGTACCAATTGCAACGATCCGCCCAGCACGGATACCGAGGTCGGTCTCCTGTCGCGCCTCGCCGGTCCCGTCGACCAACATGCCGCCGACAATGGCCAGGTCGAGCGTCTCGTCGGCGGCAATGGCCGCGAAAGGGCTATCGAACAAGCAGGCGGGCAACGCCAGGCCGATGCTCGTTTGGACCGTTTGCTTCAGGAAACGGCGTCGCGAAGCCAAATGTGATGATCGGCCATTTGCGACGTCAAATATGTCTTGCATGCGACTGGCTTCGATTAGGGTGGGATCGGAATCAACGCTGCAGGAAGAATCTGCGTCTTACAGCATGCAGGAGAAGTCTGGATCTTGGATGTTGGTTAGCGATCGGCGGGATTTCAATATATCGCCCCAATTCCTGGCGTGGCCAGAAGCGCTTCAACCGTTTCTATCAGGTTTGATGGGCGTAACCGACTTCTCCGTTACCACTCGGACAGTTGAATCCAAGGCTCCAACCGCGGTTATTTTCTCGAAATCCGGGCATGCTTCGGCTGAAAAACGCACCCTACCTTTGAGTATCAATCTCGTTCAATCAAGGGGAGGGGTATTCAATTGGCCACATTTACGAAGTTGCCGGCGATCGTCCTGATTACCGTGGGTGGATCTCTGGTTGGCGCCATCGCCAGCGCAGACCTGGGACCTTTGACGTTGGAAGTCGGTCAGACCCAACTGACCGTCCTATGCGCGGTGGCCGGCGCTCTCTTCGCGCTGACCGGCAGTTGCCTGGCCTCGGAATACGCCGAAGCACGCGACAAGAATCAGCGGCAACTCGACCGGCTCACGAAGCTCAAGCTTTTGATCTCTCCTGCGACTCGCGACGATCGCGGCCGATGAAAAATCACCGGCAAACTGGCCTGGCTGCGGACTCCGCGAAAAACCGGAAGATTCGGGAACGGGGTGGTTCACTGGATCTTCTTGATGGCCGCGGCCGCCGCTTCGGCGACGGAGGAGTTGGAATCGGCGGTGGCCTTTTTGAGCGCGGGTAGCGACGACTTGGCCGCCACACCGAGCACGCCGAGCGATTCCGCCGCTTCGATCCGATCGACTTCCGAGTCGGACGATAGCGACTTCGTAAACACTGGAATCGCCTGAGCGGCGAGCTTCTTGTCGGTCGGCAGGATACGGACCAACGCCCAGAAACCGGCGGCGCGTTCGAATTCGTCCTTGCTGTCCAACAGCTTCCGAAGTTCCGGCACCGCTGCCTTGGCCGAAGGCCCGATCCGCCCTAGTACGAAGACCGCGCTGTGACGTACTTGCTCGTCGTCGCTCGCCAGTGATTTACCCAGCTCGGGCACGGCATTAGTGGCGGCAGGACCGGCCGCCCCCAAAGCGTATTGCAATTCGCTTCGGAACTCGGGGTCGTCAGCGGCGGCCAGGGCGGAGATCAACACCGGGGCAGCCGCGTCTGACGCGGCCCCAATTCGGCCCAAAACGCGCGTGGCGTAGAGGCGCAAGTCTTTGTTCCCAAGCGCCTTGGCCAGGCGGGGCACGATTGGCGGACCCAACGCAGCCAACGCGTCGATCGCGTTGCCGACCACTTCAGGGTCGGCGTCCTTGAGCAACCTCACCAACAGCGGGCCAACCACGTCGGGCGGCGCGCCGGTTTCGCTCAGCGCACGGGCCGAGGCGCGCCGCACGTCGACCTGGTCCGACTCCATGCCAGCGATCATAACCTCGATCGCATGGTTAACCGTTTCCTTGTCGTCCGCGGCGAGTTTGACCAGGGCCCAGGCACCGACCACCTTGAGGAATGGTTCGTCGCCGGCCACGATCGCGTCCAGCGCCGAGCGAACCGCGTCGTCGGCGACGCCGATCCGGCCCAGCGCGTACGTGGCCGCGTAGCGAACCCCGCCAAATTCGTCATTTTCAAGGGCCTTGGTAATGGCAGGCAGCGCCGACTGCGAGTCGGGTCCGATGTTACCAAGCGCCACCAGGGCCTGAAGACGCACCTCGGGATCTTCGTGTTCGAGGGCCTTCGCAAGGTGCGGCACCGCCTCTTTGGCGGCCGGTCCAATCTCGGCCAAGGCCAGGCACGCCCAGTAACAGGCCTCCTTGTCGTCGCAGCAATCGCAAAGGAACGGGATCGCCTTTTCGCCCGCCTCGGCCAAGGTGTGCAGCGCGGCCACCGCGACGGACGGGTCGGCTCCGTGCAAGACCTTGACCATCAGCGGGATCGTCACGTCGCGGGGCAATTTCAAGGCCCGGATCGCGACCAGCGCGGTCCGGCGCACAGAAGCCTCTTTGTCGAGCACCAGTTGTGCCAGGGCTTCGACCACGTCGGACCGTTGGTCGCCGATGGCACCCAAAGCGCGGGCGGACTGGCTGCGAACCACGGCATCGTCACTTTCCGTAAGGGAAAGCAGCTTCGGCACGGCCGAGCGGGCCTCGGAACCGACCGCCCCCAACGCACGCGCCGCGCGCCATTGCAACGCACTGCTCTTGTCGTCCAGGGCCTTTACCAACTCCGGCACGGCCGGCTTGGCGGCGGCGCCCAGATCGGCGAGCGCATCGGCAGCATCTTCGCGGGCTTTGCCGTCGGCGGCCGAAAGCTGTTTTGCCAACGCGGCCGCGTTAGGCTCGGCAGCCGAAACACTCCGAGAGCCGGCGACCGCGGCGAGCAATGCAATGGCCACGAGCCGGATGGCGCACGACTTGAATGAGACGCTCATGAAAAACTCCGAAAGAAATCAGGTAACCGGCACTCAAGAATTCCTGGCTTCGTGGGCCAGGCTGTCGAGGAATTTCTTGGCGCGGATGTAATCGTCGGCCTTGAATTCTCTGAGTCGCGATTTCAGCAACGACTGGCAATCGGCGACGGCTTGTTGAAACTGAGCATACGAGTCGTACGTAACCTCGGTGGAACCGCTGGCGCGGCTGTGATAGAACTGCTCGGCCACCAAGCGAAACGACGCAAAGTCGTCGCCGCGGAGCACGACCGGCCAGGAAATGTCGCCACTGACCTGGTCAAGCTCACTCGCGGAAAGTGGCTTGGGAATACCCTGCTTGGCGAAGCGATAAAGCTGTTCCGCAGTGGGTGGCGGGGCGCGTTCCGCGTCGCGATAACTCTTGATCATCCGGCGATTTTCGAAATAGGTTTGGGTGGCCTTCAGGCGGTTGTCCATTTCCTGCGAACGCGCGGTTTCGTAATTGATCGCCGCCTCGGAAGTCCGTAAATTCCCCAATCCCGCCGATTGGACGATCATGGCCATGCTGCGGGTGTAGGCCTCGGCGGCCCAAACGTAGCCGCCATAACCTCCAAAAGGACAAAAGAAATACTGAGCGCACGATTCGCGAGGGGCCGAGAGCAGGATGCCACCGGCCGCACACAACCACAGGGCGTACTTCATGGCGGTTACGACGCTCCAACTGGATGTACTATGATGAATCTTTGAGCCTGTCCGGAAAACCGCCGTTTTGGCAAGGGCGCCGCACCAGACTGGCGTTTTTCGGACAGGCCCTTATTATTGATCGTCGCTGCGCGGGGTCAAGCGCTTTCCGCCGGTCAAAGTCATTTTCGACTATTTCAGCTCGACCAGAACTTGCTCGATTTTTCCGGTGAATCCGTTGTCGCGGTCGCGGTAGTCTTCCGTGACCGGCGTCCCCTCATCCACACCCACGTCCGTCCCTTCGTCGGCCGAATAGGCATAAGGTTGGGTACGTTCTATTCTTCCCTCGGCGACTTTTTCAGCGTTGACTTGGATCGTACCCAGGCCGCCGGCGCCCGGTTTGCCGCCGTCGTAAGTGAACTCGAAACGAATCGTCGATTTCCCCGCCGGCAGTGGTTCCGAGGCGGCGACCGTAAAACGCTTTAGCCCCAGCCAGTTGTAAGTATAGGCGGGCTTACCTTCCTTCAGGTACAGGCTCCAGCCGCCGAACCGGCCCGCCTGCGCGATGATCACCCCTTCGGCGGCGTCTCCCGCGGCAAGGTCCACCTCGGCTGTGATCGTGTGCGAGCGGTTTTTGAGGTTGATGAACACGTTCTCCGTCATCCCGGTCATGCCCGGATAAACCGTCAGCGATGTACGGCCCGCCATCAGGTCGGGTCGACCGACCAGGGCCGCGTTGAGTCGTTCGAGCATTCGATCGTCCAACGGCAGCACATGGTTCTTGACCGCTTCGTCGAGGAACCGTTGCTGCATTTCCTTGAGCTTGGACGGGTTCTTCGCGGCGAGGTCGTTCGTCAGGCTGAAGTCGGTCCGTGTATCGTAAAGCTCCCACTGATCGTTTTCGATCGTCGCGCGGGGCTCTGGCTCCCAAGGCGCTTTATGGACCGTGCCGGCCAGCCAGCCTTCATGGTAAATAGCCCGGTTGCCGAAGATTTCGAAATACTGGGTCGTATGCTTGCCCTTCGCCTGGGCGTCGTCGAAGGTGTAAACCATGCTCACGCCTTCGATTGGCGTCTGCGCGGTACCGTTTACTGACGTCGGCTCCGGCAAACCGGCCGCCTCCAATACGGTCGGCGCGATGTCGATGACGTGGTGGAACTGCGTCCGCACTTGACCCTTGCCCTTGATCCCTTGGGGCCAGTGGACCACCATCCCGTTTCGGGTGCCGCCGAAATTCGCGGCGACCTGCTTCGTCCACGTGAAGGGCGAATCGCCCGCCACGGCCCACCCCGCCGCGTAGTGACCGTACGACGACGGTCCGCCGAGGTCGTCGTAGTGCTCAAGGATATCTTCGACGGTTTCGGCCACGCCGTTGAAGTAAGTCATCTCGTTGAACAGGCCGTTCATGCCTCCTTCGGCGCTGGCCCCGTTGTCGCCGACGATGTAGAAAACGAGCGTGTTTGCCAACTGGCCCTGATTTTCGATGGCCGCGACAAGCCGGCCAACCTCGTGGTCGGCGAATTCACCGTACGCGGCAAACACTTCCATCTGGCGGGCAAAGAGCTTCCTTTCGTCGGGCGAAAGGTCATCCCAATTCTTGATGGCCTCGGGCTTGGGTGCGAGCTTCGTGCCCCGCGGCACGACCCCCAATTCGATCTGCCGCCGGAGTGTTTCCTGGCGCAGCTTGTCCCAGCCCTGATCGAATTTGCCCTGGTATTTCTCGATCCATTCCTTGGGCACATGGTGCGGTGCGTGCGTGGCGCCAGGCGCGAAGTAGACAAAGAAAGGCTTGTCGGGGGTCAGCGATTTCACGGACCGTGTCCAGGAAATCGCCTGATTGGTCATGTCGTTGAGGAAGTGGTAATTGGGATCGTTGGGTACTTTGGCCGGAACCATGCCATCGTAGATTGTCGGCGCCCATTGATTGGCCTCTCCGCCAATGAAACCGTAGAATTTGTCGAAGCCGGAACGTGTGGGCCAGCGGTCAGTGGGGCCCGATGTGCTTACTTCCCAGGCTGCCGTCTCGTGGCTCTTGCCGAAAGCGGCCGTGGCGAAACCGTTCAGTCGCAGCATCTCGGCCAAGGGGGCGACGCTGTTGGGACGCTTACCGGTTTGGCCGGGAAATGCGGTGGCGGTTTCGGTGATCGAGCCCATGTTGCACAGGTGATGATTGCGCCCCGTCAGTAAAGCGGCTCGCGTCGGAGAGCACAGCGCGGTGGTATGGAAATGGTTGTACTTCAGCCCGCCCTTGGCCAGTCGTTCCAGAGCCGGCATGTGAATGGGCCCGCCGAAGGCGCTCGACTGGCCAAAGCCCATATCGTCGAGCAGCACGATCAGCACGTTAGGCGCTTTGGCCGGCGCCTTGACCTGGAAGAGCGGCTGGGCCTTGACGTTTCTCGCGTCAAGCTCCTTGACTAGCGGGACCTTGGGTTCCGCAATGGGCAGCACCGTCCGGTCGAACTTGTAGGGAGTTGGCTTTTGGGCGGCGGGTGGAGTCTCGTCGTCCGCCAAAACCGCGGTGGTTGTCGCGATGGGCGTTTTTGACGCGAGGTAGCCGAGAAGCACGCCCAGGCAAATGGCGGTGCAAATTGAAGAACGATAGCGCAGCATAGAAGTCGGCTTTCCGGGATGGGGCGGCCCCAGGCCGCCGAAGGTTGATTGCGAATGGTTATTGATAGCCTTAGCGCAGTTCCAGATCAACAAGGGTGCCGTCGGAGGGTTTGGTGGAAACCCCCGCTTTTGCGAGATTCTCTGGATTCACGGCTTTGAATCTGAACATTTTGACGAACGCCCCGACGACGAGGCCGACCTCCAATTGACCCAGGTGTTTTCCCGGGCAGACTCTTGGACCATGGCCAAAACCAAAGTGCAGAATTTCCTTCGACCCGCGGCCGAGCGCTGCCATTTCCGCCCAGCGTTCTGGAACGAATTCGATCGCAGGATAACCCGTGGCTTGAACGCCCCAATGATCTTCGTGGCGATTCGCGTGCCAGATATCCAATAAGATATGCGTTCCAATTGGAATCAACAGCTTTCGTCCATCCGCCGATTCGACCCAGGTATCGGCTGTTGCCCTGCGCGGGAGAAAATAGAGCGAGGGAGTCAGGCGTAGTGTTTCGTCCAGAACGTGGCCAAGGTACCGCGCTCGATCGAGGTTCTCGGGAGTGTAGACGTGAATCTCTTTTACCGCCTCAAAGACTTTTTCCTGGGCCGTTGGATTTCTGGCAAGGTGCGAAATGGCCCAGCTTGCATAGGATGTCGTCGCTTCGAGGGCACCGGCCAAGAACACCTTCAGATTGCTCCGTAGCGCCTCATCCGGGGCGTCGGATTTGAACTGTTTCCATAGCCCCTTGCGGTCTTTTCGAGTTGCAAGGACGAGGTCGGTCAATTCCTCGAAGCATGCTTGATCCGCCCTGGCCTGAGAGATCCTTCGCGTGAAACTGGGAAGCATCCAAACCGGAATGCCTAGCTTGTTCACCACCGTGTCGCGCACGATATGTTCAATCATCCGTTCCAATGCGGGAATGTATCGATGCCTTAGCTGTTCATAGGAGATCTCCGCGCCAAAGAAGTTGTTGGCCAACATTTCCAACATTACCGCTTTGATCTCGGGCTCTAGCTGAACTTGGGCGTGATCCTGACCGCTGCTTTGCAGGTGTTTTCGCAGCACGTCCAGTCGCAGGCTGACGGTGTGCCTGAACGTCTCGGCAAACTCATGGAACATTTCAGGCTGAAAGAGCGTCGTTTTTCCGAACGCAGGGGCCGCGAGTTTCCTCTGCTTCCTCCAAAAGGGCCCATTGGCAAAGAGAAGCGTGTCTTTTCCCGTCGCTCGGGCAATTCCCGTCGAGGGAAGTGTATCACGGTCAAATTGACCATCCTGGTCGCCCGTTTCCGCAGCAATGGCCCGAATGATCCCGGGATCGCGACTAACCAGGATTGGTGCGAACCCCGGAATCTCTAGGTAGCGGTTATGCCGTCCCGGCCCCTGCTCCCGATCAGCTCCAAGAAAATAGGTTTCGAGTATCCGAATTGGTTGGTCGTAGTTCCAAGGATGAGGGAATGGCAATGCTGGCCTGCCTGCTCCCGGCTTGAAGATCGGCACCCGAGTTGGCCTGCTATCTCCATCAAACGGGCTGATCGCGAGGAGCTGTCGCGGTAAGTGCAGCATCCGCCGAAGGCCTGGAACATGATCTCCCAAGAATTTCAATACGTTTCCCAGAACAGACCTCCCCACCTGTGGTCAGTGGCCTCGCGGGCATGTATTGCAACCCCCATCGGACTGGCCGTCAAGTGTCTATTCAGTCTCCTTCGTGAGCGGGTCACCCCCGTACATCCGAATGTTTTTCCAGAAGCCGGCTATGGACTACCGGAACTAACAACAGCGTCGTGGTTGTGTCAACGACGAGACCGCCGATCACTGCCCATTCCAACGAGGCGTCTTGCTCTCCATCTTCGCCGCGCCCGAGCGACATGGGCAATATGCCGATGACGATGGCCGCGGCCGTCATCAGCACCGGCCGCATCCGGGTCCGCCCAGCTTCGAGCGCGGCTTAGAATGCCGATTGCAACGTCGGGACCCCGCTATTTATTGCGCGCGACGCGTTCGCGGTGCATCGTGTAAGACCCGCCCAGTTGGCTTGTAATAGAGTGTGGTACGCGGGGCGTCAATCACGAGCCTGGGGCGAAGAGCAATAGCTCCAAGGAGTTGAACCATGCGAGCACAAATCGCGAGGCGGAGAAGTGGTCAAGGCGCCCGGCTAACCGCCGCCAACATCGGTGAGCACGAAGCCCGAGAGCGGCGCCTTCGTCCGACTGTCATGCATTCATCGGATTCTCTGTGGGCCGATTTCCTCACCATGGTTTCGGTTGCGACGGCCGTCGTGATCGTGATTTACATGATTTCCATCGTCTAGATCAAGGAGCCAATTCATGTCGCAGAAGCTTGCCGGAAAAGTCGCCGTTGTCACGGGAGCTTCAAAGGGGAGGGATCGCCGAAAGCGATTTCGGCCAGCGAGTCGAATCCCAAACCCCACTCGGCCGCGTCGGTCGGCCGCACGACATCACCCCCGCCGCCGTGTTCATTGCCTTGTGTGATTCCGCCTGGATCACGGGCGAAGACTTTTATATTTCGGGCGGGCAACGCTGAAGTCTCGAACGGCCAGCTATTTGATCACGGCCCAGTCTCTGTAGAACACGAAATTGACGCTCGCCATGCAGAGGCGGATGCCGGTGACGATCAGCGACAGCAAGTGGTTGAAGAACGTGGGGCGGATGATATCGACGAAAAGGCAGTACCGCGTCTCGTCCGAATTGTTAAACGACTGGTGCAGGAGCGTGTCGTCGAAGATGAACAACTTGTTCCGGCGCCAATGGTGGTCGTGCGGGCCAACGCGGATGAAGGCCGAGTCGTCGGACATGTCGTTGATGTTGTAAAGCACGCGCAGCGTGGCGCGCAGCGGGCCGAAGTGGCGCCCGGTCGATTCTCGCTTCCTGAAGACCGAAACTCCAATCGTCTTGACGTATTTGAACTTCTGGCGGTACGCGGGAACGGAAATCGACGTGTCCACGTTGTAACCGTACCACTTGAAGAAGATCATCGTCCGCGGCTGGCTCTGCGTCCGTTCCTCCAACTGTCCGATCAGGTTCTCCTGGTACGCGGTCTCGATGACGCTCTTGATCTCGTTCCGGCAGCCCACCGGGACGTCTTCCAACTGGTAGATGCCCTTATTAATGTTGGGCAACGACAGCAGGTCCAGCAGCACATTGAACGGTGACAGCATCCACGTGAACAACCCATTTCCGAAGAAGTACTGCCTCACGATACCGATGTTCACGTTTCGGTTCCGCGTCACATCGTAAAGCCCGCACGCCAGGTAAAAGAGCGTGATCCGCGGAATGAAGTACAGTGCCGCTGCGAGCAGCCCGAGTTGCACCACCAATTTGAACTTCTTCTTCCGTTTCAAGGTTGATCCCTCCTGCCCTGGTGGGCACTCGCTATCGAATTAACCTGCAAGTGGGGTGTCGACCGGTCCGATCCATGGCATGTGCTGCGAGCAAAATCGGAACAACCGCTACAATCGTTATCGACAGAAAAGCCGTTGCCGGAATAATTAAAGTTTCAATTTTCCGAGCAAGAGCCTGAGGCTGATGGCAGGCATTCCCGATCCCGCCGAAAAATGGGCTGGATGGGAAAAACGCGAACCCTAAACCGGCGAAAACCAAGGGTGAGGAACCCACAACGACAACTCTTGGGAGCGGTCAACACCAATCTGCCGATGACGAGGTCGTATCTATACATTTTTCAGGTAGCGCTCGACAATGCCAGGATGATGCTTGCCCGGGAAGCCGGTCGTGAATTAGAATCCGGCCAGCTACTGTGCCGTGCGGCACGGGTGAGCGGAAAGCGGGAAGAAAGAAAGTTGCGTGGAGGGGAACGACCATGACGGTGCGTTCATTCTGCCTTTCGTTGTCCCTGGTGGGTTACTGGTCATCGCTTGCCGGTGCCCAGGCGGTGCAGCTCCCTTCGTTTTCGTTTTTCGGCGTCGATACGGCGGTGATGGCGCCCGATCGCGGCAGCGCTTATATCGGTGGCGTGCGGCGCGTCAGCAGTGGTTCAACTGCATTTGGACCCAGCCTTGGCCCGCGCCGTGCCATCGGCAGCAGTACCAGCGCCTCGCAGTTGCGAGTCAAAGCCACGATCCACGATTTCGCCGCCCACGACGAGGCCCTGCTCGGTGATTCGCAATCGAGCTCTTCTGATGCGCCGGCGAGGAGTGATGAGAGTTCCGCTTCGCGGGCCCCGCAGGGCAGCCTTGCCGAGGCCCGGCGGCAATATGCCGCCGAGTTGGCCGCGAACGACGAGGCCGCGAAAGTATCGCTCGCCCAGGCCCGCAAGGCCGCGGCCGACGGCAAACTCGGTGCGGCCAAGATATTCTACAAAATGGCCGCCCGCGATGCTTCGGCCGAGTTGCGACGAAAGATCGCGCGGGAAATCGACGCATTGTCGTCCGACACCGATTCGTCCATGGTCGCCGCGAAACATGATCAGGCCGCTAAACGCCCGCGCGCCAAATCACCGAAGGCAGGCGGGCCGCGGGGATTTTGAGCGCGGAGAATTCGAGTGGGGACGCCCGCCAACCTAAAGCTTTTCGGCAACGCCGGATAGCATCATCTCACCACCCGTCGGCGCTAACTCCACTGGTGGCTTTTTGTGTCCAGTTGGCGGCCATGCCTTGCGATTGTCGCAACTGACGCTGGCCACAAGCGATACCGCTTGCCGCACGAGTGGTGGCATGTTGACGCGCGATTGCTTGCGGCGAAAACTTGTTGCTAATAGCCCACGGGAAGTCGGAGCAGCTCCCAAGAACCGGGTTCAGATTGCGAATACGATCGAATGACCATTCGACATTCTTGACCAGGCTGTTCCTGGCTCGGTCAGGCGGTCCACCGAGTGACGCTCACGGACTGCCATCCTCCCGGAGACTTCCCATGGAAGCGATTTTCTGGACTACCCCTACACCCTTGCTCGCTGACCTTGGCGTTTGGGGTGTGCCGATCACCGGCACGCTCGTGCTCGTAGGGGGCATCGTGGCGATCGTGGCGCTCGGCGAGCTATTGGGCCTGCGCTACATCGCCAATCATCAAGTGGGCATCGTTGAAAAACTCTGGTCGAGCGCCGGCTCCGTGCCCGAGGGGAGCATGATCGCGCTAGCTGGCGAGGCGGGCTACGAGGCCAACCTGCTGCGCGGCGGTTTTCACTTCGGTCTGTGGCGCTGGCAATACCGGCTGCACCGCGTGCGGCTGGTCACCGTGCCCCAGGGCAAAATCGGCTATGTCTATGCGCGCGACGGCGAGCCACTTGCGCCAAGTCAGACATTGGGCCAGGTTGTGCCCTGCAATAATTTCCAGGACGCCGAGGCGTTCCTCGCCGGAGCGCCGGTGGGGGACGTGTCGTTGCGCGGCCAGCGCGGGCGGCAGCGGGCGATCCTGCGCGAGGGTGTCTACGCGATCAACCTGTCGCTGTTCAACGTGATCACCGAGCAGCAGGTGTACTGCCTCCGCGCATTGCAAACGCGGCAGGAGGCGAGCATGATCGATTCGTGGCAAGAGGAGTTGGCCCAGGCCGATGGCTTCAACCCGATTGTGATCGGCGCTCCGATCCAGGCCATCGATCCGCTGAACGTCGACGAGTTGGTGGCGATCGACAGTATCGGCATCGTCACGGTCCATGACGGCCCGTCGCTGGCGCCGGGCGAAATCATCGCCCCGGCGGTGGGCACCGACCGCAACGACGCGAACTTTCACAACAATTTCCAGGATCCCGAGGCATTCCTCCGGGCGGGCGGCCGGCGCGGGCGGCAATACGTGCCCCTCACCGACGGCACCTACTTCATCAATCGTTGGTTCGCCACGATCGAAGTGATTCCCAAGACGCTGGTCCCGATCGGCTACGTGGGCGTGGTCGTGAGTTACTACGGTCAGGTCGGCCGCGACGTCTCGGGCGTGCAGTTCCGCCACGGCGAGCGTGTGACCGAAGGCGAGCGCGGCGTGTGGGAGCGTCCGTTAGGGCCGGGCAAATACCCCTTCAACACGTCGGCCGGCATCGTGACATTGGTGCCGACCACCAACTTCGTCTTGCACTGGGTGACGGGCCGTAGCGAAACGCACCGTTACGACGAATCGCTGCGCTCGATCGACCTGGTGACGCGCGACGCTTACGAGCCGGCGTTGCCCCTATCGGTGGTCGTGCATATCGACTACCAGAAGGCTCCCAACGTGATCCAGCGCTTCGGCGACGTGAAGAAGCTGATTACCCAGACTCTCGACCCGATGCTGAGCGCCTTCTTCCGTGACGTCGCGCACAAGCGGACGATGCTGCAACTATTGCAAGAGCGCGATGGAATTCAGTTAGAAGCCCGCGAGGAATTACGGCGAAGGTTCCGCGAGTTCGACATCGAATGTGTCGACGTATTGATCGGCAAGCCGACCACGGAGGAGAAAGGCGGCAAGATCGAGACCCTCTTGGAGCAGTTGCGTTTGCGGCAGCTTTCGATCGAACAGATCGAGACTTTCGAGCACCAGCGCGCGGCGGCCGAGAAGCAGCGCTCGCTGACCGAGGCCCAGGCCCAGGCGGCGAAGCAGGCGGAACTGACCAACTCGCACATCCAGGTCGAGATCACCCGGAACCAGGGCGAGGCTGAGCTGGCCCGTGCGCGCAAGCAGGCCGAGCAGACGGTCGTCGTGGCCGAGGCCGAGCTGGCCCGCGCGCGGCGGCAGGCCGAACAGACGGTGGTCACAGCCGAGGCCGACAGCCGGCAGCGGATACTGGCCGGCAGGGGTGAGGCGCAGCGCACGCTGCAAGTCGGTCTGGCCGAGGCCTCGGTGTTGTTACGGAAGATCGGCTCGTACGGCGATCCGCGACTCTATGCCTTGAGTCTGGTCAGCGAGGACCTGGCCCACAGCAGCCAGCCGCTCGTGCCCGAGAAGCTGTTCGTCGCCGCGGGCGGCGACGGTGCCAACGGCCACACGTCGTTGGTTGGGCAAGGATTGCTCGGGACGCTCATCCAGTTGTTGGTTGCCGAGAAGTCGGGCTTTCAGCCGGCAGACGGTGGCGACACGGCCGAACTCAAGGAACTTGCCAACCGACTGACGCAGGAGGCCATGAGCAACATGGCGCTGGCGGCGCCTGAGGAGGATGTGGCGGGAAGCAGGCAGTAGGCCGATGTGGTCATCTTGTTGCGCAGCAACAAGATGGCCAAGAAAAAGCCGACGAAAACTTGTTCTTTATCGACAAGCAAGCGGTCTCGGCCGCTGGCCGTTCAGCAACCCGTTGGGCGCATACATCGGTGCCCGAGTGGCCGAAGGTGCAAGGGCTGAATGAAATGAATGTCGGATGAAGATCACGTTTTTGTCGGCTTTTTCGCCAGATGGGGCGGCCCGGCGCCTGGCCCGGCTTGGCGAGCTCTTCACCGGTGCAGACGCCCGCGATGAGTTCGAGCTCCCGCACGCAATTCCCAATGGACAGCAAAGTTTGGTGGGAGTAAATCATTCCGCAAAAGGTTCACCTGCCGCTTGCCTGCAGGCCGACTCCGCCGCGTGTGGTATAAACCACGCTATGACGATTTCGATCATCATTCCGACGCTTAACGAAGCCGCACTGGTCACCCAGGCGGTGGCGCATGCGTGGGAAACGATCCCGCACGAGGTGCTGGTGGCTGACGGCGGCAGCAAGGATGGCACATCCGAAGCCGCGCGCGCGGCGGGGGCCATCGTCGTCGAGACTCCCCGCGGCCGCGCATGGCAACAGAACACCGCGGCGCGGCGGGCAACCGGCGACGTGCTGTTGTTCCTGCACGCCGACACCTGGCTGGCAACCGATGGCGTGCGGCAGATCGAGCGAGCGCTTGCGGATCAGAGCGTGGAGTGCGGGGCGTTTCGCCAGCGGATCGATGCCGAAGGCCGGCTCTACCGATGGCTCGAGCGTGGTAATGGGTGGCGGGCCGCGCATCGCGGGCTGCCCTACGGCGACCAGGGAATCTTCGTCCGCCGCTGCGTTTTCGAACACCTTGGCGGGTTTCCCGTGTTGCGATTGATGGAAGATCTGATGTTGATGAAGCGGTTGCGACGGCGGGGCCGGCCCGTGCTATTGCCTGGCCCGCTCCACGTCAGTGCGAGACGCTGGCAGCGCTATGGCGTGGTTCGGCAGACGGCCCGGAACTGGTGGCTGTTGTCAGCGGCGAGGCTAGGTGTTCATCCGGACCGATTGGCGCGGTACTACCCGGCGCACGATAAGGCGCGAAGCGAAAGGTCCGCTCGCTGAACGAGGCGGACCATGGCCCAACTTGCGGTGCAGCAACAGCAAGGCCGATAGCAGGAAGCGTCTGAAGGTTACGCCTGCGGTAAAAATTCCTGCGTCTCCACGCCCCCCCGAGGAAGCAGCCATCGACGGTCCATTAGAAACCGCGCCGACTGCGCCCGGCGGGGCGGCTCGTTGCCGCTTAAGACTTGTTCCTTCCCCCACGGCCGGACGGTGCTATGTCAGTCGTGGTGCGTATGTCGATGGAGCACCAGGAGTTTTTGCCTCGGGCGGTCGCGCGGTTTCACGGCCGCTGCCGGAGAGGATTTGCCAAAGGCGTGCGGCAAACGTCGGCGGCGCGCGCCGGCGCCTAAAGGAATGTCCCGCACCTTCCCGCCCGCGACGAGTTGGGCGGCGACATGACGGCGCGGGCTCGCGAATCGCCAACCAATACCTGCGATAACCCTAAATGGCCGGCGCGACGCGTACCGTCGCGCCTCTCCGCCATCACGATCGTGCGGTGCCAACATCGTTCGTCGCTGCTTCTGGGATGGGGCGGACGTTCTCTTTTGGTTCAGCGTTGCTCTGTAGAAAACCGGTGCTAGCACGTGTCAGCTAGCATTGGGGCGTCGGCAACAATCTTGATGTGAGGACCACCAAGTCGCCCCTACGCGTTTTGAAAGAAGCTTT
>Ga0265314_10001540_pt1 | contig 25416 bp, 19 predicted proteins | sample 4126metaG_FD_203106 | JGI IMG/M metagenome (GOLD analysis project Ga0265314, IMG submission 203106) | Rhizosphere microbial communities from Carex aquatilis grown in University of Washington, Seatle, WA, United States - 4-1-26 metaG | ecosystem: Host-associated > Plants > Roots > Rhizosphere >... | reverse complement strand
CGACCTCGCCAACCATGGAAAGGGCGGCGACGAAGACGAGATGATGGCGATGCTGCTGGAAGCCGGAGCCGATCCGGCGAAATCGCGCGGCTGCACGCTTCCGTGGTCGCTAATTCAGGGTCATCGAAAGACCGCATTGGCGCTCGTTAAGGCCGGAGCGTCATTGACGAGTGGTATGCTGGCTTCGCCGTTGCAGATAGCCTGTCTAACGGGATTTGATGAGGTTGTTGATGCCATGATTGCAGCGGGCGTCGACCTGAATTATGGAACTAAATTTAACGAAGTTATCGTTAAAACTCCTCTATTGGCGGCAATCGACGCCGGAAAAACAACCGTTGCGTGCAAACTGATATTGGCCGGAGCGGATGTGAATCTCGGAATATCCCAAAAACAATTTCCCATCACCGAAGCCGCCGCGAAAGGCAATTTGGAAGTCGTTCGGTCCCTACTGCGTTTCGGAGCCAATCCTGAAATAAAGGATGGCACTGGAATGACAGCTTTCGGCTGGGCATTGAAGAATAATCATGCCGACGTGCTCGCGCTGCTGAACGAAGCCGGCATCGAAGGTCAAAGGGATTCCCTCGATGAACAAATGCTCACCGCCGCAGAAGAAGGTGACGCCGCAGCGATTGCTCGTCATGTGAAAGCCGGAGCGAACGTAAACGCGCGCGACACTCGCGATGCAACCAAAGGCCGCACGCCGCTGATGCTGGCCGCGCGAAAGGGACATCTCGACGCCGTAAAAGTACTGATCGAATTCGGCGCGGACGTTAACGCGTCCGACGATCCGAAGAAGGAGCATGAAGCACAGGCCAAATTCTGGCGCGAAGGCGGTTTGGAGTACGCCGAGAAAAACCCGCTGAACCGGACGGCGCTGTTGTTCGCCGCTCGTTTCGGACGCGCAAATGTGGTGAAAGCGCTGCTCGATGCGGGAGCGTTTCCGGCTGCGAAGGATCATCTTGGCTATACGGCGCGGATGCTCGCGGAAAAATTTGAGCACAACACAGTCAACGATCTGTTTTCCGGCTCCACTGAAGACATCGACGCCGTCAACGCCGATGGCGAAACGGCGCTCATGATCGCGGCGAAGAACGGCGATGTAGAACGCGTTCGAAAACTGCTGGCGAGCGGCGCTCTAGTTCTCGCAAAGAATAAGAAAGGCCGTACCGCGCTTTCCACTGCCGCTGAAAATTGCAATCTGGAGGTATTGAACGAACTGCTGACGGTGCTGAAGGCGCAGAATCCGAAACTATCGAAGCCACTCGCGAAAACGATTTGCCTGGCCATGATTCCCGCGCTGATGGCCCGCCGCAAGGTTCCGCTGAATACAAGGTCCAAAGCCGAAGGCGAAGCTTACGAACATGTTCCTGTTTCAGATGCCGAAATCGCTCCGTTCATCAACGCCTTGCTGAAAGCCGGCGCGAATCCAAACGCGCAGGAATCCTTTTGGGATTCGCCGCTGATGGTTGCCTCATCGAATGGTCACGTCGAGTGCGGTCTTTGCCTGATCCGCGGCGGAGCCGACATCAATCTGCGCCACCACAATTCTGACACAACGCCGCTGATCAACGCCGTGAAGCGGCATCAATTTAGATTCGCCGCCATGCTGGTTGAAAATGGAGCCGGCCCGAACCTTCAAACCGACTCGGGCACCGCGCTGCACGAGGCCGTTCGCATCAAAAATGCAGATGTTATCGCGGTGTTGCTGAAACATGGCGCGGAAGTGAATGCGCTCGACATCAATGGTATGACGCCGTTGGCGCTGGCGAAGGAAAAGAGGCTGCCTTCCCTTGCAGGAATCCTCGCGGAACATGGCGGCGTGGAGAAAGTGGCGCCGAGCGCCGAACATGCAGAGCGTATTCGGAAATTTACCGAAAATGTTGAAGCCAAAAAGCAGAACGGCAAGAGAGAGCACGACAAGCTTTGGGGGCCCGAAACTCCAATCCCGGACTTCAGCGCCGCGTCAAAGTCGTCCGCCTACAAAGCGGCGCTCGATGAACTGGCCAAAAAGTGCAGCGCCAAACTGAAAGCTGAAGGGGAATTGCCAGGGCTATTCATTCTCCAGGATGTCGACGGCAACGTGGATATCGAGGCTTTACAAAAGAATCCCTGTCGAAATCAGTGCTTCGTGTTTGCCCCAAAGAGCCTGGATACGCGCACGCTCGCCGTTTTGCCAACGAGTGATCGGTACCAGGCCATCGCTGCGATGCAGACGAATGGCGCGAATTATGGGATCGGGCCGGGCGGAATCATTCAGTGGCTTAAGGAATTGGAAAAGGAATAGCCGTTTGCGCTGACCGGAATCGGGAATGATTTTCTCGAGGGCCGGTTCCTTAGCCCAATCAAAAGTCCCGCAAAGCTGGCGAAGAAAATGTACGAATTCTGCCCCGACATCGTCGATCAGGGCTGTGGCGATGTGCAGACTCTTGCGAAGGATCTGAAGAAGACTCAGCGGCTTTACTTCTGGTGGGACTGACGGCGGTTTTCACTCATACCGCCCCTTCACCTGGTTACGGCGCTTCAACTCCTCCAGGAATTTCGCCCATTCCGGCGGTTCATGTTCTGCGCAACCGAAGGCGAGCCAGCAGGGGTTTGTCTTTAGCTCAAGCGCAACGCTGTCGAGAATGTGAAGGCCTGGAGACTCGGTCGCTCCGGTCAGCCAATGAGAGAATGTCCAATTCGCTATGCGAAGTTTCCTGCACAGTTGAGTTTGCGTCGTCCCGCGCGTGCGCACCATAAAGCGCAATCGTGCGGCGAACATTTCCTGGTCCCACATGCGTGCACACCTCCTCCCTCAAACACTATTACAACGGATGAATTGCGTGCATTTTCATTTTAAATGAAAATTTTTAGTTAAAATGAAAATGGAGTCGATTCATCCGTTGTAAGGGTATGAAGGTCAATAGAAGGCGAATTTCTCCTTCAACGCTTGCGCAAAATGCGTTCTAATGGCGCCAACATGGAACCGTATGTAACTGAGGGGGATCGGGCGACGTTTCGCTTCCGGCCGGCGGTGATTCCGGGCGGGGGATGTCTCATCGCGGCGGCGTTTTGCGGGCTGAACTCGCTGATTTCGCTGTTGAAAGTCGGTGGCTTGCGCGATCTTTTGCAGCCGCTTGGGCTTCTGATCATTTTTGGAAACCTGCTGATGGCCCTGGTGGGCGCGGCGGGATTGTGTGTGATCTCCACCGTCGTGATCGACAAGAGCGCGCAGGAAGTGGTAGTGACTCTGGCGCTCGTTCCGCCGTACGGTTTGCCGGTCAAAATGCTCAGCCGCAGTGTGTACCACCTGTTCGATTTCAAATACGTGGAGCTCAATCCGAACCTGAAACGCCGCAGCACGCCGACGCTGAATTTGTGCGGCGAAAACGACAGCGTGCAATTGCTTGGAAGTTATTTTCCAAAACCGGAATTCCAGAAAATCGGCGAGACTCTCGCCGATTGGCTGGAAATAGATTTTAAAATTCGCTGAACTTCGGGCGACTCATCGCAACTGCACGCAATCGTTATCTCCAGCTTTGTTCAGATGTGAATGCCTGTTGCCGCGGTTAGCATAAGTTCTGCTCAGCAGGCATGTGAGCACGGGAACACAACATGAGCCATGAGAAGCCGCAGCAGACGGCGGGGTGGAAGCGAGACGAATTGTCCCGGCGGACCAAGCGCGCCGCGGATGCCGACCGCCGTTGGGGGCCGGACACGGCCGTGCCGGATTTTTCGCAGGCGGGACAGACAGCCGCGTTCTACGAGGCGCTCGCGGAACTGGAATCCATCTGCGGCTCGAAAAGTGAGCCCGCGCAACTCAAGGGACTGTTCACGCTGCAGAACACGGCGCGCAAGGAAGACGTCGATGGCCTTCAGCCGAAATTCATGGCGAAAGAGTGTTTTGTATTCAACCACATTCGCCTGGATCGGACACAAGTTGCCGTGTTGCCGACACGCGACCGCTACGAAGCCATCGCCGCGATGCAGACGCACGGTTCGAACTTCGGCGTCGGCCCCGGCGGCGTGATCGACTGGATTCGCGAACTCGATCGCGACGAGCCGCTCACGCTGACGGGCATTGGCGCCAATTTCATCGAAGGGTTTTTCCTGAGCGCGGTCAAAAATCCGGCGAAGCTGGCGGAAAAATTGATCGACATCTGCCCCGACATCGTCGAACAGGGCAGCCGCGACGTCGAGGGCCTGGCGCGCGAAATGAAAACCTCGCGCCGGCTGCTGTTCTGGTGGGACTGATCTGAAAATTCAATTCGGATACGGCACGTTGAGCTTCTGACACAACTCCGCGGCGCTCCGGCGCTCCCGCGCGTTGATGATTTGCTTCCACGGCCACGCGGATTTCCAGGTGAGCACACACGCCCCGCGCCAGGTTGGGCGGAATTTACCGCTCTTCTTATCGAGAAATAAAAGTCCCGCGTTTTCCAAATGTTCCAATGCGCGGCGGTCCAAGTCGGCGTAATACGCGACTTCGGAGCCGGGTGGCGGCAGTTCAAACTGCGCGGCGCCGAATTCCTGCTGCAGCCACGCGCGATGGACTCGGTAGAGCGCGCGCAGGTCTGTCGCAGCCGGGAAAAAGACCGCGCGCGAATTGGGCTGACCGGAGAAGACGCTGCCATCGGTGCGGTTGCTGATCGTTCGCTCCTGCTCGCCGCAACGCGAAAAAAAGGCGGCAATGGTTTGAATTATGACAAATTTCTGCGCGCGCGTGTCGAGAAACGAGAGCATCGCCATGTCACCGCTCGCGCGATTGCATAGCAGCATCACCCACAAACTGGTGTTGTCGGTGCGTTTGCCGTAATCGAGGTATGCGACCGGGACGAGACCCTCGCCGCTCAACTCGGCACTAGCCTCGCTGAACACTTTGGCCACGTTTTCGGGAAGTTCGCTGAGCTGCTTTTGCGCGGCGATCCCTTTGGGCGTGATCCACGTGTTCGCTTTCACAATCAGCGGGCCGAGCAGCCACTGCAGCGGTGAAAAAACAATGTTGATGATGGGATTCGGTGTGCGGCTCTTATCGCTGGGCAGAATCGGCGCGGGTTTCGCGGCGCTTACTTTGTCGCGCTTGCGGCATTTCATTTCGGTCACCAGCGCCGGCACGCATAGCGCGAGACAAAGCACAAACGCGTCGAGCGCCAGAAACGTCTGCAGCGGGCCGCTGGCCATGGCTGGAAGAACCGTGGCGGACGCGAACGCGCCGAGGGTGCAGAAGATACAGAGCCAGCCCTGAATGAGAAGCCAGAAGCGCTTGCGCGGATTGTTTTCATCAAGCCGGCGCGCGGCGTGCCAGCCCCAGGCCGCGCCGAGAAACGCAAACGTGATGCAGACAGCGGCCAGCACAATCATCACACTGGGGCGACGTGGCGGAACCAGCGGAGAAACGGCGGCCATCATCACGCCGGCGATGAACGTGGTGGCCAGAAGTTCGCTCAGCCGGCTCTGCGCTTTGAAAAAAGCGTGATGCAGCCGGCGCCCAAAATAGAAGAGTATAAGCAGCGCGTATGCGCCAATGATCCATTTTCCGGGGATAAGCGGCCCGACGTACGCCAGCGTTGGCACCATGACGATCGCGACGATTACGAAAACCATCAGAACGATCGCCCAATGGCGTAGCCGTGGAGGCGGTCCGGATTCAGCCGGCGGCGCGGCAGGAATGGGCGCGGAATTTTCGGACGCCGGAGTTTCCATATGCTCCTCGAGAGCGGAAACGGGATATGCTGTGTGGACGCAACGACGAGCCTTGAAGGAATTGTGCCGTTGAAGCGTCTTTCTCGCAAATGCGACTTTCGGCGGCTGAAATGAAATATTCCGTGCGAGCATCATGACCGAAACCGACGTGAAATCAGATGACGTGGTTCTCTGCACGCGGCTTGTGGGCCTGCCGGGCGCGAGCCGCGTTTTCGCGGGAATTCTTGGGCTCGGAATTATTGCGCTGAACGTCTGGCATTTTTATGGCATCGCACAAGTCCTGCGCACCGAACACCCGCTCATGGTCGATCCGCAGCAGGGACGGATGATCACCGCCGCCAACGCGATCTGCGCGGTGATCGGCGCTCTGGTGTTTTGTTTTCGCTCTGTTTTTATTTTGAAGCGCGACGCCGGCATGATCGTGGCGCGGACCGAATTTACCTTCGGTGCCGCGCGAGGGCTGGCCGTGCGCCAGCGCGATTTTCCGCTCTCCGCGTTCAACACCGTCGAAGTCGATCGCCGCTCAGTGCGGCGTGGATTGACTGTGACGTTGCGCGGCGAAACGCAGAGCCTACTCGTCGGTACGTTCGCCACCGACGGCAACGCGGCTGAAAAACTCGGCGCGGAGATCTCCGCGGCGACGAATCTGCCGATGAAACTGAACGCTTGAAGATCTCGAGCAAATCGTACTTATCTTAGGTGTAAATTTGGGCATTTGCTTGCGCGCGAATTTAATGCGTTCGCCGATGTATACGTGTTTACCCAGATAGTCACGCCGGAGCGCGTTGCAGCATTGACGGACGCCGGATTTCCTGCAAAGCTCTAGGGCCAAGAGCAATTTTCAAATCGTTAGCAAACGGCCTGAAAATTGTATTACACAATCGCACGCCACACGCAGGTCAGGAGACGAACATGGCCGCCATTTACGCCATCGCGACAATGGACAGCAAAGGAGACGAGATCGCGTACGTGGCGAGGTGCGCGCGCGCGGCCGGCGCGAACGTGGTGCTGGTGGATTCCGGTACGAAAGACGCGCCGACGCACACGCCAGATATCGCGCGCGAAACGGTCGCGGCGTTTCATCCCAAAGGAAAAGGCGCGGTGCTGGGCCAGACCGATCGCGGCACGGCCGTGACGGCGATGGGCGAGGCGCTCGCGGGATTCATTCGCAGCGAATTCGCGGCGGGAAAAGTGTCGGGCCTGATCGGCATCGGTGGCGGCGGCGGAAGCGCGATGCTCTCACCGGCTCTGCAGGCGCTGCCGGTCGGCGTTCCCAAGATTCTGGTCTCGACCATTCCGGCTGGAAACGTCGGGCCGATGATCGGCTTCAGCGACGTGACGGTAATGCATTCGGTCGTCGATGTCTCAGGACTCAACCGCGTCTCGCTGAAAGTGCTGGCCAACGCCGCGCACGCGATCGCGGGCATGGTCGCGCACGAAACGCCGAAGGTTGAGGTTAAGCCGACGGTCGCGGCGACGATGTTTGGCGTGACGACGCCGTGCGTGACGGCGGTGCGCAAGAAATTGGAAGAGCAAGGGTACGACTGCCTGATTTTTCACGCGACGGGGATCGGCGGCCAATCGATGGAGAAACTGGTCGAGAGCGGCATGATCGGCGGGGTGCTCGACATCACGACGACCGAAGTCGCCGACGAAATTGGAGAGGGCACGCTGAAAGCCGGGCCCAAACGCTTCGATGTCATCCTCGAAAAAGGCATTCCGTACGTTATGAGTGTTGGCGCGATGGACATGATCAATTTCGGCGGCCGCGAAACGGTGCCGGCAAAATTCAACGCGCGCAAGTTTCACATCCACAACGCGCAGGTGACGCTGATGCGCACGACGGCCGAAGAAAATCGCAAGGCCGCGCGCTTCATCGCTGAAAAAGTGAACCGCTCGCACGCGCCGTTCATTCTGCTGCTGCCGGAGAAGGGCGTTTCGAGCCTCGATGCGGTGGGCCAGGCGTTTTACGACGCCGAAGCTGACGCGGCATTGTTCAGCGAGTTGGAAAAACAGATCAAGCAGACGCCGGCGCGGCAAATCCGGCGGCTGCCGTACCACATCAACGATTCGGAATTTGCAGACGCGATTTTGGCGGCGTTTCGCGAAGTGAGCGGGAAAAGAAAAGATTGAACCACGGAGATCACAGAGCACACAGAGAAAAAAAATCCGTTCTCTGTGCTCTTAGTGAACTCTGTGGTTAAAAAAGTCTTGGATCACAAACAAGGGAGATAGAAAGGAAAATCATGCAACCCAAAGTAGACAACAGCCGGCAGGGGATTCTCAAGCGGTTCCGGGCGAAGATTGCCGAAGGGCAGCCGATCATCGGCGGCGGCGCGGGAACGGGGATTTCGGCCAAGTGCGAAGAGGCCGGCGGCATCGACCTGATTGTGATCTACAACTCGGGCCGTTTCCGCATGGCCGGCCGCGGATCGTGCGCGGGGCTGCTCGCGTATGGAAACGCCAACGAGATCATGATGGAGATGGCGCACGAAGTTTTGCCGGTGGTGAAGCACACGCCGGTGCTTGCCGGAGTCAACGGCACCGATCCGTTCATGCTGCGCGATCACTTTTTGAAAGAAGTGAAGGCGAAAGGCTTCGCGGGCATTCAAAATTTTCCGACGGTCGGACTTTTCGACGGAACGATGCGCCTGAATCTCGAAGAGACGGGCATGGGCTTCTATCTCGAGGTCGAGACCATCGCCGCGGCGCGCGAACTGGACCTGTTGACCACGCCGTACGTTTTCAATCTGCAGGAAGCGAAGTGGATGATGGACGCCGGCGCCGACATCATCGTCGCGCACATGGGCTGCACCGTCAGCGGCACGATCGGCGCGAAGACGTCGATGTCGCTCGATGAAGCCGCACGCCGCACGCAGGAGATCGCGGAGTACTGCAAAGGCCTGCGCAAGGACGTGATCGTGATCTGTCACGGCGGCCCGATCGCGACGCCCGAAGACGCGCAATATATTCTCGACCACAGCAAGGATTGCGACGGATTCTACGGCGCGAGCTCGACCGAACGCCTGCCGACTGAAATCGCGATCACTGAACACATCAAGAAATTCGGGCGCATCAAGCCGAAGAAGAAGTAGATCAATTAAAAATGAAAAAGTGAAAATTAAAAAAAGTGCGGACCGCGAAAGTTGCGGTCCGCACTTACTTTCGAATTGCACAAATCACTTGTCGCTTTTCAGGCGGGCGTCTTCGACCAATGCTTCCTCCGGTTTTTCTATCGGCGGAGCCGGCTGCGCGGGCGGCGTGGCGGGTTTTCGCCCGCGAAGTTCGCCGCGGACGAGCAGGAAGGCGACGTACAAAATCACGCCGGTCAGCACCATTGTGCCGGCCCCGGTGAAGCGTTCGTCCATTTCGCGGGTGCGCATGCTCAGAAACGTGCGCGAGGCGGCCAGCACCAGGAAGCCGATGTCCGCGGCGATCAGGCAGGATTGGAAGCGGTCGGCGCGGCGCCCGTCGGCAAGCGCGGCCGAAAGCGCGATGCCGCTGAAGATGAACAGCGTCAGGTTGAACTGCGCGCAGAGACGATTGAGCGAAAGCAGGCCGTATTCCTTGGCCAAAGCGCCGGTGACTTCCGTCGCTACGAACAAGGCAAGACTCACGAAAAGCAGTGCGCGAAAATCACCTTCGCTGCGGCGCAGGATCAGGTACAGAATCGCGGAGACTGCCGATGTGAATTGCAATTGCCAGAGAAATTCGCCGTAGCCCGGCCAGAGCGACAGAAAGCGCGAGCCGAATACGATCATCAGGATGCGGATCACCACCAGGCCGATGCTGAACGTGAGGACCAGCGTGAGCACCGACGGGTGTTTCAGCGAAGGCGGGACATGCGTCGGGACCTGTGCAAGCCGGCCGCTGCCGCAAAACGGGCAGGCGTCTCCAGCCAGACCGGGCACAATTCTGCGACAGTCTTCACAGCGCCGGACTGATTCCATCGGGTATAATTGACCTCAGCCGGAGCGTGGCCCGCCGAATAACAACTCGCCGAGGTTATCCGGTTTCAGGCCGGGGGCAACTGAAGCGGCCATTCCCCTCTCCCTCCGGGAGAGGGCCGACGTGAGGCGAAGCCGAACGCGGGGTGAGGGTAGGGCGTTGCGCATTTCAGCGTCCTTCCCTCACCCCGGACTCGCTTCGCTCGCTCGGCCCTCTCCCGCGGGGAGAGGGGAAAAATTCGTGCAGTTTTTGAGGCTCGAACTCAGTCCTAATCGCGTGAGCGCATTGATGCCGAGAATCGACAGCTCTTATTGCCGTCTTCGCCGCGGACGAACGCTGGTTTGCGCCATCGTGCTCGTTGCGCTGTCAGTCGCGCGCGCCGAAGAGCAGCACGTGACTTCGCAGCAGGTTGACGAGGCGCTCAAGCGCGGCATTAACACGACGATGCAGAACCTGCAGTTGCGCTCGAATACCGGCTACACGGTGCTGTGCGTGATGGCGCTGCTGAACGCGGGCGTTCCGCGCGAAAATGCGCGCGTTGCCGAGGCGATCAAGCGCATTTATCGCGAAGCGGAATTCACGCAGAACCAGTATCAGGGAACGTACCAGTGCGGACTGGTCAACATGCTGCTTGGGATGTTGAAGGAGAACGGGCCGGGTCCGCGGCGTCTCGCCGAACGCATGGCGGCGAATCTGCGGAATTTTCAGGCGGCCGACGGCGGCTGGGGCGATTTCAGCCGCACGCAATTTGCGCTGCTGGGTCTGAAAGCCGCGCGCGACATGGGCATCGACGTTCCGAGCGACACGTTCAAGCGCGCGAAGACGTACCTTGAGCGCGGCCAGAATCGCGATGGGAGCTGGGGCTATGTGCCGAACACGAACCAGGGATACGGCAGCATGACCACAGCCGGAATCTCCAGCTTGTTCATCGTTAATGAACAGGCTTATAAGGAGAGCCCCGTCTGCGGCGCGATCGGAAACGATCTGCCGATGCAAAACGCGCTGAAGTGGCTTGGCAATAATTTCACCGTGACCGAGAACCCGCGCAACGGCGCGTATCATTTTTATTACCTCTACGCGCTCGAACGCATCGGCGTGCTGACGGGTCAGAAATACATCGGCGGGCACGACTGGTATCGCGAGGGCGCGGACTACCTGGTGCCGCGGCAGGCGGCGGACGGATCGTGGCGCGGAAACGGCATGTGCGAGACTGAATTCGCGATGCTGTTTCTTGGAAAAGGCCGCGAGCCGGTCGTGATGCAGAAACTGATGCACAACGGCGAGTGGAACACCGATCCGTACGACGCGAAAGACGTGGTCGAGCAGGCCAGCCGCGATCTGAAAATGCCGATGATCGCGCGCACGATCGACGCGAAGGACGGCGTGGCGGCGCTGGCCGGCGCACCGGTGCTGTACATGCAGGGGCGCAAGGCGGTGGAATTCACGCCGGCGCAGCGCGAGGCGATCAAGGGGTTTGTTGAGGACGGCGGGTTTCTGGTCGCGTCGGATTGCTGCAATTCGGCCGAGTTCGACAAGAGTTTTCGCGCTGAAATGGGCGTGATGTTTCCCGACTCGGTCTTCGAGCGGCTGCCGCTCAGCCATGAAATTTACAACCTGCAGTACCGCATCGCGAACCCGAACGCGTTTATGATCGAAGGGCTCAACACGGGCTGCCGCACGGCGGTGTTTTACGCGCCGCACGATATCTGCTGCGCGTGGGGTGGGTGCAAGGGCTGCAAAGATAAAACGTGCCTGGCTGGAGCGGATGCGAAGAACCTCGGCGTGAACCTGATCGCTTACGCGCTGAATTTTAAGAAGATGCACGGTCCGCTCGACGACGACTTCACGATCGGCATGAAGCCCGGCGCGATGACGCCGCGCAATGCGCTGATCATCGGGCAGCTTCATCACAACGGCGACTGGAATCCCGATCCGGGCTCGATCGCGAACCTGGCCGAGACGCTGAAAAAAGAGACGGGCATGAAAGGCGACGTCGCGCGCAAGCAGGTGCAGCTCGGCGTTGATGATCCGGGCGAATTCCCGATGCTGTACGTAACCGGGCACCGCAAATTTGATTACTCCGCCACACAGGTCGACGCGCTGCGCGCGTATCTCGATCGCGGCGGATTTTTGTTCGCCGATCCGTGCTGCGGGAAACAGGAATTCGACACGGCGTTCCGCCATTTGTGCGAGCAGCTTTATCCCGACCGGCCGCTGACGGAGATTCCGGCGGCGCATTCGGTGCTGCAGCAGCCGTATGCGATCGCGAAGGTCGAGTACAAGCCGGCGGTACTGAAATTATTTCCCGCGCTGACCGATGCGCCAAAGTTCGAGGGCATCAGCGCGCCGGACGGGCGGCTGCAGATTCTCTACAGCCGCTTCAATTTCGGCTGCGAACTGCAGGGGCACCCGTGCCCGGGCTGCCTGGGGCTTGCAAAAACCGACGCGTACCACATCGCGGTGAACGCCGTCTTCTACGCGCTTTCTCACTGAAAAAAAACATCAGGCGTCGTTGCGCGGGATGTCGATGCAGAGCTCGTCGCCGTCGCTCACGCAGGTATTGAGTTCAGCGTGCATTTGCGCGTTGTTGCGAAACAGCGTGTAGGCTCTCACACCGGATTTTCCGATCTGGCGCAGCACAATGTCGATGGTGGCGTCGTGCGGCACCGGAACCGAAAACTTCAGCGCGGATTCTTCCGACGTACGTACGAAAATTTTCGACGGCCGAACGGAGCTCTCGCTGTTTTTCCGCCAGGCCACGCTGCGTTCGCCTTGCGAAACGACCGACCCGCAGATTGCGACGGGAGCCGAACGGCGGCGCACGCGTGCGGCGTGAAGATGTGGCAGTATCGCGAGGCGGCTGGCAGGTTTGTGAAGCACGCCGTCGTAGGAGCAGTGGCGTGGCTGTACATATTCGTCTTCAGTGTAGGCCACGAACAGGCTGGCGGGCAATTTTTCGCGCAGCTTGCTGCAGAGCGTCTCGCCGTTCATATCCGGCAAAACAGGTTCGCAAAAAATCAAGTCCGGCCGTTCCTCGAGCGCCACGCACCAGGCATTGGCGGCGCTTTCCGCGACGGCAACCGTGCGGCGGCCATCAGCCCAGCGAATCACATCGATGGCGGCCTGACGAGATTCTATACATGGGTCAACGATGAGAATGGCCATGCGGAGCGCCTCCATAAAAGTGTAATTACGATGCGAACCATAAAAATAAATGACAACGCACAGCACGGGCTCAATATGAAAAAAATGAGAATGATGTGTTAAGTATATTTCTCAAACAAAGTAACAATAATGTAGCGTTCGCCTTTATGAAATCTGTACAAAAGTTTTTGGCGCACATTTCGCCGCGATGTGAATCAGATAACTTTTTTCAACAGTGCGGCGGCCATTTCCCGGGCCATCGCCGGAGCTGCGTCGCGCTCCAGGATTCGCACCTGGCCCGCTTCGCGTATTGCAACTGGCGTTCCGTCGCGAAAGACAACGCGGCTGGACGAGCGCGCCGCCAATTTTTCCCCAGGTGTGAGAATTCCAACAAGGTTCAGCGGGTCCGCACCGCAGATTGTTACCAGCGCGCCGCTCAACGGCATTTTGCGGATCGCGCGCAGGCTTTCGACGGCTTCGGGCAGAGCGTACTGTTCGCCACTGAAACCTTCGACGAAGCGTCCGCCGCGAAGTTCCCCGCGGGCTTCCATGCGCCGGTACACGCGCAGCACATCGCGCCAGGGCGGCAAACCATTTTCACGCATGGCGACGCGGTGGAACACAACTCCCCAGCGACGCAGCAATTGTTTAGCAAAGTGCTCGACAGCGTCCTCTTCTTTCACGGCTCCAAACAACCCGGGCGCGCCGTCGCCGCGGAAGAGCGACCAGCGGCCGGCGCTCTCCATTCCGCCGCTTTTCAGGCGTGGCGGAAGCGCAACCACGTTACCGGGCCGCCGCATGCGCAGCAGCATTTCGCGGCGCTTGCGATGGGACTCGCGCTTTTTTGCGGCAGGTGCAATCAGCGCGCGCAGGCCGCCGAAACCGTCACCGGTGACGAAGCCGTAGGCGACGAGTTCGCCGAGCGCGGATTCAACATCGGTCGGCAGACGCTTTGTATCGCGCACGAGATTCTGGAAGAACACGGCGCCGCGGCGGCGCAGCTGATCGAGAACTTCGCGTGCGGCGCCGCTGAGATGCGATTCGTCGGCCGCAAGCGGCTGCGCCAGCGCCAGCCAGATTTCGAGTTGCTCACTGAGATAAAGTCCGAGCGGCGAGTGGCGGATCTGCCCGCTGTGCCGGCCGCCATCTTTCTGAACCTGCGCCGGATGGCGCCGGCCCCAGGCGAGCGAGCCGCTGAGCGAGAGTTTGTCGAGCCACGCGCGCTGATAATTTTTGACGCGCGCCGGCAGAATCTCGCGCTCCCACGCGACAGCGGGAATTTCCATGCCCTGAAGTTGCGCGACGGCTTCGCGCACGCCGTGTTCGCCTTCGAGCTGCGTTCCGGGCGCGACGTGTTGCCAGGCGAAGAGGAAGCGCAGATAGTCCGACGCGCTGACCGGCTGAATTTCACGGCGCAAGCGGTCGAGTGTGTAGCGATGAATGCGTGCGAGCAAGCGGCGGTCGCACCATTCAATCTCGGCTGCGCTGGAATTGCCCGGCGTGAAATGTCCGCGGATCACACCGCCCTGCGATTCGAGCACGAGCATGGCCTGATCGATGTCGGTGGCGGGAAGATCAAAATCCTGCGCGAGTTTCGCGATCGTGACCGGGCCGAGCACTTCCATGCGCCCGCGCAGCGCATCGACGAGCGCGTTTTCGCGCGTCCAGGCTTTGGCGCGCTCGCGTTCGGGCACGGTGACAGGCGGTTCCAGATGAATTGCGCCGTAGATGCTCTCGAACAACGGGACGCGTTCTGTGGCGATGTACACACCGTAGTATGGGCGTCCCGCCCATACATCCGTCGATGAAGACGACTCCGGGCGGGACGCCCGGTTTACGATTTGTGTCGCGCGGCCGGCTTTCAATAATTTCTCGAACGAGGGCGCGAACGGTGCGACTTCGGCGGCGGTGAGGAAATGGGTGAGCATTAAGATGTCGTGCAGTTCGTCGGGCGACTGCGGGTCGGGCCACGCTTCGTCGCGCACGCGCGCGATGGCGTCCGCGTCCAGCGCTCCGAGCGCTGCCGCGTCCTCTTGCGATACGCCGCGACGCATGATGACGGCCTGCGTGCGGCGTTCTTCGAGCGGCGCGTCGTCGAGGAACGCGTACGGTTTCGCAGTGAGGATTTCGTGCGCGAGCGTCGAAGGTTCGGGCGTATCTCGCGCGACGAGTGTGAGTTCCCCGGCTTCGATCTTGCGGAAAATGTCGAGCAGTCCCTCGGCGTCCATCGCTTCGGTGAGACAATCCTTGATCACTTCTCGAACGAGCGGGTGGTCGGGGACTTCGCGGTCGCCGACGAGATTTTCAGGACATGCCGCTGCGTGCGGGAAAACCGCGGCCATCAGATCGTCGGAGCGCATGCGCATCAGCGGCGCCGGAACTTTTTTTCCGCCGCTGAAACGCAGCAGTGCGAGCGCGCGCGAGGCGTCCCAGCGCCAGCGCGTCTGAAAAACAGGCGCCTCGAGCATCGCCTGGATCAGCAGGTCGAGCGCGGTTTTTGAATTCAGGTAATGAAACACGTCGGCGAGCGGGAAACTGTGCTGCGGTCCGAGCGAGAGGAGCAGCGAATTTTCGCTCGCGGCAGCCTGCAGCTCGAAATTGAATCCGCGGCAAAACCGTTTTCGCAGCGCGAGGCCCCAGGCCCAGTTGATCCGGCGGCCGTGAGGAGAATGAACGATGAGCTGCATGCCGCCGCTTTCGTCGAAGAAGCGTTCGAGCACCAGCGTGTCGTGCGTCGGCAGCACGCCGAGCACGCGCTTGGATTCGGCGAGATACACGACAAGCTGCGCGGCCGCGCCGCGTTCGATGTCGCATTCGGCCATCAGCCATGCGGTCGCGGTGTTAATACCCTCGGCGAGCCGCGTTTCGATTTCGCGGCGCAGACGACTGAGTTCGAGTGAGAGTTCGTTGCTACGCGCAGGGGCTTCGCCGAGCCAAAAGGGAATACTCGGCGGCTGGCCTTTGGCGTCTTCGACGCGCACCCGGCCGGGCTCGATTTTCAAAACTTTCCATGACGTGTTGCCGAGCTGAAAAATGTCGCCGGGCGTGCTTTCGACGGCGAAATCTTCGTTCAGGGTGCCGACGACAAGACCCATGGGCTCCTGCACGACCTGATAGTCGGCGGTGTCGGGAATCGCACCCCCGCTCGTGATCGCGGCGAGGCGCGCACCCTTTCGTCCGCGGATGCGCTTGCCGACGGCATCGTAATGAATGAGCGCGACGTTGCGGCCGCGGCGCGACGAAAAACCTTCGGCGAGCATCTGCACGACTTCGTCGAATTCGGCGCGCGTGAGATCGCGGTAGTTCCAGGCGCGGCGGACCATTTCGTAAAGTGCGTCCTCATCGCAGTCCTCGGCCGCGGACGCCGCAACGATCTGCTGCGAAAGAATATCGATGGGCTTGTCGGGAATGATGAGAATGTCCATCAGCCCGTTTTTGACGCTGCTGGCGAGCGCGGCGCCGGTCATCATTTCTTCGAGTGTCAACACGAACAATTTTCCGCGCGAAATATCGCCGAGACGATGCCCGGCGCGGCCGACGCGCTGCAACAGTGTTCCGATCGTGCCGACGACGCCCATCTGGCAGACGAGATCGACCGAGCCGATGTCGATGCCGAGTTCGAGCGACGCGGTCGCGACAAGCGCGCTTAGAGAGCCGGATTTGAGGCGCTCTTCGGCCGAGAGGCGCTGCAATCGCGAGAGGCTGCCGTGGTGCGAGGTGACCTTGTCTTCGCCGAGGCGTTTCGAGAGATGCGCGGCGAGGCGCTCGCACATGCGGCGCGTGTTGACGAATATGAGCGTGGTTTTGTGATTCTTGATCAGGTTCGTGAGGCGCTCGTAGACTTCTTCCCAGGTTTCGTGCGAGCAGACGGCTTCGAGCGGCGACGAGGGAATCTCAAGCGACAGATCGATGCGCCGCAGATGGCCAAGATTGATGATGCTGCAGCGCGGCGAACCGTCGGGATTGACGCGCGTCGCTCCAACAAGAAAGTGCGCGACGCGTTCGACCGGGCGTTGGGTAGCGGAGAGACCGATGCGCTGCGGGCGCTCACACTTTGCACCCGCAGGCCGGCAGACAGGAATGTCTGTCCCACCATTTTGGTCAGGGGAATGTTCTGCGCCGGATCCGGCCAAAGCGTTGGTTTTCAGCGCGTCGAGGCGTTCGAGACTGAGCGCGAGATGGGCGCCGCGTTTGTCGCGGGCGAGCGCATGGATTTCGTCGATGATCACAGTGCGGACGTGGCGCAGGTGTTCGCGGCTTTTGTTGGCGGTAAGCAGGATGAACAGCGATTCGGGCGTGGTGACGAGAATATGCGGCGGGCGTTTGAGCATCGCCACGCGTTCGGCGGCGAGCGTGTCTCCGGTGCGGACGAGCACTCGGATCTCCGGCGCGACGAGGCCCATTTTGTGCGCGGTTGCATAAATGCCTTCGAGCGGCTCGCGCAGATTTTTTTTAATGTCGTTCGAGAGCGCCTTCAGCGGCGAGACATAGATCACGTACGTGCGGTCTTCGAGCGTCCCGTTCAGGCCCATCTTAAACAAGTCATCGATGCAGGACATGAACGCCGTGAGCGTTTTGCCTGAGCCGGTCGGCGCGCAGATCAACGTGTCTCCGCCTTGACCAATCACCGGCCAGCCGGCGGCCTGGGGCGGGGAGGGCGCTTCAAAGCTTTCGGAGAACCACTGCTGTACTGCGGGATGGAATGTGGAAAGCGGCATGCGGAACCTGATTTCTCACCGCGTAAGCATCGCGGAGAAGTTCATTTTAGTGCGCGTTGATTTGGAAGGAAATAAAAAAGAGGCGATCTCTCGCCTCGCAGGATAAATTCGAAATCCGAATTTCGAAATCCGAAACAAACAGAGAAACGAAAAATACAGAAAATTCAAAACTGCGCGGTGCCGGGCAGTTTTGAACATTTGAAATTTTGATGTTTTAAATTTGTTTCGAATTTCGGACTTCGGATTTCGTGCTTGCCGTTCTTAGATGGTCGCGGCGCGCGGGGCGCGGTTGAGGAAGTAGCGGGAGGCGGCCCAGACCAGCGTCGTCGCGAACAGGACACTGAGGAGGCGGCCGAAGAGCGAGCTGTCGTCGGAGGCCGGAGCGGCAGCGGTCATCGCGGCGGGCGCCGGCAGCGTCTTGGCTTCGGCGGCGTATTCGTTTTCGAGAACCGGGCGGCCAATTTTCGTGAGCGTGGTCAGCAGCGCGTTCAACTGGTTGCTGTAGATCGCGGAGCTGTTCACCTGGCGGTAACCGGTCAGGGCGGCTTCGTCGGCGACGTAGAAGCTGAAGCGTCCGCTGCCGCGGCGGGCGAGCTGGCGGCCTTCGCCGTCCTGGGACAGAGTGATCTGGCCGGCGTCGCCGCCGAGGATGCGGAAGTTCGCGGCGTTCGGAGCTTTGGTCAGCAGGAGCACGGCGCGATCGCCCATCTTCAGGTTGGCCTGGCCGGGGGAGACCACCATGCGGCCGAAGGCTGCGCCGCCCATGTATTCGGCCTGAATTTCGTTGCCGGCGTCGAGCTGGCCTTTGAACACTTTTTCGATCTTGAGCGTGACGACCGTGAAGGGAACGCTGTTGGCGTTGTCGGCCTGAACGCGCTGCGCGGTGACCGTGACTTCGGCAACGGCGCCGGCCATCTTGACCATGTCCGTCAGATCTTCGGTCACGCGCGAGGCAGCGCCGCTCTGGGAGAGGCCAATCAGCGCGCTGATCGTCAGGGCCAGGGTCAGGTTCAGGATCGTTTTCGCAGTGTTCATGGTTGTTTCCTCCATCTGATGTATTGCATGTGGCTGGCCCCAAATATGGAGACGAAGAAAATATTTAAGTTTATATATGGCAATGGGTTGTGGAATCGACGCACGAGTGATTTTGAGGCGTTGTCGTCTGATTTGTCGGAATGTGTCCGACCAGCAAGACAGTGCACCCACAAGTTACAAAGAGGCAGAAATTGCAGCGCGGCCACCGTTGAGGTGGCCGCGCGGGTTAAAGAACAATTTCCGTCTCATTAACGGCGTTGACGACCGCCACCACCGCGTTCGGACTCGCGAGCCGACTGGTTGGCTTCGCGTTGCTGCACGCGTTCCTGTTGCGCTTCCTGGCGCGCTTCGGTGCGTTGCTGCTGCACCTGCTGACGCGCTTCCTGTTGTTGCTGGCGAGAAGCAGATTCCGCTTCGCGCAGCTGTTGCTCGACGGCATTGCGTTGTTCGCTTTGCTGTTGGCGCACTTCCTGCTGCGCTTCGCGTTGTTGCTGAACTTCACGCTGGCGGGATTCCTGCTGTTCGCGCAGTTGCGCCGCTTCCTGCTGGCGTTGTTGCGCCCGCTGGTCTTGCGCACTGCGTTCTTGCGCTTCCCGCTGCTGAGCTTCCCGCTGGCGAGACTCCTGTTGCTGCACGCGCTGCTGCTCGGCTTCCTGACGGCGCTGCTGCTCAAGTTCACTGCGCTGCTGAGCTTCGCGCTGGCGGAGTTCCTGTTGCTGCGCACGCTGCTGCTCGGCCTGCTGGCGTTGCTGCTGTTCCTGAGCGCTGCGCTGTTGAGCTTCGCGCCGGCGGAGTTCCTGTTGCTGCGCACGCTGCTGCTCGGCCTGCTGGCGTTGCTGCTGTTCCTGAGCGCTGCGCTGTTGAGCTTCGCGCTGACGGAGTTCCTGTTGCTGCGCACGTTGCTGCTCGGCCTGCTGGCGCTGTTGCTGGTTGTTCTCACGAGCAGCGTTGCGGCGTTCGGTGTTCAACTGACGCGTTTCGTACGAGGCTTCGACTTTCGCCGCTTTGCGCTCCGTGTTGTTGCGCTGCACGGTTTCGCGGCGCGCCTCGGCTGTCTGCGCAGCTTGATTGCGACGCGCTTCGGCTTCGGACAGTTTTTGCGCGCGCTCGTCTTCACGGCCGGACTGCAGCGCTGTGCGGCGCTCACGCGCGGCGTCCTGGCGCGCCTTCGCGGTTTCCTGACGCTGCGCCATCAGGCGCTGCGTTTCCTGTTGATTGGCGTTGCGCTGAGCGGCGGTTTCCTGACGCAGTTTCGCGCGTTCGTCGAACTTCATCTGCCGCGTCTGCGCGATGGCGGACTGCCGGCGCTGAGCGGCCAGCCGGCGAGCCTGCTGCAGATCGGCGCGCTGTTCGATGTTCTGTCCGCGCAACTGGGCTCGCGCCTGGCGCACGGCCTGGCGGTCTTCGATACGCTGAATGCGCTCGCTCGCCCGCTGCTGTGCAACTTGCGGATTGATTGTCGCCACATTGCGAATATGCGGGCGGTAGAGGTAATAACGGCCGTTATCTGTGTAGCCGGTACGGAATGGCCGGCCGTGTTCGAAGCGCGCATCAGTCAGGCGTACGCGATCGATCGGATGATGTGAATGCCGGCTGATGAAATTGAAATTCAATCCGAAATTCACGAAACCACCGTTGTTGAAATTTAAACCGAGGCCGAAAGCGCAGTCGTTGAAGATGCGGTGCGCACGCCACGGATCAAGATAGTACCCGTCGTAGTACGAATTGCCGAACGCAGTGACGGGAATGTACGAATAGTCCCAACTGTTCAGGCCGAAACGGAAATCGGCGCCGACCGCACGGCCGAAATAGCTGAAGCCGATATCTGGCGACCAGACCGCTTCGGGCGGAAGCGGCGCCCAGCCGTAAACGTCGTCGGTGTGCGACCAGGTCACCCACGCCGGAGCCCACGTCGTATCGGGAACCCAGACCCAGTTGCGCTGCGGCAACATCGCCCAGCGGCCGTAGTGATACGGCGCCCAGCCCCAACTGTAATCCGACGCCCATGTGTAGCCCACATTGTCGTCGTAGATCCAGTGGCCGTCGTTGCGGTACGGGGCCCAACTCGTGTCGTTGACGGTGGCATAGGGCTGCCAGACGTTTCCGTACTCTTCGGTTTCGACCCAGTTGCCGTAAGGCGCGAGCGACGAATAGAACGTATCGAGACTTGGATCATCCTGTTCCGCTAATTCGCTCAAGCTGCTGTAGTCGCGGACTGGTTCTTCGGATTTCACCAGCGCGCTATCGGCCACGGGCGCGGGTTTTTGCAGCATGGCTTCGACGACCGCATCGGGGACGCCGATGTCGTTGAGATACGTGATGTCGTCGGCGGAGAGATCGTAAGTGTCGTCGTGGTTTTCAACGTAGGCGAGCAGGACGTCCTCGGAGACGCCCTTCTTCGTCATATCCACGATATCGTACACATCGGCGAACACGGCTTTTGGCAAAATGAAAAAAGCCGCTGCATAAAACGCGAGCCAGAATTTGCGGGGCATTGTAGCCATCACTTCCTCCCCTCCCGTTTCATTCTGAAAATCAATGCCAAGCGCGAGCGGACTGGGCGCTGGGCGACGCGAGGGGGATGATGCGAGTTTTGTGCCGTTTTATGCCGAAGGGAACGAGGGACAAGACAGAGTAACGCGGAAGCTCGCGAAAAGTGCGGATTTGGCTTGGGCCCGTGTGATCGCAGGGTGCCACTGATCTGATGCCGTTATCAGATCAGTGTTGCGAGCGCATTGGACGCGCTAAGGGCGCGGATATAAAGCGGAGCCGCACGACAATTGGATTGCAGGCTGTGCGAAAGCCGCACTGATCTGCGAACGGCTGCAGATCAGTGGCACCCTGCGATTGCAAGGGCCCAAGCTGAATTCGGTGCATTCGGCGCTTCAATCGTTACGAGATAGCGAACTGATGTTTGGCGTATTCCCACAATCTTCGCGGCGGGTGGCCGAGGATTTTGGCCGAAGTGTTGTTCTTCGCTCGGCCGTCTTCCTGCAGCATGATGAGTTGGTCGCGCGTGAGCTGGGGTTTGCTCGAGAATTTCTCCATCAGCGTGGCGATGATGTTGGCGGCGAACATCGGGACGGGGACAAAAATGCGCGTCGTTCCGGCGGCTTTGACGGCGACTTTCATGATCTCTTTCACCGTGAGCGGTTCGGGGCCGCCGATCTCGTACTTTCCGGGCGGAAGTTTCGCCGGGAAATCGGGCGCGCAGGCATTGACGAGAATTTGCGCGACGTCTTCGACCCAGATCGGCTGCAGCACCGTTTTTCCGCCGCCGATCGCGGGCATGATCGGCCAGGGCGGGTAGCGCAGGTCGGCGATGTTCTTCGCGAAGGTAACGAAAAGATTTACGAACTCGTCTTCGGGTCCGAAGATAATCGACGCAGGGAAGCTGTAGCCTTCGAGGCCGCTCTGCGCGACGATTTGTTCGGCGGCGTACTTGGTTTTGTGATAACGGGCGACGGCATCCGCTCGTGAGCCGAGGCCGCTGAGATAAATGAAGCGTTTGACGCCGCCGGCTTTCGCTTCATCGACGATGTTGCGCGTGCCGTCAACGTGGATGTGCTCCATGGTGTCTTCGACATCGTTGATCACGCCGACGAGATGGATCACGCCGAAGCATCCATTGCATGCGCCGTTGAGTGACTCGCGTTTTGTGACGCTGCCTTCGACGAATTCGACGCCGGGCATCTCGATTGCGTGGCGGTCGGAGCCCTTTCGCACGAGCGCGCGAACGGAGTAGCCGTCTTTGAGCAGGCGCGCGACGACGTGGCGTCCGACATATCCGGTGGAACCTGTGACGAGAATTTTTGCAGTTTGGCTCATAAGGTAATTGGGTCCGAGATGGGTTATTAAATGGGTATACGAGGATGAGCGAGGCAGTCCAGCATTTTCGAGATGACGCGAACTAATTCACTCCGCCGGAGAAATGATTCAATTTCATTCCTGCGATGGCAATCCAGCGTCCATTTTCCATGGCGAACCAGACGCAAGTTGACGTTCTCACATCGCGCCACCGAATTTCACGAATTAACATACCCTTCTTGGCTTCTGCATTTGGAATGGAATGCCAAAGGTATTCATAAATTATACCCCGACATTCTTCCAGATTACACGTCCTTTCTCCGCTCGCAGGCCCAAGCTCACGAGCGACCTCTTCCATTGTTTTTCCGTCCATAGCATGGTAGCCGGTCGAAGGCGCACTAAAATAATCGATGACAAACATCAGTCCAAACAACGTTACCGAAATGGCGAGCGTCGCCAGGATCAAAGTTCGCAGCGAGAATCTCAGTTTCACTCTCGCACCTATTTCGCGTCGAGCGCCGCCTCGATGGCTTTCTTGCAGCCGGGTTCGTCGACGTCGCCTTTGTAGACGATCTTTCCATCTTTGCCGACGACGAAGCAGACGGGATAAAGCGAGGCGCCGAATTTTTGAGCCAGGGGTTCGGACGACGCGCACATCGCGTACGTAACGCCGTGTTTTTCCTTGAACTTCTCGACAATGGCCTTCGCATCCAGCGAAGGGCCGACGACCACCAGGCCTTTGGCGGAGTACTTCGCCGCCATTTCAATGACCGAGGGAGTCGTCGCGACGCAGCCGGGTCAGGCCGCGAACCAGAAATCAATCAGCAGAACTTTGCCCTTCATGTCGGGCGCTTTGCCGTCGGCCGTGAGCCATTCTTTGCTCTCGACCGCCGGAGCGACTTCGCCCGGTTTAAGGCCCGGAAGTTCCTCTTCCTCGGCCCGCACCGCGCCCGCCAGAAGAACTGTCAGCGCCAGAAGCGCCCAGTACCTGGCCATCGTTGTCTCCTTTGCAGAGGCTGCACTCATTGTGTGAAAGAGACGATTGGGGGCAAGTTTTATTCCGCAAATTTAGCGTTTGCGTGCGGCTTAAAACGAATCTTCCATGATGCGGGCCGCTTCGGCCGAGCGCGCCATCAGGACGCCCGCGACGCAGCTGAAGATCCACGTGCTGAAAATGAACAGGTAGGTCATGCCCGTCATCCATCCGCCGAAGAAACTTTGATGTCCGGTCTGCAGGCCTGCGCAGATGCAGGTGAGCGCCACATGCATGCCGCCGAAAACGATGGGGCCGCTGAGCACGCCGAGGCGGAAATGAATGATCGACGCGCCGGCAACGAGGCCGCCAGTGGCGAGGATCGCGACAGTTGACCAGCCGCCTGGCAAAAGCAGACCGTACAATCCCATGAAAATTGCGCCGAACAACGCGGCTCGGATAGCGCGTTTGGCCAGTCGCGCTTTAAAAGCGCTGACCCGGCCCACTTCGGCGTGCCATTTGGCGAGTGTTTCTTCGCGAACGCTTTGTGGCAGCCGCGCGAAATAATCGGCGTCCATGCCGGGAGGAAGTTGCTGCGAATCCATAAGGGGACTCCGTTAAATAGCTATTTTGCTTTTTGCAATCGAATCAACCCAACCGCCGCCGCTTTCAAATCGTCTCCAAGCTGGATCGCACCCGAAAGTTTTTCTTTGCGAATAGATTTGAGCTCATGAGTCGCATCGACCACGAACAATTCGTACTCGGCCGATTCCCAGGGCAGATGATCGACGGTCAGCGTGAGCGAATCGCCCGTTGATTTGTAGTGACTGATGAGAATGTTTACTGCTGAATTTTCGGCGTTGGTTCCAGCGCAAAGCGTGAGACTGCCGGGGACGGTGCCTTCGGCGCCGAGGCGCGCCGGCGTGTCGAGCAGCAGCTTGAATGCTTTGAAGGCGTAGAACGATTTTTTCGGCACGCCGTCCCAGGTGAACAGGCCGAATTCCTGCTGATCGGCGGCGTAATAATTCGCGACGTCGACCGGGCAATCCTGCAGCGCCATGAGCACGTAGGCGTCGTACGCGGCGCCGGGAGCGCCACCGATGTTCGCGGCGAACTTTTCGCGCGGCAGGCCCTGGCCGTTTTTCAGCAGCGGGCCCCAATCGTTGCCAGGGAGATAATTCCACTCGTTGTAATGCGATTCGGTTTTACTGTAGCCGTTTTGATTGAGCCACTCGCGAATGCCGCGCGCGCGGCCGGTGACTTCCAGCGGATCATTTGAGTACAGATGCCACGAGAAAAAATCGAGCGGTGCCGACTCGCGCTTGCAGGCCTCCATAAAGGAGAGCATGAATTTCGAGGGTTTGTACGCGCCTTTATCCATGCGCCCGCTATCGCCGACGGCGGGGCCGCCGATGCGCAGGTCGGGGAATTTTGCTTTCAACGCCTTCGCGGTTTTCGTGAAGAGCGCGAAGAATTGTTCGTCGTTGCCGGTCCACATCGCCGGGCGGTTCTCGGGTTCGTTCCAGATTTCCCAGTACTGAATGTTGTGCTTGAAGCCGTTCGCCCAGCCTTCGTTGTAGTGCTGAATAATGTGCGCGCAGACGGCGATCCATTTGTCGAGATCGGCCGGCGGATGGACGTGGTATTTTTTCTTCGTGTGCTCGATGCTTTCGCCGAGGCGATAAACAATCTTCGCGCCGGTATTGACGACGGCTTGAATGTAATCATCGCTGCGGCGGAAATCGTAGCTCTCCGGTTTTTCGGGATCGGCGTTCATGTCCGGAAAAATCGCGTGGATGTCGACGACGTCGGGATTCGGCCAGTGGCAATCGTGGAGGCGTGTGAAGGGAATGCCGATCTCACGATGCAGCGCGGTGAGGTCGAGGGTTTCGCCGAGATTGCTGGGGCCGCTGTTGGCGCCGTGAAGCGGGCGGATCTCGCCGTTGCGGCGGGCGCAGTCGACGCGCAGTTCGGCGGCGTTCGTTTTCACCACGAAAAAAACGAGGAACGGCACGAAGAGGACGAGGAGAGAAATGGGGGAAGTGTTTTTGGTCATCGGATCTCTTTGAGTTGGTCGTGATCTCTTGGTTCACAAGCGGGCGGGACGCC
>Ga0265314_10001539_pt1 | contig 25417 bp, 23 predicted proteins | sample 4126metaG_FD_203106 | JGI IMG/M metagenome (GOLD analysis project Ga0265314, IMG submission 203106) | Rhizosphere microbial communities from Carex aquatilis grown in University of Washington, Seatle, WA, United States - 4-1-26 metaG | ecosystem: Host-associated > Plants > Roots > Rhizosphere >... | reverse complement strand
ACCAGATCAACGACTGGGAGCGGATGCTCGTCGACGAGGGCACCACGGTCGTCAAGTTCTTCCTGCTCATCGACAAGGACGAGCAGCGCAGGCGCTTCCAGGAGCGCTTCGACGATCCGACCAAGCATTGGAAGTTCAAGATGGCCGACCTGTCCGAGCGGGCGCTGTGGGACGCCTACCTGGTCGCCTTCGAGGAGGCCCTCAGCCGCTGCTCGACCGCGGCCGCGCCGTGGTACGTGATCCCGGCCAACCGGAACTGGTTCCGGAACCTGGCCGTGGCCGAGATCCTGGGTGACGTCCTCGAGGACCTCAAGCCCGCCTATCCGGCGATCGACCCGAACGTACCCGCCAACCTGGTCATCGAGTAGCGGGCGGGGCCACGCCCTTTTTAGGCGCTCGCGGCTCGCTGGTAGGCGCCCAGGACCCGGACCATCGTGGTCAGCGGGCGGATCGCCTCGAGCGCGCCACCGGCATCGGCGGCCAGCAGGTCGGCATCGATGTCGGCCCAGAAGATGTACTCCCAGGCAACCCGCCGGCTCGGCCGCGATTCGAGGGTGCTCAGGTTGAGCCGGTGGTCGGCCAGCACCTGCAGGACGGCCAGCAGGCTGCCCGGCTCGTTGCGGACGGCGAAGGCCAGGGTCGTGCGCGGCGCCGGGGGTGCCTCGATCGGCCGCCGCCAGGCGGCCGGGAACGGCCCCTCGGGCCGGCCCAGGAGCAGGAACCGGGTCCGGTTGGCGGGATCGTTCTCGATCCCATCGGCCAGGATCGCCAGCTCGAAGTAGGCCGCGGCCCGGGGCGACAGGACGGCCGCCGAGCCGATCTCGGCCCGTTCCCGGATCAGCCGTCCGGCGCCGGCCGTGTTGTAGGTCGTGAGCAACGCCCACGGCCGGCGGCGCAGGAATGCGTCGGCCTGGCCGAGGGCCTGGATGTGCGAGTAGACCCGTTCGATCCCCTCGAGGCTGGCCCCGGGCAGGGCGGCCAGGCACAGCCGGACCGGCACCACGACCTCGCCCCGGATCAGCAGGTCGTGCTCGAGGAGCAGGTCGTAGACCTCGCGGACGGTGCCGTTGACGACGTTCTCGATGGGCACCACGCCGACGTCGGCCAGCCCGTCGCGAACGGCCTCGAAGACCTCCCTGAAGCCTCCAACCGGCACCGAGCGGGGCGAATCGAGGGCGGCCAGCAGGGCGTCCTCGGCGAACGCGCCGGGCTCACCCGAGAACGCGGCACTCGGCCCGGCCGGCGACTCGAGGCCCTCGGCCGGCGCTCCAGGGCCTTCGCTGGGCGTGCTCAGCGCTCGAACCAGGCGGTCGTGTCGTGGTGGGCGGCGTCCTCGTCGAGCTCGGTCCCGGCCGCCCGGGCCGCCGACTCAGGTCGGACCCGCTTGCGATTGCCGGCGGCTTCGGTCGCCCCCGCCCAGTGCGCTTCGGCGAGGAGCAGGTTGAGGGCGTCGATGTAGGCCTCGATCGAGGCCGCGATGATGTTCACGTTGCGGCTCGTGCCGGTGTAGTGGCCGCTCGAGCGGCGGCCCTCGGCCGACGACGGTGGGGCGATCCGGATCGTGACCACGCCCTCCGACTCGGGGCCTTCGGACACGGCGTGGACGTCGTAGGCGACCAGCCGGGGATGGCCGGCCAGGACATCGGCCAGGGCCCGGTCCACCGCCCGCAGGAGCGCGTCCACCGGGCCGTTGCCCTCGGCCGCGGCCTCCCACTGGTGGTCGCCCGAGGCGATCACCACGGCGCCCCGGCTCTGGACCTGGCTGCCCGACGACACGGTCCAGCGCGCCAGGTGGAGGACCGGCACTCGATCCTCTGGCGGCCGGTCTTCGCTGGTCATGAGATCACCTCCGGCGTGCCCGCGGGAATGTGGGCTGGGCTGGGCGCCGGCCCGCGCGCCGGGACCTGGGTCGTGAAATGGCGTTCGTCGCGGCGGCGCAGCTCGGCGCCCGACTTCCAGATGAGGTATTCGAGCGAGTCGGCCAGGGCCGCGGCCGAGGCGGCAATGATGTTCGTGTCGCTGCCCATCGTCGACCATGTCCGGCTGCCGTCGGAGGAGTCGATGATCACCCGGGTGCGCGCTCCGGTGGCCGCGGTGCCGTCGATGATCCGGACCTTGTAGTCGATCAGGTGGACGGCGTCGAGCTCGGGGTAGAACGCCCCGAGCGCCTTGCGCAGGGCCGTGTCGAGGGCGTTGACCGGGCCGTTGCCGTCGGCCGCGGTGTGGAGCAGCTCACCGGCGACCTCGACCTTGACCGTCGCCTCGGCCAGCAGCTCCTGCCCATCGCGCTGCTCGACCAGGCAGGTGAAGTCGACGATCCGGAAGGGAGCCACGTAGCCCGTCGCGTGGCGCCGGATCAGGAGCTCGAAGGAGGCCTCGGCGCCTTCGAACGCCAGCCCGTCGTTCTCAAGCTGCTTGATCAGCTGCGACAGCTCGCGGGCATCGATCGAGCCGTCGAGGCGATGGCCGAGCTGCTCGGCCCGGAGCTGGGTGTTGGCCCGCCCGCCGAGCTCGCTGACCACCAGCCGGCCCTCGTTGCCGACGCTGGCCGGGTCGACATGCTGGTAGCTCCGCTCGACCTTGGCCACCGCCGCGCCGTGGACGCCGCCCTTGTGGGCGAACGCCGAGCGGCCGACATAGGGCTGGTAGTCGTTGGGCGCGACATTGGCGATCTCGGCGACGCCCCGCGACAGGTCGGTCAGGCCGGCCAGGTGGCCGCCGCCTGCCGGCAGCAGGGTCAGCTCGGTCTTGAGCGCGAGGTTGGCCAGGATGCTGACCATGTTGGCGTTGCCGCAGCGCTCGCCGTAGCCGTTGATCGTGGCCTGGACATGGCGCACGCCGGCCTCGACCGCCGCGATCGTGTTGGCCACGGCCAGCTCGGCGTCGTTGTGGGTGTGGATCCCCCAGCTCACCTCGGGCGCGTCCCGGTCCGCGCCGAGCGAGTCGATCGTGTCCCGGACGACCCGCACCAGCTTGCCGGTCAGGGTCCCGCCGTTGGTGTCGCACAGGACGATCGAGCGGGCGCCGGCCTGCCGGGCGGCGCGCAGGGTGGCCAGGGCGTAGTCGCGGTCGCCGGCGTAGCCGTCGAAGAAGTGCTCGGCGTCGTAGACGACCTCGCGGCCGCGCTCGGCCACGAAGGCCACCGACTCGGCGACCATGTCCAGGTTCTCGGCCGGGGTGGCGCCCAGGACCTCGATCACGTGGAGCAGCCAGCTCTTGCCGAAGATCGTCACGACCGGCGTCTCGGCCGCGACCAGCTCGTGCAGGTTGGGGTCCTTCTCGGGCCGGTTCGAGCGATGGCGGGTCGAGCCGAAGGCAGCCAGGCGAGCGGTCTGCCAGGTCATCGTCCGGGCGGCGGCAAAGAACTCGATGTCCTTGGGATTGGAGCCCGGCCAGCCGCCCTCGATGTAGGGCATGCCGTACTCGTCGAGCATCCGGGCGACGCGCAGCTTGTCGGCCAGCGACAGGGTGATGTTCTCGCCCTGGGTCCCGTCGCGCAAGGTCGTGTCGTACAGGACGACCGGGGCGCTCATCGGGCGGCGACCTGCGGGGCGACTGCCCTGGCCCCGATCCGGTCGACGATCGCCTGGGTCATCGCCAGCGTGCCGGCCTTGGTCAGCCCGGCGCTCGACTGGCCGTCGGCCGGCCACAGGTCGGCGGTCCGGTAGCCGTCATCGATCGCGCCGCTGACCGCGGCCTCGATCGCGGCTGCGGCCTCGGCCTGGCCGAGCGACCAGCGCAGGAGCATCGCCCCGGACAGGATCGTGCCGATCGGGTTGGCCAGGTCGCGCCCGGCGATGTCCGGCGCTGAGCCGTGGATCGGCTCGTACAGGCCGTGCAGGCCGTGGGCCGTGCGACGGTTGCCGACCGAGGCCGAAGGCAGCATCCCCAGCGAGCCGGCGAGGACCGACGCCTCGTCCGAGAGGATGTCGCCGAACAGGTTCTCGGTCACCAGGACGTCGAAGGCAGCCGGCCACTTGACCAGCTGCATCGCGCACGAGTCGACCAGCTGGTGGTTGAGCTGGACGTCGGGAAAGTCCGCGCCGACCTCGACGGCGACCCGGCGCCACAGGCGCGACGTGGCCAGGACGTTGGCCTTGTCGATGCTGGTGACCTTCGAGCGCCGGCCCCGGGCCAGCTCGAAGGCCAGGCGCACGACGCGCTCGACCTCGGTATCGGTGTAGGGCAGGGTGTCGCTGGCCGACCGGGCGCCGGGCGCGCCACTGGCCTCGGTTCGGGCACCGAAATACAGCCCGCCGGTCAGTTCCCGGATGATCAGCAGGTCAACGCCCTCGAGCAGCTCGGGGCGCAGCGGCGAGGACGCCGCCAGGTGCGGGTGGATCGTCACCGGGCGCAGGTTGGCGAACAGCCCGAGGCCGCCGCGCAGGGCGAAGAGGGCCTGCTCGGGCCGGACGGACGAGGTCGGGTCGTCCCACTTCGGCCCGCCGACCGCGCCCAGGTAGACGGCGTCGGCAGCCGCACAGGCGGCGACGTCCTCGGGCCGGATCGCGACGCCGTAAGCGTCGATTCCGGCGCCGCCGACGGTCAGCTCGGTCCACTCCAGGGCGAAGCCGAAGGCCCGCCCCGCTGCCTCGAGCGCCGTTCGGCCGGCGCCCAGGACATCCGGGCCGACCCCGTCCCCGGGGATCGCCGCGAGGCGGTAGGTGGTCACGGCAGCTCCTCGACCTGGCGCGGGCTGACGAAGGCCGGATCGACCCCGTTGATCTCCGCGCCGTGGAGCTTGTTGACCGCAACGAGGTAGGCCTCGAGCGACGCCTCGATGATGTTGGTCGATAGTCCGTGGCCGCTGACGACGAGCGCCCCGGGTCCTTCGTCCGACGAGCGCCGGCAGCGGACCAGGACCTGGCCCTGGGCATCCTCGCCGGCCGAGACCGCCTTGATCTCGTATTCGGCCAGGACCGGATGCCAGCCGAGGGCCGGCTGGAGGACCTGGTCGACGGCCGAGTAGAGGGCGTTGACCGGGCCGTTGCCGGTCGCCTCGGTCGAATGGGTCTCGCCACCGATCGAGATCGAGACGGTGCCGGTGCCCTTGCCGCCATGCGAGCTGGTGACGCTCCAGCCCTCCAGCTGGATCGAGGCCGGGACGTCGCCCGCCCGGCGCTCGACGATCGCCAGCAGGTCGGCGTCGGTAACCTCCTTCTTGAGGTCGGCCAGCGCGATCGCCTGGCGGTAGACCGTGTCGAGGGCGTCGCCCTCGAGCTCGTAGCCCAGCTCGTGGAGCTTGCCCTGGAGGCCCTTCCGGCCGGACAGCTTGCCGATCGTCAGCTGGCTGCCGCTCAGCCCGACCGACTGGGGGGTCATGATCTCGTAGGTCAGCGGGTTCTTGATCACGCCGTCCTGGTGGATGCCCGACTCGTGGGCAAAGGCATTGCCGCCGACGACCGCCTTGTTGGGCTGGACCGCGAAGCCGGTCAGGTAGCTGACCAGCCGGCTGGCGGCGGTGATCTGCTCGGTCTGGACCCGCGAGCCGAGGTCCGGGAACTGGGTCGGCCGGGTACGGAGGGCCATCACGACCTCTTCGAGCGAGGCGTTGCCCGCCCGTTCGCCGAGGCCATTGATCGTGACCTCCACCTGCCGCGCCCCGGCCTGGACCGCGGCCAGGGTGTTGGCCGTCGCCAGGCCCAGGTCGTTGTGGCAGTGGACCGAGACCGTGGCCTCGCGGCCGACGCGGGCAACGACCTTCTCGACCAGCCGGCCGAACTCGGCCGGGATCGCGTAGCCGACGGTGTCGGGGATGTTGACCGTGCTCGCCCCGGCGGCAACGACCGCCTCGTAGATATCGAGCAGGTATTCGAGGTCGGTCCGCGAGGCGTCCTCGGCCGAGAACTCGATCTCGGCGTCGGCGCCCAGCTCCTGCCGGCCGTAGGTCACCCAGCGGACCGCCTGGCGGAGGGCCTCGTTGCGATCGATCCGGAGCTTGTGCTTGAGGTGGATGTCGGAGGTGGCGATGAACACGTGGAGGTGGGGCCGCTCCGCCTCGCGGATCGCCTCGACCGCCCGCTGCGGGTCGCCGTCCTTGCACCGGGCCAGCGCGGCGACGGCGACGCCGCGGGTCTCCTGGGCGATCCGGCGGACCGCCTCGAAGTCACCGGGCGAGGCGGCCGGAAAGCCGGCCTCGATCACGTCGACCCGCAGCCGGACGAGCTGGCGGGCGACTTCGAGCTTCTCGGCCGCCGTCAGCCCGGCGCCGGGTGCCTGCTCGCCGTCGCGGAGGGTGGTGTCGAAGATCCGGACCGCGCCCGGATCGACGCCTACAACAGGCCCGACCGCGCTCATCGCGAGCCTCCGCCCGGTGCGCCGACCGATGCCTGGGCCTGGCCGGCCTTGACCTCGATCGGGTTGAGGAAGGCCATCTGGCTGCGGAGCGTTGCTCCGACCCGCTCGACGAGGTGGTCGTGGTCCTGCTGGCGAAGGCGATTGAAGTTCGGCCGGCCGGCCTCGTTCTCGGCAATCCAGCGGGCGGCGAAGGTGCCGTCCTGGATCTCGGTCAGGACCTGCTTCATCGTCTCCCGGACGTGCGGGTCGATGATCCGCGGGCCGCTGACGTAATCGCCCCACTCGGCCGTATCACTGACGCTGAAGCGCATGAAGTTGAGCCCGCCGCGGTACATCAGGTCGACGATCAGCTTCAGCTCGTGGAGCGTCTCGAAGTAGGCCAGCTCGGGCTGGTAGCCTGCCTCGACGAGGGTCTCGAAGGCCATCTTGACCAGCGCCGCCGTGCCGCCGCACAGGACCGACTGCTCGCCGAACAGGTCCGTCTCGGTCTCCTCGGCGAAGGTCGTCTCGAGGACACCGGCCCGGGTGGCGCCGATCGCCCGGGCATAGGCCAGGGTCTTGGCCCGGGCCGTGCCGGTCTCGTCGCGGTAGACCGCGAACAGGGCGGGCACGCCGCCGCCGGCCTGGTAGACGCTGCGCAGGAGATGGCCGGGGCCCTTCGGGGCCACCATCCCGACGTCGATCCCGGCCGGTGGGTCGATCCGGTTGAAATGGATGTTGAAGCCGTGGGCGAACATCAGCAGCGCGCCCGGTTTGAGGTTCGGCCCGATCTCGGCGTCGTAGACTGCCTTCTGGGCGGTGTCCGGGACGAGGATCATCACGACGTCCGCCGCGCGAACGGCGTCGGCTACGTCGGCCACCCGGATCCCGGCGTCCTCGACCAGCTGGCGGCTCTTCGAGCCGGCGGCCAGCCCGACCACGACGTCGACCCCCGACTCGTGCAGGTTCAGGGCGTGGGCATGGCCCTGGCTGCCGTAGCCGATGATCGCCACGGTCTTCCCGGCGAGGGCCGCCGGGTCGGCGTCATTGTCGTAGTACATCTTCGCGGTCATCGCTTGATTGCCTCCTCGATCGATGCCGAGCCGCGCGCCATGACCACGGTCCCGGTGCGCACCAGCTCCTTGATGCCATAGCTGCGCAGGAGCGCCACGATTGCGTCGATCTCCGACTCCGAGCCGGCCGCCTCGACGATCACCGAGCCCTCGGTGATGTCGACCAGGCGTGCCCGGTACAGCTCGGCCACCTTGACGATCTCGGCCCGGTTGGCATCGGTTGCCCGGACCTTGATCAGGGCCAGCTCGTGCTCGACGGTCGGCTCGCTGGCGAAGTCCTGGACCTTGAGCACGTCGATCAACCGGTAGAGCTGCTTGCTGACCTGCTCGACGGCCACGTCGTCGCCACGCAGGGTGATCGTCATCCGGCTGACGTCGGGCTGGTCGGTGTGGCTGACCGACAGCGACTCGATGTTGAAGTTGCGGGCCCGCATCAGGCTGGCGACCCGGTTCAGGACACCGGGCCGGTTGAGGACGATCGCGACCAGCACGTGGCGGTTGATCTCGCCCGAGCCGGGCAGGGCCCTGGGCGGCGGCGCCGAATGGGCCGGGCTCGACGCCGGGCCCGGCGCCAAGCCAGCCTTCGCGCCGGGCGCCTTGCCGTTGGTGCTGGGCGCGCCGCCGTCCTGCGCGGGCTGGCTCATTCCTCCGGCCCGTCCCACTTCTCGATCAGGTCGGTCAGGCCCTTGCCGGGCGGCATCATCGGGAAGATGTTCTGGGTCTCGGCGATCTCGAACCAGATCAGGGCCGGGCCGTCGACCGCCTGGGCGGCTTCGATCGCGGGATCGACCTCGTCCGGCGTCCGGGCCCGGAAGGCCGGGATGCCGTAGGCGTCGGCGAGCTTGGCGAAGTCCGGCCCGAGGAGATGGGCGGAGTGGTAGTTGCCGGCGTAGATGATCTCCTGCCACTGCCGGATCATGCCCAGCTTCTTGTTGTCGAAGAGGGCAATCTTGACCGGGATCCGGTCCTGGACCAGGGTCATCAGCTCCTGCGAGGTCATCTGCAGGCCGCCGTCGCCGACGATCGCCCAGGTCTCCCGGTCGGGCCGGCCCAGGGCCGCGCCCATTGCCGCTGGCAAGGCGAAGCCCATCGTCCCCAGGCCGCCCGAGCTGACGTGGCTGTTGGGCAGCCGGAAGCCCGTGTAGCGCGCCAGCCACATCTGGTTCTGGCCGACGTCGGCGACATACGTGGCCCGGTGATCAGTCAGGGCCCCGATCCGCTCGGTCACGAAGTCGGCGGTCAGGACGCCTTCGCGCCAGGCCCCCGAACCGTGCCAGCTGCTGGCCTCGGACTCGGTCTTCCAGGCCGCCAGCTCATCGAGGTACTCGGCCCGGGTGGCCAGCGGCGTAGGCTCGACCAGCGGGGTCAGGGCGCGCAGGACGCGACCGGCATCGCCCACGATCGGGACCTCGACGGCCACGTTCTTGCCGATCTCGGCCGGGTCGATGTCGACATGGACGATCCGGGCGTACGGGGCGAAGGTCCGGACGTTGCCGGTGACCCGGTCGTCGAAGCGCATCCCGATCGCGATCAGCAGGTCGGCCGACTGGATCGCCCGGTTGACGTGCTTCCAGCCGTGCATGCCCACGAAGCCATAGGCCAGCGGGTGGTCCTCGGGCATCGCCCCGATCCCGAGCAGGGTCCAGGCAACCGGGATGCTGGTCTTCTCGGCGAACTCCAGGAGGTCGGCCCAGGCCTCGGCGTGGAGCACCCCGTGGCCGGCCAGGATGATCGGCCTCTTGGACTTGGCGATCTCGGCGGCCGCGAGCTTGAGCTGGCGCGGGTGGCCCTCGAAGTTGGGCCGGAAGCCGGGCAGCCCGGCGATCACCTCGGCCTCGGTCGGGTGCTGGGCCGAGGTCTCCTGCTGGAGGGCGTCCTTGGTGATGTCGATATGGACCGGCCCGGGCCGGCCCGTGCGGGCGATGTGGAACGCCTCGGCGAAGACCCGGGGCAGCTCGTCCGCGTCGCGGACCAGGTAGTTGTGCTTGGTCATCGGCAGGGTGATGCCGTTGATATCGATCTCCTGGAAGGCGTCCTTGCCGATCAGGGCGCCGGGCACGTTGCCGGTGATCGCGACCATCGGGATCGAGTCGAGGAGGGCCGTGCCGATGCCGGTCACGAGGTTCGTCGCCCCGGGGCCGGAGGTGCCCAGGCAGACACCGACCCGGCCGGTCACCCGGGCATAGCCATCGGCCGCGTGGGCCCCGCCCTGTTCGTGGCGGACGAGGACATGGCGCAGCTCGGGATAGTCGCCCAGGACGTCATAGAGGGGCAGGACGACGCCGCCCGGGTAGCCGAAGAAGACGTCAACGCCCTGGCGCAGGAGCGCCTCGCAGACCACGTCGGCTCCGATCCGGCTGCGCTTGAGCGGCTTCGTGTCGCGGAGCATCGCGATCCGGGCCTTCTCGATCGCCGCAGCGCCGGCCGTGCCGTCGTTGGGCACATGGCCGTGGCGCGCCGGCGCCGGGTCTTGGGCGGCGCTGGGTTGCCCCGGCTGGCCTTTCGTGATCGTCATCGGTCTGCTCTCCGTGGTCCGCGCTGCGTGGCTCGTCGTTGCTGTCTGGTCCGCTGGACTGCGGTTCGGTCTGGTCGTGATGAGGGCGGTCGGTCCGGGCGCCGTCCCGGCCATGAAAAAACCCCCGCCTCCCGGCGAGGGTCCCGTTGGTTCTCGGTGGTACCTACGCTACCTCCGCGATCCTCCGTTCTCCTGCCGGGAGCCGGTAATCAGGCCAAGAAGGCCGTCCAGCCCCAGGAGAAGCGAGCGAAGAAGCGGAAGTACGACGACGTCGACGAAGCCGTTCTCGGACAGGGGCACGTTCACGCGGCGGCCATCGCTGGTGACGACGATCGCGACATGGCGGCGATTCTGCCGGTTGATCAAGCCCACGTTCGACTCCGTGGCGGTCCACGACGGCGTTTGCCGTCTGGTTCGGGCGAGTGTACGAGGCGACGATCGATTGCGCAACCCGCCCGGAGCGGCCCGAAGGTACCCCCGCCTGTCGCCGATCTTCACACGCACCAGGGTGGCTTCGGACCAGGGTTCAGCCCGGGCGGAGTTGGGACGAATGTCGCTGGGGGACACACTCTGGTCAGGATCGTCCAGTTCGCACCCTCGGCGACGGGCAATTCGTGCGTGGGACAGGGCTCGACCCGGCGCGCGAGCGGCCAAATCCCCCGAATCCGGGACCTAGCGCGTCTGGTGGCGACATTCGTCCCAACGCCGGGCCAGGACGGCACGAGGGGGCTGCGACGTAGCGCGGCAACGGGCACGAGGCGCTCGGAGCGGACCCTGTGCTAGCCTCAAGAACGTGCCCGAGACCACGATCCAGCAGCCGCGCACCCTGGTCGACAAGATCTGGGACAGCCATGTCGTCCACGAGGAGCCCGGCGCGCCGAGCGTATTGTCGATCGACCTGCACCTGGTCCACGAGGTCACCAGCCCCCAGGCCTTCACCGGCCTGCGCCAGCGCGGGCTGACCGTCCATCGTCCGGGCCAGACCGTGGCAACGGCCGATCACTCGATCCCGACCCATGACCGCTCGCTGCCGATCGCCGACCTGATCGCGGCCGCCCAGGTCCAGCAGCTGACCGACAACTGCACCGAGTTCGGCATCCCGCTCCACGGCCTGGGCTCGCCCAACCAGGGCATCGTCCACATCATCGGGCCGGAGCTGGGCCTGACCCAGCCGGGGATGACGATCGTGTGCGGCGACTCGCACACGGCGACCCATGGCGCGTTCGGCGCGCTGGCCTTCGGGATCGGCACCAGCGAGGTCGAGATGGTCCTCGCCAGCCAGTGCCTGCTCCAGCGCCGGCCGAAGACCTACGAGGTCCGGGTCGACGGGCAGCTCGCGGCCGGGGTCAGCGCCAAGGACATCATCCTGGCCCTGATCGCCCGGATCGGCGTCGGCGGCGGGACCGGCCACGTCTTCGAATACAGCGGGGCCGCGATCCGGGGCCTGACCATGGAACAGCGGATGACGGTCTGCAACATGAGCATCGAGGGCGGCGCCCGGGCCGGCCTGATCGCCCCCGACGAGACCACCTTCGAGTACGTCGCCGGCCGCCCCCACGCCCCGCGCGGCGCCGACTGGGATGCCGCCCTGGACCGCTGGCGGGCGCTGCCGACCGACGCAGGGGCCACCTACGACCGGGCGATCACGATCGATGCCTCGAGCCTCGAGCCGATGGTGACCTACGGCACGAACCCGGGCATGGGCCTGTCGATCGGCAGCCGGGTGCCGTCGCCCGAGAACACGGCCGATCCGTCGGCCCGGCGGGCGCTCGAGCATGCCCTCGAGTACATGGACCTGCAGCCCGGCCAGGCGATCCTCGGCCAGAAGGTCGACGTCGTGTTCATCGGCTCGTGCACCAACGGCCGGATCAGCGACCTGCGCCTCGCCGCCTCGGTCCTCAAGGGCCGCCGGATCGCCGACGGCGTCCGGGTGATGGTGGTGCCCGGCTCCCAGGAAGTGAAGAAAGAGGCCGAGAACGAGGGCCTGGCCGAGATCTTCAAGGCCGCCGGCGCCGAGTGGCGCGAGGCGGGCTGCTCGATGTGCATCGCCATGAACGGCGACCAGCTGACGCCCGGCCAGTACGCGATCAGCACTTCGAACCGCAACTTCGAGGGCCGCCAGGGCAAGGGCGGCCGGACCTTCCTGGCCTCGCCCCTGACCGCTGCGGCCTCGGCCCTGGCGGGCGTGATCGCCGACCCGCGCCGGTTGCCCGGGATCGAGGCCTCGAGCGGCCTCGGCGGCCGGTAGCCAGCCCGATGGCCGACGCCTTCACCACGTTCACCAGCGCGGTCATCCCGCTGCCGGCCGAGAACGTCGACACCGACCAGATCGTGCCCGCGCGCTACCTCAAGATGACCGACAAGGCCGGCCTGGCCGACGCCTTGTTCCACGACTGGCGCTACGACGCCGATGGCGGCCAGCACGAGCCGCTTTTCGTCATGGACCGCCTGGCGATGGCCGGCCGGCGGATCCTGCTGGCCGGCGACAACTTCGGGACCGGCTCGTCGCGCGAGCACGCGCCCTGGGCGCTCGTCGCCTGGGGGATCCGGGTGATCCTGTCGACGAGCTTTGCCGATATCTTCCGGGGCAATGCCCTCAAGAACGGCCTGCTGCCGATCGTCGTCGAGGCCGAGCGCCATCGGCAGCTGTTCGAGCTGGTGGGCGCCGACCCGGACCTCGAGCTGACGGTCGACCTCGAGTCCCAGCTGATCCACCTCCCCGGCGACGAGGACCTGCCCTTCGATGTCGACCCGTTCGCCAAGGCGATGCTCCTGGCCGGGACCGACGAGATGGGCTGGCTGCTCCGGCACATGCCCACGATCGAGGCCTACCAGGCTGCCCACCCGGCTCGCATCGACACCCGGGTCGGCGCCGACTGAGCCCGACCGGGCAGCCACCGCGATACTGACCCGGTGAACCTGGTCGACGTCGTCATCATCGGGGTCCTGATCTTCGCCCTCGTGGCGGGCCTGGCCTCGGGTGTCTTCCCCCAGCTCGGTGGCCTGGCCGGCGCGGTCGGCGGCGGAGCCCTGGCGATCGTCGTCCTGCTGCCGGTCGCCCAGGACTGGCTATCCACCCTCGACCCGCCCGTGCGGGCGGTGGTCGTGCTGGTCGGCATCGTGGGCATCGTCGGCCTGGGTGAGGCCCTTGGTTCGGGGCTGGGCGCTGTGATCCGGGAGCGGCTGATCGGCCATGGCCTGCTGGGCAACCTCGATCGGCTGGCGGGCGGATTCCTCGGCTTCGGCCAGGGCATCCTCGTCATCTGGCTGGTCGGCGGAGTCCTGGCCGCCGGCCCGGTGCCCCAGGTCGCGGCTGCGGTCCAGCGCTCCGCGATCGTGCGCGGGCTGGCCGAGGTCCTGCCGCCCCCGACCCAGATCGTGGGCGAGCTGGGCAAGTGGCTCGACGCCTCGGGCCTGCCCGACGTGTTCATCGGCCTGGAGCCATTCCCGGCCCCGCCGGTCGATCCGCCGACCGACGCCCAGGCCGCGGCGATCGCCGCCAAGGCCGCGCCGTCGACGCTCCTGATCCGGGCCAACGCCTGCGGCTACGTCCTGAGCGGGACGGGCTTCGTCGTCCGTTCGGGCTACATCGTCACCAACGCCCATGTCGTGGCCGGCTCCGACTCGGTCTCGGTCGGGCGCGATAGCGGCCTGCCGGCCAAGGCCTCGGTCGTCCTGTTCGACCCCGAGCTCGACGTGGCCCTGCTGTACGTCCCCAACCTGAGCCTGCCCGCGCTGGCCTTCGCGACGCAGCTACCCAGCCACGGGGCGCTCGGCGCGGCGCTCGGCCATCCGGGCGGCGGGGCGCTGGCCACGATCGCCGCAGCCGTGACCAGCACCTACCAGGCCGAGGGCCGCGATATCTACGGCACGGCCGAGGTCAATCGCCAGATCATCGAGCTGCGGGCGGCGATCATCCAGGGCGACAGTGGCGGGCCGCTGGTGCTCTCCGACGGGACCGTCGGCGGGGTCGTCTTCGCCCAGGCCCAGACCGACCCTGACGTGGGTTATGCCCTGTCGCCCGTCGATATCGCCGCCCGGATCCAGCCCGCCCTGGCGCTCAAGGCCGGGGTCAGCACCGGGCCCTGCACGCGCTGAGGCGGGTTTTGGCGGCGGGCAGGCTCGCGGGCCGCCGGAGGCCGGAGCAGCGCCGTATATCACATGGATATACCCGTGGACCGATGCTGCCGAGGGGACAGCCATGCGCCGCGCCGTCCGCACGGCGGCCCTTCTACACTTCCTGCCTGACCGCTGACCCACCCACGAGAACGAGGTCCACGAGGAACCCGCGATGACTGCCCATCCCTACGACCGGCCGAGCGACCCCGCCAAGCGCCATTCCGCGGCGCTGACCGACGGGCCCGACCGGGCCGCCGCCCGGGCCATGCTCAAGGCGATGGGCTTCACCGACGAGGACCTGGCCAAGCCGCTCATCGGCGTGGGCACGACCTGGATCGAGACGATGCCCTGCAACATGAACCAGCGCCGGCTGGCCGAGTTCGTCAAGGAGGGCATCCGGGCCAGCGGCGGCACGCCGATGGAGTTCAACACGATCGCGGTCAGCGACGGTGTGTCGATGGGCTCCGAGGGGATGAAGGCCAGCCTCGTCAGCCGCGAGGTGATCGCCGATTCGATCGAGCTCGTCGTCCGCGGCCACCTGCTCGACGGGCTGGTCTGCCTGGTCGGCTGCGACAAGACCATCCCGGCGGCGGCGATGGCAGTCGGCCGGCTCGACGTGCCCTCGGTGATCCTCTACAACGGCACGATCTATCCGGGCATGTACAAGGGCAAGCGCAACGCCACAGTGGTCACCGTCTTCGAGGCGATCGGCGCCTACCGGGCGGGCAAGATCAGCCTGGACGACCTGTACGAGGTCGAGAACGCGGCCTGTCCCGGCGCGGGAGCATGCGGCGGCCAGTTCACGGCCAACACGATGAGCGCGGTGCTCGAGTTCATCGGCCTGTCGCCGGCCGGCCTGAATGGGATCCCGGCCGAGGACCCCGACAAGGACGCCGCCGCCCGGCGAACGGGCGAGCTGGTGATGGACCTCGTCAAGCGCGACGTGCGCCCGTCGGCGATCGTCAGCCGGGCGGCGCTCGAGAACGGGATCGCCTCGGTGGCCGCGACCGGCGGCTCGACCAACGGAGTGCTGCACCTCCTGGCCATCGCCCACGAGTTCGGGATCCCGCTCGACATCGACGAGTTCGGGGCGATCGCCGATCGGACCCCGGTCGTCGCCGACATGCAGCCGGGCGGGCGCTTCACGGCCTCGGACATGTACGACGCCGGCGGGGTGGCCCTGGTCATGCGCGAGCTCCTCAAGCGCGACCTGCTCCACGGCGACGCCCGGACCGTCGACGGCCGGACGATCGCCCAGGTCGCCGCCGACGTCGTCGAGACCCCCGGCCAGACGGTCGTGGTGCCCATCGAGCGGCCGCTCAAGCCAACCGGCGGCCTGGCGATCCTGCACGGCAGCCTGGCGCCCGACGGTTGCGTGGTGAAGCTGGCCGGCCACGAGCGGCGCCTGCACACCGGGCCGGCTCGCGTCTACGACTCCGAGACGGCCTGCTACGCCGCCGTCCGGCGCCAGGAGATCCACCCCGGCGACGTGGTCGTGATCCGCTACGAAGGCCCGGTCGGCGGACCGGGGATGCAGGAGATGCTGAGCGTGACCGGAGCGCTCGTCGGCGAGGGCCTGGGCGACACGGTCGCCCTGCTGACCGATGGCCGGTTCTCGGGCGGCACCCACGGCCTGATGATCGGCCACGTGGCGCCCGAGGCGGCCCTCGGCGGCCCGATCGCCCTCGTCCAGGAGGGTGACGAGGTGGTGATCGATGTCGATCGGGGCGCCCTCGACCTGAACGTGGCCGCCGATGAGCTGGCCCGGCGTCGGGCGAGCTGGTCACCGCCGGCAGCCCACTATCCGGGTGGGGTGATGGCCAAGTACGCCGCGCTGGTCGGCTCGGCGTCGGAAGGCGCGATCACGACTGGTGTCCGGATGCAGGCGGGCCTGGCGAGCCGGGGATGAGCTCGTCGATCGACCTCGGAGGCCCGGCGGGCCCGCGACGGATCTCGATCGGGATCAAGACCTCGCCCCAGGCGGTCGACTGGCCGAGCCTCGACGCGGCCTGGGCCCGGATCGGCCGCCATGACATCTTCGACGCGGCCTGGATGAACGACCACTTGACCGACGTGAACCTGGTCCGCGCCGGGGCGTCGTGGGAAGCGCTGACGGCGATGGCGGCCGTGGTCCATCACGTGCCCGGCAAGTGGGTCGGCCATGCCGTCCTGGCGGTCAGCTTCCGCCATCCGGCGGTGCTGGCCAAGGCCGCGGCCGTGCTCGACCATGCGACCGGCGGCCGGTTCATCCTGGGCCTGGGCGCCGGCTGGTTCGAGCCCGAGCACACCCCGTTCGGGATCCCGTTCCCGCCGCTGCCCGAACGCTTCGACCGCTTCGAATCGGCGGTCCGGGTGATTCGCGCGCTGGGCTCGGCGGCCGCCGCGACTGACGCCGGGGTGACCCGGCCCGACCCGTTCTTCCCGCTCAGCGGCGCGACCAACGATCCGCCGCCGCTGACGCCCGGTGGACCGCAGGTCTGGCTCGGCGGCCAGAAGCCGCGCGGGATCGCCCTGGCGGCCGAGGTCGCCCAGGGCTGGCTGCTGCCGGCTGTCACCCCGGACAAGGCGCCGACGGACCTCGAGTACTTCGCCGGCCGACGAAACGCGTTGCTGGCGGCCCTTGCCGCGATCGGTCGCGACCCGGCCACGTTCGCCTTCGCCGCCCAGGTCCCGACCGGGGCCACGCCCGACAGCCGGCGCAGGGCGCTCGACGCCGGATTCGAGGCAGCCCGCCTGGGGGCGACCCACATCATCCTGGGGATGCCGCCCCGGCTGGGTGCCGACGGCGTCGATGCCCTGGCCGCGGAAGTAGCCGAGCCGCTCCGGGCCGGCCTCGACGGCTAGGTCGTGCCTCCGAGCGCGACCACGATCATGCCGATGATCCCGACGGCTGTGGTGATGCCCACGATGAGCGCGATCATCAGGACCAGCAGCCACAGGTAGCGCCGTTCGGTCGCGGCCGTCTTGTCGGGGTCGGGATCCTGGCCGCCCGCTGGACGGGGCGCCGAGATGCCCCGACGCTCGGGGTCGAACTCGCTGGGCATCTGGGCGGCGGGCATGCCGCCATCATGCCCCGAACCTCGATCGGCCGCCCGGCCGGGGCTACTCCCCGAGTGGGCGCCGGGCCCGGATCAGGCGGCCGCGTCGGGAGATGGCGTGGGTCGCCAGGGCGGCGACACCCATCGCGATCAGGGCCCGCTCGGCGGCGGGCATCGGCCGGACGGCGGACAGGAACTGGTCGGCCCGGGCGCGATCCACCATCCGCAGCAGTGCGTGGCCGCGCTGGGTGAGCTCGACGCTCCGCTGGCGGCGATCCTCGGACTCGATCCGGCGCTCGACCAGCCGCCGCCGGACGAGGCCGTCGACCAGGCGCGAGGTGGCCGACGGCGAGCGGTTGATCGCGTCGGCCAGGTCGGACACCGTGGTCGTGCCGGTGTCGGCCAGGACGTACAGCGCGGCCAGTTGGGTGAAGCCCAGGCGCAGGCTGCCGAGCTGCGAGGCGAAGCCGATCACCAGCTCGCGCCACAGCGCCCGACCCATCGCCACCCGTTCCGAGATCTCGCGCGGATTCTGGGCCCGGATGCCGGCCGCCACGACCGGCGCCGAGAGGTCCGCCTCGAAGATCCGGGCGATCGCCCGGCGCGGCGCGGTGGGCCGGGCGGAGCGCAGTGGGCCGGGACGTTCGGACATGCCCTGAGCGTACGATCCCGGCCGAATCTGTGCAACCTTGCACCGGCTCCGATCGTGGTGGAGGCGCTTCGGGCTACGCTCGGGCGAATGAGCGCGATCGCCTTCGTCTTCCCCGGCCAGGGGTCCCAGAGCGTCGGCATGGGCGCCGCCCTGGCTGCAGCGTCGCCGGCGGCTGCGGCCGTCTTCAAAGCGGCCGACGCGGCCCTCGGTGAGCCGATCAGCCGGCTTGCCTGGGACGGCCCGGCGGAGACCCTCAACCTGACCGAGAACGCCCAGCCCGCGCTCCTGGCCACCTCGATTGCCTATCTCGAGGCGCTCCGCGAGCGCTGGACGGCACGCCACGCCGCAGGCGGCGATCCGGCGCCCGAGGCGCAGTTTGCGGCCGGCCACTCGATGGGCCAGTACACGGCCTTCGTCGCCTCGGGTGTCCTCAGCCTCGAGGATGGCCTCCGACTCGTCCGCGAGCGGGGCCGGCTGATGCAGGCCAGCGGCTCGGGCCGCGAAGGCCGGATGGCGGCCCTGATCGGGCTCGACGACGCCCGCCTGCCGGAGCTCGTCGCCGGCGCCTCGGCCCACGGCATCTTCGGCGTCGCGAATCGCAATGCGCCCGGCCAGGTCGTCGTGTCGGGCGAGCGGGCCGCGGTCGAGGCCGGGATGGAGCTGGCCAAATCGCTCGGCGCGCGACGGGCGATCGAGCTGCCGGTCAGCGTGGCCGCCCACTCGCCGTTGATGGCCGAGGCCGCCGACCGGCTGGCCGCCGTCCTGTCAGAGGTGACCTTCCAAGATCCGCAACCGGCCGGCCTGTCGAACGCCACGGCCCGCCCGATCCGGACCGGCGCCCAGGCCCGGACCGAGCTGGTCGAGCACCTGACGACCGGTGTCGACTGGATCCGGGCGGTCGAGACGATGGCCGCCGGCGGCGTCACCACGTTCATCGAGATCGGCCCCGGCCGGGTCCTGACCGGCCTGATCAGCCGGATCGTCCCGGACGCGACGGCACTCGCGACGGACGCGCCGAATGCCCCCGACGGCCTGGCCGTCCCCTAGACCAGCGAACGCCCAGCCCTACCGTTCCAGCCCAACCGTTTCCAGCCCAACCGTTCAAGCGAGGAGTCCCACACTCGTGCGTCGACCCGATTACAACCGCCGCGTCGCCGTCACCGGCCTCGGCGTGATCAGCCCGGTCGGCAATGACAAGGCAACCGCCTGGGATGCCCTGGTCAATGGCCGTTCCGGGCTGGCCGAGATCACCTATTTCGATGTCAGCCCGTACGAGGCCAAGGCCGCCGGCGAGGTCAAGGGGTTCAACCCGCTCGACTGGCTGGACGCCAAGCAGACCCGGCGGACCGAGTCCAGCTCGCAGTTCGGCGTTGCCGCGGCCAAGCAGGCCGTCGCCGACTCGGGCTTCGAGATCACCGACGAGAACCGGGAGGACGTCGGCGTCGTGTTTGGCTGCGGCGCCGGCGGCCAGCAGCTGATGATCGACAACCATCACCTCCTCGAGCGCAAGGGCCCTCGCTCGGTGACCCCCACATTCATCGCCTACGGCCTGGTCGACTCGGCGTCCGGCTTGATCGCGATCGAGACCGGCGCGATCGGCCACAACGTGTGCATCGCCTCGGCTTGCGCCACCGGCACCCACAACGTGGCCGAGGGCGCCGAGGCGATCCGCCGGGGCGACTGCATCGCGGTGATCAGCGGCTCGACCGAGTCGCCCCTGCTCGAGGTGGCCCACGCGGGCTTCGGCAACATGCGCGGGCTGGGCATGCCCCGGCCCGGCGAGCCGATCACCACCGTCTCCCGGCCGTTCGACAAGACGCGCGACGGGTTCGTCCTCGGCGAGGGGGCCGGCTCGCTCTTCCTCGAGGACCTCGAGCTGGCCAAGGCCCGCGGCGCGCACATCTACGCCGAGGTCGTGGGCTATGGCTCGGCGGCCGACGGCTGGGACATGATCCAGCCGGTCGCCCACGGCGGCGGCTCGGCCCGGGCGATGAAGATGGCCCTCGACCGGCGGGGCGTGCCGGCCGACGAGGTCGACCTGCTCAACCCCCACGGCACGTCGACCCCGCTGGGCGACGTCCGCGAGGCCGAGGCGATCTGGCACACGTTCGGCGACCACACCCCGAACATCGCGATCAGCGCGACCAAGTCGCTGACCGGCCACATGATGGGTGCCGCCGGCGCGTTCGAGGCGTTTGCCACGGTCATGTCGATCAACGAGCAGGTGATCACCGCGACCCTCAACTATCGCGAGCCGGATCCGGAGTGCGAGCTGAACATCGCGACCGAGACCCATGACGCCCGGATCCGCTACGGCCTGTCCAACAACATCGGCCTGGGCGGCCACAACGGCGCGGTCATCTTCAAGCGCTACGGCGGCGACTGAAGGCCGGGCCGCCGGGCGGCCCGTACAATCGAGCCGCCGTCCGGCCCCGACCTGAGGTAACCCGTGCCGCCCAGCTCCGATCCTGCCCGCCGCGCCGTGATCACCGGCCTTGGCGCGGTGATGCCCAACGGGAATGACTTTCCGACGTACTGGCGCAACCTGGTCGCCGGGGTGTCGGGCACCCGCCGGATCCAGTCCTTCGACCCGAGCGGCTTCGAGGTCCAGATCGCGGCCGAGGTCCTCGACTTCGACCCGACCGTGGCGATGGACGCCAAGATGGCCCGCCGGATGAGCCGCTTCATCCACTTCGCGATGGCTGCCGGCAAGGAGGCCGTGGCCGATTCGGGGATCGACTTCGGGGCGATGACCGAGGACGAGCGCGACCGGGTCGGGGTGGTGATGAACACCGGCGGTGGCGGGATCGAGCAGATCATCGACGGCACCCACGTCGCCGACACCAAGGGCCCGCGCTTCGTCAGCCCGTTCGCCGTGCCCGCCCTGTCGGGCTCGATGGGCGCCTGCATGCTCTCGATGGAGTATCACCTGACCGGGCCGGTGATGACCCAGGTCGCCGCCTGCGCGACCTCCGTGATCGCCTTCCACGACGCCCTCCGGCTGATCCGTGACGGCGAGTGCGACGTGGTGATCACCGGCGGGGCTGAGGCGCCGGTCCTGCCCATGGCGATCGCCGCCCTGGGCAACATGGGCGCCCTGAGCAAGCGCAACGACGACGCCGCCCACGCCTCCCGGCCGTTCGACGGAAGCCGCGACGGGTTCGTCCTGGGCGAGGGCGGCGGGGCCGTGATCGTCGAGTCACTCGAGCACGCCCTGGCCCGTGGGGCCAGCCCGATCGCCGAGATCCTGGGCGGCGCACTGACCGCCGACGCGTTCCACATCAGCGCGCCCGAGCCGACCGGCCGGGGCGCCACCCGGGCCATGGCCAACGCCATGCGCAACGCGGGAGTCACACCCGCGGAGATCGACTACATCGTGGCCCACGGCACGGCGACACCGCTCAACGACGTGACCGAGACCCGGGCGATCAAAGCCGCCTTCGGGGACGAAGCGACACGGGTCGCGATCAGCTCGCCCAAGTCGATGATCGGGCACCTGGTCGGCGCGGCGGGGATCGCCAGCGCCCTGGCCGCCTGCGGCGCGATCCGCGACCAGGTCATCCCACCGACGGCCAACCTCCATCAGCCGGATCCCGAGTGCAGCCTCGACTATGTGCCCCTGACTGCCCGGCCGGCCCGCGTCGACACGGTCATGGTCAACGGCTTCGGCTTCGGCGGCCAGAACGCGGTGGCCGTCTTCCGGCGCTACTCCGGGACGTGACCGAGCCGGCGTGATCGGGGTCAGCCAGGTCCCCGCGCCGTGGGGCCCGATCCGGATCGCCGCCGATGAGCGCGCGGTCGTCGCCCTGGACGTCCTCGCGACCGACGAATCGTTCGGGGCCGGCTGCCTGAAGCGGCTCGGCGCCTGGCCGGAACCGCGCGACACGGCGCCAGCCGGGATTCGCCGCCGGCTGGACGAGGCCGTCGAGGCCGTCGCCGCCCTGCTCAGGGGCGACCCTCGGCCGGCGGCCCGGATTGCCGTCGACCTGCCCGGATCGAGTGCCTGGGACCGCCTCGTCCTGGACGGCGTTCGGCAGCTGGCCTGGGGCGAGACGATCGGCTACGGCGCCCTTGCCGAGCGGATCGGCCGGCGCGGTGCGGCGCGGGCCGTGGGCGGCGCAGTGGGCCGCAACCCCATCGGGCTGCTGATCCCCTGCCACCGAGTGATCGCCGGTGATGGCAGCCTGGGCGGCTACGGCGGCGGCTGGTTCGGCGAGCGCGAGGCGCTCCTCGAGATCAAGGTCGAGCTCCTCGCCCGTGAAGGCGTGCGTCCGCCGCGGCGGCTCGGGTGAGCGTGCTGGCCGCCTATCGCGGCCTCCTCCGCAACGGGCCCCTCGTCCGGCTGCTGGGCGGCGAGTTCGTGTCCTCGATCGGCGACTGGCTGTACCTGGTCGCCCTGCTCGTCCTGGTCTACCAGGCGAGCTCCGATCCCGTCCTGCTGGGGATCGTCGGCGCGGCCCGGGTCCTGCCCTACGTCCTGCTGTCGATCCCCGCCGGGATCGTCGCCGATCGCTTCGATCGGCGCCTGGTCCTGCTCGTGACCGATGTTGCCCGGGGCCTGATCATGCTCGTCCTGGCCGTCCTCCAGGCGAGCCACGGACCGCTCGTGGCGATCGTCGGCCTGGCGATCCTGGCGACCTGCTTCTCGACCTTCTTCGGGCCGACAATCGGCTCGTACCTGCCGTCGCTGGTCAAGGACGAGACGCAGCTGGGCCCGGCCAACAGCGCCTGGTCGAGCCTCGACAACCTGGCCTTCGTGATCGGGCCGGCGGTCGCCGGATTGCTGATCGCGACCGGCGGGCTGACTGCGGCGTTCCTGCTCAACGCGGCGTCGTTCGCGGTGATCGCGGTAGTCCTCTGGCGTCTGCCCTCGGCCGCTCCCGTGGAGCCGACCGGCGACGCCGAGGCCCCGCCGATCCCGGACACGGAGGCGCCACCGGCCCTGTCGCTCCCCTTGACCTTGCGGCCGCTGGCCGGCCTGGCTGTGATCGACGTCGCGGCCGGCTTCGCGATCGGCGGGATCGGCATCCTGACCGTGGTCCTGGCCACCCGCCAGCTCGGCGCCGGCGAGGACGGCACGGGCTACCTGAACGCGGCGATCGGCGTCGGCGGCCTGCTCGGGGCGGTCGGCTCGGGCCTGGTCGTGGTCCGCAGCCGGCTGACCGTGCCCCTGATTGCCGGAGTCGTGGTCTTCGCCGTGGGGCTGCTCGGGCTGGGCTGGTCGACCGCCTTGAGCGTGGGCTTCGTGATGCTCGCGATCGCGTCGGCGGGCAGCCTGCTGGTGGAGGTCGTCAGCACCACGCTCCTCCAACGGATCGTCCCGCCGGGGGCCCGCGGCCGGGCGATCGGCTCGATCCAGACCGTTGGGACGCTGGCCTACGCCGGCGGCGCCTTCAGCCTGCCGATCCTGGCCGACCGGCTGGGCGTCGGGCCGGTCCTGGCCGTCACCTCGGTGCTCGTGGTGCTCGCCGGCGTGCTCGGCGTGGGCCTTGTCGGAACGGCCGGCGTGGAGGCCGCCGACGGCGAGCTGGCCGCAGTGGCCCGGCGGATCGCCGGCCTGCCCCTGTTCGCTGGGATCCCGGCCTTCCGGGTGGCGGCCACCCTCGCTCGCGGCTCGACGGTCGATGCGCCGGCGGGGACCGAGATCATCCGCCAGGGCGATCCGGCCGATCGCTTCTACGTGATCCTGAGCGGCACGGTCGATGTCAGCCGGGCCGAGCAGGCCGGCGCCCCGCCGGCCCGGCTGCGCGGCCTGGGCCCGGACGACGCCTTCGGCGAGCTGGGCCTGCTGACCGGAGCAGCGCGCAGCGCAACCGTGACCGCCGAGACGCCGGTTCGCCTGCTGGCCCTCGACGCGCCGGCGTTCCTGGACCTGGTGACCGCGGGCCCGGAGCTCGCGCCACGGCTGCTGGCCCTCCATCGGGGCGGCGCCACGCCAGGCTGAGCTCGGCGGATCGTGTCGCATTGCCGACACCGGCGGAGTCCGCCAGGTGCTCGCGGCCCAGCGGATCTCAGGCTAGGGTGGCAGCAGCAGATCTCCAGGACCGCCGGACGAGGACAGCCCCGATGACCGACCAGGACCAGGATCAGGACCAGGAGCCCGGCAAGCTGGGCAGCCGGCCGGTGGATGAGCCGATCGGCGGGCCGACCGATGTCGAGGCCCATGGCGGCCCGAGGACGCGCGTCGTTGACGACGACGATGACGTCGAGGGCCACTTCGGCACGATCCGCTCGACCGGCAGCAAGGGCGAGTAGCCGAGGCAAGTCGGCGGCGCGAGCAACCCACGCAAGGCCCCGCCCGGTAACGGTCAGGCAGGGCGGTTCGCGGTCGCCGCCAGGATCGTCTTGACCTCGAACGGGCTGGCCTCGGGGTACCGGCCCCGGATCAGGGCGGCCAGCCCGGCGACGTGCGGCGCGGCGAAGCTGTTGCCGGTCGCGATCACGTGGCCACCACCCTTCCAGGCGACCTCGACATCGACGCCGTAGGCCCCGAACTCGACCGGCGGGGCCGGATTGTAGAACCAGGTCCAGGGGTCGGCCACGTCGTGGGCGGCGACCGATACGACCGCGGCGAAGAGCGAGGGATAGCTTGCGCCCTGGACGTTGTTGGCCGCGCTGACCAGCAGGCAGTTGGCGAAGTAGGCCCGGTCGGCCAGCTCGTGGAAGATCGGGAACATCGCCTCGCTGCGGGATGACAGGCTGAGGTTGACGACGGTCGCCCCGGCCCCGATGGCCCAATCCAGGCCGGCGGCGAAGATCGCGCCCTTGCCCTTGTTGTCGGGGCCCAGCACCCGGACCGAGACCAGCCGGGCGGCCGGCGCCAGGGCGTGGATGATCCCCGCGCAGGCGGTCCCGTGGCCGACCACGTCGAGCGCCTCGGGATCCTCGTGGACGACCGCCTCGTCTTCCTCGTCGAGCTCGACGACCATGCTCCGGACGAGTTGCCCTCCGACGTCGGGGTGGTCGCCCTCGACACCCGAATCGATGATCGCCACGGTCACCCCGTTGCCGTCGGCGCCGTCGAAGATCGCCGCCCGGTCGAGCTCGCCCAACGGCCGCGAACGGAGCAGCCCGGCTCGCCGTTCCTCGACGAAGGGCTCGCTCCAGGCGGGCAGGCTCGGGTCGCTCACCCGGTCGGGCGGGTGCGGCCTGACCGGCGGCGCTGGGCCGCGCGACGCTCGGCGCGCCGGGCGACCACCTCGAGGATCTCGGCCAGCAGCTCGAGCTCGACCGGGTCGGCGGTCCGCAGGCGGGCAACGCGGTCGACGATCGCCCACAGCCGGCCTTCGTCGTCGCCGTCGAGCTCGCTGGTCGCCCGCGCGACGATCTCGTCGATCGTGGCAGCCTGGGCGGGGCCCGTCCCGGCCGGCTCGGCCAGGCCGGCCAGCGTCGTCCGGAGCAGGCCGGCCAGGTCCCGTTCCAGGCGGGAGGCCCGGATCGCGACCGTGGCCTGCCGGGCGAAGACGCTGGCCAGCTCGATGTCGCGCAGGCTGAAGGCTGCCGACGAACGCTTGTCGAGGACCTCGAGGACGCCCAGCGAGCCGCGCTCGTCGATCAGGGGCACGGCCACCACCGAGCGTGGGACGTAGCCGGTGGCCTCGGCGGCGGCCCGGCCGAAGCGGGCGTCACGCTCGACCTCGGACAGGGCGAGCGGCTGGCCGGTGGTGAAGACATAGCCGGCGATCCCCTGGTCGGGGGCGATGGCCAGGCCGATCACGCCCTGACCCTGCTCGCCCGCGGCGAC
>Ga0265314_10001538_pt1 | contig 25438 bp, 23 predicted proteins | sample 4126metaG_FD_203106 | JGI IMG/M metagenome (GOLD analysis project Ga0265314, IMG submission 203106) | Rhizosphere microbial communities from Carex aquatilis grown in University of Washington, Seatle, WA, United States - 4-1-26 metaG | ecosystem: Host-associated > Plants > Roots > Rhizosphere >... | reverse complement strand
TCAACATCGTTCGCGCATGTTCAGCCTTTTTCGCATCGGATTCGCGCAGAATAATCTGCCACTCCGTTCGCTTCGCCAGTTCGTAAACCAGGCGCCAATCCACGCCAAGGCTCGGAACGAGGCAATATCCCCGGCCAATATTCGCCTTTCCAATGATCCATTCCGCGCGCGATCGGGTTGACTCCAGTTCCGTCTGGTCCGCGTAAACGGGCTTCAAAACAGGCTGCGGAGTGATTGCTGCCGTCTCACTTTTTACGTCGCGCGTGAAACAGTACACGCGGCCTTTGTCGGTGCTCGCGAGCAATGATCCGTTAACAATGGCCAGTGAATGCACGCGCCCTTCAACTTCAACGCTCCAAACCTGCTTGCCGTCTTCGACATCGAACGCGGCGATCTTTCCATCGCCGCCGCCAATGCGCACATTCTTCGCGCCAATAAAGGCGAACGGAAATTCCTTCGTGAGACTCGCGGACGCCGACGCCGGATCTTTCCCGTGCGCCTTCAAACTCGAAACAAACGCGCCGGCGGGATTGCGTCCCGTTGCGACCTGCAATTTCCCCGCGAAGCGCCGCAGATATCCCTGCGCTGGCACATCGATTTTCTTGTTCTCGATCACGCTTCCGTCGCTAAGTTTCAACGCGAATTCGTACACGCCCTGGTTCGCAAAAACTCCCGCGCAAACGTACGCCGTGTCGTCCTCAACCAGAATATCCGTGCGTACAGGCCACGCGCTGATAATCCGTTCGTTGCCCGGAATGCGCCGCGGATTGGCGACCAGTTGCCGCTTCCACTGCAGCGCGCCGTCGCTCAAGTTCACCGCGTAAGCGCAGCCATCGTCCGATCCGAAGAAGACGCGCCCGCCGCTGATCGTCGGCGCGAGCCGCACCGGGCCTTCCGTCGCGAACGACCAGCGTTCCTTTCCCGTCTCCGCGTCGAGGCAGTACACCGTGTCGTCCGCCGATGACCCGAACACGATCGAGCCGTCGACGCCGACGATCTGGAACGCGCGATCGTACGTCACGCGCTCTTCCATGTTGAACTTGCCATTGTAATAATCGTTCTTCGCTTCCTCGGGCCACGCCGGTTTCGGCGCGTAGCGCGACACATAGCTCCACTTCAACTTCAGTGGCAGCGACAGGTCCTCAAGAATCTGCCCGGTGCGCTGGCTGTCGCGCAAATACGTCGGCCATCCGCTCACGATCTGCGGCGCGGCGACGATATCCGGAAAGCGCGCCTGGCCTTCTTTGAAGCGATCAACAACCTGCTGCGCATTCAGCGCCGCGTCAAAAACCGCCACGCGTTCGATGCGCCCGGCCATCGCGTAAAATTCGTCGTCGTCGTGATATGCGCCGATGGTGTAAAACGCGTGCGGCGGATAATCGATCTCGCCCTTCTGCTCTTTCGACGCGCCCTGCAATTTTCCGTCGACATAAATCCGCAACTCGCCGCCGTCATACGTGCCGACCACGTGGTACCAGAATCCGATCTGAAAGGGCGCCTGTGCTTTCAGGTACGTCAGTTTGTGCCGCTCTTTGCTCGAAACGGCGAAGAAAAATTGCGAGTTTGCATAACCGAGCAGCCAGCCTTTTTCGTACGCGCCGTTGTCCTGCATCGCGCCGACAATTCCGCCCCACTCCTGCGCGCGATCGATCCACACCCACGCTTCGGCCGTGATCGTTTTCAGCGGCAGATGCGCCTTCGCGAGATCATTCGTCAAGTCGACGCGATGCATCGCTTTCGTGTCGCCGTCGAGCATCAGCGCAGGCGGCGAATCCGCGCTGAACGCAACCGGCCCCACGATCGTGGCATCCAGCGTCCCCGCTGTCGGCGAAACTTTTGAACTTTTCGTGTGAGCCGCGTCGAGCTGCCACTGATGGATCGGCGCCGGCTCAGCGCCGGAGATTGCGACGGTTGCGACGATCAGGCAGAGCCATAAATGTTGAGATGGAGCGATCCCCGCTCTGCCTGACTCCTCATCCATACTAAAACGATTAGCGTTTGCGATTTGTCGCGAGAATTTCTCAAAAAGTTTTCGGGCGTTCTTAGCGTTCATGAAAACTCCCGCTGGCAAATACGTTGCATGATCAAAAAGCACGCCTTCTGTCAGCGATTTTTCCGTCATACGCGCACATGCTTTTGCACGAGTGCAACTCCTGCCTTCGGATCTCCTCTCCTTATATCATAGCGGGGCGTATCCGGAAACCATTCACGGCAGCGCAATCTCCGGCTGTTTTGCGGTTGCCGGCCGCTTAATCTCATCGCCGTACTTGATCGGATCGCCCACATAGCCGCCGTTGGACAGATAAAATCGACCGTTCGCCAAACCGGCGCCGTAATCGAACCGATCTTTTTTCCCAGTCGGATCGTGGCTGAATTTTGCGCTCAGCAATTCCGACCACGTTCCGTCCGCGGTTTTGATCCACTGGTTTCCAAATTCCGCCAGTCGCCGCTTGTCGCCATTAGTGCCGACAAAATTTTCGTTGAACGAGTACAGACCTTTGAGGTAACTCCCGTCTTTGGGCGCGCGAAACGTCGCGATCAAGCCCCACTTCTGCGTTTCGGGAAAAAAGAAATAGCCGCTGTACGTCGTGTGATTGCCATCGGGTTTTGCGCTGAGCAGAAATTTATACGTCTCGCCGACTTTCCATGGATAGATCAAATGGCTGTGCCCGCCGGTCCCTTCGTTTCCAAAATCGCTCGCGACGACGTTCTCTCCCTTACCGAGCAGTTGCACGCGATCGTCGTCGCCCACTTTTTTACGATCAACGCCTTCATTACCGCTGTCCCAGACTGAGAAAATAATCCGCCGCTCGGTCGGACTGTTCACCTGGATGCCGAAATAGCCACGATGGAATCCACACGCCATGTAATACGACCATACGGGCTCCTCGCGCACCGTCACTTCGTTGTAAAACCATTCGATCTTCGCATCCTTCGGCGTGGGATAGCCGAGATGCACCGACGCTGCGTTGCGACGCGGCTTCAGGTTGAATTGCGCGCCTTCAGCCGCCGGCCCGCTCAAAATCAGCGCGTCGACATCGCCGAAAGCTACTCCATCTTTTTTGATTCCTTCCAACGTAAACGCGTAGTATCCCGGAGTAGTGATTTCAAGTGAGCCAAATTCAAGTTTTACTAACGTTTCCTTATTGTCGGAACCAATAGCTTTAGAGGTGAATTGTTTATCTGCCACCGTCAGACGATATTCAGCGCCATGCTCTACTGCGTGTACCGAAACGACCAGATCGAGTTTTCCTGGATTCTTAATGAATCCATGCCAAACCACTTTGGTTTCGAAATCTCTCCAGCCAACCACGCCGCGCTGCTCAGTAACTCGGATTGCCTCTGGCTTCGGCTCGCCATACGCCGTGAAGCCCGGCACGCGCAACGGCTCGCTCGCGCGCGCGATGGAAAACACAAGAAGAAACGAAAGCATTGAAATCTGCAGGCGTGGGGTCATGGTTGAATCCTTTTCCACTATACTGGACGAATCCAACCGCGATTTTACTCGCATAATTCCGAATTAATTCGACAAAATCAAATCGAGCTCAATAACGTCCAACCTGCCATTGTGTATATACAAGTCGCTCTTAGCCTTCTTGGCGTCTTGGCGACCCATCTTTTTTTCAGGCCAGCACCTCCTTAATCACATGCCCATGCACATCCGTCAATCGGCGTTGAATTCCATTATGGTAGAACGTTAATTTCTCGTGATTCATGCCCAGCAGATGCAGCGCCGTGGCGTGGAAATCGTAAACGGTGCAAACATCCTTCTCGGCCTTGTAGCCAAACGCGTCGGTCGCGCCGCAACTCGTCCCGCCCTTCACGCCGGCGCCCGCCATCCACGCAGTGAAGCCCGCCGGATTGTGATCGCGGCCCTCGCTGCCCTTCTGATGCGTCGGCATGCGGCCGAATTCGGTCGTCCAGATGATCAGCGTGTCGTCGAGCAACCCGCGCTGTTTCAGATCTTTCAGCAGCGCCGCCGTCGGCTGGTCCATGATCGGGCAGTGCCGCTCGTAATCCGACTTCAGTGTTTTGTGCGCGTCCCAATTCAACGCGCCATCCACCGCCGACGCGCACGCGCCGCAGAAAAGCTGCACAAACCGCACGCCCTTTTCCAGCAGCCGCCGCGCAAGGATTGCATTGCGCGCGTAGCCGGCCTTGATCGCGTTCGTGCTGTCCGCGCCGTAAAGTTTCAACGTAGCTTCGGTCTCTTTCGACAGATCCGTCACTTCCGGCGCGCTCAGTTGCATGCGCGCGGCGAGTTCATACGCCGCGATGCGCGCATTCAGTTCACTGTTGCCCGGATTTTTATCGAGATGCTCGCGATTGAGCACGCCGAGAAAATCGCGCACTTCTTTTTCGCTCTCGGGCGTCGCGTTTTTCGGCGCCATCAGATTCGTGATCGGCTTTTCCGCATTAAAGGCCGTCCCCTGGAACGCCGCGGGCAAAAATCCATTCGTCCAGTTCGCCGGACCCGAGGGCGGCATGCCGCGCGGATCGGGAATCGCCACGAACGCCGGCAGATTTTGATTCTCCGTCCCCAGCGCGTACGTCAGCCACGCGCCCATGCTCGGAAAGCCTTCGATGATGAATCCCGTGTTCATCTGCAGCATCGCCGGGCCGTGCGTGTTGCTCTTCGCGGTGAGCGAATGAATGAAGGCAATGTCGTCGACGCACTCCGCCAAGTGCGGCAGCAGATCCGAAACGTATTTTCCGCACTTTCCATACTGCTTGAACGCCCACGGGCTCTTCATCAGGTTCCCATTGCCGCCCTGGAACGTGACGATGTTGTCGCCCGGCATCGGCGTGCCGTGAAGTTTTTCCAGTTCCGGCTTGTACTCGAACGTATCGATGTGACTGACCGCGCCGGGGCAGAAAATCTGCAGCACGCGCTTGGCCTTCGCCGGAAAATGCGCCGGCCGCGGCGAAAGCGGCGAATCTTTTTCATCCGCGCGCGCCGAATCCTGCGAAAGCAGCCACGCCAGCGCAATACTTCCCGCGCACGTCCCCATGTCGCCGAGGAATTGCCGGCGGTCGATTCCACGAGCACCGTGATTCGCACAGTCATGTCGTTCCATCTTCACCTCACCGCCTGATCACTAGTGGAACAGACATCCTGTCTGCTGGCCTGCGCGCTGCAATGCAAAACCAAACTCTGCGTCTACTTGCTTCCTCGCCCGGCAGACAGGAATGTCGGCCCTACTCTTAATAAGTTAAAAACTCGTTCGCGTTCAACACGCCGCGACAAAACGCCGGCAATCCCTGCTTCGCGATGAACGCCGTCGACGCCGTCAATTCTGTTGCGTTCGGAGAACGACCGAAAACCAACTGGAACGCGCGCTCAACTTGCGCTTCCACTTTTTCGCCCGCGTCCTTCTTCAAACGCTCCGCAAAAAACGCCGATTGTTGCAGCACAAAATTCGAGTTCAGCGACGTCAGCGCCTGCAACGGCGTCGTCGTCACTTCGCGCCGAGGCGCGCGCTGCGCCGTTTCGGGCAAATCGTAACTGGCGAGCATGTCCTCGCGAATCGCGCGCGGGCTCTGCTGATATACCGCGCGACGCCATGTTCCGGGTCCCTGGTCTTCAAGCGTGTCGTAGATCGCGATGTTCACGACTCTATACTTGAAAAGCTGATACCCCGGCCCGCCCATTTCAAAGCTCAGCTTCCCGCTCGCCGAAAGAATCGAATCGCGAATCGCTTCAGCCTCCAACCGCTGCAGCGGCATGCGCCAGAGAAATTGATTACCGGCGTCGACCGCCATTCCTTTCTCGTTCGTGTGATTGCTTTGCTGATACACTTTGGAAAGCATGATCAGCCTGTGCAGCCGCTTGATCTTCCAGCCGTGAGACATGAAATCATTTGCGAGCCAGTCGAGCAGCTCCGGATGCGTCGGCGGCGTTCCGTTCGCGCCGAAATCGCTAGGCGTTGCCGCGATGCCGCGCCCGAAATGGTGCTGCCAAATACGGTTGACCATCACGCGCGCGGTCAGCGGATTTTTTTCGTCGCAGATCCATTTTGCGAGCATCAGCCGGCGCGTCGGTTCATCGGCCTTTTCCATCACCGGATCGATGGCGGCGCCGGGAATTTTGGTCATAGCCCCCGGAGGCACAATCTCCATGCGCTGCATCACGCTGCCGCGCTTAAGCAGATAAATTGTGTCCGGCGCGGTGAAGCGGCCGACGTAAGCCTTGGGCGATGGCGGCCCGGCCAACGTTTTCTGCAGTGCCTCGCGCTCGCCGATTAACTTCGCGCGTTTTTCGCGCTGTTCTGGCGATAGAGCTTCGAGCAGCTTGTCGCGCGGAATCGCTTCGCTCCCCGATTCGCGCGTGTCGCCGCTCGTAGCCTGCTTCCACGCCGTTCCGTCTTCAGACACTTCGAGTTTGTACCGCGTCGCAAGCCGGTCGTTGAAGCGCGGCGTGTCCGTGCTGTCGCGGCTCCAGACCACTTGCGCGATTGGTGCGCTCTGCGGCAATTCGATCTGCACCCAACCTTTGCCGCGCTCGCTGCTGATCCAGCTCCACTCGTTGCCGTGCTTTCCATCATTCAAATGAGCGACTTGATGGATCGCATAGCCGGGAAGAAGCGACGACGCGGTCGCCTTCGCACCTTTCGACGCGAGCGCAATATTTTCGGGGCTGCCCTTCGCGTAGATTTCAAACTCGTCGATGCACGGTTCGGCGCTGTCCGCCGTCGCCAGCACCGTGAAGCGCACAAACCGGGCCTGCATCGGTTCGGGAAAATCCTCAACGTTGCGCTGCACATTCACTGCAGGCCGGCGAACCTGCTCGGCCTGCGTTTTCAGCACGGCTTCGCGCGCCTTCGCATCCAGATCGCTGATCTGCGCGCTCAGCGCTCGCACTTTCTGCCCATTTTCTTCCGCCACCTTTGGGTCATTTTTCTGAGCGGCGCTGGAGAGTTCGCGCTCTTCGTGGCGCACGCCGGCGAAGACCGCTTCAAGCCGGTAAAAATCCTGCTGCGGAATGGGATCGAACTTGTGGTTGTGGCATTTCGCGCAACCCACCGTCAGCCCGAGGAACGCGCTGCCCGTCGTCGAGACAATATCGTCGAGATCGTCCGAACGCTGCTGGCGTTTGCCCTCTTCGGACTGATTGCCCACGGTGTCGTGAACACCCGCGACCAGAAATCCCGTCGCGACAGAAATAGCCGGATCGTCTTTGCCGACGATGTCGCCCGCTATCTGCTCGGTCACAAAATCGGTATACGGTTTGTCGTCGTTGAACGCCCGGATTACATAGTCGCGGTAATACCACGCGTTCGGCCGCAGATGATTCTGCTCGTAACCGTGGCTCTCTCCATAGCGCACGACGTCGAGCCAGTGCCGGCCCCAGCGCTCGCCATAACGCGGCGACGCCAGCAGGCGGTCGACCACTTTCGCGTACGCTTCGGGCGACGCATCGGCGACAAACGCATCGATTTCCTCCGGCGTCGGTGGCAGACCCGTCAGGTCGTACGTCGCGCGACGAATCAGCGCGCGCTTGTCCGCAGCCGGCGAAGGCGCCAGTTGTTTCTCTTCCAGTTTCTGAAGCACAAACGCGTCGATTGGCGTCGCGATCCACTCTTTTGCTTTCACATCCGGCGGCGATAATTTCTGAACGGGCTGATACGACCAGTGCTTGTCGGCGGAAATGACTTTTCCATCTGTGGAATTCGTGCGCGGATCGGGCGCGCCCATCTTGACCCACGATTCCAACAACGCGATCTGCTCGGCCGTGAGTTTTTCCTTCGGCGGCATCTGCAGATCTTCGTCGGCCCAGCGGATGGCCTTGATGAGCAAACTTTTTTCGAGATTCCCCGGCGTAACACTCGGTTCGTTCGACTGTCCGCCTTTCAGCGTGCCCTCGCGAGTGTCCAGCCGCAACGCGCCCTTCAGCTTTTCCGATTGCGCGCTATGGCACTTGTAACATTTCTCCGCAAGCAGCGGCCGGATCTTGTTTTCAAAGAATTCGATACCCTTACGGTCTGCCTCCTCTTCGGCGCGCACGGCCGAGGTTGCTAATAAGGAGAGCAGAAAAATGGCGACAATGCTTCGCTGGGTCATACGGGATTCCATGTTCTCTATACCGAACTATACACCCGATATTGAGCGGAGTCACTTTATTCGTCTTGATAAGATTATACTAGGCAAGCAGTTACAGCGAAACTTGACCGGTGAGGTCTTCCAGCAATTCCGGTAGGCTCTTGGGCGGCATTTCGGTCTGCGCGACGAGTTGCCCCGTGCGGCGCAGCACCATGGTTGTGGCCTCGACAACTTGCGGATCGAACTGCGTGCCCGAGCAGCGGCGTAATTCCAGCAGTGCTTCTTCCGGCGTTTTCGGAATGTTGTAACTGCGCTTGGCGACCATCGAATCGAACGCTTCGGCCACGTGAATAATGCGCGCGCCGAGGGGGATCTGTTCGCCGACCAGTTTGTCGGGATAGCCGCTGCCGTCGAAGTGTTCGTGATGATGCTTGATGTAACCGACGGCGCTCTGAAGCTGCTCGATCGGTTCCAGGATCGTACTGGCGATGATCGAATGCCGCTGCACGATCTCGCGCTCCGCTTTGTCGAGCGGCCCCGGCTTTTTCAAAATTGATTCGCGGATGCCCATCTTGCCGATGTCGTGCAGAATTCCCGCGACCCCGATGCGCCGCACTTCATCGTCCTGAAAACCCATCTCGCGCGCGACCTGCGACGAGAGTTCCGAAACGCGGTGCGAATGAAATCGCGTGTGCGGGTCCTTGGCTTCGAGCACCTTCGCCATCACTGCGAGCACGTTCAAGAAAAGCGTTTCGTTGCGCGCGGTCGAGCGGCGCAATTCCTTGCGCAGGAATCGCCGCGTCAGCAGTTTCTCGGTCTTCAGCAGGAACATGTCTGAATTTACCGGACGCAGGATGTAATCGTCGGCGCCACGGCCCATCCCTTCGAGCGCCACGTGCCGCTCGTCGCGATTGGCGAGCAACACCAGGCCGACATCGAAAACGTTGTGGACTTCCTCGAACGTTTCCAGCCCCGGGCGGTCGGGCAAATCGAGACTAAGAAGGAGAAGGTCGATCGGTTCGCGATTGGCGAGCCCGGACGAAAGCATGTGCAGCGCTTCTTCGCCGGTCTTTGCTGTGAATACTTTTTCGAAGCGCTCAGCCTTGAGCTTGGCGAGAACGCTCTCGCTGCTCTCATCGTGCGGGTCAACGATCAAGACCCGCATGACTTTGATGGCCTGATGCGCGGTCAACACGTTTACCTTGCCTCGATCCCAGTTGACTGACTTTGTCCGCACATGTGAATGTAGTTGGAAAAGTTGCAAATTGCAAGACGCGGACCAATCTGAACGGTGAACAAAACCTGTGCCAAGTTGCACAGGTTCATCATCATCTCAGGTATACATTCGGATAAAAACGTGTCATTCGGCAAATTATGCCATAAGCGTCGCCAGCAATGCGCGTTGAACGTGGAGTCGGTTCTCAGCCTGGTCATACACTACAGACTGCGGACCATCGATGACCCCGTCCGTAATTTCATCGCCACGATGCGCGGGAAGGCAGTGCATGACGATTGCCTTGGGCGAAATCGCCAACAGTTCAGCATTGATCTGATACGGCTGGAAAATCGAGCGCCGTTTGGCGACCTCGTGCTCCTGCCCCATCGACGCCCAGACATCGGTGTAAATCACATCCGCATCCTGCACTGCTTCGGCCGGATCGGTGCAGGCCTGCAAGCCGGCGGATTTCACAAACGCGGCGCTGAAGGTGTAGCCGTGCGGGCTGGCGACGGCGAGTTTCGCGCCGACTTTCGGCAGCGCCTGCGCCAGCGACCGGCAGACATTGTTGCTGTCACCGATGAACGCGACTTTGATGCCTTCGAGCCGGCCAAGCTTTTCGCGCATGGTCAGCACATCGCCCAGCGCCTGGCAGGGATGATGCGTGTCGGAAAGCCCATTGATCACCGGCTTGTCGGCATACTTCGCCATGTCGGTGATGGTCTCGTGTTTGTAGGTGCGCAGCACAAACGCGTCGAGATAGCGCGACGAGACTTTGGCCAGGTCCTTGATGGATTCGCGCTCGCCGATGCGACCGCTTTCCGGTCCGAAATAAATGCACTGGCCGCCGAGCTGATAGACCGCGGTCTCAAAACTCAGGCGCGTGCGGAGCGATGATTTCTCGAAGAAAATACCCACGACTTTTCCGGCGGCGATCTTGGAGTGGCGATAGGTGTTCGGGTCAGCCTTCTGGCGCGCAGCCAAATCGAGCAGCCCCATCATTTCGGCCGAACTCACGTTGTCGAACGCAATAAAGTCCCGCATCTTTGTACCGCTCACACCACACCCCTTTATTCTGCAGGCTCAGTCGAACTTGAGTTCGTCTTCCCTGCTTTGACCCCAGCAATCTCTGTCCAACTACGTCATTGCGCTGCCGCTTACGATTCGGCGAGTACGCGCGATATAATCTCCAGGCCTTCATCGAGTTCCGCGGCCGTCACGGTCATCGCCGGAAGCAGGCGCAGCGTCGTCTCGTGCGTCACGTTGATCAAGAGGCCCAATTCCTGGCAGCGCGTGTACGCGGCCTTGCCCGGTACCGTCAGATCGATACCGACCATCAGCCCGAGTTGCCGGATTTCTTTGATCTTCGACGCGTGTTTCGCCTTCAACGCCGCCAGGCCTTTCGCAAGATGCGCCGCCATGGCGAGAACGTTGTCGATGACGTGCTCGGCCGCGATCGTGTCGAGCACCGCCAGCGCCGCCGCGCACGCCAGCGGATTTCCGCCGTACGTCGTGCCGTGCGTTCCGGGAATCATGTACTGCGCGATTTCAGCACGCGCGATCATCGCTCCGATCGGGAAGCCGCCGCCCAGCGCCTTCGCCAGCCAGATGACATCGGGCGCCGGCGCACGCAGCGTCTGGTACGCAAAATAATCGCCGGTGCGGCCCATGCCACACTGCACTTCGTCGTACATCAGCAACGCGCCATGTTTGTCGCACAGAGCGCGCGCGGCTTTCAGATAGTCGAGCGACGCGAGAAAAATGCCGCCTTCGCCCTGCACGGGTTCAATCATGAAGCCGGCGGTCTCGGCGTCGAACGTTCGCTCCAACGCCTTGATGTCGTTCAGTTCCACATAGCTGAAACCGGGCAGCAGCGGCTCGCAGCCTTTCTGCAGATTCGGCTGGCCCGTCGCGGAAAGAGCTCCGTACGTGCGGCCGTGAAATCCGTTCTGAACGCTGATCAGCTTCCACTTTTTATTCTTCTGCTTACCGTAAAGCCGCGCGAGTTTGATCGCCGCTTCACTGGCCTCGGTTCCCGAATTGCAGAAAAACGCTTTCGGCTCGCCCATGCCGCTGAGGCGCTCGATCAGCCCCTTGGCCAGCAGCGCCTGCTGTTCCCACAAATAATTATTGTGAATGTGCAGCATCTGCTCGGCCTGCTTCTTGATCGCGGCGACCACGCGCGCCGGACAATGGCCCAAGCCGTCGACGCCCAGGCCGGGCAGCAGATCGAGGTACTGTTTGCCGTCGGCGTCCCACACGCGCGAACCGGAACCGCGCACGATCGCAATCGGCGCGCGGCCGTAATTGCTGAACACGTATTTGGCGTAGGCCTCTTTTACGTCGCTCGTCTTCATGGGCATGATGCGCTCCTCGTCTACATCCGGATTTCAGTGCCGATGCCTTCCGGCGTGAAAATTTCAAGCAGCAGCGAATGCTGCAGCAGTCCCGAGATGACGTGGGTTTTCCTGACGCCGCCTCTCAGCGCCGATACACAGGCCTCGATCTTGGGAATCATGCCGCCCACGATCACGTTTTCCGTGATCAGCTTTTCGCAGTCGCCGATCGTCGCGCTCGAAATGAGCGACTCGGGCTTGTTCTTATCCCGCAAAATGCCGGGCACGTTGGAGAGATAAACGAGTTTCTCCGCGTTCATCTCCGCCGCGATTTTCCATGCAACCGAATCGGCGTTGACGTTGTACAGATGCCCGTCCGGCCCGCGCGCGATCGGCGCGACAACGGGAATAATCCCGCCGAGCAGTATCCGGCGTGCCAGTTCGGTATCGAACTCGGTGATCTCGCCGACATAGCCCAGATCCATCGTCGGGTCTTCGTCAAAAATCTTTTTCTTGCAGTGCATGAAGCTCGAGCCGCGCCCGTTCAGCGGAATTGCTTTGCCATCTTCCTTCTGAATCAATTCCACCACATTGGCGCTGATCTCGTCGATCAGAACTTTATGCGCGATTTCGAGCGTCGCTTCGTCGGTCACGCGCCGGCCTTTAACGAACGTCGCCTTCATGCCGCGCCGTTCCATCTCGTCCGTAATGCGCGGCCCGCCGCCGTGCACCAGGATCGGCCAGACACCAACTTGCTCAAGAAACACGACATCGCGAACAACCGATGGCAGGATCGTCGCGTCGGTCATAGTACTGCCGCCGATTTTAATCACGACGACTTTGCGATCGAAGGCTTTCAGATACGGCAGCGCTTCGAGCAATACTTTGGATTTATCGAGTGCGTTCACACGGCCTCCACTTTATCAGGTGTGATAATCCGCATTAATCGTGATGTACCCATGCGTCAGGTCGCATGTGTAAAACTTCGCGCGGCCCGGGCCGTCGCCCACCATCAACACAAGGCTCACGTCGCGGTTTTTCAATGCGGCGGCGACGGTCGGCTTGTCGAAATCCACGGGTTGGCCGCCGCGGAAAAGTTCGTGGCCGCTCAGCGTCAGCGACGTCTCTTCCGGATCGAACGCCACTCCGGCGCGGCCGGCGGCGGCGACGATGCGGCCCCAGTTCGGGTCGTTTCCTGCGATCGCGGTTTTCACGAGCGGCGATTCGGCGATCGTACGCGCGATTTTCTTCGCGTCGTCGTCATTCTTTGTTCCGCCGACAAAGACGGTAACGGTGTGCTTCGCTCCTTCGCCGTCGGCCGCGATCTGTCGCGCGAGGCTGTCGCAAACCGCATACAGCGCGTTTTTCAGCGCGTCGTATTCGACCCCGCGCGAAATCGACGCGTTGCCGGCCAGGCCCGACGCGAGGAACACTACGCTGTCGTTTGTGGACGTGTCGCCGTCGACAGTGACGCAGTTGAACGTGCCCTCGACGATCTCGTCGACCATCTCCTGCAGTACGGCCGGCGCAACGTTCGCGTCCGTCGCGACGAAGCCAAGCATCGTCGCCATGTTCGGCGCGATCATGCCCGAACCCTTGCACGCGCCGCTGACGTGGATCATTTTTCCGTCGAGTTCAAAAAATGCGGCAGCAGTCTTCGGCACAATGTCGGTCGTCATGATTCCGCGCGCGAAATCGCCGGTAATTTTCTGCTCTTTCACAAAACCCACGGCGCGGCCGATGCCAGCTTCGACTTTTTCCATCGGCAACTTGCGCCCGATGATGCCGGTCGAAAAAACGAGCACTTCTTCAGGCTTGCAGCGCACTCCGGCCGCAGTCAATTCCGCCATTTTTTTCGCGTCGGCCACGCCCTGCTCGCCCGTGCAGGCGTTGGCGTTTCCGGCGTTGATGATGAGGGCGCGTGCGCGGTGCTTGCTCTTTTTCAGGTGCTCGCGGCAAAGCGTCACCGGCGCGGCGCAGACGCGGTTCTGCGTGAACGCTCCGGCGGCGGCGGCGATCTGTTCGCAATAGACCAGCGCCAGGTCGGGCGGCTCTTCCTTCGCGGTTTTCAAGCCGCAATGCAGCGAGGCCGTACGGAAGCCGGCGACTTCGTGAATCAATCCGCTCCACGGCTGGATCTCGATCGGCTTGGGCGCTTTCGCCGCCTTCGCGCGTTTACCGGCTTTGGCCTTCATCATCTCCTCCGCTCCAATAATATTTAGAACGCGTGAGAAAAAAATTTCCCGAAGTCATTAAACAATCCGGCCCCTCTTGCCTCGCGTTGGCGAGGGAGGGGCCGGCAATGCATCCAAATTGTGAAAAGGGTTCCGCCCCAATTAGCGTTTGGAGTACTGGAACCTGCGCCTGGCGCCGGCCTGGCCGTACTTCTTGCGTTCCACCATGCGGGAATCGCGCGTGAGGTAGCCTTCGTCGCGCAGACCCTTTTCCAGTGTCCGGTCGTAAAGGAGAAGCGCGCGGGCGATGCCCATGCGGATCGCTTCGGCCTGTCCGGTGACGCCGCCGCCGCTGACCGTGGCAAACACGTCGAACGCCGTCGACAATTTCGTGAACTTCAGCACCGCCACGACCGCATTGCGCTGGTTCTCGTTGGCAAAGAAGTTCTCGAACTTGCGCTCGTTAACTTCGATATGCCCCGAACCTGGCCGCAAACGCACGGCTGCCGTCGAGCATTTGCGCCGGCCTGTGCCCCAGAAATATCCGCCAGTTTTGTCTTCGTTACTCACGTCGTGTTCGCTCCCCAATTTCAATTCTGACCCAAAATTACGGGCCGCTTTAGCTCAGCGGCGACCACGCTTCCGGCTTCTGCGCCGAATGCGGATGATCTTTTCCGGTGTAAACCTTCAGCTTCGAGAGCATCACTTTGCCCAGCATCGTCTTGGGCAGCATGCGGCGGACGGATTCGAGAATGATCGTCGCCGGATTCTTTTTCTGCTCTTCAGCCAGCGTGCGCACGCGCAGACCGCCCGGGAAACCGGACCATTTGCGGTACGTCTTCGCTTCCATCTTCTTGGGATGGACCTGAATCTTTTCACAGTTGATGACGACGACGAAGTCGCCGGTGTCGACGTGCGGCGTGTAGATGGGCTTGTCTTTGCCCATCAAGCGCATCGCGATCGGCACGGACAGCCGGCCGAGATTCTGATCGGCGGCATCCACAATGAACCACTTCTGCTTAATTTCGCCAGCCTTGGCATTGAACGTCTTGAAAGGCTTGGGCTTTTTGGCTACGGCCGCCGGCATGACTGAACTCCCCTTTTACGTCTCGCTTGCACTGCGAAAACACGCTTTAACTAAAAACACAAGACCGCCCAAACTTCTCGGGCGGAGAGGCAAAAGATAAGGCCGGCCAAGGGAATGTCAAGACCATATTTTGGCCTCCCCAAAAGAATCCTGAACCGGCCTGGCGCCCACTGGCGGCGCAAAAAAATAGGTTAGGATACGGCCACTTTGCCCGGGAGGGAATTCTATGCGTTTAAGGCCTGTTTTTCTATCCGCGATTCTCCTAATTGCGTGCTTGGCGCGCGCTGAAGACGAAGCACCCAAAGAACCTCTCCCGCCGCTCGATGTCGTCGTCACCGCGAAACTCAACACCAATAAAGAGCACATGATCAATTACGCTCTTACGGTGCAAACCGAGGTCGTCAATCACTTCCCGCAGCTGATCCGCCGAGCGCGCACGCGCAACGAAGTGCCCAAGGACGGCGCCGCAGAATACCGGCTGCAGATCGATATCACGGGTTCCGTGACGATTGGAAATCAGATCACCTCGGCGCTGCAGAAAAACCTTTTCGGCGCAGAATCAACCAAGGCTGTCGGCGGCGATCAGTTCCTGCGCATCTTCTACATACAGGGCCAGCAGCAAACGACTGCAAACGTCAAGCTGCTGAAATGGGAGGAGAGCAAGTACAAGGAAGTGCTGAAATGGACCGCGCCAATGGTTAAGCGCCCCGACGAAGAAAAGAATAACGGCGCGATCGAGATCGCCCGTTCCGCGGGTCGCAGCGCCCAGCAGCAGGATACCGGCAAGCCGCCCATGTCGGTCGAAGAGGCACAGAAAGTTGCCCTGGGCCTGCTCATGCCCGGCAGCATCACTGACGGCATCCTCGGCAAGCTGGTTGAAGTGAAACTCGTCAAAGCCGATGCGAGCAAAGACGTGCCGCCGGCGATCACCGCAGACATCACCGTCACCAACAAATCGCCGTGGCCTCTGCGTCGCGTCGGAACGCTTATTTTGTGGAAGAACAATCTAATCTCGCCGGGCGACACGCAGCGCGGGTCGCTGGGAATGCAGGTTATGGAATTCGCCGACCCGCTCAAGCCCGACGAGCCGAAGACCCTGACGGTGAAAGCCAAAGCGATGACGGACAAAACGTTGAAGGCGGGTGTCCGCGAAGTGGAATTCGTCCCGCCGGAGGAAGCGACACAGAAGTAAGATTATTTCACTATCGATCTTGCGAGTGCCACCAGCACGTTGGCGAAATCGGATTTGCTCATCGCGCGAAACTGGCGCACACTTTCATCGCGCGAAATCACGGTAAAATCGCCGGCCTCCGCGCCCATTGCGTGCGGCGTATCGAGAACAATTGCGTCGAGATTCTTGTCGCGCAGTTTGCGCTTCGCTTCGGAGACGCGCGCCGCCTTGCGCTCTGCAACCGTCCTGCCTGAACCGGTCTCGAGCGCAAAGCCAATCAACGCGAATTTTCCGCCGCGCGATTTTTTATGGCCGAGCGTCTTTAAAATGTCGATCGTCGGCTTCAGCCGCAGCACCATGCCGCTCGATGCCTTTTTCAATTTCACGCCCGAAACATCCGCGGGTGTAAAATCCGCGACCGCCGCACTCATCACAACAGCGTCGGCCCTTGAAATATTTTTCATCACCGCCGCGTGCATGTCCGCGGCCGAGCGCACCGCGATTGCCGTCAGACCCTTCGCATGCGGCAGCGATTTCAAAACCGAGTCGTTGATTGGCCCATGAACCAAAATCGCGCGATGGCCCTTGTTCACCGCTGCGCGCGCGAGGGCCACACCGAGCTTCCCCGTCGCGCGATTTGATATGAATCGCACCGGATCGATGTCCTCAATCGTCGGGCCGGCCGTAATAAGGAGCGTGAGCTTGCGCGCGCGCATTACTTTTTCAGCAGCGTCTTGCACGCCGCGTCCACGATCTCGGGAGGTTCAACCAAGCGGCCGGCGCCTTCCATTCCGCACGCGAGATTTCCGCTGTCCGGCCCCAGGATCGCATAGCCGAATCCGGCGAGCGTTTTCACGTTCGCCTGCGTCGCCGGGTGCTGCCACATCTGCACATTCAACGCCGGACAGACGATCACCGGGCAGCGGATGCTCAACATGAGCGTCGACAATAGATCGGTCGCAAAGCCGTGCGCCAGCCGCGCCATCACGTTCGCGGTGGCGGGTGCGAGAATGAACAAGTCGGCGTGCTTCGCGGGTTCAATGTGTGGGTATGGATTTTCGTTCGGTGCGATGCGCTTGAACTGCCGCGTGAGGCAGGGCTGGCCAGTTAGCGCCTCAAAAGCAAAAGGCGTCACGAATTTACGTGCGCCCTTGGTCAGGATCGTTGTGACAATCGCACCCTCTTTGACCAGCCGGGATGCGAGGTCGCAGGATTTGTACGCCGCAATTCCGCCGCAAACGCCCAGCAGAATTCGCTTGCCCGCCAGGCGCGGCCGGGATTTTGAGTTCGGCGCGGAGAGAGCCATCGCGGTTCATCCCGAGCGCAATGTCCCCGGCACGACAGCCGGGGACAAAGGCGCTTAGTGCGTTTCGGCCTTGGCTTCCGCCGGCTTGGGCAGTTTGCCCTTCGCTTCGGCTTCGGCGAGTTCTTCGGTTTCGCGCTGCGCGATTTCCTTGCGCATCTGTTCGGCTTCGACGCCCATGATCAAGTCGACCTTGTTGTCGAAGATCTCCTTGGAGACGATGTCCCAGAGATTCGTCGAATCGGTCTCGACCAGGCGCGGCAAACCGCGCTGCAGTTCGCGCATGCGCTTCTGGTACAGCGTGACGAGCTTGTACTTGCCGCCCACCTTGGCCAGCAGCTTTTCCAGTTCGTGTGCTTCCATTCGTCTCTCCTTTTGTGCGGGGCTGGAGAGCCCCGCCTACTGATCCGGGGCAAATAGCCCGGTCTGCTAACGCCCGGGGCGGTTGTGTTCGGCCGCCCGGATTTCTTTCAACCTGTCCAGCGCGTGTTCAAGTGTGTCGTTCACGACCACGTAGTCGTACTCGCCCACACGCGCCATCTCTTCTTCGGCAGTCCTCAGGCGAACGGCGAGCGATTGTTCGGTCTCGCTGGCCCGCCCTTTCAACCGCGCGATCAACGCCTCTTTCGACGGCGGCATGATGAAAACCGCCACGCTCTTGGGGAAACGGAACCGGTCCATCCTGCGGATCTGTTCCACGCCCTGCACGTCGATGTCCTTTACCACGTCATGCCCTTCGGCGAGTTCCAGCTCCACAAACCGCGAGAGCGTGCCGTAGTGCTTCGAGCCGTGCACACAGGCGTGTTCCAGAAATTCGCCGCGCGACACCGACTCCTGAAAATGTTTTTCGTCCCAGAAGTGATAGCTCACGCCGTTCACTTCGCCTTCGCGCGGCGTGCGCGTCGTCACGCTCACCGCTTTTACTAATCCTCTGTCTTCCGCCACCCAGCGTTTGAGCAGCGTCGTTTTTCCGACGCCTGCGGGCCCGGCCACGAGAAAGAAAATGCCGCTCACGCGCCCGGCCCCCTCGCCACAACGCCGCTATTCCAGGTTCTGCACCTGTTCGCGAATTTTTTCGATCAGGCCCTTCATTTCCACTACGCGATGTGTCACGCGTTCGTCCTGGCACTTCGATCCGATCGTGTTCGTTTCGCGAAAAAGTTCCTGCGTCATGAAATCGAGTTTCTTGCCGGTCTCGCCGCCGCCTTCCAACGTCGATTCGACCTGCTCGAAATGGCTCTGCAGGCGCGCGAGTTCCTCGCTGATGTCCGTGCGATCGGTCTGCAGCACAATTTCGCGCTCGACGACGTCCGGGTTCAGCGGCGCATTGACGCCCGCGGATTCAAGCAGCTTTGCGATGCGGTCTTTGAATTTCTGGACGCCGGCCTTGATTGCTTCGGGCGCCGCGGCCTGAATCATCGAGCGATGCAGCGCCAGCTGCGCCATATGCCCGCGAATGTCGGCCACGATCGCCGCGCCTTCGCGCGCACGCATGCGCTCAAAATCGCCGATGGCCGCCAAAAGCGCGCGCTTGCTGCGCTCCCAGACCGCTTCGATGTCTTCGTTCGATTCTTCGCGCTTCACAACTCCCGGCAGCGACAAAAACGCGCTGATCGGCATCTCGGACTTCAGCTTGAATTTCTTCGAGGCCTTGCGCGCCTGGTCGACATAGTGCTTCAACGCGGCTTCGTTCAAGCCGTAATTTCCTTCTTCGGAAACGTTGTCAAAGAACAGGCTGACGTCGACGCTCCCGCGCTTGATGCCGGCGTCGTTGATCAGCGATTTGACGCGGTCTTCGAGCGCGCCGTAGCGGCCCATGACTTTAACGCTCAATTTCAGGAAGCGCCCGTTTACCGAGCGGATTTCGGCCGTGACGCGCTGGCCGTCTTCGACTGCCGCGCGGCCATAGCCAGTCATCGAACGCACGACAGCGCCAGGTGGCGCCGTGATGCCCGGAGCCGTGCTTTTCGGTTTTGCGATCCGCGTGGTCATGGGATGAATACATAATTCAAAATGCATAAAAGAGAGCGCTCACGCTCTCCTTTCATGCAAGACGGATTATGAATACGGCTCCTATTTTTTCTCGTCTGCTTTCTTGGGTTCTTCCGCCGGCTTCGGCGCGTCAGCAGGCTTGGCGTCCGCCTTCGGCGCCTCTGCGGGCTTTGGCGCTTCAGTCTTCGGAGCTTCCGCAGGCTTTGCTGAGTCGGCCGGCTTTTCGTCCTTCTTGGCCTCGGCCGGCTTAGCTGCATCCGTGGGCTTCGCGTCGGTCTTTGCGGCATCCGCCGGCTTCGCGTCGGTCTTCGGCGCATCACCCGGCTTTGCGTTCAACGCGGGGCCATTTCCTGCGCCAGCGGCCGGAACAATTTCGGCGGCCGGAGCTTCAACACCAAGGCCGAGGCTTTCCTTCGGCTTGTGAAGGATGCCGAGAATAATCGCGAGAATGAAAAACAATCCGGCGAGGTACCCAGTAGCACGGCGAATCGGATTCGTCACACCTTCGACGCCCGCCGCTTTTGTGCCGCCCAGCGCGGCCAGTCCGCCGCCCTTGCCTTCCTGCAACAGGATGAAGAACGTCATGAGCATACCGATCAGGACGAACCCGCCTGTTAAAATCGTATCTACCCAACCCATAACAGCCTCCTCAGGACGGGACTTGCGCCCCGTTTACGTTGGCGGGTATCTGCCCCGCTTACAATTTCCAACCATCTCGCAGCATCATCACCATCACCAGGACCGAAAAAGTCCAAGCCACGGTGCGCGCCACTTTGGCGTACTTCGGGTCAAAAAGAGGCCCTATTTCCGCCCCAATCAATTTCCATCTTCCGCGCGGAGTAATCCGCACAACGGCCAGTCCCGCCAGACCCATACCGCACAACGCGGTGAGCGCCTTCAGCGAGACGTCGATACCCTGCTGCCAATCCATCCGGGCTCCGTTTCACCCCTCCTCTATCCTTTCATCCTGAAAGGACCTATGCGAATATCTCTAACCTGACCGCGGGGCTCGAGAGTCCCGCCTGCTGGCTTACTTCGCGGCCTTGACGATGGCCTCAAAATCCTTGGCCACCAGCGCAGCACCGCCGACAAGCGCGCCATCGATGTCGGGCTGCGAAAGCAGGTCTTTGGCGTTATCCGCCTTGACCGAACCGCCGTATTGTATCCGCAAGGCGTCTGCAACGCTCGTACCAAATTGCGCGCGAACCAGGGCGCGGATGAAGGCATGGACTTCCTGTGCCTGCGCGGGCGAGGCCGTCAATCCCGTGCCGATAGCCCAGACCGGTTCGTAAGCGATGGTGATCGACGCCATGTCCTCGGCTTTCAATCCGGCCAGCGAACCTTCCATCTGCTTCTTGATGACCTGCTCGGTGACGTTGTTCTGGCGTTCGTCTTTGGTTTCGCCGACGCAGACGATCACTTTCAGCTTGTTCGCGAGCGCGGCCTTGGTGCGCTTGTTGACGGTCTCATCCGTTTCGCCGAAGAACTGGCGGCGTTCGCTGTGGCCGGTGATGACGCAGGTGCAGCCTGCCGCGACCAGCATCGGAGCCGAAATTTCGCCCGTAAACGCGCCGGACTTTTCCCAGAACACGTTCTGTCCGCCGACCGCGATGTTCGTTCCGCGCAGCGCGTCGACGACGGCCGGAATCGTAAGAAACGTCGGGCACACCGCGACGTCGCACTTACCGTATCCTTCGAGTTTCTCGCGAAGCTCTAACGCGAGCGCCTTGCCCTCGTCGGGTGTCTTATTCATCTTCCAGTTGCCAGCTACGAATGATCGGCGCGACATTTTGAATCCTCTCCCCTCTTCGTGTCCTTCGTGTTCTTCGTGGTAAAAAAAACGTTACTTCGGCTTAATCGTGGGCATGCGCTCCGATGTCGGGTAGCTGCCCAGTACTTCCAGATGTTTCACTTGCCCCTCAAGCTGCTTGAGCGTGTTGCGAACGTTTTCGTCCTCGATGTGGCCTTCCAGATCCAGGAAGAAATTGTATTCCCACGCGCGGCGCTTGCTCGGGCGCGATTCGATTCGCGTCAGATTAATCCGGTTTGCCTGGAAAGGCTGCAACAGGCGCAGCAGCGCACCGGGCTCATCCTTAACGGACAGCACGATGCTCGTCTTGTCTTTGCCCGTGCGGTCAGCGCCGCGCTCGGCGATGACGAAAAAGCGCGTGATGTTGTCGGCCGAATCTTCGATGTGTTCGGCAATGATTGGGACGTTGTAGATTTCGGCGGCGAGCGAGCCGGCAATGGCGGCAGTGAACGGTTCTTTTGCAGCGATTTCGGCGGCGACGGCGGTTGAGCTGACTTCGCGGCGTTCCACTTCGCCCAGGTTACCCATCAGCCAGTTGCGGCACTGCGCGAAAGGTTGCGGATGGCTGAGGATCAATCGCACGTCCTTAATCGGGCACTTGGCCAATAGATGATGATGGATCGGCAGATAAATTTCGCTCGCGATCTTCAAGCGCGTGTCGGCGAACATGTCGATCGACTGGTTCACTCCGCCTTCGGTCGAATTCTCGATCGGGACGAGGCCGTAATCGGCGCGGCCGCGCGCGACGGCGAGGAAAACATCGCGCATGTCGCGCGTGGGAATGTATTCGACCGACGAACCGAACTTCGTTCGCGCGGCCAGGTGCGTGAAAGTGCCCTTCTGTCCGAAGAACGCGACGCGCGTCGGCCGTTCGAGCGCGATCGTCGCGGACATGATCTCGCGGTAGATCGAGCGGAACGCGTCGTTGGGCAGCGGACCTTTGTTGCGCGCGGAGACTTTGCGGTACACGGCGATTTCGCGCGAGGGATTGTAGGGCTTGATGCCGTCGCGCGCTTTGAGCGCTCCGATCGCGCGCGCGTTGTTGGCGCGTTCGTTGATCAGCCGCACAATCTGCTCGTCGAGGCAGTCGATTTTCTGGCGCAGTACTTCCATTTCAGCCGTCGTTTGCGCGTCAGGCTCCTTGGGCGAAGCAATGACGGGCGGCGCCGTTTTGATGGAAGGACGTTTTTTGCGAGCGCTGGACATCTTCAATATCAGTCCTGAGTCTGGAGTCGCGAGCCTAGAGCCTCTTACTTGAACGAAATCGCCAGGACCTTGAACTTCAGCATGCCGCGCGGTGCGGGCACTTCGACCTTGTCGCCGACCTTCTTCGTCAGCAGCGCCTGGCCCATCGGACTCGTGGTCAGGATTCTGCCCGCGAGCGGATCGTTTTCGCCTTCGCCAACCAGCGTGTACTCTTCTTCTTCGTTATCCGAGAGGCTCAGCAGTTTGACCGTCGCGCCGAAAACGACGTTGTCGCCGCCGATTTTGCTTTTGTCGACCAGCACGGCGCGCGACACTTTATCTTTCATTTCACGGATGCGGCCTTCCAGCATGGACAGGTCTTCGCGGGCGGCGTGGTATTCGGCGTTTTCGGAGAGATCGCCTTTTTCGCGCGCTTCCTTGATCTGCAGCAGCACCTTGGGGCGGCGCTCTTCAAGCTCCGCGATCTCCGCGGTCAACTTGTCGAGACCCTCTTTGGTCATTGGAACTGTGTCCATTGCACATCTCTCCTTACAAAATGCGCAGCGGGATCCTGCCGGTTCACGGCAAGATTCGGGCTGCGTTGATGCGTGTTAACCGTTCAAAAGTTTTTCGAGGCGATCGATACCCTTGTCGATCAACTCCATGCTGGTGGCATAACTGAGGCGAATATGTTTGGACGAGCCGAACGCTTCGCCGGGCACCAGCGCCACACCGGCCTGTTCGAGCGCCACGCCGCAGAATTCCATCGGCGTTTTTACGCTCACGCCATTGAAACTGCGTCCGAACACGCCCGAGACATTCGGGAAGCAATAAAACGCGCCGAGCGGCTCGAGGCAGGTGACTCCCTTAAGCTTGTTCAGCCGCGCATGCATGTGCTTGCGGCGCAGATCGAACTGCTCGCGCATCTTGATCACCGCTTCGTCGGACATGCGCAAGTTGGCGTACGCTTCCGCCGCGCCGGCCTGCGAAAACGCCGCCGGATCGCTAGTGGCATGACTCTGGAATTTCGACACGGCCTTCATAATGTCGTCCGGACCCGCCGCCCAGCCGATGCGCCAGCCGGTCATTGAGTACGTCTTCGAGCAGCCGTTTACAGTGATGACCTGCTGCCGGAGCGCCGGGGAAATGGCGGCCAGCGAGAGCGGCTGAATGTCGCCGTAAATGAGGTGCTCGTAAATTTCGTCGGAGATCGCGAGGATCCCTGCCTTTTCAACGACTGCCCCGATCGCCTTGATTTCGGCAGGCGTGTAAACGGTGCCGGTCGGGTTCGACGGGCTGTTGTGCATGAACAGTTTCGTCTTCGGCGTAATCGCCTTTTCGAGTTGCTCTGGCGTGATCTTGAACGCGGTTTTCTCGTCGGTTTCGATAATCACCGGCGTGCCGCCCGCCAGACGCACCTGTTCGAGGTAGCTCACCCAGTACGGCGCGGGGATGATCACTTCGTCGCCTTCGTCGACGATTACCTGCAGCAGATTATAGAGACTCTGCTTGGCTCCGTTGCTGACGACGATGTTCTCGGGCTTGTACTCGAGGCCGTTCTCGCGCTTCAATTTATCGACGATCAGTTTTTTCAGTTCGGGCCCGCGCTTGGCGCCGTACTTGGTGTCGCCGGCTTTCATGGCGGCAGTGCCCGCGTTGATGATGTGCAGCGGTGTGTTAAAATCCGGTTCGCCGACTCCGAAGCCGACGATGTCTTTTCCCTGGGCCTGCAGCGCCTTGGCTTTGGCGTCGACAGCCAGCGTGGCGCTGGGCTGGACTTCACAAATGCGGCGTGCGAGTTTCACTTTTTCGGTAGCCATTGCTTCACCTATCGTAAACAGGAAGACGCCCCACCCGGGGCGTCTGATTCGGACAACAAAAAAACAAAGACCGCCTGTCGAGGACGGTCCTTGCAATGTCTTAACTTATAATACTTAGACGCCTGAACGCAAGTTGTTTCTGCACCGATTTGCACACCGCTGCTTGACTCTGGACGTCATCCGCCTCATCTTAGAAAGCCATGATTCGCACTCTTTTTCCGACTCTCGTTCTCCTTCTAGTGATGTCGCTTGCGGGCTCAGCCCAGGAATACGACGTATATATCCTGGCCGGGCAGTCCAACATGGATGGCCGCGGCAAATCGGCTGACTTAACACCGCCGCTGGATTCGCCACAGAAAAATGTGCGCTACTTCTATCAAAACGGAGCGAACGGATCGAACGGCTGGATCGATCTGCAACCAGGTTACAGCGTTCCGCCCGGTTATAAAGACGCACTGCCGTCGAAGACGTTCGGGCCTGAGATCGGCATCGGCGCGGCGCTGGCGAAGGCGCAGCCGGATCGCAAGATTGCCATCCTTAAAATCTCGCGCGGCGGGACGAGCCTGGCGAGAGAGTGGAAAATCGGCACGCCAGACGATCCCAAAACGCAGGGCGCCTTGTACAAGGAATTCCACGACGGCGTCCCCAAAGCGCTGAAGTTGCTGAAAGATGCGGGCGACACGTATGTTCTGCGGGCCATGATCTGGCATCAGGGCGAATCGGACGCGAAGTCTACAGAAGCTGAGTACACGCAGATGCTGACCGATTTTATTGCGCGCGTCCGCAAAGATCTCGGGCAGCCTGATCTTCCGTTCATTTTGGGCGAAGTGTACGACAACAAGAAGAACGACAGCATTCTCGCTGCGCAGAAAGCCGTGAGCAAAACCGTGCCGAACACGGCGCTGGCCACGGCCACCGACCTGAAAACGTGGGATAACGGAACGCACTTTGACGCGGCCAGCCAGATCACGCTGGGCGAGCGGCTGGCCGCGGAGGCATTGAAGTTAGTCCAGAAAAAGTGACGCGGATGAGTTTTCAGACGCCCCTCAGGCGAAGCCGGGGGTTAGTCAGCTGAGTTGTGAACATGTGCCAGTGCTGCAAAGTTTAGGAACAAACAAGTCCACTCGGGCGGCTTCAACGCGCCCAACAAAAACTACCAGTTGCCAGCGCACCCCCCTTGCGTATAATCCCAACCCTTGCCCGCCGCGTGTGCGGGTTGTTTTTTTGGCAATCCAGCGAAGGAGCAGTGTCATGCCGGTCAAGTTTAACGACATCAAGCAGGGCGAAGCGATCATCTTTAACAA
>Ga0265314_10001536_pt1 | contig 25458 bp, 10 predicted proteins | sample 4126metaG_FD_203106 | JGI IMG/M metagenome (GOLD analysis project Ga0265314, IMG submission 203106) | Rhizosphere microbial communities from Carex aquatilis grown in University of Washington, Seatle, WA, United States - 4-1-26 metaG | ecosystem: Host-associated > Plants > Roots > Rhizosphere >... | reverse complement strand
GTGCAAATTGCGCGTCAATGTCGTGCTGGCCAAACTCGACGCGGCGCAGCCGGACCTTCAAAATGTGGAATATGACCTTACGATGGAAAGCACGGCCAAAGAGACCAATTATAAATGTTTGGCACATATCAAAATGCTCGCCAACGAAAATAAATACAGCATGGACTTCGAAATAAAGGCGGAAGGATTTGAAATGAAAGGTCGTGCTGTGGGAGACGGCGAATGGATGTGGAACGAAATGGAAATCGAGAAGGGGCACAAATCGGTTTCCAAATCGCGCCAAACCAAGATCATGCGGGCAAATGCGGGCATGTTCAGCCCCTTTTACCAACCCAAACAGATGCGCGAAGCCTATACTTTTCTGGATGTGAGGGAATCCAAATTGGATGGCGCGGAGGTGTATGTCCTGCATGCAGAATTTAAGGATAAAAAGGATGCCGAACGTGCGGCCGCGAAAGCCGGAAGGCTCTTTTATGTCGACAAAAGTAATTTGAGTTTGAAATGCATCGAAGACCTGAATGCGCAGGGTGAAAAGAGCATGCGTTATACGCCCAGCGCGGTCAAAATCGGCGTGCAATTCGATCCTACCATTTTCAAATATGCGCCTCCAGAAGGCGCAGAAGTAAAAGAGCAGCCGGAATCTGAACCGTAAAAGTCCGGCGCTTGCTGCGCTGCGCCCCGCCATATTGGTTATCGGCGCCGGCCCCTTGACTTCGCTCGGAAAAAATTGTAAAGAGTGTCCATGATCTTCGTTGCATGCAGGTACAGCGCTCCGCTCCACGACCTCCCGTGACCGCATCACTCGCGGACGCGCGATGATTTCCGTTATTCGATTCGCGTCCGAATTTTCCCTAAATTCCACCCCTTAATTTAGCTCAACGCAGGCGGCCTTTGCCGCTGCGGACGGCTTGCATGCCGAATTTCAAAGTGCCGCGTTTTTGCGGCGCAACCGCTGTATAAGCTCAAAGGTGTTTCATGCCCCACAACTTGCTTCCGGAGTCTCTCGCGCGGCCCGTGCTTAACGAACCCACGCATGAATTGCATCCGCCGGCCGCGCCGCTGGCGCCTTCGGAGCGCCACGCGCCGGCGCGCCTTTCTTTTCCGCGCGTGACCTACGGCGAAGTACTGAAGCTCGCGCTGCCGCTGATGCTTTCGCAGACCGGCTTCATGCTCATGCACGCGGTCGATGCCTACTTTTTGTCGAAATATTCGCGCGCGGCGATCGCCGCTTCGGTGCCCGCGGGGATGACGGGCTTCACGGTGATGGGCCTGTTCATCGGCGCGGCCGGGTACGTCTCCACCTTTGTGGCGCAATACTACGGCGCGGGGCGCACTGAACGCGTGGGCGCCGCGGTCTGGCAGGGGATTTATTTTTCGCTGCTCACCGGCGCGCTGTGCGCCTGTTCGGGTTTTCTGGCCGACCCGCTGTTCGCATTCTTCGGGCATACGCCGGAAGTCCGCGAACTGGAGAGCGCCTATTTTAAAGTAATGTGCTGGAGCGCGCCGGCGGCGATTGTGGCCTCGGCGCTTTCGGGATTTTTCTCGGGGCTGGGTGCGACACGCGTCTTGATGTTTGCGCAGCTCGCGGGATTCGTGGTCAACGGCGTGCTCTCGTACCTGCTGATTTTCGGAAAGTGCGGCTGTCCGGAACTCGGCGCCGTGGGCGCGGCCGCGGCGGCGGGCATCGCGCAGGCCACGATCTGCGTGCTGCTCTTCGCACGCTTTCTCACGCGCACGCACCGCGAGAAATTCGGCACGTGGTCCGGGCGCGCGTTTAACGGGGAACTCTTTGTCCGGCTGCTGCGCTTTGGGTTTCCCAGCGGACTCAGGCTGGTCGTGGAGATCGCGGGCTGGACCGTGTTTCTGCTGTTCGTCGGGCGCGTGGGCGAAGCCGAACTGGCCGCAACGAACATCGCCTGGCGCCTGAACGGCTTCGCGTTCTTCCCGATCCTCGGATTGTCGACCGCGATTTCGACGCTCGTGGGCCAGGCGCAGGGCCAGGGGGATTCCGAACGCGCGCGGCAATGCGTGATGCGCGGTTTGGTGCTGGCGGAAACGTGGATGCTGCTCGGCGCGGCGCTGTTTGTGGGCTTCGCGCGGCCGCTGTACGGACTGTTTCAAACGGAAGCGCCGGCCGAAGCGGAGCAGTTCGGGCAGATCGTGGAATTCGGCGCGATGCTGATGCTGTTCGTAGGCGTGTACTGCATTTCCGACGGGCTGAATTATGTGTTTCTCGGCGCGCTGCAGGGCGCGGGCGACACGCGCTGGACGTTTGCCGCGACGCTGGTCATCACCGCGATCTTTTTCGGCGGCTTGTGGCTGGTCGATTATTTTCAGGGCGGATTGTACGGCTTATGGGCAGTCGCGACGGCATTTATCGTGTTGCAGGCCGGCGTGTGGTGGCTGCGTTTTCATGGTGGGAAGTGGAAGACAATGCGCGTGATCGAACCGGAGCCGACGGAGTAGGTGCTGGCACTGGACAGAAAACGACAAACGCAAAACGACAAGAACCAAGAAACGGAAAACAGCAAACGACGAACGGTGAGGTGACCAATGCTTGTACCTGAAAATGAAATCGCCGATGCCATTCGTACACTTATGCGATTGCGAATCGGGGCTTCCGTAAATTTCTTTGACTTGTTAGAGATGGGCCAGCTTGAAAACATAAATTACTTTGTTAAGTCCAAAAATTCAGAAGGTACGTGTCTTTGGTACATCGATGATATTTCGCTAGAAGAAGCGCTAGCGCATTTCTTACGTATTCGACGAGAGCGGAAGTTAGGATTCGATTATGAAGGTATTGAACCTAATAAGTAAATTACTTTAATCAGCTCCCTGCTGAGGTCATCGCGCAAGGAGCGGCTACTTGTTCGCTTCGCGAACCCGGACTGTGTTCGCGCCACCTTTTCTATTGCGCGCCCGCGGGCGGCTCTTCCGGCTTTTCGTCGGCTGATTTTTCGTCCGACTGCTCTTCCGCTTCCTTCTCGGAATCTTCGGCGCGCTTTAAGAGTTCCTTGACCGTGCCGGGCAGCGCGTCCGGTTTGGGGACGTCGCCGGCGGGCGTTTCGGCGCCGGTATCCACATCTACGGCAGGTACGGGCCCCGAGCCCGCCGCGGGGAATTTGCCGGACTTGGTCTTGCCATCGCGTTCGGCCTGTTCGCGGGCTTCGGCTTGCAGCGCGGCGCGCTGTTCGTGCGCGGCTTCGGCTTCTTCGCGGGCCACGCGTGCCACGGCGGAGACCTTGTCGCCGTCGTCGAGGTCCACCAGACGCACGCCGACCGCGCCGCGTCCGGTTTCACGCACGTCTTCGATCGGCGAGCGAATGACCTTGCCGCCTTCGGTCATGACCATCAGTTCGTCGCCTTCGCGCACGGGCAGCACGGCCACGACCGGCCCGTTCTTTTCGGTGATCTTGACGTTGATCACGCCCTTGGAGCGCTGCGACGCGACCTTGCGGTATTCGTCGATCTGCGTGCGCTTGCCGACGCCTTTTTCGCAGACGGTGAGCAGGTAATCGCCGGGCGCGCCGACGACCACGCTGATGATCTTGTCGCCTTCTTCGAGGCGCGGGCCATTGACGCCGCGCGCGGTGCGGCCCATATCGCGGACCACGGCTTCTTCAAAGCGCACGGCCATCCCCTGCGCCGTGGCGATGACGATTTCCTGGCCGCGCTTCACGTACTTCGCGGCCATCAGGTGGTCGCCTTCTTCCAGCCCAATGGTCGCGATGCCGCCGCGGCGCGGGTTGGCGTATTCGCTCAGGAGGCACTTCTTGAGGAAGCCGCGTTCGCTGACCATGAACACGCTGGCGTCTTCGTTGAATTTCTTGACCGGCACGATGCTTACGACCTTCGTGTCGGCGGCGAGTTCGAGCAGGTTGACCAGCGCGCGGCCCTGCGCCATGCGCCCAAGCTGCGGAATGTCGTAGACCTTCTGCCAGTAGACGCGCCCGTCGCTGGTGTAGAAGAGCAGATAATCGTGCGTGCTCGCGACGAAGAGATGTTCGGGGAAGTCCGCTTCGTCCTTGCTCTTCGCGCCGATGATGCCCTTGCCGCCGCGCGACTGCACGCGGTAGCTCGAGAGCGGCTCGCGCTTGACGTAGCCGCGGTGGCTGACCGTCACGGCCATGACTTCGTCCGCGACCAGGTCTTCGACGCTCAGGTCGCCGGCTTCGCCCACGATCAGCGAGCGGCGCGCGTCGCCATAGCGTTCCTTCAGCTCGAAGAGGTCTTCCTTCATGATGTCGAGGACGCGATTGGCGTTGGTCAGGATGTCCTGGTAATCGCGGATCATGTCCTGCAGCTTCGTGTATTCGGCCTTCAGTTTGTCGCGCTCGAGCCCGGTGAGCTGGCGCAGCGGCATGTTGAGGATCGCCTGCGCCTGGCGCTGCGAGAATTCGTACTTGGACATCAATTCGGTGCGCGCGTCGTCGGTATCCTTGCTCGCGCGGATGATCTTGATGATGTCGTCGATGTGGTCGAGCGCGATCAGCAGGCCTTCGATCAGGTGCGCTTCGGCTTCGGCTTTGGCCAGCAGGAAGCGCGTGCGGCGCGTGATCACGACCTTGCGGTGCGCGAGGTACTGTTCGACCAACTGCTTGAGGTTCAAGAGCCGCGGGCGGCCGCGCACAAGGGCCAGGTAAATCAGGCCCATGCCGGTTTCGAGCGGCGTGTACTTGAAGAGCTGGTTGAGCACCACGTCGCGGTTTTCGCCGCGCTTGAGCTCGATGACGATGCGGATGCCCTCTTTCGAGGACTGGTCGATCACATCGTGGATGCCGGTGATGCGTTCGCTCTTCGCCGCTTCGACGATCTTTTCGAGCAGGCGTGTGATGCCGATCTGGTAGGGAATTTCGTCGACGACGATCTTCTCGCGGTCCTTCTCTTCTTCAAAGTGGACCTTCGAGCGCACGGTGATGTGCCCGCGCCCGGTGCGGAAGCCGTCAAGAATGCCTCTGTGCCCGCAGATCAGGCCGCCCGTGGGAAAGTCCGGCCCCTTGACGATCTTGAGCAGGTCTTCGAGCGGGCATTCCGGGTTTTCAATGACGTGGACGATCGCGTCGCAGATTTCATTGAGGTTGTGCGGCGGGATGTTCGTCGCCATGCCGACGGCGATGCCCTGCCCGCCGTTGACCAGCAGATGCGGGAACTTGCCGGGCAGGACCGTGGGTTCGTCGCGCGATTCATCGTAATTCTTGACGAAGTCGACGGTGTCCTTCTCCAGGTCCTCGAGCATTTCGACCGTCGCGCCGGTCATGCGCGCTTCGGTGTAACGCATCGCCGCGGGCGGGTCGGGGTTGACCGAGCCGAAGTTGCCCTGGCCCTGCACGAGCAGGTACCGCGTGTTCCAGTCCTGCGCCAACCGCGCCAGCGTGGGATAGATCGCGCCGTCGCCGTGCGGGTGGTACTTGCCCATGCAATCGCCGACGATCAGCGCGCATTTGCGGAATTTGGCGCGCGGACCCAGGTTCAGGTCGTTCATCGCGACCAGGATACGGCGCTGGCTGGGTTTGAGGCCGTCGCGGGCGTCAGGCAGCGCGCGAGAGACGATTACCGACATCGCGTAAGTCAGGTACGAGCGCTTGAGGTCGTCTTCGATCAGCAGCTCGACCGTCTTGCCGCCGTGAATGTCGCTGGCGCGTTCCGCGGGCGCGGCCAACGGGTTCGCGGCCGCCGCATCGGGAGCGTCAGGGGCGTTGGGCGCGTTGTTGTCGGGCGTATCGTCGGGTGCGGACATGTTTGCGAATGCGGGTCCCTAACCGGCCATTTTTAGAGCGCACGCTGAGGTCAAAAAGCCCCCCATAGCCCCCCCGGGGCCGCGCGCCGGAATCAGCCTAAAAGCACTTAAAATTTTTAGCCTGTGCGTGCCCAATGCCAAGCAGAGGAAAGGGGTTCTGGGGCATTAATTTTAGCAATGAAAAATGGTCCCAGGGGCGCGTGTTTTCCGCCTTCGTTTCGAAGGCGGAAAAGGGTCAAAATTCCATCGGTTCGCCATGGTCGCGCTGGGCCATGCCTTCGGCGCGGAGGAGCGCGTCTAAAAAGGCCGCGATGCGCGCCTGCGACGAGGCCTTCTGCGTGACCTGCAGCACGTCTTCACCCTTCCACGCCACGGGGGTCTCGTTGGTCCAGCCGCGGCGGTCGACGCTCGTTTTGAGCGCTTCGACGATGGCCGCGTAGGGAGACGGATTCCCGCGCGCGCGCATCGCGCTGACCAAGGGCTGCAGGTTGTATTCTTCGGTAAAGGGCGCGTTGCGCGCGCGGTCCTTGCTCGTGACCAGAATGCGCTTCTCGTCGAAGACAAAACCCAGGTCGTGTCCTTCGAGCAGCAGCGCGAGCACGCTTTCCAGCCGCAGCGGCTTGTTGGTCGAGAGATTGATGTGGAAGTTCTTCTCCGCTTCCTTGACGAAGACCTTTTCATCGAGCGCCAGGCCCACAGGGCAGCCCTTCAGGACTTCGCCCAACGCCGCGCGCAGGCCTTCGTCCTTAAATTTGAACGGACCAACCGGCGTGGAAAGCGCGTCTTCCAGCAGCTTGCCGCGGCGCCCTTCGCCGCCTTCGATGACCAGGGCGTTGAAAGCGATCGAGCAGGTCAGCTTCTGGTCGTCGAGCAGGCGTTCCAAGGCCTGTTCCGCGCCGTAATCCTTTACATTCAGCGTCACCAGCAAGGGCGCGCGTTCGAGCGACGCCTTCAACGCGGGGCTTAAGGTCGCTTCGACGCCGGACTGCGCGCTCCATTTTTTAAGCGCCGCTTCCAGTAGCTCGTCCTTGAGCGCGAGCGTGATGTTCTTTAGCGGAAGCTGCTTGCGCGTGGTCTCGTTCCAGGCTTCCGACGCGGCGACTTCGCCCAGCAGGCGTTCGACGCGCCAGCGGACTTCGTAACTGGGATGGTAGGTGGCTTTGCGCAGCGCGGGCAAGGCCGTCACGCCCAGGCGCTGCAGCTTGGCGTAGGCTTCGTCGCGCGTGGCGGTGCGCGCATCGCCCAGGGCATCGACCAGTTTGGCGAGGTCCGCGTCCTTGGGTTCCTCGACGGGTTTGGGGGCGGGCTCTTCGGCGCGCAGCGCAGGCGCATAGAAAGGAAGGCTCAACAACCCAAACATTACCCAAACAGAACGTTGCATTTCCGACTCCTTAACTTCCACGTAAGGCTGGAATTACAGGCCCGTTTCTCTACCATTGGACCCCCCAACGCCGCTTCGGGCTACGCAAATTCTGGAAGTGCTGTAACTCGGCGCCGCGAGGCAGGTCTAAAGGTTGGCATTGACGTGGCAGGAATCTTCCCGGCATACAGAAGGAGTTCAAGATGAAGCGCGCTTCAATCGTGATCGCAGTTCTGGCGGTGCTCTGCGTGAGCGGCTGGTGGATCCATGCCGACAACGCCGACGAACTCTTCAAGCAGGCCGAAGAGCAATTCGAAAAGCACAATTACCGCGACGCGGCGAAGGCCTATGAAGCGGCGCTGAAAGCCGATCCCAAGTTCGCACAGGAAGCGCAGGCGGGCTACCGCCTCGTGGCCTGCTGGACCAAGCTGGGCGAATGGAAGAACGCGTTCGAGAGCGGCGAGCGCTTTGTGACGGCGCACAAAGGCACGCTGCACGAAGCCCTGGGCCTGGCGGAGCTTTCGCAGCTCTACTACATCGCGCCACATTACGGCTATGCGAAGGACACGGAAGTCTTCCGCGGGAACGAGCCGCACGCCGGCTACAATTACGTGAATTTCTACGCCGAAGACGCCAAGAAGACCCTCGAATGCGGCGAACAGGCCCGCGCGCTGATGCTGGCCTTCCAGGCCAAGCCCGATGCGCTGACCGACGCGCAGAAGAAGAACTTGCCCGCCCAGATTATCGAGAACGATTTCAACCTGGCGCAATTTCTGTCCATGCAGGGCTATTACGCCCCGCGGCCCAACCCGCCCGCCGGACCCAACGGCGAACTGCCCAAGGATCTGACCGCCGAGGAAAAGAAGTTCTTCGAGCCGGCCAAGGAGTACACGAAGGACGTCGACCCGCGCCGCAAGATCCTGTTCCTCTATGACGAGATCATGGCGCAGGACAAGAGCGAGAAGCAGGATGACGGCGCGCAGGCGCTGTACCGCAAGGCGCTCTACCTGAAGCAGACGTACACGCCCCGCACCCCGGCGGATTTCGATCCGGTCGTGCTACTGACCCGCGTGGTCGAAAAATACAAGAATTCAGAGTCCGCGGACGTGGCGCAGTTCGCACTCGGGCTGACGCTCTCCGAGCACGGCGACTTCGTCGCGGCGCTCAAGGCGCTCGAAGCCTTCAAGCCGCTCTTCCCGAACAGCCGCTGGACGAATGAAGTCGCGTCGACGATCCAGAGCATCACCTATCCGCAGCTCAACCTTTCGCCGCTCGGACCGCAGTTGCCGGGCCGCAAGATTCAGCTTCAGGTGTATTCGCGCAACATTCCGGACCTCAAGTTCACGGCCTACAAGGTCAAGCTGGAAGACGTGATCGTCGACACGCAGGGGCGCACACAGGACGGGCAGGACAGCTTCCTGTACGGGCTCTGGCGCGGCGACCGCGCGACGCGCTTCCGCGGCGAGAAGGTCAAGGAATGGGACTTCAAGACCGCCGACCAGAAGGACTACAAGCCGGTCAGCGGGCAAAGCGAATTCCCGATCCAGGAACTCGGCGCGTACCTGGTCGAAGCCGAAGGCACGGGCTACGTCGCGCGGCAGTTGGTCGTGATCACGGACCTCGCGATCACGCGCCTGGACGTGCACGGGACGCAGCAGTACTTCGTCGCCGACGCGATCAGCGGCAAGCCGGTCGAAGCCGCGGACCTGATCGTGCAGGAATCGTGGTGGGAGAACGTCAACCAGAACAACGTCTGGCGCCACCAGCAGAGCAAAGCCAAGAGCGGCGAACTGGGCATCTACGCCTACACGCCGAATGGCCGCAACGGCACGCAGGTCGAAGTCTTCGCGCAGGTCGGCAACCGCTATGCCGCGACCAACATGGCCTGGACCTACGGCCGCCAGAATGAAATCTCCGGCCAGTACCACACCTATCTGACCACCGACCGCCCCGTGTACCGCCCCGGCCAGACGGTCAACTTCAAGGCCAGCGTGCGCTACTACAACAACGGCGAATACGCCGCGCCCAAGCAGTTCCCCGTGCTGGTGGTGGTCCAGGACGCCAAGGGCAACAAACTTTACGAGCGCGAGCTGATGCTCAACGACCAGGGCTCGGTCAACGACAAGCTGGTGCTGGGCGCCGAGCCGCCGCTGGGGATGTACCAGATGTACGTCACACGCAAGCAGCGCAACGATGGCAACCTGTACGGCCAGATGGCCTTCCGTGTCGAAGAATACAAGAAGCCCGAATTCGAAGTCACCGTCACGCCCGCCGCCACGCAGGCCAAGATTGGCGAGAAGGTCACGGCCAAGATTCAGGCCAAGTACTACTTCGGCGCGCCGGTCGCCGAAGCCACGGTCTCCTACCGCGTCTTCCGTGAAGCCTTCTGGCAGCAGTACACTCCGCCGGGGCGCTACGACTGGCTTTATGGCGAAGGCTACGGCTGCTGCATCTACCCGATGGACGAATGGGGCGGCCGCTGGCGCAATTACAACCAGCACTACTACAACAATTCGCGCGAACTGGTCCTTGAGAAGACGCAGCCCATCGCCGCCGACGGCACCGTGGATGTGGAATTCGAGACCGCCGAGCTGGCCAAGCGCTTCCCCGACCAGGACCACCATTTCAGCATCGAAGCCGAAGTCGTCGACAAGTCGCGCCGCACGATCACGGGCTCGGGTGGGATCACGGTCACGCGCAGCCAGTTCTACGTGTACCTCGACCAGAGCTATGGCTTCTACCGCCCCGGCGACAAGGTCAAGCTGGAACTCAAGGCGCTCTCGCCCGACGGCGCGCCGATTCAGACCAAGGGCACGCTGCTGATCCAGCGCGTCAAATACACCGGCGAAAAGAATGACAAAATCGAGACCGCCGACCTGGCCAAGCGCGCCGTCGAAACCGACGCCGCGGGCCTGGCGACCATTGAAGAGACCCTCGACGAAGCCGGGCAGTACAAGTTCAGCTTTGAAACCGAGGACGCGTGGAAGACCAAGGTCGAAAGCTCGTCCTTCGTTTGGGTGCGCGGCGAAGATTTCGACGCGCGCAGCTACCGCTTCCGCGACGTCGAACTGATCACCGATAAACGCGCGTATCAGGAAGGCGAAACCGCGCACGTGATGATCAACGCGAACTACGCCGGCGCCTACGTCCTCCTGATCCAGGAAGTCGGCAACGACGTGCGCAAGTTCGAACTCTTCCACCTCGACAAGAAGAGCAAGGTGCTGGACATCGCCGTCGAAAAACGTAACGCGCCGAACTTCTTCCTGCATGCGGTCATGCTGCACGACGGCCAGCTCTTCCGCGAAACGCGCGAAGTCTTCTGCCCGCCAGAAAAGAACTTCCTGAACCTGACCGTCAGCGCCAGCAAGCCGGAATTCAAGCCCGGCGAGAAGGGCACGTTTACCTTCAGCGCACAGGACAGCGCGGGCAAACCGGTGCAGGCGGAACTCGCCTTCACGCTCTTCGACGCGTCGACGCTGTACTTCCAAAAGGAAATGGCGACGGAAATTAAACAGTTCTTCTTCGGCCAGCGCCGCTACCAAACGCTGAATCTGGATTCTTCGCACCAGGTCAGCTTCGGCAGCGTCATCGCGGCTTCGCCCAAGGCACTGGAGTGGAAGGACCTGAAGGGCTATCCGCCGGATTACCAGTACTCGGGTCGCTACCGCAACCTGCGCAACAAGGACGGCGAAGGCGGTTTCGGGGGCGGCAAGGGCGAAATGATGGATGATGCCAAGGCCATGAATGCCATGCCCGCCGCGCCCATGGCGGCTGAAGCACCCGGAGCCATGAATGCAGAGAAGGCGGATAAGCAGCTCGCGCGTGCCCAAGGCGGCCAGCAGCAGGAACAGGAGAAGAAAAAAGGCCAGGCCGGCGCATTGGTCGAAGCCGAAGTGCGTTCGAACTTCGCCGACTCCGTGGCTTGGGCCCCCACCCTACTTACCGATGCCGACGGCAAAGCGACGCTCGACGTCACCTTCCCCGACAGTCTGACCACGTGGAAGGGCGGCGTGTACGGCATGACCAAGGCCACACAGGTCGCGTCGGCCAGTGCCAACGTAATCACGACCAAGCACCTGCTCGTGCGCCTGCAAGCGCCGCGCTTCTTCGTCGAACGCGATGAAGTCACGCTTTCTGCGAACATCCACAACTACCTGGCCACGGCGAAGAAAGTGCACGCGGTCATTGAACTCCCGCAGGACACCCTGGCTTGCGCCGAACCGTTGACAGTGGATGTGGAAATCCCCGCCAAGGGCGAGAAGCGCCTGGACTGGAATGTGAAGGTGCTGCGCGAAGGCCGCCCCAAGGTGACCGTCAAAGCGCTGACCGATGAAGAGTCCGACGCCATGGCGCTGGACTTCCCCGCGCTGGTCCACGGGACGGAGAAATTCGTCGCCGAAAGTGGCAGCTACCTGCCCGACCAGATGGGCAACCGCGAAGTCAGCTTCAACATCCCCGCCGACCGCAAGCCGGAAGCGACCGAGTTCCGCGTCACGCTCGCGCCTTCACTGGCCGGCGCGATGCTCGACGCGATGCCGTACCTGATCGATTATCCGTACGGCTGCTGCGAACAGACCATGAGCCGCTTCATCCCGGCGGTCACGGTGCAGGCGACGCTGAAGGACATGGGCCTGAACCTCGAAGACCTCGCCGCCAAGCGCAAGCAGCTCACGCCGGAAGAGATCCAGCGCAAGACCGGCTACCTGCACTCGCCCGTGTTTGATTCAAGCAAACTGGCCTCGATCGTCCAGGCCGGCCTGCAGCGCGTGTACACGTTCCAGAATGGGGACGGCGGCTTTGGCTGGTGGGCCAACGATCACTCAAACCCGAACATGACCGCGTACGTGCTCTACGGCCTGAGCCTGGCGAAGAAGGCCAACGTCGCGGGCCTCGATGAGAACGCGCGCCAGCGCGGCCTCAACTTCCTGAAGCAGTGCGTCGCGAAGCTCTACAACGAAAAGGAAACCGACCTGAACAAGGCCTTCACCGGCCACGAGCAGGAGATGTATGCGTCGTACGTGCTCGCGCTGGACAAAATCAAGGACGACAAGGCGCTGGAACTGCTCTGGGAAAAGCGCGACAGCCTGAACGCCTACGGCAAGGCGCTTATGGTGCTGACGATGGCGGAACTCGGCGACAAGCGCGCGCAGACCGCCTACGAGAACATGCTCCAGTTCATCCAGGAAGACAAAGAGACGCAGACCGCGTGGCTCAAGGTGCCGCAGGACCATTACTGGTACTGGTACAACAACGACATCGAAGCCAACGCGTACGCGCTGAAGGCCGTGGCCAAGATGGAACCCAAGGGCGCGCTGGGCTCCAAGCTGACCAAGTACCTGCTCAACAAGCGCCGCGGCTACTACTGGCAGTCGACCAAGGACACCGCCACCACGATCTACGGCATGGCCGACTACATGAAGGCCTCGGGCGAAATGAACCCCGAATACACGGTGACGCTGAACTTCGACGGCATCGAAAAAAAGATCAACGTGACCAAGGACAACTTCTTCACCTTCGACAACCAGTTCGTGCTGAAAGGCACGGACATCGGCGAAGGCGCCCACAAGCTTTCGATCAAGAAGGACGGCCCGGGCGCGCTGTACTACACCGCGGGCGTCTCGTTCTTCACCAAGGAAGCCGACATCAAGGGCGCGGGCCACGAAATCAATGTGGCGCGCAAGTACTTCCGTCTCACGCCCAAGCAGGTCGTGAAGAAGGTCACCAATGCGCGCGGCGAAGAAGTCGAGATCAAGGAGCTGGCTTACGATAAAGCGGAACTCGCGATGGGCGAAGTGGTCAAGAGCGGCGAGCAGATCGAAGTCGAGCTGACCCTGAAGGTGCCCAACGACTACGAATACGTGATCGTCGAAGACATGAAGGCCGCGGGCTGCGAACCCGTGGACCTGGTCAGTGGCGGGCGCTACGAAGGGATCTGCTCGAACATGGAGCTGCGCGACACGAAGGTCGTGTTCTTCATGAGCTACCTGAACCAGGGCGAGCACATCCTGCGCTACAAGCTGCGCGCCGAGACGCCGGGCACGTTCCACGCGCTGCCGGCGAAGGCACAGGCCATGTACGCGCCGGACGTGAAGGCGATCTCCGACGAAATGCGCCTGGGGATTAAGGACTAGGCTCTGTCTGAAAACAGTCCTAAATGCGTCTGCTTGCGGCGGCCTGCGCTGAGCTTCATCAGGCTCGCTTACCGTACTGCCTCTGGGATACGCCGCGCTCGCCTTCTTCGCCCAGCTTGACCGGCGCGGCGCATCCGCACTTGGACCGTTTTCAGACAGAGCCTAGGCGTAGAGAGGCGTCAGCCGTTGGCGAAGTATTGCCGTTGGCCTGACGCTTTCACAATCGCTTGCGGGTCGTGTGCGCCACGGAGGAGCCTTGCTCCTCCGTGGCCGTTTCAGCGCTACCTCGGCCCCAACGGCTGCTTGGATTCCGGCAGCGCGAACTGGAACCGCATGCACCTGTGCGGACACACGTGCAAGCACCACTTCCAAAATTTCAGCCTCGCTTCGCTCCTTTATATGGGCGCGCGGTGCGCTTCACGGAAAAGCGCGTTGCGGGAATTCTCGTTCCATAGCTCAACATAGTTCATTCGAAGCAAGAGTCCGGGGATGGTCCCCGGGAAATTCATCCATCCTTCCTTCTTATGGCTTGGTCCTGACAGCCCCTTGTACCTCAAGGGGCATGGGGTAATCTGTCCCCAGTTCGGGACGGGCAAGGGAGCACCAGTGCAATTTCCAGCCAGCGCTAAAGTTCTGCGCCCGTACCTGCTCTTCCTCGCGGGTCTGGCCTTTCTTGCGCCCGCCGATGCCGCGACCATCCAGATCACCAATGTTCAGATCGTGGCGCCGGCTGACCCCAACAACGTGCCCAAGTACGGCAAAGTCGAATTGCTCGTCACGCTTTCCAATGCCGCCGCGACCAAGCCCTACAATCCCGATCCGGCGGCTGGCGGCATCGACCTGACCGCGACGTTCACCGCGCCCGACAATTCCACACGCACCGTCTGGGGTTATTACGACGGCACGAAGTACCGGGTGCGCTTCGCGCCCACGCAGACCGGTGCGTATAGCTTCACCGTCAAAGTGAAGGACTCGAGTGGCACCGCGACTTCGGGCGCGGGGAACTTCACCTGCGTGGCGTCTTCATCGCCGGGCTTCGTGCAGATCGACGGCAAGCACTTCCGGTTCACCGAAGGCGCGGCGTTCTTCGGTATCGGACACAACAACGGTTACAAAGATGTCCTCGACACGCAGCCGACCTTCGCACAGATGACGGCCAACGGCGAAAACCTGCTCGAATTCTGGATGGCACAGCCCTGGGGCCGGCCCTCTTGGACCACGACGCGCACGCCCATCGAAAACTTAGAGCACGGCGTAGGAAACTACGAACAGTCGGCCTGCCAGTATCTCGATACGCTCATCGCGAACGCCGAGGCCAACCATATTTATCTTCTGCCGGCAATCTGGGCCCACGACTTCATGCAGGGGGCCGGTGCACCGTTCGGCTCCGCTAACTGGGACGACAGCAATCCATACGCGGGCGCCTTCGGAATCGGCGCAGAAGATTTTTACAAAACAACTTCCAGCGGCGTCGATACCGGACAATGGGTCGCGCAGAAGAATTACTTCCGCTACCTGATCGCACGCTGGGGCTACAGCCAGTCGATCATCGGCTGGGTCAGCGTCGTTGAAATCGACGGCACTAATGGCTGGCTTAGCGCCAATCAGGCCCAGACACTCACCTGGTTGAGCAGCGTGAATACGTTCTTCGCAACCAACGATTTCAATCGCACCAATTCGCTCGGCCAGCATCCCATGACGGCAACGCTGACCGATGTCGTCGATCCTGACCCGCCCAGCGGTGCGGAAACCATCGACACCAAGGGCTTCATCCGCAGTATTGATTCCTATAAAAAGTACACGGACAGCGCGGGACTGGTGCCACTGATCGCTGCCCAGGTGCAAGGCATGCAAGCAGCGGGCAAGCCGGGATTCATCGCGGAATTCGGCGCCAACCTGCACGATGGGGGTTCGCAGCCTTCGCATCTGCACAACGGCCTGTGGGCCGCGACGAGTGCGGGCGCTCCCATGGCGCCGCTGGTCTGGTGCGACGACGACCAGCACTACCCATTCGTTACCGACGTGGCCAATATGCAGGTTCAGTACAAGTTTCTCTCGCAATTCATGTCTAAAATTTCCTACGTGGCCGATACAAACATCACCAGCGCGACGGTGAGCGTGACGGGCGGAACCTTTAACGCCTACGGCATGCGCATGACTGACCGCGGCTTTGCCTGGATGCGCCGGACCAGCGGCACCATCAGCGGACAGACCTTGCACGTCGGCACGCTGGTCAACGGCACCTACAAAGTCGAATGGTACGACCCCAACAACGACTGCTCGGCGCCTTTTCACACGGATGCGTCCGTCGTGGTCACGGCCGGCAGCCTTAATATCGCCATCCCGACGCTGGCTCAAAAAGACATCGCGGTCCAATTCAAGCTCGCCGTCAACACGCCGCCGACGATCGATGTGGGCATCGCGTTCTCCCCGTCGGCGCCGCTCGCGGGCGATCCGGTGCACTTCACCGTCACGGCCAGCGACGCGGACGGCAATCCGCTCACCTACACTTGGACTTTCGGCGACGGCCAGCAGACCACCACTTCAACCGGAGCGGTGAATCACACCTACAGCACGCAAGGGAGCTACACGGCTTCCGTCTCCGTCAGCGACGGCACGGCCCAGGTCACCGATTCCACCAGCGTCGATGTCGGCGCGGCGAACTTCGCGCCTTCGATCCAGACTTTTACCTATGCCCCGGTGCCGCCGGTGATGAACACCAGCATCACCTTTGACGTCACCGCGACCGATCCCGAAAACGACACGCTTTTTTACACTTGGACTTTCGGCGATGGGCAGCAAACCACCACCTCGACCGGCACGGTGAACCACACCTACGCCAGCGCCGGGCCGGTTACGGTCAGCGTCGCGGTCAGCGACGGTTTGCATCAGGTCACGGCCAACAAGAGCTTGACCATCAAAGCCGCCAACCAGGCGCCGGTGATCCAGGGCTCAGGGATTTCGTTCCAGCCGCAGCCGCCAATCGTGGGCGTGAACATCCAGTTCAGCGTGCTGGCCAGCGACCCCGACAGCGATCCCCTGACCTACGCCTGGGATTTCGGCGATGGCAATACGACCACGACTTCGACGGGCAGCGTCACCCACAGCTATGCCTCGGCGGGTAACTATGCCGCCAGCGTGACCGTCAGCGACGGCTCGCTGCAGGCAGTCTCGAACACCAGCGTAAACGTAGCCGCGCAAGGCACGGTGACGCCAACCGCGGTGCTGCTCTACAGCAATTACGTCCGGGCAAAGCAGGATTACGCGCTGGCCTCGTGCTACATCGGCGGGCTGCCGCAGAATTTCAATCCGAAGGGCGTGGCCTGCACGGTGGATTTGGGCGGCGCGGCACTCAACTTCACGCTTGATGCAAAGGGCACCGCGCGCACCGCCGCCGGGGCTGTTGTGCTGACGCGCTCGGGCACGCGCTGGGTCTTCTCGGTCGCGTACAACCGTGCCAATCTGCACGCCAACTGGAGCGACGAAGGCTTTGTCAGCGGCCAAAGCAACGGCTATACGCACAGCCTGGGCGTAACGGTTACACTGGGCTCGCTGACCTTCGTGGGTTCCAAATCGCTGCGCTATACCGGCACCTCCTCCTGGGGCCTGGCGCAGTAAGCGCGCTTTTTTGCCGGGCGAAATCCAGCGCCTAACTCCTTGCCTCCTTACCTTTTTTGAGGTAATTTGGAGACGTCAGGGCCACTGACCACCTGACGCGAATGCGGAACCGGTGGCCCTCACGACCCGAGGCATAACCCCAGACAATCAAAATCCGCCCTGCGAGAATTGTCTCGCTCGTGCGCGCGTGTTTTCACGCTACGACGGTGTGATCGTCGCTTCATGGTTTTCCGCCGTGTGATGGCGGAAGCGCCACGTGAACCCACGCCCGCGCTTTAATTAACTGACAGAATCGTCTCGAAATGCCGCGGCTCCCACCCGCGCGCATGCAGAGATGTTCTGTCTCCATCGGTTTGGGCTCACCCGCCCGATCCGCGTGGAGGCGTTGTTGTCGTGCGCCACGGAGTGCGCTGGGAAAGTAGCCGAGCAATCCGTTGTCGTTTGTTCAGGTCGTTGAGGAAATGAAAGGATGTGCACAACGGTGCATCTTTTTTCACGTCGAATGAAAATCGCGCGCGCGTCACGGCGAAGGCGTGCGTTTGGATAGTTTTCATCCACGCACCGTGCACATTTTTTCGCGGGGGTCTCACAAGCGTTGAAGGAACCGAGAGCAATAAACTGGTCACGCTTTGGACGTCGAGCGCGCACGCTGACCGCGCACGGAGGAGCAAGCTTGTGCCGCGATTGCGGCCAACGGCTGGCTCACGCCACGCCTGCCCTTCGCTTGCCGTCCGGGTGGAGCGTGTTACTTCGGAGCGCGAAAAGCGCTTCATCCACCGGAGACGAACCATGCAAGCGGCGTTGTGGGTCCAGGAAGCAATCGGCGTGGCGCGCGAGGACGAACCCGTGCGCGTGGGCGTACCCCTGCCCCGTGGCGCGATTCGCGGCGAAGTCTCCGCGCGCGTCGAAGGCCTGCCCGCGCAGGCCCAGATTCTCTCGCGCTGGGGCGACGGGTCCGCGCGCTGGGTGCTGCTCGACTTCACTGCGTCCTGCCCCGCACATGGCACACGCCGGCTTATCGCGGAAATCCGGGATGCGCTGACCGACACGACCTTCATGCTGCCCGGCGGCGCGCCGCCGCCGCTGGCCTTCCCCGAAGAAGACGGCTCGGTCCGCGTCAATGCGGGTCCCTATGCGTTCATCCTGCAGCCGGGCCAGGAACCGTTCCTCGGGCAGCTTGCGACGTCCGATGGCGCGATCACCGGCCTGGGCATTGAACTGGCCCTCGCGCTCGCCGGCGAAGACTGGAAGACCGGCGCGGCGGACCTGGTCGAAGTCGAAACCAACGGCCCGCGCCGCGCGACCGTGCTGGTGCAGGTGCAGTACGAATCGAAGCTGAACCGCAAGCTGGCCGCGCACCTGCGCATCAGCACCTTCGCCAATTTCCCCGCGCTGTTGGTGCAGGCGACGCTGACCAACCCCAACCCCTTCGAGCGCGAAGTGTTGGGGCGCTGGCCGCTGGGTTCAAAGGGTTCGGCGTACTTGAAGGGCTTCGGCCTGCGCCTGTCCGCGGGGGGCGTGCACTTGGCGCCGGCGCGGCTGGCTAGCGATCCCGCCGCAGATTGGCAGCAGGTCAACGCGGAACAATCGCTACGCATCGAGCAAGAATCGTCCGGCGGGATGCATTGGGATTTCCGCACGCATATCGACCGCCACGAGAAGATCGCCGAGCGCTACGCCGGCTTCCGCGTGCTGGAAGGCGGCAAACTCAAGGGCGGCGGCCTGCGCGCGCAACCGTGGCTCGAAGCCCTGCTGGGCCGCGCGCGGCTGGGCTTCGGGGTCCGCGAGTTCTGGCAGAATTACCCCGTCGCGCTGGGCACCGACGGCGTGAACCTGGAGCTGCTCTCGTCGAGCTTCGGGTCGGGCGAGCACGAATTGCAGGGCGGCGAAGCGAAAACCTGGGACAGCGTGATCGCGTTCCAGCACGCGGGCGCCAGCGCCGAAGAGAGCCGCCGCCTGCAGGCCTTCACGGCAGCGCCACTGACGGTGCTGCCGAGCGCGGAGCTCTTCGAACTGTCCGGCGCGGTGGGCCCGTTCATCCGCCGCGACGACACGCGCCGACCGGATCTGGAGCGCGCCGCGATCGCGATGATCCGCGATCCGCATGGCAACGCGCTGACCCAGCGCGAAGTGGTGGATGAATTTGGCTGGCGCCACTACGGCGATTTGTGGGCCGACAACGAACGCGGCGGCCACGGCGCCCCGCGCGAAGGCGGGATGCTGATCAGCCACTACAACCAGGAGTACGATTGGGGCTTCTCAATGCTGTTGCAGGCGCTACGCAACAGCAGCGTGGATCCGCAAGCCGCGCTGGATTACTTCAAGCTCGGCCGCGCGGCGCTGCGGCACGAAGCGGATGTGGACACGTACCACTGCTGGCCGCGTGAAATCGCGCAGGACGGCGTGTACTGCGGCGGGCACTTCACCCACACCGGGCACGGCATCGATGCGGGCGATTCGGGCCACCGAGGCTCGCCCAGCGACAAGTACTGGGGCAAGCTGGATTGGCCGTGGGGCCGCGGCGGCGGACCGGAAAGCGGGCACTTCCACACGCGCGGCCAGTGGCTGCTCTATTTCCTGACCGGCGAACGCCGCCATCTGGAGAGCGCGCTCGAACGCACCGCGGCGGTGGAATACAAGCTGGGCGAAGAGAAATTTCCGCAATGGGACAATTGCGGGCGCGACGTCGGCCACAGCATGCAGGTGCTCGTCGATGCCTGGGAAGCCACGGGCCTGGAGCGCTACGTGGAGCTGGCCAAGAAACTTGTCGAGGCTTCGCATTTCGGGAAGAGCTTCCGCGACAAGGCCGAGCACAAGCCCATGTGCGGCGATTTCTCGAACGCGATCTACATGCGCGAACACATCCGGCTGCTGGACGCGCTGACCGACCGCGGGCACACCGGCGATTCGCCGCTGTATCGCGCCGCGCTCGAAAGCGTGGTCTCGTTCCTCGATGTGACGCTGGAAAAAGGCTGGGCCGGGCCGGACGAAGGGTTCTACTCGTGGGTCCGCGGCAACGGCGAACACGGCTTTACGATCCTGCCGCGCGGTGCCGATGGCTGGAACCTGATGCCGACCAACGGCATGCTCGCGGATTGCTTCGCGCAGGTCGCGCGGCACATCGGCGATCCCTCGCGGCGCGGGCATTATCAGGCCGTGGCGCGGCTCGCATTCGACCTCGACCAGCGCGCCAGCCAGAATGGCTCGCCGCTGCCGGTGTACCGCAACTGCAAGGTCGCGACGAATTTCTGCCGCTCGGGCTTCACATCGGCGGCGATTCTGGGGCTGTAACGCCGTACCAAACCGCCACGCGGGGCTTACTGCGCCGCGGCGGCGGAAGCGACGATGGGCTGTGGGGCCGGTTCGGCGGCGAGTTCAGCGGCTTCCGTGCCGGTGTACTTCAAGACCAGCAGGGTCTGGTCGTCTTCCTGCTTCTCGAGCGCGCCGAATTCGGTGACGTCTTCGAGCACCGCGGTAACCGCGGCTTCGGCGGATTCCTTCCCGACGCGCTTGAGGATCTCGCCGAGGCCTTCCAGTTCCAGGCGCGCGCCAGACGGCGAAGCCGCGTCCGTGACGCCGTCGGTGTAGACCAGCAGCGCGTCGCCGGCCACGAGCTTCAGCTCCTGCTGGCGAAGTTGGCCGGCGATGTTCGCACGCAGGCCCAGCACGACTCCGCCGGTGTTGAGGGTCTCCACCGTGCCGCTCGCGCCGCGGTACACGAGCAGCTTTTCGTGGCCCGCACCCGCGTACACCACGCGTCCGTCGCTCGTCGCGTGCAGCCAAAGCGCGGTCATGAACATGTACTTCTCGGAGTTCTCGAACAGGATCCGGTTGAGCTTGAGCAGGCAATCGGCGGGTTTGACCGGGTCATACTGCCAGTAACGGAAGAAGAGGCGCGCCATGACCATCAGCATCGAAGCCGGCACGCCCTTGCCGGAGACGTCGCCGATGAAGCAGGTCACGCCCTGTGGGCCGACCGTGTAATCGAAGTAATCGCCGCTCAGGAACTCCGCGGCCTTGGAAAGGCCGTGCACCTGGAAGCCCTGGCCGGAAACCGCGCCGGGCGGGACGAGCTGGCGTTGAATGCCCTTGGCGAGTTCCATTTCCTGCGTGAAGTGGCCGAGCTGGCTTTTGATCGACTGTTCGCGGCGCGCCACGCGCAGCATCGCCGTGATGCGCGCCAAAAGTTCGCGCGGATTGAAGGGCTTGACGAGGTAATCGACCGCGCCGAAGCGCAAGGCCAGCGCCTTGTCTTCGGCGCTGTCGCTGGCCGAGACCATAATCACCGGCGTGGACTTGGTCTCCGGATTGAGCTGGAGCCGGCCGCAGACTTCGATCCCATTGAGCTGCGGCATGTTCAGGTCGAGCAGCACGAGGTCCGGCTTGCAGTCGAAGGCGACCTTAAGCGCTTCTTCGCCATCATGGGCAAAGGCGACCTGGTAGCCCGCCTGCAGCAGGATTTTCTCGAGCAGCATGCACTGAATCGCATCGTCATCGGCGATCAGGATGCGCGGTGCATTAGGATCGACTTCGGCCATGGTCCGCCTGCCCCACCCCGGGACGGAGTACTACCCCGAGAGGTAGTCGGATGGCTTGGCGCGGGGTTAATGGAGAATCTGCAAAAAATGCCGCGCCTGCACAGTGCAACGCAGGCGCGGCAAAGGTCTACTTAAAGGAGGCGTGTTATCCCAGCTTCGTGACGAGTTCATCCGCGGCGTTGGTCACGTCGCCGGCGCCCTGCACCAGCAGCGTGTCGCCTTCGTGGGCCCAGTCGGCCAGTTGCGCGACGGCATCCGCGCGGGTCGGGCTCACAAACACATTGGAGAAACCCAGCGCCTTGATCTTCGCAGCGAGGGACTCCGAGTCGGCGCCGGGAAGCGCAGCTTCGCTGGCCGCGTAAACCGGGAGCAGCACCACGGCATCGGCGCCACCCTGCGCGAGGCATTCCGCAAACTGATTGAGCAGCGACTGCGTGCGCGAATAGCGGTGCGGCTGGAAGAGCATCGCGACGCGGCCCTGCGTCGTGGCCCGCGCGGCTCGCAACGTGGCTGCCAGTTCCGTGGGGTGGTGGCCGTAGTCGTCGATCACGCGCACACCGCGGACGATACCTTTGATCTCAAAGCGGCGCGCGACGCGTTCGGCGCTCGCCAGTCCTGCGCGGATCGTGGTTTCATCCAGGCCCAAGCGCCACGCGACCGTCAGCGCGCCCAGCGCATTGAGAATGTTGTGAACACCAGGCATGGGGAGTTCAATGCCGCTCCACAGGCCGAACGGGCCGCGCACATCGAAGCGGCTCGACATGCCCTGCAGGCGCAGGTTCTCGCCGCGCACGCGGCACCAGCGGCCCATGCCGTAGTCGAAGGCCGGGAGTTCGCTGCGGCAGGCGGCCTCGAGCATCGCGCCGCGCCCGCGCGGGTCGTCACCGCAGGCCACCAGCGCGGCGAGCGGATCGCCGGACTGCATCGCACTGGCCATGAAGCGCGTCAGCGCGGCCTGCAGGTTTTCCAGGCTGCCGTAATGTTCCATGTGGTCGTTGTCGACATTGGTGAGCAGTGGGATCGTGGGGACGATTTCGTGGAGCCGGTTGTCGGATTCGTCGACTTCCAGAACCAGTTCGCCGCCCATGGCCTTCCCGCGGCCACGGCGCAGGCGCACGTTCGAGCCCAGCGACGGCACCACGCCGCCAACAAGCACGTTGGGATCGCGGCCCGCTTGAATCAGGAGATGCGCGGTCAGCCAGGTCGTCGTGGTCTTGCCGTGCGAGCCGGTGATGCAAACCGCGCGCGTGCCCCGCGCCAACCGACCCAGCATGCGCATGCGCACGCTCACGGCTTTGCCCAATTCGCGGGCGCGGACCAGTTCCGGGTGGTCGTCGGGAACGGCCGGCGTGTAGACCAGTTCGTCGCAGTCATTGATGTGCGAAGCGTGGTGGCCCTTGTGAATTTCGATGCCCAATTCTTTCAGGCGTGCGACCTGTCCACCCGCGCCGCAATCACAGCCAGAGACCACCGCGCCGCCCGCGCGGGCCAGTTCCATCAACGCGCTCACGCCAATTCCGCCCGCGCCCATAAAGTGGATGCGCCGGCCGTTCAGGCCGGACTCGCGCGGCGCCTGTGCGGGTACAACGACGGACTTGGAGTCGGTGGTCAGCGACGGTTCGAGCGTGGTGAGCATGCGGTGCGCCCTTCGCGATGAGGGAATAGTTGATCTGTTGGCGCACCCCTTCGCGGATGCACCTGGTTCATGTAATCGGCATTTTTGCGGGGAAGCTAAAGCAACTTCAGGCCGTCGCGGGCATCGGCATGGGCTCGGCGGCGCGCTGGCCGGCCAGGTTGAGCAGCCGGTCGATGACTTCCGCGGCGGCACTCGGGCGGGCCAGTTCATAAGCCGCCTGCGCCATGCGTTTGCGGCGTTCGGGCTGCAACAGAATGTCCGCGACGCGCTGGGCGAAGCGTTCGTGCTCCAGATCGCGCTGCGGCATCAGCCAGGCCGCGCCGGCCCCGTTGTAGACGCGCGCGTTGGCCGACTGGTGGTCGTCGGCGGCGTGCGGATACGGAATCAGAACGGAAGGCAGCGCGCAGGCGGAGATTTCGGCCAGGCTGGTCGCTCCGGCGCGCGCCACGACCATGTCCGCGTTCGCGTACAGGTCTTCCATCGCTTCGGTGAAGCCCACGACTGTGCCGCGCATGCCCGCCGCAGCAAAAGCGTCTTCGGCACGCGGGCCGTCGTCCTTGCCGGCCACCAGCGTCACGCGCACGCCGGGCACGGCCTTTTTCAATTTGGGCCACGAGCTGACCATCAGTTCGTTCAGGAAGCGCGCGCCCTGCGAGCCGCCAAGCACCAGAACGTGCGGCTCTTCGGGGATCGGGCGGTAATTCAGATTGCGTTCGGCGCACTTGGCGGCGACTTCGCGCACGCGGCGGCGCAGCGGGTTGCCGATGTGCTTGGCTTTCACCGGATTCGAAATGAGCTGCGCGGCTTCGCTGAACTGCATGCCCACTTCGCTCACGAAATGCGAGAGGAAGCGCGTCGTGCGGCCGGGAATCACGTTTTGCTCGAGCTGCATCGCGGGGACTTCAACGCCCCAGGCCGCGACCACGGGCAACGCCGAAGCGTAGCCGCCCAGGCCCACCACGGCCTGCGCGTGGAAGTTGAGCAGCGCGCGGCGCGCCTGGAGGTAGCCCTTGCCAAAGCGCCAGAATTTGCGGGGCGCGTCGAACGTGAACATGCCGCCTTTGAGGGAGGGCATCAATTCGATCTGGTAACCGTGGTGCGCGACGACGCGTTCTTCCATGCCACCCTGTGCGCCCATGAACAGCACGCTGTGTTCGTTCCCGCGCGCGAGCAGTTCTTCCGCCAGGGCCAAGCCGGGGAAGAGATGCCCGCCCGTTCCGCCACCCGCAATCACCAGACGCATGCTTGGACTCCTATGCCTGCTTTTTTCGTGCCGCCGCGCGCTTGCCGCGCCGCGGAAAATTCATTCAGGCCAGCGAACCGGCCGCGCTTTCGGTGCGCGGTTTCGCGCTGAACCAGCGCCGCCACCACGCGGGGCGGCGCACCGCGCCGACGGCTTCGGGCGGGGCTTCTTCCGGCGTGTGCGCGGCCACGTTCAGCAGCATCCCGATGCCAAAGAGCAGGAAAACCAGCGATGAGCCGCCGTAAGAAACCAGTGGCAGGCTGATGCCTTTGGTGGGCATCGATTTCGTGACCACGGCGATGTTGATCGCGGCCTGCACACAGACCAGCATCGTGACGCCGAGCGCGATCAGGCTTCCGAGCAAATCCGGCGCGCGGCGCGCGACCTTCCAGCCTTGCCACGCGAAGAGCCCGAAGCAGAAGACCACCGTCAGCGAACCGAGCAGGCCGAGTTCTTCGCCAATCGGCGCGAGGATGAAGTCGTTGTAGCTCTCCGGCAGGAAGAGCAGCTTGGAATGCCCCTGGCCCAGGCCCTTGCCGAAGATGCCGCCCGAGCCTTGCGCGATCAGCGCCTGGTGGACCTGGTAGCCCTTGCCCTGCGGATCGCCGCCGGTGCCCGACATGAAGTCATTGAAACGCGCCTGAATGTAGTCGAGCTTCGACCACGCCGCGAAGACCGCGCAGGGAATCGCCAGGGCAAGCGCGGGCAGGGCGAAGCGCAGGCGCACGCCGGCCGCAAAGAGCATCGCGCCGAGCGTGCAGAAGGTCAGCCCAGCGGTGCCGAGGTCCGGTTCGAGCGCGATCATCGCCACGGGAATGCCCATCAACAGCGCCGCAGGCAGGAAGCCCTTCGTAAACGTGTCCAGATTTTCCTTGTGGCGCGCCGCAAAGCCGGCAATGCCGAGAATCAGGAGCGGCTTGCAGAGTTCGGAGGGCTGCAGCGTCACCGGTCCGAAGCTGAACCAGCGTCGCGCGCCGTTGAGCTTTGTACCCAGGCCCGGGATCAGTACAGCCGCCAGAAGCAGGAGCGCCAGCCCAAAGGCCCAGCGCCAGTGCCGAGCCAATGAGTGGTAGTCCCACAGCGCCCCGACCACCAGCGCGATACAGCCGGCCACGAGATAGATGCAATGGTGTTCGAGGAAGTAGCGCGAGTTGTCCAGTTTGCGTTCGGCGAAGACGAAGCTCGCGCTGTAGAC
>Ga0265314_10001533_pt1 | contig 25491 bp, 23 predicted proteins | sample 4126metaG_FD_203106 | JGI IMG/M metagenome (GOLD analysis project Ga0265314, IMG submission 203106) | Rhizosphere microbial communities from Carex aquatilis grown in University of Washington, Seatle, WA, United States - 4-1-26 metaG | ecosystem: Host-associated > Plants > Roots > Rhizosphere >... | reverse complement strand
ACGGTGGCGCCCGCGTTGTTCTTCCAGGTTCGTCCGTGGTCGTCGCTGGTGATGTAGTAGAGGTCGTGGTTGGTGGACGCGTCTGGCGTTTCCCGCCAGCACCAGGACATGTGCAGGCGCGTGCCGCTCTGGGTGTAGGACAGCCCGTGCGGATAGGCATTGATGCTGTCGAGCGTGCCGTTGACGTACATGCCGAGAGCGGTCCAGGCGTGCGTGGCGCCGTCGTATTCCCACAGATATTCGTCTCCGCTGCCGCTCGCACCGATGCGGGCCTCGAAGAGCATCTTGTTGCCGCCGGGCTCGGTCACGAATCTTGGGTAGGTCACCAGGGCAACGGTCGTCGTGCCCACCAAGGCCGAGGTCACGGCCGAAAAGCTGGCCGCCGCCCAAGTCGCGGTGGCTGGACTGGTCACGAAGCCGGCGACGGACTTGCGATAGTGCAAGTTGTTTCCGTGGTGATCGAAGGACAGATGGAGGGTGCCGTCGGCAGGACAGATGCCAATGGAGATGGTGTTGTGGGCGTCATCGGCGCTGAGGCTGTAGTCGGCAAGTTCGAGCGTGGACCACGCTCCCGTCGGTAGGCTCCTTTTGCCCAGAACTACGTGACGGCTGGTGTTCCAGAAGGCAGCGTATTGATAGCCGCCATAGCTGACGATTCCGTCCTGCTGGAACGATTCTCCGTTCAGGTAGCCGCCGTAGGAAACGATGGTCAGGCCAGCCTTGGTCAGCACGACTTCGCCGTCTTTGCTGATTCCGGCGCCAGCGCCGCCTGTCGCGCTGCCGCCTGTTGCGCTGCCGCCGGTCGTGTTGCCGCCGGTCATGCTGCCGCCGGTGGCGTTGCCGCCGGTCACGCTGCCACCGGTCACGCTGCCGCCGGTTGCGTTGCCGCCGGTTGCGTTGCCGCCGGTTCCGGCGCCACCTGTGGCCGCGTTACCTCCTGAACTTCCCCCGGCACCGCCAGTTCTGCTGCCGCCGCTAGTGCTAGCGCCGCCGCTGGTGTTTCCCCCCGCATTCGCACCACCCGCAAGGGTCGCTGTCCCGCCCGAGTTGACGCCGCCTGCCCCGATCCCGCCGGCTCCGAGCGTCGTGCCACCACCACCGCTGCTACCGGTCGCACTGCCGCCGTTCGCCACGAGGCCTCCGGTGGGCGCTGGGCCAGAAGTCGAGATGGGCGCGCTGCTGCCACCGTTTCCACTGTTCCCTCCGGGAGCTGGCGAACCATCCCGCGCGCTTCCAGAATTGCTGCAACTTGAGCCTGCCGCAAGCCAAGCGATTCCTAGGCCGGCAAACGCGATCCAGCCACGTGCACGCGAGTTCGTGGTCAGCGTCGATCGTTCCATCGCGAAGTCAATTCTCTCACCGCGGGTGGCTCGACAGAAGTGCGAACTCTGTTCGTCAATCGTCAATCGGCTTTCTGCGGACCCTCGGATACTGCTAAGCTGCGCAGCCAAGATGACTGCAACAAAACACGACCGCACTGCATGGTTCAAAGGTGGAATTGCCAACTGCCAGGTGACGCTGGCCCCCGGCGCGCGCGCCTATCGCATGGTTTTGCTCGGCGCTCCTGGCGTCGGCAAAGGCACCCAGGCCGAGCTGATCAGCGAGCGGCTCGGGCCTTGCCAATTGTCTACGGGCGACGTGTTCCGCGCCGCCAAGACCTTGGATCCGAGCGAGCGTACGCCCGCGCTGAGCGCGGCGCTCGACTTCATGAAACGCGGCGAGCTGGTTCCGGACGAGACCGTCATCGGCATTGTGCGCGAGCGGCCGAACTGCCTGCGCTGCCCAGGTGGGTTCTTGCTCGACGGCTTTCCGCGCACCGTGCATCAAGCCGAGGCGTTGGACTCTATGCTGAAAGATTTGTCGATGAAGCTCGACGCCGTGCTCAGCTACGACCTGCCCATCGACCAGATCGTGTCGCGCCTTTCCGGCCGCCGCACCTGTAGCGGGTGCAAAGCCGTGTACCACGTGACGACCAAGCCGCCTAAGGTGGCGGACGTTTGCGATGCCTGCGGTGGCAAGCTGATCGTGCGCGAGGACGATCGTCCCGAAGCCATCCGGGTACGCATGGAAGCCTACGAGAAGAGCACCGCGCCGCTGGCGGACTACTACCGGAAGCGCGGCCTGCTGGTGTCCATTGCCGCCGAGGGCTCGCCCGAAGACATCTATAAGCGCACCGCGGCGGCTCTGACCGCTCGGCCGTAGTTTTCCGGGCGAGAAGGTCGGGCCAAGATCGCGGGTTGCCGCACGCAGTGCCTGTGCTATCAATAATGCAGACTAATACACTCCGAAATGTCTGAATTTCTGGCGCTCGCCGCCAGCACAGCTCCAGCAACCCTCAACGTTTCCGCCCAAGTCTCGGGAAAGCCCATCCCGAGTTGTCGGTGAAAGATGATCGGATTTTCGCCATGACGATATCGCCCAAGTCGCCGTCACCATCGCTTGCCCGATTGGCCGATTACGCCAAAAATCCCCTGACCTTACTCGGCTTTGGCCTGACCACGGTGTCGGGCATCGCGCTGGTCGTGCTGCTCATTCTCGAGGCCCTCGGTGTCATCGAGAATCCCTACGTCGGCTTGATCGGATTGGCGCTGCTCCCCGGAGTCTTCGTGGCCGGGTTGGTGGTCATGCCGGTCGGGATTCTGCTTCGCCGCCGCAAGCTGATCAAAAGCGGCAAGCTGGCCGAGGAGGTTCCCGCTTTTCCGCGCTTGGACTTCAACGACGCCCACGTCCGGCGCGCCACCGTCGTCGTCGTGCTACTGACAATCATCAACGCCATTCTGATCGCCTCCAGCTCGGCGGCCGCACTCAGCTTCATGGACACGCCGAAATTCTGCGGCACGGTTTGCCACAAGGTCATGCAGCCCGAATACACCGCGTACCAGAACTCGCCGCACTCGCGGGTCAAGTGCGTGCAGTGCCACATCGGGCCCGGCGCTTCGTTCATGGTTCGCTCGAAATTCGATGGTTTGCGCCAGGTCTGGAAAGTCCTGACCGGCACCTATGCGCATCCCATCGCTTCGCCCGTGCATACCTTGCGCCCGGCGCGCGACACCTGCGAAGGCTGCCACTGGCCGGCCAAGCACTACGGCGACAAGCTGCGCCTCATCGGCCGGTTCTCCGAAGACGAAAAGAACACCGCCAGCTTCACCGCGCTGTTGCTCAAGACCGGAGGTGGCGCTGCCAACGCCGGCCAACAGCACGGCGGCATCCACTGGTGGCACATCTACGCCGACAACAAAATTCGCTACCTCGCCACCGACAAGCGCCGCCAGGAGATCGCCTGGGTCGAGCTGACCACGCCCGATGGCAAGCGCACGGAGTTTGTGCGCGACCCGGCGCAGACGCCTTCCGCCGAGCGTATCTCAGCCGAGGCCAGGTTGATGGATTGCATCGACTGCCACAACCGCCCGACCCACTTGTTCGAAACCCCGGCCAAAGAGACAGATTCTGTTCTGCAGCGGCAGGCCGACCTGCGCTCGCTTCCCTTCTACAAGCGTGAAGTGGTCAAGGCCGCTTCGGCCGTCTACCCGACCCATGAGCTCGGCGTGGCGGGCGTGCGCGATGCCGTCTCCAAGTTCTATGCGACGACCTACCCAGAGATCGTCGCGAAGCAGGGCACGCTGGTCGCACGGGCGTCCGAGGAAGCTGCGCGGGTCTACGACCGCACCGTGTTTCCCGAGATGAACACCAATTCCAAGACCCACCCGACCAACATCGGCCACGACGATTCGCCCGGCTGTTTCCGTTGCCACGACGGCAGCATGACGAACGCCAAGAGCGGCGAAACCATCCCCAACGACTGCGACACGTGCCACGGCATCCTGATCGACGGCAGCCCGAAAGAGCCCGACTTGACCAAGCTGACGTTACTTCAACCCCCTGCTGAGGCGCCCAAAACCGGGGAATAGAGAGCACAGAGAATACGGAGGTCTCCTCTTTACAGCTTGATCACGCCCTGTTTGAGGGCGAATTTCACCAGCTCGGTACGGTTGTGGATCTCTAGCTTCTGCATCACGCGTTCGCGATGGGACATGGCGGTCTTCACGCTGATGCCTAGCAGCTGGGCCACTTCCTTGTTGGAATTGCCCTCGGCGACCAGCTTCAGGACTTGCTTCTCCCGGTCGGTGAGACTCAGATAGCGTTCTTCCCCAACACCTGTGCCCGGCGCCGGGGTTGTGGGCGAAAGGGCCTCGCGTGCCAGCGACGGGTCGAGCACTAGGCCGCCACGGTGAACCGCGCGCACGGCTGAGGCCAACTCCGATCCCGCGGCCCGCTTGAGCACGTAGCCCGAGGCGCCGTTCTTGAGAAAACGGGAGACATACTCGCGGTCGTCGTACTGGGTCAGGACCAAGATTTTTGCCCGCGGGTTGCTGCGCAGGATCTCGGGCGTGGCCTCCAGCCCACCCAGGCCAGGCATGTTGATATCCATCAGCACCACGTCCGGATCGAGGCGGCGCGCGGCCGCGATGGCTTCCGTGCCGTCGGCGGCCTCGCCCACGACCTCCAGATCGTTGCACAGTGAAAGCAAGGCGCGGATGCCTTCGCGGACCAGGGCATGATCATCGGCGATGAGAATGCGAATCTTAGCCATGGTGATTCTCCTCTTCGAAGGGAACGCGCAAAATCACGCGGGTGCCGGCGTCGGTCGACGAAATCACATCGATCGTGCCACCCACCATGGCCAGGCGTTCGCGCATGCCGAGCAGTCCCAGGCCCCGTCCCGAGGGACCGGGCACGGCCACGCTCGCGGGGTCGAAACCACGGCCGTCGTCCTCGATCTCGACCTGCAGATCGCGCTCGCGCTCTTCGGCCTGGATGAGCACCTGGGTCGCTTCCGAGTGGCGGGCCACATTGCGGATAGCCTCCTGGATGGCCCGGAATAGCGTCGTCTCGCGCTCCGAGCTCAAGGTGCGGCCCGGTAAGGTGACCTCGCAGCGGTAGGCGATGCCTGCCGGGGTGAGGTTGTGGTCGGCCAGCCAGCGAATGGCGGGAAACAGGCCCAGGTCATCCAAGACCGACGGGCGCAGGTCGTAAATGAGACGGTGGACGTCGGACAGGGTTCGCCCCGCGAAGGCACGCGCCTCGGTCAAGCGCTCGCGCACGGTCTCGGGCGTGGGCGCGGACAAGGCGGCATCGAGCTTCATGCCGAGCGCCGCTAAGGTCTGGCAGGTCTCGTCGTGCAGCTCGCGCGCGATGCGCCGACGCTCGTCTTCTTGGACCGAGACGATCTTGGAGAGGAGCTGCCGCAGTTCTCGCGTGCGGGCCTGCACGCGCTGTTCGAGGATGTCGTGGCTGGAGGTCAGCTCGTCGAGGGACTTCTTGAGTGCCACGCGCATCGCTTCGAGCGAGCGGCCGAGCTGGCCGACCTCGTCGTCGGCCTGAGGAGGCACGGCGGTCTCCAGGTTGCCCTCGGCGATGCGTCTCGCGGCCACGTTGAGAGCCTTGAGCGGCTCGGTCACGCTGTGGGTGGCGCCCCAGGAAAAGAGCAGCGCCAGGATGAGTAGAAGCGGTGACAGGATGAGGATGCGGTTGCGTTGCTCCCTGATGGGCCCGAGCGCCTCGCCGCGGAGCTGGCGCAAAACGATGCGCCAGGGCGCGGCCGTTAAAGCACCTGCGGCGGTGACATCATCGTTGCTTGCTGTCCGCAAGCCGAGGCCGGCGCCCGCCACGATCCTGCCCTGGTCATCGACCAGGCTTGCGCTGCCGCTGCCGAGAGCGCCTTGTTTGAGCATGGCGAGCCAGGTCGGCGCCGCTGGATTGGCGACCGCGCAAACGACCGCCGTCACTTGCCCGTTCCAGTCCCGCACAGGTACGAGGAACACCACGCGGCTTCGCTGCGGCTCGATCAGGTGCACGACGCCCTGCCGGCCGAGGCCCAAGGCCGCGTCCACTTCGGGCAGGGCAAGCAAAGTCTCGCTAGCCAGATCCTGGTGGCGGAGTTCTTGCCAAAGGATCTTCTTGCCGCCGGCCTCGTCCTTGTCGATGACCACGATGGCCTCGAGAACGGGCGAGCGCAGAAAGGCCGCGCGCAGCGTGCGCTTGGCGTTGCCGGCGGTCCAGTCCGCGGGCGTTCCCGTCGCCGCCGAGAGGCTGGCCAGGTGCTCGCGCAGTTCGTAGTCGAAGTGCAGGGCCAGAGCGCGCGCCAGAACCTGGTGCTCCTCCAGGAGGTGCTGGGAAACGTCGTCGAAGGCCGAGTGCAGGGTCCAAAGTGCGAGCAGCGTGGGCGCAAGCGCCCCGACGCCGACGAGCAGGGCCACGCGCCGCCGGATGCTGTACGGGCGCCTCGACCGCGGACTCATGGCACATCCTCGACGAGCTGTCTGGCCACGCGGAGCAGCTCCACCGTGCGGCCATTGAAGCGCAAGGCGGTGCGGCCCGCCCTGTCGGTCCACTCTAGATCCTGCCAGACCGAGCCGTCGCTTTGTCTTTCGGCCTTGAGCGAGGCCGAAAGGCCGGGCAAGAGCGCAATGGAGATCTCGTGAAAAGAAGGCAAGGGTGACCGTAGCGTGGTCGGGATCTCGGCGCCGCGACTGCTGAAGAACGTGAGGTTGCCTTCGCCACCTCGCAAGGCAATGACGACGGCGGGGACGGGGCTCGCGGTGGCACGAATGCCGTCCGACGTGAGCGCATAGCCAGCTAGGCCGTCGCGAAGCTTGCCAAGGCGCAGTCCGGTGCGAGCTTCGGCCTCGTCGATGCTTGTACAGACGTGCACGCCGCGAGGCACGCCACAAATCCATCCCGGAATTGCGTCGCCCGCGCGAAGAGCGATGGCCATTCCTGCAAGCACAACCAGCATCGCCCAGCCAGCACGGCCTGCTTCGCTTGCTTCCTTGCTATCCGGGCGTGGAGTCCCGGCTGCGAAAACGCGACGGATAGGGTCCAGATTCTGAGAGAGCAAAGGCTCCATGGTGGTTCACGCGAGGGTCAAGAAGAGTATGACACCGAGTCCGATCGCCGTGGTTGGAAGGATCCACGGCGAAGGCACCGCCGCGTGCCCTTCTTCGAGCAGCGCCTGGCAGCGCCCCTCGATGGCGGCCAGACGGAAGCCGTGCCACGTGCGCGGGGCCCGTGCGTTGTCGATGCCAGAAAGCTTGCGCAGGCTGCGTGCCACAGCCTCCGTGCTGCCCACGATGCGCGCGGCGGAATGGTCGGCCCGGGCCTCGATTTCCGCGACCGCGGCGCGCGCGACAAGTTGCACCGCCGGATTGAAGAAGCAAAGTCCTCGCATCAGCATCAGCCCCCAGCCAAGGACAGGATCCCGGTGCTTGGCGTGGGCCATTTCGTGCGCGACGGCAGCCTCCAATTCGTCGGGCGCCAGCGTCGCGCAAAGTCCAGTGGAGGCGACGATAAACGGCCGGCGCAGACCACGGCAAATGAGAATGGGGTGCCTCGAAGTCAAGATCACCAGCCTCGGTACCGCAATACCCAGGGCGGCAGCGGCTCGCTGCGCGGCGCTGGCTAGGGCTGGCGAAGGCGTGGCGGCCGCCTGGTCTGTGGTTCGGGCACGCGCGAAATCTAGGACAAATGGAATCACATCGCGCAAGAAGAGCGCGGCTCCGGCGGATGCAAGTAGCCATGCCATGGCCCTCGCCATCTCCACGCCGTGGAAGGCCCAGAGCGAAAGGTGGCTGGCCGAGAAGAGCGCCCAGTCGTCGCGAAAGCGGTCGCCAAGTCGCCAGGGTGCAAGCAACCAGAGAAGCGGGGTCCCGAAAAGCGGCAGGCCCATGGCAAGCAGCCAGAATCGGAGACGGATTTCAGGGGCGCGGATGCGCCCTGCGCGCAAGAGCACCATGACCACGAGGGCAGCCACGATGCCGTGGAGAATGGTCTCGGCCGCCCGTCTACCCATCCTTTTTCCGTGCGGGCTCCGCCGCTTGTTTCCGCGCGGGATCTGCCCTGTGGTGGCCGAGCACCTCGTCGGCTTCCTCGGGGAACATGCGGGCGTATTCGAGGGGGTGCTCGTGGCGCATGCGCTCGCGAGGGATTTTGCCGGTGAAGATGGTCTTGCTGCCAGGGAAGACCTCGGGCGCGAAGACCACGTTGTAGATGTGCCAAACGATCACCACCAGGAAGGCCATCAGGCCCTCGTTGCCGTGCGCGACCTTGGCCGCGGGGATGATTTGCCCTGGGAGAAAGCGTGTGACCTCGATGGGGAAAAGCAGGGCGAAGCCTGTCGTAATCATAATGAGGCCGCCGAACAGGATGCCCCAGTATTCGAATTTTTCTTTGTAGTCGAAGCGGTCGAACTGCGCACGCACATCGGAGATGCGTAGGTAGTAGCGCAGGGTCGTCACCACGTCGCGAAAGTCCTTGGCCCCAGGAACCATCGACAACGACGAGCGGCCGGCGATGACCGCGGCCAGGATGCTGACCAGGTGGACCAGAGTCATGACCGAGAACAGGACACCTGCCAGGCGGTGGAAGTAGCGGACTTGGGCAATGCCGCCCAGCACATTCACGATGGTCTTGGAAATCGCGGCGTCGTGAAATTTCTGCGGAAGGCCGGTCAGGGCCAGGGCGAAGAAGATGAGCATGACGAGCAGGTGCTCGATACGTTCGCGCGGCCCAAAGCGGACTACGTCGTCGTTGCTTCGATTCATCGATTCACCACCGTGCGCCAGAGGTGGAGGAGAATTTGCAGCAAAAGCCCGCCCACGATGAAGGGGATGATGAGCTTGTAGAAGAGCCGGACCATGAACACGAGCGGTGCCCGCTCAAGCGACGGCTCGTAGTGGGAAAGCCATGCGGCGGGAAAGTTGTCGGAGGCGCCCGGGTGGCATTTTCGGCAGGTCTTGACCAGGTTGGCGCGGAAGGCAGGCGCGCTATCGCCGGTGACCTTGCCGATGTCGTGGATGCCGTGGCAGTCCACGCACAGCGCGACCACGGGTTCATTCGTTGTTCTTCGCCCCTTGGCGCCGAAAGCAGCGGTGGTGCCGTGAAAGTCGGACAGATAGGTCGAGACCACGGCGGTGGACAGACCGTACTTGCCCATGAGTTTTCCGTCGGAGTGGCACTTCCCGCACAGAGCGGGCGTACTCATGAGCCAAGCGCGACTCTTGGGATCGGCGATGTCGTGCGAGCGATGGCAGTCGGTGCAGATGGGGACGTCCTTGTTCTGCTCCATGAAGAGCGCGCGGCCATGCACGCTCTTGGCGTAGGCCTCCGAGATGGGGCGGTGGCAGGTGGCGCAGGTCTGCGAAATGCGCGAACGGGGCTGCGCCGGCCGGGCGATGTCGTGCGAGCCGTGGCATTTCACGCAGGTCGGGGCAAAGACATCGCCGCGCGCTTGAAGGCCGTAGTGAACGCTGTCCAGGGTCTTGGTGTAGTTCTCGAAATGGCAATTCTTGCAGGCCTCGCCAAAACTCGCGCGAAACCGCGCCAGGTTCTTGTAGTGGCGCTCGGGATGCGGCACCTGTTCGAGACCCGCGTGACAATCCGTGCAGCGCAGATTCTTGTGCACCGACTTCTCGAGAAGTTCTCGATTCATGAACAGCGGCGCTTCTTCTCCACTTTCGAGGGTCACGCTCAGGCCGTCGCTGCCGTGGCAGGTGAGACATTCTTCGATCTCGTCGGCGGCGGTGCCCTGGGCAGCAGCGGGCAAAACCCAGAAAAGCGAGAGCAAGGCCAAGGCGAAGGTTGGCTTGGTTAGCCGCGCATACATCGAAGCCATCCCGTTCATCGTCACTGAACCTGCGCGTGGAAATTATCCCGCCTTGGCATCGGCAAGGTAGTCTTATTTGCACGAAAGCCCGCGCCGTTGCGACGAAAAGGGATGCGTATCGTCCCTTTTGTCACGATTTGGGCAGTGCACTAGGGTGTTTTCCCTAGTCGCCTCCGGACTTTTGCCCAGCAAAGCCAGGGATCTCCCGCATTGGCGAAGGGCGTATCTTCGCTTAGCCTGTATTCAAGACGCAATTACAGAATTTCAGGGCTGGAAAGGAGTTCGTCATGATGACAGCAGGAACAATGGTCAAAGGTGGTTTCTACTTCAACCGCGACAAGCTGGACCTCATCACGGTCAGCGGCAAGGAAGGGATGCTGCCCGGCGCCGACGGACAGCGCTACTTGCGCGTGCCGGTCCTGGCCATGCTGCTCCTCGCGCCCATGCTCGGCGGACTCTTCGTGATCTTCATGCCGTTCATCGGTTTTGCGCTGGTCTTCCAACACCTTGGCCGCCTGACGGTTTCCGCCGTGAAGCGCGCTGGCCGCGCGCTCGCCTTCGTGATCACGCCCACCTGGCGCCCGGGCGAAGCCTACTTCGCCGGCAAAGAAGGTGAGAAGAAGCAGGCCAAGGAAGCCGCCGAAGCAAAGGCCGATACGGATAAGTCGCGTGAGTGACGGCGGGCTTTGCCCGACGTTACTCAGCGCGGGAGTTGGTAAGAACCCTTTGAGGGTTCTTACCCTAAAGTAAAATCAGCGAAGTAGGGCGTAGATGGCCAACACCGCGATGGTGAGTCCGATGCACACCGCTATGGTGCCAACCAGGCGTCCCATGTTCATGAGACCAGGCGAGGGCGGAGTCGTTGTTACCGTGTCGAGAGTATTCTCCGCCACCAGACGCTCGTACTCGGCGGGTCGCTCGTGTTTGAGCTCTTCGATCGAGACGCGGCCGGTAAAGATGACCAGATCCATCGGGAATTTGTCGGGTCGCAGGTGGCCGTTGAAGAAATGCACAGTGAAGATGAACACCATGGCCATGAGCGCCTCTTCGCCGTGGATCACGAGCGCGATGTTGAAAATCCAGCCGGGGAGGAAGCGCGCAAAGAAGGCCGGGAACCACAGCATGAGGCCCGAGGTCCCGATGATCGCCATGCCCCAGAAGACCGCCCAGTAATCGAACTTCTCCCAGTACGAGTAGCGGTCGAAGTGCGGCCGTGGCCCAAGCCCGACGAACCAGCGAAAGTGCTGCAGGAGCTGAATCAGATCGACGGGCTGGGGCACCAGGGAGCGCGGTCCCCACAACATCCCGTAGTCCTTGCGCACGAACAGCCGGTGCGCTAGCCGGAACAAGTGGGTGGCAAAGACCGACATCATGGTAACGGCGGCGATGCGATGGAGAACCCCGGTCACGCGGTACCCACCGAGGAGATTCGCCAGGGTGGTGGCCCAGGGTGCCTCCGGGAAAAGCAGGGGCATGCCCGTGAGCGCGAGGGTCAGGAAGCTGGCCATCAAGAATCCGTGCAGCAAGCGATCGTTGCGGTGGAAGCGCAGAATGAAGCGTGGCCCCGCCGTCCGTCGCTCGTTGCGCGTCGCCTTGGCGGTCGGCGAGGACTTGTCGTCCGAGTTACTCGTCGTCATCGATCTTCCCCTCGGCTTGCAGCTTGCGCACCAGCACGAGCGAACGTCCTAGCCACAGGATGGTGTGGAGTCCGAAGAAGACGAAGACGCTGATGAGCAGCAGCTTCATCGCCATCGTGATGTAGTAGAGCACGGGGTCGTGTTCCCGGCTGTGCGCGTCGGCGTGCGGGTCGTAGCGCGAAAACTTTTCGCTGGCACCCTGGTGGCACTTGCCGCAGGTCTGGGCGCGCTGCTGGTCGGAGACGAGCGATTTCGGATCTTTCTTGGGCAGAATGCCGTGGGAGCCGTGGCAATCCGCGCAGGTGGCGGCGCGCGCGAAGCCGAGCGTCGACACCTTGCCGTGGAAGGTGTCGCGGAAGGTCCGCATGGATTCCTTGTGGCACGTGCCGCACTCCTTGACCAAGTCCATCTTCCAGGCGGCGTCGACGACCTTGGTGTCGTGGGCGGTGTGGCAGTCGATGCACACCGCCGCGCGTGGGTTGCCTTCGCGCAGGGCCGCCGCGTGCACGCTGGTCTCGTAAATGGCGCGGATCCCTTCGTGGCAGGATCCGCAGGTCTTGGGAATGTTGTAACGGTTGACCCGACTCTTGTCGTCGGAGGCGCGGCGGATTTCATGGTTGCCGTGGCAGGTGGCGCAGTTGGGGGCCACCACGAGACCGCTCTTGTTCAAGGCCCGTCCGTGGATGCTGTCCTGGAAATGGGCGGGTACGTTGCCGGCCTCGATGTGGGCCTTGGCGATGATGGCCTCGTCGGCGTGACAGCGGCTGCAAGTGGCGGGCAGATTGAAATGGTAGGTCCTCGATTGCGGATCCTTCGAGCTGCGGATGTCGTGCACCCCGTGGCAATCGGTGCATCCCGCGGCCAGGCTGTCGCCGGATTTGCGCCGCGAGCTCGCGTGAACGCTTTGATCATAGGCCTTGACCGCGTCTTCGTGGCACGTCGAGCAGACAGGTTTGGCCAGCTTGTCGTCGTGGGGCAGATCTTTGCCCTGCAGATCGGCGTGGCAGTCCACGCAGTTGAGGTTGATCTGGCCGTGCACGGATTCGGCAAAAACCTCGCCGATGGCAGGAATCGCGCGTCCCTTGCTGCGATCCAGGCTATTGCCGTGGCAGCCAAGGCACTCGTCGTTGGACGGCGACGTGGCCGGGGCGGCGGCGGCGCCCGGCTCGGCCGCGGTTTCTGCCCGCGAGGGCGCGAAAAGAAACAGCGACACCAAAATGATGCCTATTCGAGTCGGAATTTTCGGACCGAGCATGTTCATGGTCGAGGACGCCATCGGTCGATGAAGCCGGCGAAATATAGTACGCACGGCTGCACGCCTCAAGGCCTACGTAGGGGAATTTAGGAGAGCGAGGTCCTAAATCAAACCATGGACATCCTCTTTTGGGCTTTCGACTAGTTGCGAAGCGCGAAGTAGAAGATGAATTCTCGGCCGTCGGCGCCGCTGCCGTTGCCGACAAGGTTGGTGAACTTGAATTCGGCGCCCATGTCGACCCCGTGCTCAAGCAGGTAGTTGATGCCGACGCCGAGGGGCGAGGACCAGGTGTTGCCAAAATCGTGGGCATCTCCGAAAAAGCCGCTTTCGACAAAGAGTGCGGTGGGCCAGGAAAGCTGGAAGGCGAATTCGACCGGAAGGTTGATGGAATCGCCATTCTGATCGCGGTGGTTCATGCCGATGCCGACGTAGGGCCAGGCCGCGATGGAAAACGGGGCATGGACAAACTTGAAAGCCATGCCCGCGTCGAGCCGGACCAGAGCTGGACTTGAAAACGAGGCGACCTCGAGCGACCCAAGCAGGGAGAGCTCTATACCCCGCTCGCGCATGACCGAGTAGAGCATGCCCAGGGCCAAGTCGTTGTAAACGCGGCCGCAGCCTTTGGCATGGCCGCTGACGCAGAGACCGTGGACCGGGTGGAAGAGACGCAATTCGAGATCTTGGGTGAGGCCGAGGCGGAGTTCTAAGGGAATGAACACCGGGCTTGCGACCGAGTTCTTGGACAGGTTGATGATCACCGGCGCCTTCAACTGAGCCATGCCGGTGGGCACCTGCAGCGGCCGCAAGGCGTACGCGTCGGGATAACCGCCTTGAGCGTGGGCGACACTGGAAAAGGCGAGAAGCGTGAGAACAAGCGCTGGAACGAACGTTCGCATGGCCGCAATCCTACGCAAAAAGAAAATCCCGGCCACTCCGCTGTACGGTCAGGGATGCAGATGGTGTCCAAGACGTTACCGATGGGGCGAAAAAAATTGATGGTCTTGCCCCAAGGCCGGTCATGGTTTCTGGGCCAGCCCCGTGCTATCCATCGAAGAGACCTGCCAACATACCTGACCGCGAGACCTCGCCATGAAATACGCCGTGATCCTCATTGATGGGATGGCCGATAACCCGCTTCCCGAACTCCAAGGGAAGACCCCGATCGAGGCCGCCAACACGCCCGTGCTCGACGGGCTGGCGCAAACCGCACAGTTCGGAACCTTCGTGACCTTGCCGTCGGCGTTCCCCACGTCTTCGGACGTGGCCAACATGTCGGTGCTGGGCTGGGATCTGGCCTCGTCGTACACTGGCCGCGGCGCCATCGAGAGCTACGGCCTCGGCGTGCCCCTCGACGCGGAAACCGTCGCCTTCCGCATGAACATCATCACCACCAAGGGTGACTTGCTGGAAGACTACTCGGCCGGCCACATCAGCGAGCCCGAGGCGGCCGAGATCGTCGACTTCCTTGCCGCCAAGCTGGGCACCGCCGAGGTCGAGATCCGCAAGGGCGTTTCCTACCGTCACATCCTTTATCTGCACGGCAAGCGCTTCTCGCCCGCCGTGGATTACGACAAGCCCGATTCCTCGCACGGGATGGAATGGTCCAAAATCCTGCCGCGCGCGCGCACGCCCGAGGCCGAGGCTACGGCGGCCCTGCTGCGCGAGCTGATGATGAAGTCGCGCGAGCTGCTCGCCGACCATTCGGTCAATCGCAGGCGCATCGAAAAGGGCGAAAACCCAGCGAACATGATCTGGCCCTGGTCGGGGGGCTGCAAGCCAGACATGCCGTCGTTCGAGCAGCTCTATGGCAAGAAGGGCAGCATTATCTCGGCGGTCGACGTGATCCTGGGCCTGGGCCTGCTCGGCAAGATGGAATCGCTGCGGCCCGAGGGCGCGACCGGGTGGATCGACACCAACTACGAAAACAAGGCGCGCGCCGCGGTCGACATGCTTCGCCGCAACGACTTCGTCTACCTGCACGTGGAGGCGGTCGACGAGTGTGGCCACCTGGGCGACCTGGCGAACAAGATCAAGGCCATCGAGGACGTCGACGGGCGGCTGGCCAAGACTTTCCTCGACGAATACAAAAAAGTTCACCACGATGACTTGCGCGTGATGGTGCTGCCCGACCACCCGGTGCCGGTGAAACTGCGCAAGCACACACGCGACCCCGTGCCCTTCATGGTGTCCGGCGCCGGCGTAACCAAGGACCCCTCGCTCAACCGCTACACGGAGAAGAGCTGCGCGCGCGGCCGCTACCAGGGCCTGAGCGGGCGCCAGCTCATGGATCTGCTTTTCGGGCCGACGGTTGCGTAGTTCGCGAGATTCTGGCGGAGGAGAGATCACGATTTCCTTCTTCCGGTCTCGGTGACCTCTGTAGACTCTGTGGCCTCTCCCACCTATGACCATACGCAGGGCCTCGCTCGGGACACTGTTCCTCACCGTCTTTCTTGACCTGGTGGGGTTCGGGCTGATCATTCCGTTCTTGCCTTCCATGGCGCGCGATCTCGGCGCCAGCGACTTTTTGGCCGCGGTCCTGGCGGCGTGCTACTCGCTGATGCAATTCATCGCGGTGCCCATCTGGGGCAGGATCTCGGATCGGGTGGGGCGCCGGCCGGTGCTTCTGTGGAGCATCGCCGCTTCGGCCATGGGCATGGTCTTTCTTGGGCTCTCGCAAACCCTGGTCACGGTCTTTCTCTCGCGGCTATGGAGCGGCGCCGCCACCGCGAACATCGCCGTGGCCCAGGCCTATATCGCCGACGTGACCACGCCACGCGAACGCGCCAAGGGCATGGGCATCATCGGCATGGGGTTCGGGCTGGGCTTCATGATCGGCCCCTTCATCGGCGGCGAGCTCGGCCACTTCCACGTCCTTGGCCACCAGGGCACCTTGCCCGCGTTCGTGTCGGCCGCCCTTTCCATCGTCAATTTGATCTTCGCGCTTCGCTACCTGCCCGAATCGCTGCCGGCCGAAAACCGCACCGCACCGGCGCGCAAGCTTGCGCTCATCGACTTTGCGGCAATGCGCACGGTCGGCCGCCTGTCCGGCGTGCGGCCGATTCTCCTCATCGCGTTCAGTTCGATCTTTTGGTTCTCGGGTGTGCAGGCCATCTTCAGGCTGTTCACCCTCGACGCCTTCAAGATGAGCGTGGTGAATACCGGTCGCGTGCTCGGCCTGGTGGGGCTGGTTTCCGTGATCGTTCAGGGTGGGCTCATCGGCAAACTCAACCGGCGATTTGGCGAGATTCGGCTGCTCGCTGCGGCCCTTGTCCTCATGGCCAGCGGCTTTGTCTTGCAGGGGCTGAGCGTCAGTCTTGGCACGTCCGTCTTCATCCTGGCCTCGGCGGTCACGGCCGCCGGAACTGCCCTGCACATGCCCAGCGTTTCGAGCTACATCTCGCGCCGCGTGGGCTCCGACATGCAAGGTGCAACCTTGGGCCTCATGCAAAGCTCGGGCGCCCTGGCGCGCGCGAGCGGCCCGCTCTTGTGGGGCTTGCTCTACGGATCTCTCGGGCTGCGTGTGCCGTTCTACATCGGCGCCGCATCCGTGGCCCTGATGCTGCTGATGATCCCGCGCCTGCCGCGGCTGTGAGTGTGCAGGGCAGACGGTCAACCGGGGGCGGGCTCCGAGTCCACCAAACCGCCGTCGGTGGCGCCGCTTGAGCCGCCGTCTTGGCCGCCGTCGATATTCGCTGGTCCCCCTTGGACTTGAACATCGACCAGGCAAAAGTCGAAGGGCAGGTCGACCTGCAGGCCGGGCACGATGATGGCCGCTTGCTGGATTGGCGTTCCGGGCGTCAGCGGGTTCTGCGGGTTGCCGCCGGACCAGCAATTGGTCAAAAGCGAGCTCCACGGAATGAACTTTCCGCTGACCAGGGGCGCGCACCAACGATCCGCACCGGTGTGGGGGTTCGTGCCCTGCAACTGGACGCGCAGGGGGATTTGGCTGGGATTGTCCACGGTGACGATAATTCCGCCGGTCTCGGGAACGGGCCACGTCAATTGCGCCCCACCTGCGGTGTCTTGATTCACGTTCCAGCCGAGCATGGCAAAGCCGGTCCAGTCCATGCGCCCGGTGACCGTCCCGTGCATGCAGAAATACCTGCCCACGAAGGGCGGGTTACAAGCGCCGCTTCCGCAGTCCGGAACGATCTGCGCAGCGCCGGGATCGGTAGCGGTGAAGCCGTAGCCCGCCCACGGGCCTGTCGTCACGTAGCCGTCGTTCACGACCGTGCTTGGCGTGGACACATTGGCCACGTCGATGGGCGGCGCATCGACGATGCCACCATCAACAGAAGTGCCGGTTTCCGCACCCTCGCCTGAGTCCTTGCCCGAAGACGACCCACCACATCCGACGGTTGCAAGCAAACCCGCGAAGAGAACCGTTCCTGCGACAGATGCAAAAGCTTTCATGTTGTGCCGACGCGTATCAAGGCACAAACGAAGGGGGATTGTCCACTATCAGATCGCCGCGTCGTCCCCAGGATCGCTTGCCTCGCAGTCGTGCATGTTCAGCAGACGATCGCAAGTCGGCGCATTCAGTTCGCCTGTGATTTCCAGACCCTCGCAATCGCCCTGGAAGAAACCGATTGCTTCGTGCAGATCATCGGTCATCTCGTCCGTAGGCTCGGCGGCAAAGTACTCCAGATTCATCAGCCGGGTGGATGCACCCCGTGGTGTCGCAGGCGAGATGATGGGAGCGATGCTGATCGCCCAACGGATCTTGTCTTCGGGAACCTCGTCGTCGGGCCAGAGCTCGATGGTGCCTTGGGCTCCTGTTGGTGGAGAATCGATGATGGCAAATCCGTCCTTGTCGGTGGTGCCGCGGATTTCAGGACAGCCATCGAGGCAAATCGCGAAGGGCCTCTCCGCGTAGGGCAGGATGTCCGGATCGCACAAGCGCAGGCGGAAGTCATCGGATTCGGCTTCGATCGTGTAGCGATGGGTGGCGCGGATTCTCCACTCGGGATAATTGGGGTCGCCTTTTGTCGCCTCGACCGCCTTGCTCGGCGATTCTCCATCAGCAACGCCAGGCACTGTGGGCAGAATTCCGAACGGTTTGGCAAAGAAGAATACCTCGACGCGCCGATCAAACTGCACGTCCTTGTCGTCCATTTGGCTGTCTGGCGCATCGGCGGCCACCTCGCCCTCCTCACCGGCAAGGGGGAAGAATTCGCCGCAGCCGTAGGTGACAACCCTGATGTCTTCGGGCAGCGAGGTTTTGTCGAGGTTCATATAGTCCAGGATCAATTGACGACGAGTCTTGGGTCCCATGATGCCGTCGACCTTCAGATCTTCATAACCCTTGGGTGAGCACAAAGGACCGTCAACCTTCCGAAGACGATGCCGAAGTGTCGCTTTTTGCTCCAGTGTGCGGCGGTGTCACGCTCACTCGGAGCACTTCCACCCCAGCACCCGACATCCATGTAGGTCACGGTCGCCAGAGTTGGCTGCACCAGGGTCGTTGTCCCCGTAGGTGCGACGAATCGCCGCCGCTTCTTGCTCTCCCGAATCTTGTTGGCTACCTCGGGCGGCACTTCGTACGTCACCCGATCAGGCAGCGGTGATTTCTTCTTGTCCTCTTCCGTCGTCGCCGTCTGGTGTTTCTCGTTCGCCGCCATATCCTTCGAGGAAAAGCGCCCTTTCCACCAGTCAGTCATCGTTCATTTCTCCAAAGCAATTCGATTCATACTTGGGCGGACTACAGCCCCGCATTCCTCCCCCCTCCCCCAATGTGACTATCAAGGAAAACCGAGCCCACCGGCCGTGCTCCATGGTTCGCTCCTTGGGAGCGTCGGTCCTTCGGACCGTCACGGCATAGCGCCCCGCCTCGCTTGTTCGATAGTAGAAAGCATCGTCCGATGCATCCTCAATGGGCACGTGGGGCGCCTCTGACCCCTCGAATGTCATGCGCTCCTCCCATGGCACCCACTTACCCCCACCCGAATCGGAATTCAAATAGACCCGTGTTCGCGCAGGCAGGTCAATTAGATACTTCCCTATGGTGCCTTCGTCGTCCAACGGCTTCACTGTCCCGAATACGCATTGACCAGGCAGAATCACACGCCACCCCGATGGCCCAGGTGTTGGCGGCGAAATTCGCTCGATCAATCGGGTGTTGTCGCCCTGCTGTACCGCAGTTGAAAAGCCGATGGCTCCAGTGCCTGCCTGTACCACATACCAAGATCGGTGGAATACCTCCCGACGAAGACCTGCGAGTCGACGGTCTCGGAAACCCAGAAGGTCGCGGTCGAGCCGTGCTTGGGGCCAGCGCCTCGGACCAAAGGCTCTTGGTCGGTCCAGATAGCGTTTCCTGACCAGCACGGCTTCTTGTTCCCCTTGCCTGAAGCGGTTGGCCACCCTTTCAGACGACGCGACATCAGCACGACGTCCCCATGAGACCTGTCGCCCGGTATCCCATACGACTCTTGGTTTTCGGCCGTTGGCTTGTCGATGGCTCGGATTGCCGATGGCGCCACTACTACAAATGTCCACGCGAATCCGAACCCTCCGATGATTAGAGCGAGTGCCGTAAGCATGGGCTGCTTGGGAAACAGCCACTTCATGGTGTCTCCGATTTGGGCAGATCGACGCCGTAGCACTCGCGCTCGTCGAAGCTTGGAACCGGACAAGGGTCACCAGCGCCTCGGCCCCAGTGGACCTGCACCGTGTACTCGCCCGGATTCTCGGCTCCGCCCACGGCAGGTTGCAGCGTTACCTCCAGTTCGTAGTCGCCCTCGCCCAGCGACTGAAACACCGTGTTCTCCCCGCTGACGTGCGGGGCCTCGCGCCCATCAAGCGTCAGCCGATACGACAGAAAGGCGGTCGCGGGCAGCACGTACGCGCGTACCGTGATTTCTCGCTCTGCGGGCAGTCGAACCTGGTATCGCCCCACCACTCCGGGCTTGCCCGCGAACTTCCGCCAAATGCACTGCCCGGCCAAGATCGGTGTGACCTCGGCCTTCGCTGTTGTCCCGCCCGACACTGGCAGCTCTCGCCGTTCAATCAGCCGTGTTCGCTCCACCACCGTGCAATGGCGAGTGTTGAACTCAGTTGGCCCCGCGCAATTGCCGCTCCACAGGTCGGCGACGTATTTTCCAATCACCGACCGACCACCCACCGTCACCGCCATCCACGCAGTCTCGGGCCGCGCCCGATTTGCCCGCAGGGCATGGACGTACGTCTTTTCCCGATCCGTCCAGGTCAGGCTGCATACCCTGCCGTCGCTCAAGTCCACCAAGGAAACCCCCAGAAGCTCGGCCATCCGGTCGACAGTATTCAGCTTCGCACCCAGCGCCGTCGCCGCATCGTTGGCCAAACCGAACGACGGTCCAGTGGTCCGGTTTCGATATTCCTCTAGCCAACCCCGCAATGCCGGTGCCACGAATACCGCCGAGATCCACCCGCCCAGCACCCAGGCGCCCAAGAGCACCATCCGGCGCCACGAACTGCGTGGAGGTCCATGCGGCGAGGTCATGTCTCAACTGCCTACACCCCGCCAACCCGGCGTGTCAAGCAGCGCACAATCCCTCGAACGATCTTGCTCGAAGCGCCCATTGATCTCATAGCGCAGGGCCAAGAGGCGGGTTGGACATTCGACCTTGGCCTCTTGCGAAAGCTGAAGCCATGCATAGTTGGAAAATCCTATTCTTCCTATTCTTTATAGCCTGTGTGTCGCTGGTGGCCACGTCGGTCCATGCCGACGGCAAAGACACCCAAAGAAAGCGTGCGGCAAGGAAGGCGTGCCTTGAGGGTGACTACGCCAAGGGGGTCTCCATCCTTTCCGACCTATTCTTGGATACCAAGGATGCCACCTACATTTATAACCAGGCCCGCTGCCTGGAGCAGAACGGACGCTTCGCGGACGCAGTCTTGCGCTTCCAAGAACATCTGCGCGTAGCAACGGATCTGACTGAAGCCGACAAAGAGGAAACTCGGAAGCACATCCAGGATTGCCAGGACCAGCTCGCGAAACGAAATGGCCAGCCTACGCCCGACGTTCGCTCGCCAGTCCCAGTGGTTTCACCGACTCTCGTTCAGGGACCGTCACAGACCCCAGCCGGCGTCCAGCCGCCCCTGCCATCGATCTTGGAGCAAAGAACTCCGCAGCCCGTGGCTGATTCTCGATCGAGAATGCTGACTGCAGGGATTTTGACAGCGGGGGTCGGTGGTGCTGCCCTTGTTGCAGGAGTCGTTCTCAACCTGCAAGCGAATAGCATCGCCAACAGCTATCAAGACCGGGGTGGCTACACGCAAAGCAAGGAATCGGATCGTAAAACCTACGAGGCCATCGCTTGGGTTGGCTATGGTGTAGGTGCAGCATGCGTCTCAACCGGCGCCGTTCTCTATCTCTTCGGTCGGAAGACTGGTACGGGCGATTCGTCGACTGTGGCGGTTCTACCCGTGCTCGCACCGGGCGAAGCCGGGGCGGTCTTGAAAGGAGCCTTCTGATGATATGCGAGATCGTTGGAAAGTGCTTGTCGGGCTCCCGCGGTTTGCCGGTGGCAACGCTGGCCGGCTTGCTCGTTGCTGGCTGTTTCAGTGGGACAGACGTGGGTACTATTGAGCGGCATTTGCTCGGCCGGCTCACAGGCATGTGTCGTGTCGGCTGACAAATCGTCCAGCGCGTGGGGAACCTGCACACAGGTGACACCCCAAAGCACCGAAACATGCGCCAATCCAGGCACCGACGATGATTGTGACGGCATTGTCGACAATGTTCCGGTTGCGGTCTGCAATGTTGGGGGGAAGACGCTTGGAGCATGCGCAAATGGTGGCAACACGGCTTGCAGTGGAACCACGCAAGTATGCAACCCAGCCGTTCCTGGAATAGGAGACCCGAGCGCTTGGCACCTCACTGCTGCGCCCAATGGAAGTTGGGATTGGGACTGCGATGCGTATGTTACCAAGCAATATGCAGACTCGCCGTCATCGCCGAACTGTGCCGGTCTAGACATTAACGCTTGCAGCGCCGTCACGCCCGCCTCCTATTCCTTGAATGCTCCAATGGCATGCGGACAGGTCGGCGACATTGGAACTAGCTATTGCTATTGGCTGGCCGTCGCGTCGTCTTGTCAACCCAAGACCGGCCAACAAGGTGGACAACAACAAGGCTGTCGCTAGCCCCGCACGCTTCAAGCAGCGGACTACACATTTTTCTGGCAAGCCAGTCGGATGCTGAATCCAAGGTGAATGATACGGGCTGAGGCTAGTGCTGGATGGTCGAGTTGGTGATCGTGATGCTCTTCGCGTTCGTGCCCACGGCACTGCCGGCATCGGTCACACTGCCCGATGAAACGGCCGTCCAAGATCCGCCCGCATTTCCCATCATCGTGGTATCGGCGATGGACAACGTGCCACCCATGTCGTTGCTGGTGAAGAAGAGGCCGCCGCCGAAGGCGTTCACACCAGCGCTGTTGTTCAGAATTGCGTCTCCGCAAAGGATGACATTCACTGACTGGCCGTCGCTGTAGAGAGCGCCGCCGTTTCCGCCCGAGCCGACCTCGTTCTGTCCGTTGTTGATTACGGAACACTGGGTCGCGTCGTCATGGTTGTTGTCGTGTCCGATCGCAGTGTTATTGGTGAACAAGCTGTTGTACACGTCCAGCTCGGAGAAAAGGCATCCGACCGCGCCAGCGTTGGCGGCGGCGTTGTTGCTGAAGGTGCTTCCGACAATCAGCACGCCGGTCTTGCTGCCGAGCACGTAGATGGCGCCGCCGCCGGTATCGGGACCCAAGGGGGCGGCCTGATTGTTCACAAAGATAGAATCGATCACCGTGAGGGTGCCGTCGCGCATGTAGAGAGCACCGCCCTCGCCGTCGTCCCACCCTTGCGAACAGGGGGCCGGCGCGGGTGGGATGGCCACGGTGGGCGTGGTCTTGCCGTTGATGAGCGTGATGTGCTGAAGCGTGAGTCCGTTGGTGTTGACCTGGAAATTCGCGCTGTCGAACCTCAGGATCTGCACGGCCTTGCCGCCGTCGAGGGTGATCTTGTTGCCGCCGTCGATGACGGTGTTCTTGGTCGTTGGCAGGTTCAGCGTCGCGGTGACCGGAATGGTGACTGGGCAGTTGCCGCAGTTGAAGGTAATGACGCCGCCCTTGGTTGCCGCGGCCTGAAGCTGGCTGAAAGTACAGCTTGCCGGCGTGCCAGTTCCCACAACGGTAGTCGGATTGGAGACGTCGGCGGGTTGGCCCCTGGTGGGAACACCAGTACTGCACGAGGCGTTGGGATTCCCAGAGCTCGTCGAGGCTCCGCCGTCCGTCGCGTTGCACGTGCCGGTTGCGCCACCGGTCGTGTTGCCGCCCATGCCGCCGTCGAGGCTCGCGCTCGTGCCGCCGGTTGCCTTGCCTCCCGAGCCGCCCGCAGTGGTCCCGCCGGATACGCTGCCTCCCGCGCCGCTTGTGGCCGCGCCGCCGGTCGTCCTGCCGCCCGTGCCGCTCGTACTGTTTCCGGCCGCACCGCCCGTCGCCTTGCCTCCCGCGCCGCGTGTACTGCTTCCACCGACGCCACCCGTTGCCGAGCTGCCACCGTTTGCGCTTCCACCTGTGCCCGTGCTCCCACCCTGTATCGAACTCCCGCCGGTGACGGTTGTTCCCCCCGCGACCGTGTTTCCTGATTTCGATCCTCCGCATCCGACAGCAAACAGACCCACCAACACCAAGCATCGTGTCGCGCGCATTCGTCAAGCGTACCACGGAGTCGCGGCAGGCTCGGCTTCGAGGTCGCCAAGATCGCCACAAATTGCGCTGCCGGCCGCTCTTGGCTAGTTTGGTCGGGCAGCATGATGACGGTTCGGACCTGTGCGCTCTTCCTTGCAGCGACGTTTGCGCTGACAGGCAGCGTGCGCGCGGGAGATCGCGCCACCATCAACCGCCGCACCGGGCTTTACGAGCTGCCCATCACCGACTTGCGCAAGGCGGCCGAGCGCGGCGATCGGGTCGAATTGGCGCGCGTGGCGGCCCGCCTGGGTCCGGCCCGGATCTCCAAGGCGCTCCAGGATCTGGATCGCCGGACCGTACTGGCCGCACTCGATGGCGCCGCCCTTCTGACCTCTGGGATCCTTCTTCTCGAAAGCATCGCGCCCCTGCTCGCCTCGACCGACGAGAGCATTCGCGCCCACGCCGTGGGGGCCGCCGCTGCGCTGTTGGTGGCAAGCAGCGATGTTCGCCTCGCCGACTGGGAGGTGGCTGGCGAAACCGTGCAGGCGACTTGCCAGGCGCTGGCCTTGTCGGCGGCAAACGAATCCGAGCCGCTCTCCACCCGATTGCTGGCGGTGCAAGGGCTCGCGGAGGCGCCCTCGTGCGCGGCCGCGCGCAAGCCCGCCCTGCTGCTGGCCTCGCGCGAACCGGAAATTCGCAGGGCCGCCGTGGTTGGCTTGTTGTCCAGTTCGGCGTCCGTGGAAACCCTGGTCGCTGCCGCGCAAGATCGCGACGCCGGCGTCGCTGCCGCAGCCGGAGCACGACTGTGCGAGCGGCACGGAAAAGGCCAGCCCCTGCCGACCACACCCCTGCTGCGCAAGCTCGCACTGGCCCAAGCCGCCCTGCCCGAAGACGTGATTGCAATGCTGCCGTGCCTTGTGGCCGCAGCCGATCCCGCGGATCGCAAGGCCGTCGAAGAGCTGCAGTCGAGTGGGACAACCGCCGTGCGCGAGGCCATCAAGCGGCTAGAGGAAAAGAGCGGATCCCACTGATGCGCGCGTGGCTCGCCCGCGACAATAGTTTCGATCCCACCGCTGCGCGGGCTTGAGTTCAAGCGCACTTCCAATCCCTAGGGCGCAGCGTATAATGGCGCCGGCCTTTCCCCGCCCCACTCGCGAAGGAGCTTACCCATGAAGAGAACTATGCGTTCCGGTCTAGATCTATTGTTGGTTCCGGTCGGTTTGGCGCTCGCCCTCGTCGTCGTTCAAGGCTGCAAGACATCGAGCACTGCTCTGCCAAACGGCGGAACCGGCGGCGACGTCACGGGAACCGGTGGCAGCGGTGACGGTGGATCTTCCGGCGCAAGCGGCAACACATCCGGTGGCATGGTCAGCGGTGGAGTCACCGGCGTCGGCGGGATCACGCCAACAGTGGGTGGCTCCACGTCCCCCGCGGGCGGTGGCGCGGGTGGCGCAGGCAAAGGCGGAAGCGGCGCAGGCGGAAGTGCCTCGGGTGGATCTGGCAAGGGCGGAAGCGGCGTGGGTGGAAGTGCCTCAGGCGGATCCGGCGGGACGACCGTCATCGGGACGACGTGCGGCGGCCCCGGACAGATCTGTTGTGCGGGGAACACTTGCAAGACTAGTGGCTGCTGCGTCTCCAATATCTGCGTTGCCGACGGCGGCTCTTGTCTGCCGCTGGCGGGAACCTGCAGCGCCGGATCTTGCAACACGGGCGCGTGCGGAGGTCCAGGCAAGCCCTGCTGCACGACCGGAACCAGCACCTCGACCGGAACCCTGTGCACCGCCGCGGGCACGAAGTGCGTGTCTGGAGTCTGCGCCCTGTGTGGCAATAATCCCGGCGACACCTGTTGCAACACCACCTCCACCTCGAGTAGCACCACCTCGACGAGCGTATGTTTGGGCAGTGGCCTTATCTGCAGCAGCACGTATTCCGGCGGCATTTGCGCCACGTGCGGCAACCCAGGCACCCCTTGCTGCGCGGGAAGCAAGTGCAACGGCAATGCCTGCTGCTACAACGAACAGTGCGTGGCCGAATCGGCGACCTGCGGAGGCACCGGGGCCGGCGGCATCAGTGGAACGAGCGGAACCGGTGGAACCAGTGGCGGCGTGTGTACAGCGGGGAAATGCTCTGGGTGCGGCGCCTCTGGCCAGCCTTGCTGCGGGACCACCTGTGGTGCCGGCCTTTCCTGTCGCAATAACATCTGCTCGTCCTGTGGCGATGCAGGCGAGACTTGCTGCCCGGGCACGAATGGAGCCAGCCAATGCGTGGCGGGAACGGTCT
>Ga0265314_10001532_pt1 | contig 25491 bp, 14 predicted proteins | sample 4126metaG_FD_203106 | JGI IMG/M metagenome (GOLD analysis project Ga0265314, IMG submission 203106) | Rhizosphere microbial communities from Carex aquatilis grown in University of Washington, Seatle, WA, United States - 4-1-26 metaG | ecosystem: Host-associated > Plants > Roots > Rhizosphere >... | reverse complement strand
CTCGGCGGGCATGCCGGCTTTTCCGTAGAGAGTCAGCCGCGCGCTTTCCTGGCCTTCGAGGCAGAGGCAGAGCGCTTCCCAGATTTTGCGGTCGACTTTCCAGGCCGAGCCCGGAGCGAAGCGGATGCGGTTGACCCATTTCGCCTGCGCCGTTTCAAGCGAGGGCAGCGCGTCTTTGATCTGCTGAAAAGCTGAGGCCGCCGCTCCGAACCAGGGCGCGAACAATTCGCGGTTCAGCGACTGGAAGGCCATCAGCAGTCCGACCAACTGGCTTCGGCTGAGCACCGAGGCCGGCAGCGTGAAGGCCGGTTCGGAGTAAAAGTAGCCCCGGCGTTGCGGATCGTAATCGATCGGCGCGCGGAAGGCGTCCTTCATCCATTCGATATCGCGGCGAATTGTGCGGTCCGCGACCGACAACTCTTTGCCCGCGCGCGAAGCGTTCGGATAGCGCTGGAGACTCATCAGGCGGTGCAGGTGAAGTACTCGTTCCCATCGTTCCATTTGTTTCTCCTCCTCCTTTTTTTGTTGTTTACGCGGAACAGGAATGCAAGCGTGATGCCAATTCGTTCCGGCGCGATCTGGCGTGAGACAAATGGTGTCCATTACTCGTGTTACATGAATTTCATTAATTTATGATGAAGCAGCGAGCTCTGCGGGAACATAAATTTTTGTGTACAATACATAAACTTTTTTGTAGTCTGTCGCGCATGGAAAAAATACTTCTGACATGGCTGGGTTTCGTGGATTTAAACGCAGCGCTCGGCATTCCCGAAGCTGGCATGGGTCCGGTGGGCCAAGCCGTTCTCGCCGGGAGTTACGACAAGGTCGTGATGCTTTCGAGCCATGATACGCCGCAGAATGACATGCATATCAAGTGGCTGAGCGCGAAATCGCCGGCGAAGATCGTCGCGGAAAAAGTTGCGATCACGACGCCGTACGCGTTCGGTGAAATTTACGAACACGCGGTGCGCGTGATTCAGGAGACCATTCGCGAATCACCGAATGCACGCATGACGTTTCATCTCAGCCCGGGAACGCCGGCGATGGCGGCGGTGTGGATCATCCTGGGCAAGACGCGTTTTCCGGCCGAGCTGATTGAGTCGTCGCAGAAATACGGCGTGCGCGTGGCCTCGGTGCCGTTCGATATTTCCGCCGATTTTTTGCCGGACCTGTTGCGCAAGCCGGATGAGGAACTCGCGCGGCTGACGCAGGGCCTGCCGCCGGATGCTCCGGAATTTGACGCGATCATTCATCGCTGCGATGCGATGAAACGACTCGTCGCGCGCGCACGACGCGCGGCGCCGCGAAATGTGTCGGTGCTGATCGAGGGCGAATCGGGCACGGGCAAGGAGTTGCTCGCGCGCGCGATTCACAACGCCAGCCCGCTGCGCAAAGGACCGTTCGTCGCGGTGAATTGCGGCGCGATTCCGACGGAACTGGTCGACGCCGAATTTTTCGGCCATGAGAAGGGCGCGTTTACCGGAGCGATCGCACAGAAGGCGGGATTTCTGGAAGCCGCGCACGGCGGCACGCTGTTTCTCGACGAAATCGGCGAACTGCCGGTGAACGCGCAGGTGAAACTGCTGCGCGCGCTGCAGGAACGCGAGATTTTGCGCGTCGGATCGACGACGCCGAAGAAGGTGGACATTCGCGTCATCGCCGCGACGAACCGCAATCTGTTCGAGGAGGTCGGGCGCGGACGTTTCCGCGAGGATTTGTTTCATCGACTCGCCGTTGCGGTGTTGCATGTGCCGCCGGTGCGCGAACGCAAAGGTGATTTGAGCCTGCTCATCGAAAAGCTCCTCGAGCATGTGAATGCGGAATCGGCGAGCCAGCCCGGCTATGAGCCGAAGAAGCTCACCGCGGCGGCGCGCACGCTATTGCTGGCGCACACGTGGCCGGGAAATGTGCGCGAGCTGCTCAACACGCTGCAGCGCGCGGCGATCTGGAGCGGCGGATGTTCAATCGACGACCGCGACATTCAGGAATCGCTGCTTCCGGCGCAACATCGCGCACAATCCGGAATTCTCGACCGGCCGCTGGGCGACGGGCTCGATCTGCAGGAACTGCTCGACGATGTCGCGCGGCATTATATGAAGCGCGCGATCGAGGAATCCGGCGGAAACAAAACCGCGGCAGCGCAGTTGCTCGGTTTGCCGAGCTACCAGACGTTTTCGAATTGGGTGAAGCGGTACAATGTGGAACGCGCGCCGTCGGGGCGCAGTTCGCGGCGCATGCGGGTGCAATGATTCAACAATTGTTCGAACCACTCACACAATGCAATCGTATGCATTGTTGAGGGGCCACTCGTGTTCCATTTCGGATGTATCTTTGCGATTGTAGTACTCGCATTTCCTGTTGGCACATTTGTTATTTGGCCACGATGGAAGAAAACCACTCTAAGCGGCATCGTTACTATTTTGGCGACGACAACGACGCTTTTTTACGTGATCGTTCATCCATTCATTTTCCAGGCGCTACAGGGCAGTGAAGGCACTCTTTCTAGATGGACTCACTACACATTTTGGTTCGTCATTGTTCCTACTCTGACCGGCAGCCTCTTTGAGCCGCTGCCTGCAACTGAATTCGCCTCACCATGGCGCCTTTTTTGTTATGTCCATGTAGCAACCGCATCCGCGCAGATTTTGATGCTGCAACATTTGTGGGGCCATCACGAAAACGCATTTATCGAATCGATACAGATAACGTTAGAGCGGCTTCCCTGGTTCTTAAGTATTTTCTCTGCTGCGAGCGCATGGGGAATCCGACGCGTATTGTTTCATCGCAGACGCACCACTCTCACTGCATCTTAAAAATATCTTTGATCATGTCGGGGCTGTCGATGCCCACGTTCAGGTTGTGGATGATGCCGTTATTGAGTCGGTAGACCCAGCCGTGAACGGCAATTTTCTGCCCCTGCGTCCAGGCGTTCTGGACGATCGTGGAATGGCAGAGGTTGATGACCTGGCTCTCGACGTTGAGTTCGCAGAGCCGGTCGAGACGCTGCTGCTCGGTGTCGAGATTTTTGAAGAGATATTCGTAACGATCGTAAAGATCTTTGATGTTGCGCAGCCAGTTGTCGATCAGCCCGCGCTGGCGGTTGGCGAGCGCCGCGGCGATGCCGCCGCAGCCATAATGTCCGCAGACGATGATGTGCTCGACCTTGAGCACTTCGACCGCGAATTGCACGACCGAGAGACAATTAAAATCGGTGTGAACGACGAGATTGCCGACGTTGCGATGCACAAACACTTCGCCGGGCGCAAGGCCCGTGATCTGGTTGGCGGGCACGCGGCTGTCGGAGCAACCGATCCACAAATATTTCGGCGACTGCTGCGCACAGAGGCGCTCGAAGAACTGCGGGTCTTCTTCCTTGCGCTTCGCGGCCCAGGCCTGGTTGTTGGCGAGCAGATGATTCAGATTTTCCATGTCGGGTAATATACAGGGCGGCGAAAAAATCGCGACATTCAGTAAGAAAATGACGGGATGAACGTCATATAGATGAGCGTCACGTGTTATTTAACGGGAGGTCCCATGCGCCGGTTATGGGGAATGGCTCTGATATTGATCTGCGCAGTCACTTTTTCCGCTCACGGATACATCATAGTCAAACGTCCTCGACTCGACGCCTTATTCGATGCGCAGGAACTGGAACTCATTCTGGTCGCGAAGATCACCTCGATCACGAATCCCTCGCCGTCCGATTTTCAGGGCCCGATGACCTTTTCGATCTCCGTTCAAGAGGTCGTTTACGGAAATGCGGCGCTTAAAGGCCGCGAGCTCCGGCGGCAAGAGTCGTTCGAGTGGCCCGTGAATCTGCTGCCGTTGGAAAAAGATCGCGTTTGCATCTTTCTGTTCGACAAACATGGTCTCGCGAACGTGATCCCGTTGCACAACGCCGAAGTGGGCCGCGCGGAAACACCGGCCGAAGCCAAGCCGCTCATGTTGAAGGAATTGTTGGATGAATTGAAAGCCGAGAAGATGGCTCTTCGCCAGAGACTGTTGTTGCTAATGGCCTATCCAATCATGAGCGCGAAGGATGCGGCGGTCCTCGAACCGTATCTCGACTCAAAAGACGAATGGCTGCGAAGGGCCGCATTGGTTGCGCTGATGGAACTGACACACGATGAAAAATACATCGCGATGGCGGCGGACGACATCCGGAATTATTTACGAACACACCGCGAAAACCAGCGGTTCGCTGATTATCAGAGTTGGGAAAAGGGATCGGATTATCACCCTTATTACGCGTTCTTTGAGTACTACCCGATGTTGCATTTCCACTATCGCGCGGAGGACGTGAAAACCAAGGCGGTCCCGCTGTTACCGCTTTTTCGTGTGGTTGCCGCGGAGCTGAAAGACGACAGGCAGGAGCGGATTGAACACGGCCTCGGCGCGCTTTATCACTTTGGCACGGTTGAAGATCTTCCCGTCATTTACGCGGACCACGACAACGACGATGCGCACATCCGTGCCAATGCGCTGGCGGCCTGTGCGCGCATTTTGAGATTGAACTTGCGTTACACCAACGACGAGGATTTTCGGCAGCACGAATCGGATTGGCAAGAAGGCGTAAAGGCTGCCATTCAAGCGCTGAAAAAGGCGCCGTGACTCCGAAACGCAACGACTCTATTTGATCGCCGGTTTTTTCACGCCGTGGTCGTAGCAGCGCTGCAGAAAATCGCGGATGTCCGGCCAGCGTTCTTTCACGCGCGGGGCGTCATCGCCTATCGTGAGCAGCAGGAATTGCGGGAAATCGGCGGCGTCGGACCATTTGCCGAGCGCGGCATTGGCTTCGGAAAGCTTTTTCTGGACATCGAAGGCGAGCACTGAATTTTCAGCGACGATAGGCAGCAGGTCAGCGAGCTGCTGGCGCGCGTCGTCGAATTTTCCGTTCGCCATGTCTAGTTCGATTGCCTGCAGGCGGCGCTGCGGCGTGTCGTCGGCGGCGAGCAGAATTTTCAGATGTGTGTTCGCCAATTCCCGGTAGGCGCGGGCTTCGGCGGGCTTGCTTTTCGCTGAGAAATCGGCGGCAACGTCGAGCGCGCGCGACACGAGCAGTTCGCGCGCGGCAGCAATCTTGCGGCGGAAATCGATTTCGTCTTCGACAATCACGAGCAGAGCTTTGCCATTCTCGCCCTGGCGCGGGTCGAGCGTCTGGCAATCGGCGAAATTTTTTTTGATGGTTTGGAGCTGCGTCAGCGCCTTTTCGAGATTGAGATTGAAGCGGTCAAAATCCGGCCGGCGCGCGTCGTTTTCCGGCAGCGCGGCGCCCGACGGCGTGTCGTAGAGATAATCGATCAGCGTCTTGTGATCGGTCTTGCAGCGATCCCATTTCGCGAGATCGGCGTATTTGATCACGCGTGTCATCTTCTGCAGAAGTTCCTGCCACGGTTCGGGCGAATCGGGAATACGCACGCCCAGACCGTTCGGGTCGAGCGCTTCGAGCATGCGGCTGGCCGCGTCGGCAGTGCGGCGTTTGTCGCCGGATTTTTCGAGCTGATAGATCAGGCTGGAGAAATCGGCGAGCGCCGGGGCGCTCTGCGCGGCGATGAAACTTTGCTGCAGATCCGCCAGTTTGAGATGATAGGCGCGGACCGCTTCGACGTTTTGCCCGAGCCGCCCGGCTTGCGCGGCGGCGACGGTGTAACGGCGCGTCAGCGCATGCAGCATAAAGGCGAAGGTCTCCGCGTCGTCGGGCTTGAGTTTCTGGCGCTGCATGAGCGCGGCTTCGGCGTCGGCGAGGAACGGATCGCACTGCGGCGAACTTTTCGCCGCGGCGAGCTCGATCAGCGCGCGGAATTTGTGAAGAAGCGCGGCGTCTGCGAAACTCTGCGTCTGCGAGGCGCGCTGTTCCCAAAGCAGATAGGCGTCCGCGGCTGCGGCAGATTTTTCCCAATCGGCGAGCGCAGCGAAGAGCGCGGCGCGCGAAAGCAACAGTGGGCCTTCGCGCTGCTGGCGGCGCGAAACGTCGTCGGCGGCTGCTACCTTTCCAGCGGTGAACGTTTCGTATTTCTGAAACGCGTCGAGCGCCTGCGTGGCGAGTTTGCGGCTGGATTCGTCGCGTTCGGCGGCGGACTTTGCGGGAATTTTTCCGGCGGCCCAGAGCGACTGCGCCTGGCTGAGCGCGGAGCCGGCCTGGTAGAGCGCGGCCTCGTAGGCTTTCGATGATGCGTCGATCCTTGAGAATTTTTCGGCGGCGCTGATGAATTTTGCCACGGCCTGAGTTGCGCCCTCAGAACGCAATGCGGCGTTTGTTTGCGCACGGCTCTCTTTGGTCATCGCGAGCGCGAGCGCCAATTCGGCGAACGCGGCGTCGAAACGCACATCGCCGCTGAGACTTTCTTTGTCCTTGCCGGATTCGAGTTCTAGCGGCGGCATTCCGGGAATCGCGGCGTTCGGATGGATGCGGCGATTTTCGGCGAAGGCGAATTTGAGACTCTGGCTGCTTTTCTCGAGCAGCGGTTCCAGATTTTTGAGCGGCTCCTGCAGCGATTTGGCGAGCAGATCCTTTCGCGGCGCAGCCTTGAGCAGCGGATCGAGCCAGCGTTCGCGCGCGTCGGCGGAATAATTTTCGCGCAGCGCCTGGAACGCGATCACGGCTTCAAAATATTGCTTGAGCCGCAGGTAGCAGAAGCCCATTTCCATCCAGCAGCGCGGTTCAACGGCCATGCGCACGGGCAGCGGCGTTTTTGCGTGGCGGGATTGCGCGATGGCGCGGCGGTAATTGCCGATCGCGCGCTCGTTTTCGCCCTGCACGAAATCGCCGAACGCGGCGCTGTGCCATTCGGGCGCGGTCAGCCGCATGACCGCTCCGGCGGTTTGCGCGCGGGCGGCGGTGTCGGCGATTGCGGCGGCGAAACGCGCGGACCACTGCGTGCGCTCGGCCTGTTGCGGCTCCGCGTCGATCGATTTCTGCAGCGCGTGGATCGCTTTTTCAAAGTCGGGCTCGGTCTGAAGACTGAGCGCCTGCGCATAAATCATGAGAAGGTGTTTGCCGAGGTCTTCGCGCAGCAGATCGGAATATTCTTTGGTCGCGAACACGGCGTCGAGAATCTCCACCACTTTGTCGTAGTGCTTGGCTTTCATTTCGAGCGCGACGAGATCGCGGATGATCCATTTGCGAATCGGCAGCAGTTGTTTTCGCGTTTCGTCATTCAGCGTGTCATCTTCGACGATCTCGGACCAGATTTTTCGCGCGCCGGCTGCATCTCCAATGGCGGCGCAAGTCCGGCCCTGCATGTAAGCGAACCAGTGCGCGTGGAAGGGAAAGTCGAGCAGCGCTTCTTCTTCGCGCCGCGATTCGCACCATTTGACCAGCGGATCGGCGAGCGCTTTTTTCTTCGGGTCGGAGTCGGCGAGGGCTTCGAGCTGTTCGGAAGCGCTGATGACGTAGCGCTTGTCGGAGACAATCCAGAGCTCGAAGTTTTTTTGCAGCGAATCCATGATCGCGCGTGGGACGTCTTTGGCCGAGCGATCGGGATGCGCGGCGAGCCAATCGGAATAGGCCTTGTAGCACGGTTTGAATTTTTCATAGGCCGCGGCGGCTTCGGATTTTTGGGCGGCGACGGAAGCGTCGGTGGGCGGCGCGGGGTCTGCGGCGAGCGCGAGCGAGCCGAAGAGGCACAGCGTCAAGACAGTAAAGCACAACCACACTCCGCGCGGCGTGTTCATGGCCGAGATCCTCAGTTTTAGCGATGGCGAAATACGTTTCGTGCCGATGGGGTAACGAAGAAGATGCGGCGGGCTTGCGGAAAATTTTCGATCAAAATGGTGCACGTGCGAGGCTCTTGTGCAACCCTATCAGGGTTGGGCGCGTTGCGGGCGCGTGACCCGGGGTAGCCGCTGCGCGGCAACCCCGGGCTGGCTTGTGCTGCCCCGTTGGGGCAGAAGAGCGCGTGACTTTCGAGTGAAATTGTCTGTTTCATCTCATCGTTGTTATTTGAGTGGGAGGCACATTCGCGACAGATGAGAAAATGGTTTCGCATTCATTTGTCGACGGCGATTGCAATAATGATCAGCGCAAGTGGATTGTTGTGGCTGAATTTACGACCTCGATTTGAGGACTCTATTGGCTTCGACGCTATCATTTTTGTCGAACAAACACGAAGTGTATTTGTTTGCATTGTCTGCAAATTTGATTTTGGATGGCCTTGTTCCTTTAGAAGTGGAAATCCTAACATTCCGGTATCACACCAAGGCCCACAGCGCGATGTGTCATCGGACTTTTTGGAAATTGCGCGACTTTGCGAGCAATTTCCCGACCGGGAAAATATGCCAATGCTCAGCCCGAACGAATTTATCAAGCGCGCGCCCAGCTTCGCAAATCGCGTTGCTCAGTATTCAGCACCGCCAAGTCTTACCGAACCCGGCAGATGGGATAGAAACGGTTTGTTTGTCAACTTATTGACCGCCATTGGCATCCTCGCCGTTGTCGGTTTCGCCTGCGAGTGGTACGTTCGGCGGCGATGAATCCTTCTGAACTGATTGTGCGGCCGATTGGCGTGATTCACACGCCGTTTACGGATCGCTACAAAGCGCCGCGGCAGCCGAGTGCGGAGGCGGCGATGGCGGAGGGGAAGATCGTTTTATTTCCCAAGCAGAATTTCGAGCAGGCGCTCGAGGATTTGAGCGGGTTTGAAAAAATCTGGATCGTTTCGTGGTTTCATCGCAATGAAAATTGGAAGCCCAAAGTGCTGCCTCCGCGTGGGCCGCGGAAAAGGCGCGGCGTGTTCGCGACGCGGTCTCCGCACCGGCCCAATCCGATTGGGTTGTCGCTGGCAACGCTGCTGGAAATCAAAGGGCGGACGTTGCGCGTGGCGGAGACGGATCTGCTCGATGGCACGCCGATTCTGGATTTGAAACCGTATCTGCCGTACGCCGAAGCGTTCCCTGAAGCGAAGGCGGGGTGGCTCGATGACGTGATCGCGGCGGAAAGAAAATCGGCGCTGAGTGAGAACGCGCTGCAGTGGTCGGCGCTCGCTCGGAAGCAGGTGGAATGGCTGCGCGACACCTTCGGCGTGGAATTGGAAGCGCACACGGCGCGAGTGTTGTCGCGCGATTTGTCGCCGCATCCGTACCGGCGCATTTCGGCGGACGCGAAGGGACGGCTGCAATTGGCGATCAAGTCGTGGCGGATTTTTTTCTCGGTTGCCGAAAAGTGCGTGACGATTGAGCGCGTCGGCAGTGGGTATACGAAGACTGCGCTGCCAACGGCGAAGCACGACGCGGAGGCGCACGTGGCATTTCATGAACGCTGGCCGGAAAAACATTGAACCGCAAAGACGCCAAGTTTTTTAGAAATAAACGAGAGGAACGTGGCTGCTCGTTCGTCTTAGTTTAGGCAGAAGTTTTATACGCTCAGCAGATTTACGCACATGTGCAAAAGTTTGCGGGAATGCGGCCGGCATTGACGCTCACATCAAGCCGCGCTGAGACATATTAAAGGAGAGGTTCTGCCAAACGGCTCTGTTTTGGAATGTCACTCCACCATAATGTGCGTTCGTGGACAACTTGGCTTCATAGGTGATCGCTGTCAGCGCCTACCTTAAATTCGCTACGTGCAATTTTTTACAAGGAAGCGGGCGGGCGCCCGCGCTCCATAAACAAAAGAGGAGAGAGTCAATGCCGATGGGACGGATGTTTCGTTCGCTGATCGTTTTTTCGTTGCTGGTCGTTTTGGGCGCACGTGGAGCAGAAATTGATCCGAATACGCCGCTCCCCACCGATCCGAATATCAAAATCGGGACGCTGCCCAACGGCGTGAAGTACTGGATTCGCGCGCACAAAACGCCACCCGGCAAAGTCGGCATGTGGATGCACATCAATACGGGCTCGATCAATGAAGAAGAAAATCAGCGCGGACTCGCGCATTTTCTCGAACACATGGCTTTCAATGGAAGCGAAAATTTCCCGGCGGGGACGCTGGTGAAATATTTCGAGTCCATCGGATTGAAATTCGGCCAGCACCAGAACGCGTTCACCAGCTTTGACCAGACCACGTACATCCTCAGCTTGCCCGACACGAAAGCGGAGACGATGAACAAGGGGCTGCAGTGCCTTTCGGATTTCGCGTTTCGCATGAGCCTCGCGACCGATGAAATCGACAAGGAACGCGGCGTGATCCTGGAAGAAGCGCGCGCGCGAAAAGGCGCGCAGCAGCGCATCATCGACAAGCTGCTGCCGATTCTCGCCCCGGGATCGAAACTCGCCGAACGCATGCCGATCGGCAAGGAAGACGTGATCAAGGCCGCCGACCGCCAGCGCTTCACGGACTATTACGGCAAGTGGTACCGCCCGGACAACGCGACGGTGCTGGTGGTGGGAGACATCGAATCGGTCGAATCCGTTGAGAAGCAGATTACGGAAAATTTCGCGGGCTGGAAGACATCGGCGAATCCCGCGCCGGGCGCTGCAGCGGGCATTACGCCGTACACGGGCGTGCGCGCGGCGGTGCTGACCGATCCGGAACTGACCGAGACGGACGTGAGCGCCGTGAACATCGCGCCGCTGCAGAAAGTGAGAACCGTCGCCGATTTCCGCGAGCGCACGCTGGACGCGCTCTCAAGCTGGATCGTCAATCGCCGCCTGAGCGAACTGGTCGAGAAGGGCACAGCGCCATTCCAGAGCGCCAGCGTGGGCGCGTCGCCATTCCTGAATGTCGCGATGCACATCAATGCCGAAGCCACAGGTCAGCCTGACAAATGGGAACCGATGCTGCTGACTCTTCTCACTGAAATGAAACGCGCGCGCGAGTTCGGCTTCAACGAACAGGAACTGGCCGACGCGAAGAAGGAGACGCTCTCCGGCGCTGAGCAGGGCGCGAAGACCGAAGGCACGTGGGACAAGGGCGCGTTTCTCTCGCGCATGAACAGCGCGGTGTCGGAAGGCCGCACGCCGATGTCCGAATCGCAGCGGCTTGAACTTCTGAAAGTGCTCGTCCCGTCGATCACACTGGCGGAGATCAACAGCAACTTCCACCGCAATTTCGCGCCGGACAAACGCCTCCTGATGGTGACGATGCCGCAGAAAGACGGGATCAAGGTTCCGACGGAGAAGGATATTCTCGATACGGCGGAAAAAGCCGAGGCCGCGAAAGTTGAAGCGGTCGCGAAGAAGGAACGGCCGAAATCGCTGCTCGAAAAAGATCCGCAGGCCGGTTCGATCGCCAGCCAGGAAGAAGAAAAGGATCTGAAGATCATGAACGCGACGCTGGCCAATGGCGTGCGCGTGCATGTGCGCAACATGGATGCAAAAAAGGACGAGGTCTACACGTCGATCACGATCGGCGGCGGAAAAATTCGCGAAACAGCGTCGAACCGCGGCATCAGCGACGCAGCGGGACTGGTGTTGGGCCAGGCAGCGTCGCAGAAGCTGTCGTCGACAACGATCCGCGAAATGATGACGGGCCTGATGGTGCAAGTCGGCGGCGGCGGCGGCGAAGACGCCATGACGCTTTCGGTGAGCGGCTCGCCGAAGGACCTGGAAGAAGGATTCAAGCTCGCGCATCTGCTGCTGACCGAGGGAAAGATCGAAGAGTCGGCGCTGAAAGTGTGGAAGCAGCAGACGGCGCAGGCGCTGGAGCAGCGCAAGACAAGCGTCGAAGCGCAATTGATGGAAAATGTGCAGAGCCTGCTGACGAACAACGATCCGCGCGTGCGCACGATCACGACGGAGCAGCTCAATGCGATCGCCATCGACGGCGCGCAGCAGTGGTACGAGAACATCTTGAAGAACGGGCCGATCGAACTGGCGATCGTCGGCGACATCGATCGCGACAAGGCGCTGGCGCTGGCGCAGAAATATTTCGGTTCGCTGTCCAAGCGCGAAGTGATCGATGGCGAGCTGGTGAAGCTGCGAAAGATCAACACAAAGAACGGGCCGATGGAAACGACGGTGCAGGTTGAAACGATCACGCCTCGCGCGGTGGTGCTGACCGGCTGGCGCGGCGCGGACTGGCAGGATGTGAAAGAACGCCGCGTGCTGCAGATCGCGTCGATGATTCTGACCTCGCGGCTGCGCGAAGAAATCCGCGAGAAGCGCAGCCTGACGTATTCGATTTCGTGCATGGCTCACCCGGGCCGCGTGTACGAAGGCAGCGGCATTTTCGGAGCGTTCTTCACCGCCGATCCGGAAAAGGCGCCGGAAGCCGCAAAGATTGCGCGTGAAATGATGGAGGCGTTCGCGAAGGAAGGCCCGACCGACGCCGAGATGGAAACGACGCGCAAGCAGCTCAAGAATTCGCTCGAAGAAACGCTGAAGGAGCCGAGCTATTGGGTCGGCGTGCTCGGCGATCTGGATTTCCGCGGCACGAAATTGTCCGACGTGAAGGAAGTGCAGCAGAGAATGATTTCGTACACGAAGGAAGATGTGCTCGAGGTTCTGAAAAAGTATTTCACCAACGATCGCAAGCTGCAGGTCATCACGATGCCGGCGAAGAAGGACGAAAAGAAGGGGTAGGCGCGTAACACATAACGCATAACGCATAACCGGCCGCGATCTCGCGGCCGTTTATGTGTTATGCGTTATGCACTACTTCATTTTCGATCGCGGAATTGGGCGTGGCAATTGAAACACGTCTGCGCCGAACGCTTGAACGCTGAGCTGACGGCGGATTGGCTTTCGGGAGTCTGCTCTTTTTTCCATTCGCCGAGCGAGAAGGTAAACGACGCGGCGCCGGCGACGCCTTCAGACAGAATGTCGCGATACGCCGCGGGCTGGTCGGAGACGCCTTCGATCCGGCTGAGCGCCAGGTAGCGCTCGAGCAGCAGGCTGGCGTCGCGCTCGACGCCGGCATCTTTGAGTGCTTTGGCGTCGGGCGGCGCGGGACGGACAGGCGCGGTCCAGTTGTCGGCGCGCGACGTCTCGATGCGTTTCCAGATCGCATCGAGCTCAACCATCGCGCCGACCATCGGATTGACCGGCGCGCGCGGCAAAAACTCGGGATGCAATGCATCGAGGGTCGCGGTGTTCGTTTTCGCAGCCGATTTCACCGCGGCGAAAAGTCCGCTGTACGCGTCGGGCACGCCCAGGGCGGACAACGCGGCCGGACCAGCGGTGGCTTCGATCTGGCCAAGAGTAATCTGCGCGATCACCGCGGCGGCGAAAGCGCGGGCGCCTTCGGCGGATTCGACGTAAAGCGGACCGGGCAAGTCGCGCAGCGCACGAGCGAGCGTCTGCATTTGAAGCGGAGTGATTTCGCGAAAGCCGAGGGGGATGTGGACGCAGCGGATTTTGGATGCGGTTGCGAGCTCGAGATTCGGAGCATCTCCGCCGACATGCAAGATCGTGCGCACGCCCAATTCGCGCAGCGCGGCGAATTCGATTTCGGTCGAAGCGGATTGCCCGGCGAAAAACGTTTTGCTCTCGCCAAGTTTGTGCGCGCCGTGAAGCGCCGCGTGCGCGGGAGGGAACGCGGGTTTTTCCGGAACTGCGGGAGCGGGTTCGGCGCGCGGAGGTTGAGCGGCCTGCGCAGCTTTCGCGGCGGCGTCGGCGCGAGCCTGCCAGGCTTTCAGCGCGTCTTTAAAAGGCCTGGCGAGAAATTTCAGAAGCGGCGTCTGTTTGCATTCGTCGCCGCTGAATGACGCGAGCGCCGCGCCGTCGGGCGCGCAAATGACGAGCGTTCCCGGCGCGGCGTTGTAGCGCTTGAAAAGTTCAGCGCTGCCGTTGCCGGTCGCGACCTTGGCGAAAATGCGGAGGCCCGCGGATTGGAACTCGCCGAGAAGCATTGGCGTGTCGAACGGCGTGAGCGCGGGCGCACTGCCGGTCTGGCGTTTGAAATCGGCGATGGCCTTTGCGCCTTCGCCGGCCAGGCGCGCGGTGTCAGAATCGCAGAAGAAAATTCCGAAGGCCTCGGCATTGGCCTGAGCTGTTTTCTGGGCGTCCTCGACCGTCGGCGCCCAGGCCACGGTGCGCGGGCGATACGCGGCAGCGATGTTTTCGATCGCGACCGTTCCACCGGCCGCATTTTTCTGCGCGATCGCGCGCACGCCGATGAAGACGCGTTTCACGTCGCGTAGGCGTTCATCGTTGCGCGTGAGAACCGTGTGGCCATCGAGACGAATGTCGATGCGCGCACTACTGAGGCCGGACGACGCGACGAGGCATTCGACGCGAAATTTGTGCGTCGACGCATCGATCTTGTTTCCGGCGCGTCGAAAACTGGCGCTCGAGCAACCCACAGGCATGCGCGCGTCTTTAATCGCGGCCAGTTCATCGAGCACGAAGATTTCGAAATCCTGTTCGGAAGAAAGTTCGAGACCATCGATGGAAAATTGCAGGCAGATTCCGCTCTCGCTCAGATCAAAAGGGCGCTGACAGAGCAGCCCGCCCGCACGGAGCGAATCGCCATCGTTGTGCGTGGCAATCTCGGCGTGACCGGGCGCGGCCTGCACGAAAAGATTTCCGAACGGCAGCCAGGCTTGCACCGTATCGAGCCGGCCACCGAGGCCGTCGTCGTTCACTTTTCGCTTCGCGGCCGGTGGAGTTGTCGGCGGCCTGCCCGCGCCGTTCGCGGCGGGTTGAGCGGGCTGCGCGGGTTGGACAGGCGGCGCGGGTTGCGCAGGTTCAGACGGTGCGGGCTGAGCCGGAGGCCGCGGGGGCAGTGTTCTGCGCGGCGTGGGAATTTTGGGAGGCGGCGCGTCAACAACGACGGCGCTTTGCCCTCGCGGCGCGGATTTTTGCGGAACGACGGTCTCCGTTTTTGGCGGTGTGATTTTCGCCGGGCCGATGCGCAGGTCGTTGTTCTCGGGAGGAGCAATGGAGGCGGCAGTTTCAGGCGGTGTCTCGGACGCAAAGTTCGGCGCAGGAATCGCGCGGTCTTCCGGCGCAGCGGCTTCGGGCTCCGGCGGTGGCGCGACGGCGAGTTTTTGCGCGCCGGGCGTTCGCGCCGGCGCAGATGTATTTCGGAATCGCGGATTGGCAAAAACACCGGCGAGCACCACCAGCACCGAGCCGGCGACAACCCACGGCGTCACGCGCGACGTCGGTTCCGCCGTCGATTGCGGTGGCACCGGCAGGACTCCGGTTGTGCGCGGTGGAATGCGAGCGATCGGCGCGGCCGGCTCTGCCGCGTTTTCCTTATCGCTCATCTCTCCGGCCATAACGGGAAACCCAAAGCCGCGGCGACTGGTTTTCGATACTGCTTCTGTCACATCGCGCCGGCTTTGGGACACTGTTTCGTCCGGCTACGACAACAACTTTCGATACGTTTCTTCGTCGAAGCCGACGATGAGCGTGCGGCCGATTTTCAATGTCGGCGCGCGCAAATTCCCGCTCGGCCCGATCACGACCGCGGCGAGTTCCTCGTCACCCGGCTTGTCTTTTTTCAGATCGAAGTGCACGACCTTTTTTCCTTTGCTGGCGAAGACTTCATCGGCCTGTCGGACAAAAGCCAGCGCTTCCTTTTTCGGCAAGGGCGCCTTTTTCGCGTCCACGACGTTCTCGGCAGCCACCTTATTTTTCGCAAGAAACTCCTGCGCACGGACACACGTCATTCACCCTTTTCGGTGTAGCAGCCAGTCGAGCTTTGCCATGAATCGTCCTCTAAGAAAGTGGAACGCCTGCGCATCGAAACCGAATTCGAACGTAATTTCGCGCAGAGCGTATTGCAAAGCACAACTTCAGCGCGGCGACTGCTTGCGGACCGAATCGGGAAATCGCGAGTGGGGTTTCAGCAGGTTGATGCATTCGTCGAGCTTTTCCAGCAGGTACAGGTCTTCGATGGGAATGATCGCGGCCATGTCGCGGCCGTCCTTGTCCTGCAGAACGATGCGCCGGTTGCCGCCGACTTCGGTTGCAATCACATCCATTTTGTCCAATGACGTTGCGGCCAATCGCATACGCATTTCTCCGTTATTGTCTCGACCGAGCCGACTATACTTTTTTTCGAAACGCACACAAGCACCATCGCCTGCTCTCGCCTCATTCGCCCCGGCGCATTACACTTCGGCGAGCATGTCAAAGAACTCGACTACGCGGCCCCTCGCTTTTATCACCGGTGCTTCGGCGGGAATCGGCGCCGCGGCCGTCGGCGAATTCGCGAACGCCGGCTACGATGTGGTCCTCGCCGCGCGGCGCAAAGACCGGATCGAAAAGCTGGCCAAGGACATCTCTGCATCCGTTCCAAACGCGCAGTTGGTTCCCATTGTCTGCGACGTGAATTCCGACGATTCCGTTCGCGCGGCGTTTGCGCTGGTCAAAGAACGCTTTGGGCGGCTGGACGTGCTGGTCAACAACGCCGGATTTGGCGTCTACGGCAGCGTGGAAAAAACGCCGCTCTCGGCATTTCGCGACAACATGGAGACGAATTTTTTCGGCGTGATCCGCTGCACACAGGCCGCGCTGCCGCTGCTTCGAGCTGCCGTGAAATCAACGCGCGCGCGCTGGGGTGCATCGATCATCATGGTGAGTTCGATCGTCGGCCGGCGCACGATTCCAGGTATGTCCGCGTACTGCGCGAGTAAATTCGCGCTCGAAGCGCTGAGCGAAACGCTCCGCGTGGAACTGAGCGACGAGCGCATCGCCGTGTCAGTGATCAATCCCAGCGTGACGCAGACCGAATTTGTCGAAGCGGCTAAAGGCGAGCGCCCCGGAAATTTTCTCTCGCCCAACGGAGGCATGACGTCCGAAGCCGTGGCGCACACGATTCTACAGGCCGCGAAACGGCCGCGTCGTAATCGTTACCTCAGCGCTGCGGGCAAAGCGGGCGTCGTTCTGCAGTGGGCCTCGCCAAAACTATTCGATGCGATTCTGCTGCGAACGTGGCGCAAGGCGTCCGGAAAGTAAGCCGGCGTTAGGCATCAGCTCACGTGTGCAATCAAAAATAATTATCGGATGTGACGCGCGCTGGAATTAAATCGTTCATTTTCTTTGTAGCTTCAGGCAATACTGAAGCGTCTTATTCGTAATTATAAATGAAGCGCAACGCTTCAGATTGGGGGACCGGATATGAAAACGCTTACTGTTCTGCTCGCTATCTCCTTCGTTGCCGCTGGGCTCGCTCGGGCGGACGACGATAACGATGTTGATTCAGTCGCGCTCGCCAGGACCAACGTTGAGCCCGCTGCCCAAAACAACATGTCGAAGTCAAAAACGCGTTACGGACCGATGGACACGGAACTGCGCCTCTCGGACGGTTCGATCCTGCGCGGCGAACTGAAACATTGCGACAGCGTCCGGCTGAAAACCGCCTATGGACTATTGACGATCCCATCCGCACATCTGCTCAGCCTTTCGCGCGGACAGCGTTTGACGACCGAAGAGATCAAGGCCGTCGACGCGATCTTGAAGCAACTCGACGCCGACGGTTTTTCGCAGCGCGGCGTGGCGCAGCAGAAATTGGAGGAGATGGGGCCGCCGATCGTGTCGGCGCTGAAGACCGCGCGCGGAACGGCGTCGCTCGAAGCGCGCAACCGCATTGATACGGTACTGAAAAAGATCGAGGCGAAAGGATTGCCTCCGGTGCAGATGGATGACATCGTTCGCGCCGACGACCTGGTCGCACCCGGCCGCGTCGATATGGAATCGGTGGTTCTGAAAACGAAATTCGGCGAAATCACCGTCAAGTTCGAGGACATCCAGTCGCTCCGCTGGCTCAACCGCGGAAGCTGCAACACATTAGATCTGGAATGCGCCGACGGGCTGGAAGACTGGCGGGACACAGGTATCGAAGGTGTTCCTGGCGCGCCTTTGGCCGTGCAATGTTCGGGGCATGTGAACATCAGTGGAACTCCGTGCGATCCACCGGGAAATCCGAATTGGGGAAATGGCCATCCCTTTATGACCGGCAGCGTGGTCGGGCGAATCGGCACCGGCGGCCAGCCCTTTCTGATCGGAAATGGAAAACGCCTGACCATGGATTCGAGCGAACATCTGTACGTGAAGATTTTCTGGCCGCAGCGAAACTTTCAGCGGCAGGACAATCAGTACACCGGCCATTACACGATCAAGATCGGCACCGGTTCCTGGGCGGATGAATTCCAGTCGTCGAACAACTGAAATCAGTGAACGATCAGAATGGAATTGCGGCCGCCGTAGCCGTCGTGCGCAAAACGGCGGCAGAGCGGATCGGTGACGTAGAATTCGCCGTTGATCACAAACTTGTACGCGTAGCGGCCGGGCGCGAGATTCATTGAGAGCATGAATCCGCCGCTGGATTGTTCCTGCAGCATGTCGACGTCGGGCTGCCAGCCGTTGAAATCGGCAACGACGCTGATCGTCTCCGCCGCATCTCCGCGATCAGGCGCGTACGAAAAACGGGCAACAGTCGGCGGCGCGAAGACGCTCAGCCGGTTGCGGCCCGTGTTCTTGGCATCGTAGAGCGCCTGGTCGGCGCCGGAGAGCAGCGTCTCGGCATCGGCAGCGTCGCGCGGAAACGTAGAGAGTCCGAGACTGGCCGTGATTCTGACCGGGCCTGTGTCGGGAATATCGACGGGCGTCGCTTCGATTTTTTTGCGCAGCTCTTCGCCGAGTTTTCGCGCGTCATGCTTGGGCGTCTGCGGCAGAATGACGACGAATTCTTCTCCGCCGTAGCGCGCGACGAGATCGGTTTCGCGCACGCCAGACTTCAAAATCGAGGCGACGTGTTCGAGCGCTTTGTTGCCGGCCTGGTGGCCGTGGGTGTCATTGAATTTTTTGAACGCGTCGAGATCCACCATCAGCAGCGAGAGCAGATGCTTATAGCGGTCCGCGCGCTTGATCTCTTCGTGAAATCGCTGGGTGAAATAACGAAAGTTTGCGAGGCCGCTGAGCTGGTCCTGAAACGCCATCTGCGCGAGTTGCGCGTACGTCAGCGCCGATTCGTCGTCGCGCAGTCCGAGCGCGAGTTCGATGTTCTCGAGGTAATCCATCGCCGCGGCCTTGATGCCGACGGAGCGGCCGAGCGCCTCGCGCAGGCGCGTCTGGTGTTCACGCAATTTCTCGAACGTCGCACGCGCGCGGTCCTCGGGAACAGAGATGTCGGCGAGCACGAGCGAGAGCGATTGGTAGTCGGCCTTCTCCCCGATCTGGCTGTCGATTAGAAGCTGGATTTCGACCGAGCGCTTTCCGCCGAGCGCGAGGGCGCGAAGAAGCCGGGGTTCCACGTCGCGGCCTTCGGATTTGTAGTCCACACTCATCAACGATTTCCCGTTACGTTTGTACCCATAATTGTCTTCTCTACCGCAAGCGGTGACTTACAATAACGCCGATGGTGTACCCTAATTAAGGGATTTGTTCAAATGGCTCGCTTCCGCCCCTCCATCTTTGCGCTTTTTTTTGCGCTCCTGATGAGTGTGGCGGAGTTTTCATTCGCAGCCGAGCCGGCGAATTCCCCGGTAAGGCTCGCGATGCCCGAGACCGTCGCGATCGGCGCCGACGACACGCTCGAACTGACGCTTCAGACACCCAAACTTCCCAACGATGGAACCGCGACGCCGCCGGACGTGAGCGTCTTCGTGTTAAACGGCGCAGCGGGAGCGGACGCGTCGGCTGGGCGCGCGCTGGTTTCGCCATCGCCGCGCGCGGGCGAGTGGCTCGTGCATGTGCGCGGCTTGAAAGCGCCAGATGGAAAAGCCGGCGTCTGCGATCTGTTGATGAAATGGAAATTCGCCAGCGACCCGAAACTTGGCGGCGAAGTTCGGCTGGCGAAGGCGCTGGATTTCAAAGCCGAGGCCGCGGACGTTGTGCTGCTGATGGACGGCTCGCTTTCGCTGGGCCGCACCGATCCGCAGCGCCTGCGCGTCGCCGCCGCGCGCGATTTCATCGCCAACGCACGCCAGACGGGAAGCATCGGCCGCATCGGCATCGTGCAGTTCGATAACAACAGCCACACGTTGATCGGATTGACCACGCTCGACAACAGTTTCGAGAAAGCGCTCGAACAGCTCGACGAGCGCGGGCAGACCGACATCGACGGCGGCGTGCGGCACGCTCTGAAACTTCTGCAAAACGCGCAGCAGAACGGCGCAACGGCCGCCGGAACGAGCATCATTTTGTTCACCGACGGCCAGCAAGAGCCCGGCGTTTATCGAAACGCGCATGAAGAAGCCGCGAAGGCCGGCGTCGCGGTGCACACGGTTGCGCTCGGCCGCGAAGCGGACCGCACGCTTTTGCGCCGTATCGCAGCGGAAACTGGCGGGACGTTCGCCGACGCGCAGAAGGACAAAGATCTCGCGCTGGCCTACGCCGCGATTGCCAGCCGCATCGCGCGATCGCGGCCCATTCTGTCGGTGCCACTTCCGGCCGATGGAAAGATGGTGATTCCCATCGATGGCGCGTGCCGCTCGCTCGCGGTTTCGATCGGGGGCGAACATGCTGGCGTGCTGAGCGTCTCCAATCCCGGCGGCCAAGCCTGGCAGAGTTCGCAGCAGCTTCATCCCGAATATTTTGTCGAGCAACCCGACCCCGGAGCGTGGACTGCGAGTTTCCCGTCCGCGGCCGGAACGAGCGTGAGCGCATCGGCGCGCACGGCTTTGTATCCCGTGATTTTTCGCAGCGATCCGCAAGCGCGCGCGGCGCATGAACTCGATACGGACGAGCCGTTCATCGCGGTCTCACTTTGCGAAGGCGCCGATCCGCTGGGCGCGGTCGTAACGGCGACGCTGACGCTGGGCGAGGGCAATGCGGCGCGCACGTTGACGGCGCAGCTTTTCGACGACGGCCAGCACAACGATGGCGCGGCCGGCGACGGGATTTTTGCGAACTATCTTCCGCCGTGGGCCGACGGCGCGGGCGCATATCCGGAAGGCGCGAGCGGCACGCTGAAAATTGTGGCGAGCGGCAAGCGCGAAGGCGCGGATTTCCGCCGCGAGACCGATGCAACGGTGCTCACGAAGCGACACGACGGCCCTGCGCTGATCGCCGCCGGGCCGGTCGATCTCGGAACGCACTTTTCCGGCGAAGAAACAGGTGGCGAGCTGCCGCTTCGCGTGCGCGGCGGCGGCGGGGCTCTCACGATTACGCCGACTGCTGGGCCGCTCTCGCCCACTCTGCAAAATCCGCCCGCATCGATGAAAGCGCGCGAGCGCGCGACGGTAAAATTCCGCGTTGCGCTGCCGGAGCTGCTCCTGCCCGGCGAGTATAGCGGGCATCTCGAATGCCAGCTCGCCGGCGCGGAGATGATTCGCGTGCCGTGGCACGTGCGCGTCGTTCAGCCCACGCTCGCCGCGCCGGAAGCGATCGATCTCGGCGAGCTGCAGCCGGGCGACAAGGCGCCGATCCAGTTGCACGTGAAAACGAACGGCGGGACGCTCTCGCTTGTGGGCGCAGAAATTACCCCCCCTGGCCCCCCCTTATTATGGGGGGGAAAACTGCCGGGCGAAATCGGAAGTGCATTGCTTGACGTGGCGCCCGCGCACTTCCTCCCCCATTATAATGGAGGACCAGGAGCGGACGTTCCGGCGTGGTTGGCCCCGCTCTATCCGTTGCAATTGACGCGCCGCGCGCCGCAGTTGCTGAACTGCACACCTGACGGCGCGGAACTGGAACTGGATTTCGATCTCGCCATCGATGCGGCGGCCGGACGCGTGCAGCGCGTGCTGGTCTTGCGCGATTTTTCGGGGCGCGATGTCGCGCATGTGGCGCTCAGCGCGCGTGTGAAAGCGCAGTCGCTCGCGATCGATGCGCCGCTGGCGTTTGGACGAGTCGAGCCGGGAGAGACGCTGGCGCGCGACGTTCGCTGGAAGTGGGAGCAGGCCGGATTGCGCGCGCCGGTAAACGCGGCGATCAAACTTCTGCCGGACGCGACGGATGGCGATGCACGCGATGCGACTTTATCAGCCGCTCAATTGAAAGATGGCCAGGCCTCCGCTGAATTCTCGCTGAAATTGCCGCAGGACGCGAAGGCGGGCGAGATTGGCGGCTGGATTTCGATCGAGAGCGGGCCGGTTCTCGCGCTGCGGCGCTGGTCGGCGACAATTGTGCAGCCGAAGCTCGATGTCGACGTCACGAAACTCGATTTTGGAAATTTGATCCAGGGCCAGAAGCGCACGCTGAAAATTTCGCTGAAGGCCGATGGCGCGCATCCGATTCAGGCGAAGCTCGCGCCGCCGCCGGCGATGCCGAAAGTGCGCCTGCCGCAGATCACGCTGCCGCCGGACGCGCTGAAGTTCACGCCGGGCGAAGCGGAACTCGCGCCGGGCACCTCGCAGACGCTCAGCGTTCAGCTCGAAATTCCCGACAACGCGCAAGACGGTTTTTATCAAGCGCCGCTGACGCTCTCTTCGCGCCTGGGCACGGTGACGATTCCGGCCAGCATCACCGTAATCAATGAAATCGAGCCGGCGGCGTTTCACGTCACGCCGATTACTCTGCCGCTGCGCTTCGACATTCGCGCGAAGCTGCCGCGCGATTCGGTGACCATTGCGTCACACCGCGACGATCCAATCGCGCTGAAACTGGAGCTCAAACCGGTCGCGTCGCTCGATGGCACGCTGCCGAGCGGCCCGCTGCCCGCGCTGTTTGTGGTGACAAATCTGTCGGACGGCGACGAATCGCACCAGTCGCTCGTGCTGCCCGGCCGCGAGACGCTCGAAGTATTCGTGCAGGCCCATCCGGACGCGCAGGCGGGCCAGCGCTGCCGGCTGCATATTTCGGGAAAAGGCGAAGAGCATGTCGTCGAAATTTTGATCGAGCGCAACGCGCCGCCGCATTTTTCGGCTCCGCCGACCGACACGCCGCGCGTGCTCAATTGGCTGATCTTCCTGCTGATTTTCCTCGCGGCGGCTGGCGCGTACACGGTTAACCGCCTGGTCAAACGCGCGTGGGTGCGCTACGCGTTTTACTCGGTGCTTTTCCATCTCGCGTTTCTGCCGTGGGCGATGCCGCGCGCGACGCTGCTCGAAGCGCTCCCCGATTCGGTGCAGATCAGTTTGCTCGAATCGGAAGACAGCATGGGCGGCGCGCTGAGCGAGCAGCAGATGCGGCGGCTTGAAGCGCTCAAGTCCGGCGGCGCGGATGAGAAAGTGACGCTTGCGACCGGCGACGGGCTGGGAGGCGTGAAGTCTTCCGAAAAATTGCCGGACCTTGCGGCAAAAGATGTCGAGCGCGCCGGAAATCCGGGCGCGAGCGCGCTCGATGCGGCGCACGCGCCTGAAGTTCGCGCCGAAGTGGCGGGCGGCCCGACGTTGCGCGCGCCTGCTGCGCCGGGAACCGAAGCGCCGTTGAGCAGCGAAGCGCTGTCGCCGAATCCGGCGCCGGCGGCGGCTGTAGCGCCAATGCCCGCGCCGGTTACGGCGCGCTCGGTTAATCCTCTTGCGAACAATGAACCGCTGCCGGCCGCGATTACGGCGCCCGAAGCGCGCGCGGCGGCGCCAACATCGGATTCGGCGCTGCCGTCGTCACTCAGTTCTGAGCCGCGCGAAGTCCGCACGGTTTCGCCGAACGAAGCGCAGGCGCGCGTGCTTGCCGATCAGCCCGCGGCCGATGCGCCACTCGAAGTTGCGGCGCTCTCGCCTGATTCGAAGCCCGCTCCGGCCTCGGCCGCCGTGTTGCCGAGCGCGATTGCGCGCAGCGCGCCGATGGCCGCGCCGGGAACGGCGGGCTCGCCGAAATTGTCGGTGCCGATTCCCGCAGCCGGCGGAAACGATGTGAATGGCGGCAGCAATCAGGTTGGAAAAGCGGCGCGCAGCGACGATCTGGCGCTGAGCCGCGACGTGGCGAGCGACCCGGTCGGCGCGCCCGGTGGCGGCGATTCGGCGACGGCGAAGCGCTCGGCCGGCGGCGTGAATTCCGGCGCGATCGACGATCCGCTCGACGCGGGCGTGCTGCTCGGCGGCGTTTCTCCCAATGGAAAAGGCGATCAGGCGACCGGCGGCCGCGCGAGCGGACTGGCCGGCGCGGGTTCGGGCGGAGTCGATCCGAATTCGCCGCGCGGCGGAACGGCGCTCGGTGCGCTGGGCAACGGATCGGGCGGCGGAGAAGTCGCGTTCGCGGCGGGACTCGAGAACGGAAGCGGACGCGGCGGCGCGGCGGGCGCCGGCCGCGGCGCAGGAACGGCGCTCCCCGGATTCAACGTGGGCAGCGATCTGGGCGGCGGACAGCCGGGACTTCCCGGCGGCGGAAATGGAACGGGGCGACGTCCGGGCGGCGCGGCTGCGGGCGGCGACGAAGATGCGCCGCTTAGCGCGGGGCCGATCATTGGCGGAACCAGCGGCGCAGGAAATGGAACGGGCACCGGCAAAGCGGGATTGCCGAACGGAACCGGAGAAGGCGCGGGGCAGATCGCGCGCGGCGGTTCGGCGCTGAAGAATGGATTTTCTCCCAACGGAACGGGAACTGAGTTGGCGCTGGCCGGAAGCACGCGCGCGGATGGCGCGCCAGGATTTGGCGGCGGCGCGGCGAGCACGCTTTCGCGCGCGGGCGCCGGCGACGCGGCGGCGGGCAGCGGATTTTCTCCGCCCACCGGAGCGACGCGCAAAGCCGGCGGCATCGGTTTGGCTGGAGACGGCGATGCGCCGCTGAGCGCCGGGCCGGTCGCGGGCGGCGTCGGCACGGGCGGAAATGGAACGGGCACGGCGGCGATCGGATCGGCCGGCGGAATTCCCGGCGGCGTCGGCGCGACGCTCGCGCGCGGCGGCTCGGCGCTGGGTTCAGGCATCGCGCCGGGCGGAATCGGCACCGATCTGGCGATGCTCGGCGCGCCGCAGCACGGCGTTCCGGGCGGCGGCGGCGGGTCGCTGAAAGATCTTCCGCACGTCGGCGTTTCGTCGCCGACCGGAAGCGGCCTCGGCGGAAACAATGGAACGGCAACGCGGCCGGCGGCGGGCACGGCGCCCGGCGAGACCGACAAGGCGCTGGTCGTCGATCAGATCGGAAACGGAAAAGCGCCAGCCGGAAATGGCGCCGGCACCGCGCCGCCCGGCGCGGGCAAAGAACCCGGGCGCGTGGCGGCAGCGGGAATCGGCAACGGCAGCGGTTTCGGCCATGGCGGAAATGGCGGCGGCGATCCCGGCGGGGCGCTCGCGGGGTTGGGCGGAAACGGTTCGGGGCTCGGCGGGCTTGGCGAGAAAATGGCGAGCGGCAGCGCGGCTCCGGCGCGCAAGAGCGGCGATCTGAGCGCGGGACCGAATTCTCAGCAGCTTGAAGACGCGGGCGGCGGAAAAATGAAAGGCCTGCGCTCGGGCACGCTGCCGAACTGGCGCGTGATCGGCGAGGCGCACACGGGTGGATTGATTCGCCTGAACATGGGCCTGGCGAAGCACTCGGGCGACTGGAATTCGTCGCCGACGGCGCTGCATCATCTGCGCGCGGCGTTCATCGAGCGATCGGGTCTGCCCGAGATCGAAGTCAACGTGCTGACGCTCGACCTGAGCAACCTGAAGCAACTGGCGCAGACGCGCATGATCATGATCACCTCGAATCTGCCGATCGTGTTCAAGCCCGAAGAACTCACGACCATGGGCGATTACATCCGTTCGGGCGGCACGATCTGGGTGAATGATTCGTCGGCAAGCGACTACGAGGGTTTCGACAAAGCGTTCCGGCCGGTCGTGCCGCAAATCGTTCCGAACGGCG